>Ga0209579_10003827_pt1 | contig 10734 bp, 12 predicted proteins | sample Coa_R1_2_FD_187152 | JGI IMG/M metagenome (GOLD analysis project Ga0209579, IMG submission 187152) | Surface soil microbial communities from Centralia Pennsylvania, which are recovering from an underground coalmine fire - Coalmine... | ecosystem: Environmental > Terrestrial > Soil >... | reverse complement strand
GGCCTCGCCGACCAGCGCGCGGTGCGCCTCACGCGACACGTCGGCCTGCCAGCGTGCCGCGAGGCGGTCGACGACCCGGAAGCCCACGTTGTGACGGGTCGACAGATACCGCCTGCCCGGGTTCCCGAGACCGACGACCACCCACACCGATCAGCCTTCGCCACCACCCCGCTTGCCCTTGCCCTCGCCACCGGCTGCCTTGCCCTTCCCCTCGGCTGCCGGCGCGGCCTCGGCCCCGGCGGCTGCAGGCGCTGCACCCTCCGCGGGCGCACCTTCGACCGGCGCGGCCTCGGCGGCCTCGGCCGGCTTCGTCTCCTCGACCGTCGGCGGCAGCACCGTGACGAGCGGCTGCGCGCCGTCGCCGACCGCCGTGATCCCCTCGGGGAGCTTCACCTCGGACAGATGCACGGCCTCGTGGATGCCGAGCGGCGAGACGTCGACCTCGATGAACTGCGGGATCTCGGTCGGCAGACACTCGACCTCGATCTCGCGCAGGATGGGCTGCAGGATGCCGCCGGTGACCACGCCGGCCGCCTTGCCGATGAAGTGGAGCGGCACGGAGACCGTGAGCCGCTCGGTGAGGTCGACCTCGATGAAATCGACGTGGAGCACGTCGTCCGTGACGGGATGACGTTGCACCTCACGCAGCAGGACGGCCTTGTCGTGGAGCTCGGCGTCGGCGCCGCCGTCGTTCACGAGCCGGATGAGGTGCGAGCCCTCCAGGTGCTTGAGCTTCTTCTCGAACTCATCCGCGGACACGCGGACGGACACCGTCGTGCGCTTTGGGCCGTAGAAGACCGCGGGGATGACGCCCGTCCGGCGCATCTTGCGCGCCCGGCCCTTGCCGTTGCCGTCACGGCGCTCGACCTTGATCTCGACCATCTCCATGGGAAACCGTCCTTCAGATGAACAGCGAGCTGATCGACGCCTCGTCGTGCGTGCGACGGATCGCCTCCCCGAGGAGGGGCGCGACGGACAGCACGCGGAGCTTCTTCAGGGCCGCGGCATCGGATCGCACGGCGATCGTGTCGGTGACGATGAGCTCGTCGATGGTGGACTTCGCGAGCCGCGCGATCGCGGGCCCGGAGAGCACGGGATGCGTAGCGCAGGCAAAGACGACGGGCGCACCGGCCTCGCGCACCGCCTCGGCCGCGGCGCACAGCGTGCCCGCCGTATCGATCATGTCGTCGACGATGACCGCGACCCGCCCGTCGACGTCGCCGATGATCTGCATCTCGGCGACCTCGTTCGGCCGGATGCGGCGCTTGTCGATGATCGCGAGGTTGGCGTCGAGCCGCTTCGCGAACGCGCGCGCGCGCTCGACGCCGCCGGCGTCGGGCGAGATGACGGTGACGTCGCGGCTTCCGACGCGGTCGCGAAGGTACTCGAGCAGGACCGGGGTCGCGTAGACGTTGTCGACCGGGACGTCGAAGAAGCCCTGGATCTGCCCGGCGTGGAGGTCGACGGTCAGGACGCGCGACGCACCCGCCGTCGTGATCAGGTCGGCGACCAGCTTCGCGCTGATCGGCACGCGGGGCGACACCTTCCGGTCCTGGCGGGCGTAGCCGTAGTACGGGATGACTGCCGTGATGCGGCGTGCTGACGCGCGCTTGAACGCGTCGAGCATCAGCAGCAGCTCCATCAGGTGGTCGTTCGTGGGCGTCGACGTGGATTGGAGGACGAACACGTCGCCGCCGCGCACGTTCTCGGTGATCTCGACCTGCACCTCGCCATCGCTGAAGCGCGCCACTTCGGCCTGGCCGATCGGCACCCCGAGCGACGCGCAGATGGCCTGCGCCAGTGCGCGGTTCGAGTTGCCCGCGAATATCTTGATCTCGTCCTTCAGCTGCCGCTCCCGTGCTCTATTCCCGCGATCTGGGCGGGAAGGACTCGAACCTTCGGTGCCGGATCCAAAGTCCGGTGCCTTACCAGCTTGGCGACCGCCCACCAGCCGACGAAGCCGCCTCCGCGAAACCGGGGATGCTAGGTTTTGCCCTCTTCGATGTCAACCGCTACGAAGGCGGGAATGCTGGCCTTCGAGCGGGTCGCGCACGCGGCCGCACGCCGCGCGGGCGCCCTCTTGCGTGCCCGCTACACGGGGCGCCACGAGATCGCGTTCAAGTCGAGCGCGATCGACCTCGTGACCGACACCGACCGCGACGCCGAGGCGCTGATCGTCGCCGCCCTCGCGGCCGCGTTCCCCGAGCACGGGATCATCGCCGAGGAGTCGGCGGCCCGGCCGTCCCGGGACGGGCACCAGTGGTACGTCGATCCGCTGGACGGGACGACCAACTTCGCCCACGGGTACCCGCAGTTCGCGGTGTCGATTGCCCTCGCCCGGGGCGACGACCTGATCGTCGGCGTCGTCTACGACCCTGTGCGCGACGAGACGTTCAGCGCCGTCCGCGGCGCGGGCGCGCGCCTGAACGGCTCGCCCATCGCCGTCTCGCCCGTGGCGCGGCTCGAACGGGCGCTCCTGGCGACCGGCTTCCCCTACGACCGGCGCCAGCACGCCGACCACTACCTCGCGTTCTTCAAAGAGGGGATGCAGCGCGCGCAGGGGGTCCGCCGGGAAGGCTCCGCGGCGCTCGACCTCTGCTGGCTCGCCTGCGGCCGGCTCGACGCCTACTGGGAGGAGAAGCTGAAACCGTGGGATCTCGCCGCCGGCCGGCTCGTCGTCGAAGAGGCGGGCGGCCGGGTCACCGACTTCGCCGGCGGACCCCATCGCCTGAGCGGCGAGGAGACGGCCGCGTCGAACGGGTCGATCCACGCCGAGCTGCTCGCGATGCTCGCCGACGTGGCGCGTCGCCATCCGTTGTGATAGCCGGTCCGACCCTACGCCCCCGTGGTGAAATGGATATCACACAGGCCTCCGGAGCCTGGGGTAGAGGTTCGATTCCTCTCGGGGGCACTCGGCGACGCGCGGCGGGTCGGACGCGCCAAGTGCTTGCCTCGTCAGAACTCTTTGTCTAGATTCGTCAGACCGGATCCGACTCTCCCTGGCCTGGGCCTGGGCGGGAGGAGGGGCTAGTGGTGATGCAGGAATTTCCCAAGTGCCAGAAGTGCAACAACGGGACGCTGATCCCGCTCTCCGACTACGGGCAAGAGGGTGCGTCGGTGATCTTCAAGGCCTGGGCGTGCACGAACCCGGACTGTGGCTTCTCCCTTCGCGTCGACAAGGGTGAGGTCACCTACGGCAAGAAGATCGAGCACAAGCACTAGGCCTTACTCGGGCGGGACGACTGCCGCTTTGAGAAGCCGCTGGAGCGGCTTGAAGTCGGCGCTCTCGGCGGACCGCACCAACTCCAGCAGCGCCTGCTCGCTCGTCGTCGGCAGCATGCCCGCGGTGCGCATCTTCTCCCACGCGGGTACGACATCCGCAGTACGACGGGATGATGTGGCGTCGCGGGCGACGTGCACCTGAAAGCCGCGCGCGAGGAGATCGTGCACCGTCTGGTTGATGCAGGCGTGCGTCTCGATGCCGGCGACGAGGACCTGGCGCCGGCCCGTCGCGGTGAGTCGCTCGACGAACGGCTCGGCGCCGCAGCAGCTCATGGTGAGCTTCTCGATCCGCTTGAGCCCGGCCGGCAGCTTCGCCGCCAGCTCGGGGGCGGTCGTGCCGAGCCCGCGCGGGTACTGCTCGGTCACCAGCACCGGCACGTTGAGGATGGCAGCGCCGTCGAGGAGGAGGCCGCTCGCCGCGACCACGCGATTCCAGTCGTGGAGCGCCGTGCGATAGCCTTCCTGGACGTCGACCACTAACAGCACGGTATCGTCGCGAGCGAGGAGCGCGGGATGTCGCATGCGGCTTCCTTAGCGAACCGTCTCCGCGGCGGCAAAGGCGTCGTCCTCGGGCTCGCCCTTGCGGCGGGTCTGCTCGCAGTCGTCGCGGCGACCGTCCCGACGATCGTCGCGCGCCGCGCCGCGGCGAGTCTCGGCAGCGCGCTGCGCACCTCGGTCCGGGTCGGATCGCTCGCGTGGAATCCGTTCACGGGGACGTGGACGCTCGACGGCCTCCGCGTCGCGGCGGAGCACGGCCCGGCCGCGTTCTCGGCCCGCCGGGTCCGGGCGACGGTATGGGTCATCGATCTGCTGCGCGGCCGGCGGCGCGTCCGCGCGCTGACACTCGCGGGGGCGCGGCTCCGCCTGCGCGCGACCCCGGGGGGCTGGGAGCTCCCGCTCCCCGCGAGCGACGCGAGCGGGGACGCGGGGCTCCCGGCCGTCGACGTCGACTGGGCGGGGGCGCCGCGTGCACGGATCCGTCTCGAGGCGGCGCCGGAGGGGCGCTCTTCGCTGCGACTCCGGCAGCTCGAGCTGACGGGCACGCTGTCGCCGGCGGGGACGAACGCGACGGTCTGGACGCGCGGACGTCTCGACCGTGGCGGGGTGGCGCTCGGCGGTCGTCTCCGGACGGCGGCCGCGACCCGGCGGGTCAAGCTGCGTCTCGCGGCGACCGATCTCGACGTCGCGCGCATTTTGAAGCTCGCGCAGGTGACGGCGATCCGCGACCTGCGCGGCCGGGTCGACCTCAAGGCCCGCTACGACGAGGCCGGCGAGCCCGGGAGCATCGTCCGCCGGGCCGTCGGCCAGATGCGCGGGCACGACGTCGCGCTCGGCGCGCCCGCCATCGAGGCGGTCTCGGTCCACGACGTGGACGTCAGGCGCTTCGACCTCGACCTCGGACGGCGGGCGGTCGCCCTCGGAGCGGTCCGGGTTCGTGGCGCGGAGGTCTGGGTTCGCGGCGCGGGCGTGCCGTCTGGTCCCGGTGGTGAACCGGCGTGGGTAGTGACCGTTACGGGTGCGACCGTGGACGGCGGCGTCGTGCACTACATCGACCCGAACGGCGCACCGCCCATCGACGTGACCGTCGAGCAGGCGCGCCTGGACCGGGTCGGCGCGCCCGACGCGCCCGTCCACGTTTCGCTCGCCGCGACGGTCGCCACCGGCGGCCACCTCGCGCTCGATGGCGACGTCGTTCGCCTCCCTCTCGGCGCGACCGGGCAGGTCCGCGCGGACGACGTGGTCCTGCCCGCGCTCGTCGAGACGCTGCGTCTGCCCGTACGACTGGAGTCGGGACGGCTCACGGTCGCGGCGCAGGTTGTCTTCCGGGACGGCGCCGTGCGTGGCTCGGGTGACGTCACGATCGCCGACGTGAAGACGATCTCGCCCGACCCCGCGGCCCCCGAGGACGTCATGGCCGTGCAGACGATCCGGCTCCGGGTGCGTGACGCGGGCACGAATCCGCCCGCGGTCGACGTCGACTCGCTCGAGATCGCGTGGCCCTACGTCCTGATCGACCGGCGGCCGGACGCGATCTTCCCGCTGACGGTGCTGCCGGCCTCGCGGGGGCCCACCGTGACCCCGCCCAACCTCCGCATCGGGCACGGCAGCGTCATCGGCGCACGCATCGACTTCCGCGACCTCACGATGACGCCACCGTACTGGCGCGCACTCGCGGGACTCCGCATCGACGCGCGCACGATCGAGGCGCCAGCGGTGCGGATCGCGCAGGTCGACGCGTCCGGACTGATCGACGAGCTGTCGCCGTTACGCGTGCACGGGACGGTCGGGACGCGCACCGAGCTGGTCGCAGAGGTCGAGCGACTCGCGCTGCCGCCGTTCAACGCCTATCTGGCCGAAGGCAACGCGCCCTACGTCGTCGCCTCCGGTCTGGTGAGCGGGCGGAGCACCGTCGTCCTCGAGCGATCACAGCTGGAGGTCGACAACCAGGTCGTCCTCTCCCGCCTCGGGCTCGGCGGCTCGGTCGGACCGGATTTCGTCCAGCGCGACGTCGGCATCCCGCTGACGCTCGCCCTCGCGCTGATGAAGGACTATCGCGGCGACATCGCGCTCGCCCTGCCCTTCGGCGGCGACCTGCGCGAGCCGAGCTTCGATCTCCGCTCGGTGGTCATCCAGGCGGTCGTGCGTGCGATTCGTGGCGCCGTCCTCTCCCCGCTGAACGCCCTCGGTCGCGTCTTCATGCGTGACGGCCGCATCGAGTCGATCGCGCTCGACTCGATCCCCTTCGCGGCCGGCGCACGCACGCTCGACACGTCCGGACGGCAGCGCGTGGAGCAGGTCGCCCGGGTCCTCACCGTGCATCCCGAGCTCGGCGTGCGGCTGCGCGGCGTGGCGGCCGGGCCCGACCTCGAGCGGCTGCGCGACGAGGCGGTGCTGTCGGCGCTCGCCCGCGCGTCGGACGCCACCCGCCTGCGCGCATACGTCGAGGCGCGCGCATCGGGCTCGCCGCCCCCGCCGATCTCCGACGCCGAGCACGCCCGCCTCGATGCCCTGTACGCCGGACTCCCCTTCCCCGGCGCGGCGCTCCAGGCGCTCGCCGAGGACCGTGGGGCGGTCGCAGCGGCGGCGCTCATCCTCGAGCAGCACGTCGATCCGGCGCGCGTGACGCCGGTCCGTCCGGAGCTGCCGGGACCGGACGACCTCGCGCCGGCACCGGAGGCGAACGTCGAGCTCGCGGAGCGCTGACGGCTTGCGTCCCCCGCCGGCCGCGCGCTAGAGACCGCCGCAATGCGGGTGGCTGCGCTCCTCGTCGCGCTCTCGCTCTCGACCGCCGCCCTCGCGGCACCGGCCGACCGGTCAGCGGCACGCTCCGCGCTCGACACGGGGATCGCCGTGGCGGCCAACATCGTGCCGGGTGTCTCGAGCCTCTACGCGCCGCGCTGTCTGCCCGGCTACGTCTTCTGCAAAGCGATCTTCGCGGTGATGAGCGTCATCGCGGCGGCGGACCAGCTGGCGCTCTCCGGCGGCGGCGACCTGACGCAGACGCGCGGCATCCTGTACCGCGGGTTCGCCGGCGACTGGTACATCGGCACCCGCCACGTCCGCGGCGAGGCCACGCCGGAACCGCTCCCCGACCCACCCCCGCCGCCGTCGAGCGGCGGCAAGTGGGAGCCGCCGCCGCTCTGATCGTTACTCGGAGACGACCTTCGCCGACTTGATCGTCACGGTGTCGACCGGGACGTTCTGGTGCGGCCCCTTCGTCGTCGTCTTCACCTGCTCGATCTTCTTCACCACGTCCATGCCCTCGACGACCTTGCCGAAGACCGCGTAGCCGACCTTGTCCTGCGCGCTCTCCTTGTTGAGGAATGTGTTGTCCTTGACGTTGATGAAGAACTGCGACGTCGCGCTGTCCGGCACCGACGTCCGCGCCATCGCGAGGGTCCCGGTCTCGTTCTTGAGGCCGTTGTCCGACTCGTTCTTGATCGGCGGCTTCTGCCCCTCGCGCTTGTCCTGCATGTCGGCGTTGAGCCCGCCGCCCTGGACCATGAAGCCGGGGATGACGCGGTGGAAGATCGTGCCGTCGTAATACCCGGCCTTTACGTACTCGAGGAAATTCTTGACCGTGATCGGCGCCTTGTCCTGGTAGAGCTCGACCTTGATGTCCCCCATCGACGTCGACAGAACCACCATTGGATTTCCTTTCCCCGCTGCGGCGGCCACGCCGCCGAGACCGAGCGCTAGAGTAATGATGCCGAGTGCCCGCAACATGCGATCCCCTCCCGGATTTCGTTGATCGCGCCGTCTCTTCCACACCGCCCGCGGCGCCGCAACCGGCGTCAGTGCGCGCCGTGCAACCCGGGCATCGGCAGCCGGACCGTCGTCACGGTGCGCGCGAGATCGCCGCGAACCTCGACGCAGCGGCGATTGTAGACTCCGGTCACGAGCCGGCGCCACGAGATGTGCGCGTTCGCGACCACGTCGCCCTCGCGGTCGAGCGCGAGGATCGTCGCGAGCGCCTCGCGGACGTCCGGCTCGCCGGCGCGGAGCGGGACGCCGAGGACCGAGCTGCGGCACGAGATCGCGCTCACGTCGGGCCGCAGGAGCTTCAGGCCGACGTCGTCGCCGTCCGGATGCACGACGCCGAGCGTCCCAAGCGAGCTCGCGCAACCGAGGGCGAGCACGAGGCCGGGGAGGACGAGCCTCATCCGAGCGCGCCCGCGTCCTTCAGGCGCGCGATCTGCTCCCAGTCGTAGCCGGCTTCGAGCAGCACCTCCTCGGTGTGCTGGCCGAGCTCCGGCGCGGGTCCCTGCACCGCGGCCGGCGTGGCGCCGAAGCCGATCGGGCTACGCACGACGCGCAGTGGTCGCCCACCGGGCAGCTCGGCGTTCGCGAAGGCACCGAGCGCCGCCGCCTGCGGATCGTCGGCGACCTCGGCGACCGTCTGCACGCGCCCCCAGTAGCAGTCCTCCGCGTCGAGGATGCGCGCCCATTCGTCGAGCGGCCGCGAGGCGAAGATCGGATCCAGGACGGCGATCAGCTCCCGGCAGTGCTGGAAGCGGATTAGCGCGTTCGCGAAGCGCACGTCGTCGCGGAGGTCGTCGCGGCCGAGCGCGCGACAGAACGCCGCCCAGTGCCGGTCGGGCTGGAGCATGACGAGGTGCAGCCAGCGGTTGTCCTTCGTCCGGTAGAAGTTGAAGAGCGGGTTCGGCGCGGCGGCGCGACCCCCGGGCGTGTGGCAGTAGCCGGTGGTGATCGCCACCTGGACGTCGCTCGCGAGCATCCAGAGCCCGTTCTCGTAGAGCGACGTGCGGATTTCCTGGCCGACCCCCGTCCGATCGCGCGCGAAGAGCGCCGCGGCAATCGCGCCCGCGATGCCGAGGCCCGTCATGTGATCGCCCATTCCCGGCCGTTGCGTGGGCGGCGGTCCCTCCGGCTCGCCGAGCGAAGCCATGATCCCGGCGCGCGCCCAGAACGCCGCGTAGTCGAACGCCGCCCGGTCCTGCTCCGGCCCCTCCGTCCCGTAGCCGGTGAGCCCGGCGTACACGAGGCGCGGGTTCACCTCGCGCAGCGTGGCGTAGTCCATCCCGAGCGCCGTGAGCTTCCGCCGGCGTAAGTTCGACAGGAAGACGTCGGCCCGGCGCACGAGCGCGTGCGCGACCGCGCGTCCGTCCTCCGTACGCAGATCGATCGTGACGCTGCGCTTGCCGCGGTTGTCGAGCTGGAAGGCCGGGTTCACGTCCGGCTGGTACGGGACGAGCCCCGTTGCCGCGAGGCCGCGGAGCGGATCGCCGTCGGGCGGCTCGATCTTCACCACCTCGGCGCCCCAATCGGCGAGGACGGCCGCGGCGGCGGGGACCGCGACCCAGATGCCGAGCTCGACGACGCGCACGCCCGCCAGTGGTCCCGCCATGGCGCGCGACCCTGCCACGGCCGCACGCGCCTCTGCAAACCAGCGCGGCCCGTGGTACACCGGCGGCATGGACGACGGCCGCGTCCTCGGACCGACCTCGCACTACTTCTACTCGCAGCGGCTGAAGCTCCACTACGTCGACTGGGGAAACTCCGATCTTCCGCCGCTGCTGCTGCTCCACGGTGGGCGCGATCACTGCCGGAGCTGGGACTGGGTCGCCGCCGAGCTGCGCGCGCACTTCCACGTCGTCGCCCCCGATCTGCGCGGCCACGGCGATTCGGCGTGGGCGATCGGCAGCACGTACTCGATGATCGACTACGTCCTCGACCTGGCGGCATTCCTGAAGAGCCTCGAGCTTCTGCCGGTCTCGATCATCGCGCACTCGCTCGGCGCGCGTGTCGCGCTGCAGTACGCGGGCATGTACCCGGAGCGGGTGACGAAGCTGGTCGCGATCGAAGGCCTCGGGCCGCCGGCCGGGTTGGGCAAGCCCGTCTCCGCCGTCGCGCGCATGCTGCAGTGGGTCCGCGAGATGCAGTCGCTCGCGCGCCGCTCGCCGCGACCGTACGCGACGCTCGACGAGGCCGTCGCGCGGATGCAGGAGGCGAACCCGCATCTCACCGGCGAACAGGCCCGCCACCTCACCGTGAACGGCGTCATCCGGCACGAGGACGGGACGTACGCCTGGAAGTTCGACAACTTCGTCCGCGCCGTCTCGCCCTACCTCTTCAACGTCGACGAGGCGCGCGAGTTCTGGAGCCACGTCACGTGCCCCGTGCTGCTCGTGCGCGGGAGCGAATCCTGGGCACCCGATCCGGTCGCGGAGGGCCACGCGAGCGCGTTCCGCGATCCGGAGATCATGACCGTCGCGCGCGCCGGTCACTGGGTGCATCACGATCAACTCGACGAGTTCCTGCGCGGCGTGCGCGCGTTCCTCGGCGTGGCGTGATGCGTCCGGCCCTCGTCGCCGTCGCGGTCGGCTGCGTGCTCGGCTGCCGCACCGCACCGCCCGCGGAGACGCGCATCGACCTGCGCGCGTATCTCGCCCGCACGCGCGCATGGGCCCCGGTCGAGTCCGAGGCCGCGCACACGATCGAGCGCATCATGAAGACCCAGTTCGTCGACGAGGCCGAGGTGCTGCGCCAGATCGCCGACAGCAAGCCCCGCGTCCTCGCCCACCTCCAGACGCTGCGCAGCTACACGCCGCACTCGAAGGAGGTCGCTACCGTGCACGCCCACTACGTCGCGGCGTGGGAACGCCTCCTCGCCGGGTACGAGGCGATCGAGCAGGGGTTCGCGAGCGGCGACTACACGAAGCTCGCGCGCGGGCGCGAAGCGATGGAGGCATGGCGCGCCGGCATCGTCGACGTCGCGCAAGAGCTGCGCGAGCTGATGCAGCACTTCGACGTCGACGCGAGCGGTCCGGTCGAGAGCCGAGCCCGCGATGGCGTGGTCCCCCAGCGCTCGACGCAGAGCACGAAATCGAGCCCCTGCCCCGCCGCGATCGCCTGATACTTCTCCCAGAACGCGACATCGATCGCGCGCAGCTTGAGCGGGACGCGTGCACCCCGGTAGCGCCGGTACGC
>Ga0209579_10003826_pt1 | contig 10736 bp, 11 predicted proteins | sample Coa_R1_2_FD_187152 | JGI IMG/M metagenome (GOLD analysis project Ga0209579, IMG submission 187152) | Surface soil microbial communities from Centralia Pennsylvania, which are recovering from an underground coalmine fire - Coalmine... | ecosystem: Environmental > Terrestrial > Soil >... | reverse complement strand
CCGGTTGACGACGCCGCATGGAGCTATCGAAACGCCGGTGTTTATGCCCGTGGGCACCCAGGCCACGGTAAAAAGCTTGCGCAACGAAGCGCTGGAAGAACTCGGTGCGCAGATCATCCTCGGCAATACTTATCATTTATATCTGCGCCCGGGACACGAACTGATCCGCAAACTCGGCGGCCTGCATCAATTCATGTCTTGGGACCGCGCGATCCTCACCGATTCGGGCGGCTACCAGGTTTTCAGTCTTTCCGATCTGCGTAAAATCACCGAGGAAGGCGTGCGCTTCCGTTCCCACCTGGACGGCTCGGAGCATCTGCTCACGCCGGAAAAAGCAGCGGAGATACAGCTGGCGCTTGGCCCGGACATCGCTATGGTGCTGGACGAATGCATCGAGACGCCGGCGCCTCGCGATAAAGCGGAAGCCGCCGTAAAACGCACCACCGCATGGGCCAAGCGCGCCCGCGAATACTTTCTGCAGCAAGCGCAGCGCAACGGTGAGCTGCCGCAATGGCAATTTGGCATTGTTCAAGGCGCGACGTTCGCCGATCTGCGCCGGCAAAGCGCGAAGCAGCTGATCGAAATAGACTTTCCGGGTTACGCGATAGGCGGCCTGGCCGTGGGAGAACCGCACAACATCACCTGCGAAATGACTGCGGAAGCGACCTCTGTGCTGCCGAAAAACAAACCTCGCTATCTGATGGGCGTAGGCCGCCCGGAACAAATTGCCGATTATGTCGCCCTGGGCATTGACATGATGGATTGTGTGTTGCCGACGCGTGCCGCGCGGCACGCCTGCATTTACACCAGCGAGGGCAAAGTGCTGATCAAGAACGCGCGCTATGCGCAAGACCAGCGCCCGCTGGATCCCGCGTGCGCATGCAGCGTCTGCCGGCGCTACACGCGCGCTTATCTTCGTCATCTTTTTGCCGCGGGAGAGCTGACCGCGGCCATTCTGGCCACCCACCACAATGTCCACTTTTACCTTGACTTAATGAGGCAAATCCGCGAGGCTATCGAGTTTGGGAATCTAGCGAAATTCTCATCCGAGGTGCAGGCGCGTTATGCGGCAGGTCCTGCCTGAACCGCACCGCAAAGGCATCTTAGCTGCGCTTCGGAACCGCAGAGAATTCAGCCGCAGGGAACGCGAGGGGGAAATACTCGCCCTTGGCGAGTGGTGAATATTCCCGGCGCACCAGCCCGATATGAGCGGTTGAACGAAATTTGTTTTAGAAAGAGTCTAACGACGGATGATGGCGGCACTTTTATTGCAGACAGGCGGCGGCGCTCCCGGCTTGCTCGGCAGCCCGCTGGTGATGATGGTCATCGTGATGGGCATCTTTTACGTGATGCTCTTTTTGCCGCAGCAGCGGCAGAGGAAAAAGACCCAAGCCATGCTGGCCGCTTTGAAGAACGGCGACAAAGTGGTGACCAGCAGCGGCATCTACGGCACGGTCAACGGGTTGGATGGCGACACGGTCATCCTCAAGATTGCCGACCAGGTGAAAATCCGCATCCTGCGTTCGGCGATTGCTCAGGTGGAGGCCACGGAAGATGAAAAGTAACCTCCCATGCCGCGAATCTGGTCTTTGCACTAACCCAGTTCATTTGTTGGACCTGCGTCTCCACGCAGGTCAGTTTTATCCGCGGCCGCAAGCGGCCGACTCCAATTACGGCGTAAGTCCAGCCGGCTTCCTTAATCATGAATCCTAATTTGAAGTGGAAAGCGCTGTTTATCTTTGCCGTCATTCTCGTGTGCATTTACGGGCTGATTGGCCTGCCGACATTCCCCACATCTCTGGCGCAGATTAAGCAGAATTTTGGCCAGCAGATCAAGCTCGGTCTGGACCTGCAGGGCGGCACGCACCTGGTGCTGCAAGTACAGGTACAGGAAGCCATCGCCCAGGAAACCGACCAGATGGTAGACCGCATCACCAAGGATTTGCGCGACAAAAATATCCACTACGACGAAATTCGCCGCGTGGACGATACCCACATCCTGGTGCGCAACGTGGACTTCGCACAGGCCGCGGCATTTCGGGATCTGATTCAGCAGCAGTACAGCAATCTCTGGGATGTCGCGCCAGCAGCGGGCGAGCAGTCGGGTTACACGCTGACCTTGAAGAACAGTGCCATCGCCACAATTCAAGACACCACGATGACCCAGTCGCTCGAAACCATTGACCGCCGCATCAATGCTCTGGGCCTGACTGAACCGACCATCCAGCGCCGCGGCCGCAACGAAAACGAAATTCTGGTTCAGCTGCCCGGCGAAGGCGACCCGGAAGCGGCCAAGCGCGTCATTCAGGCCGGTGGACAGTTGGAGTTGCGCTTGGTGGAAGATCCGCGCACCTACTCCTCGCAGAGCGAAGCACTCGTCGCGCATGGTGGCGTGCTGCCTCCAGGCACGGAGCTCTTGCCGGAGGATCCGCGTGGCCGCGCGGGCTCCACCCAGCCGCAAACCGGAGATGTCTGGTATCTGGTGGACCGCGCACCGGTCGTGACCGGTCGCGATTTGCGCAACGCCGTGGAAAACCGCAGCACCAACAATCCCACCCAGTGGCAAGTGAACTTTGTTTTGTCCGCCGATGCCGCGCGGCGCTTTGGCCCCTTTACCGACGCTCACAAGGGCCAGCAACTGGCCATCGTGTTGGAGCACAAAGTGTATTCCGCGCCGGTGATTAACGGGCGCATCGACGACAACGGCATGATCGAGGGCAGCTTTGGCCAGGAATCGGCGCATGAGCTCGCGCTGGTCCTGCGCGCGGGCGCTTTGCCTGCATCCATCAAGTATCTCGAGCAGCGCACGGTTGGACCATCGCTAGGTGCCGACTCCATTCGACACGGTGTACAGGCTTCGGTCTTAAGCCTGATCGTCGTGATGCTGTTTATGCTTTTCTACTACCGGCTCTCTGGAGCTAACGCAGTTGTGGCGTTGCTGCTCAACTTGGTCATCCTGCTCGCAGCGCTGGCATTCTTTGGCGCGGTGCTAACCTTGCCGGGCATTGCCGGTGTCATCTTGACCATCGGCATGGGCGTGGACTCTAACGTTCTGGTTTTCGAGCGCATCCGCGAAGAGCTGCGCAATGGCAAATCGGCCGCCTCGGCGGTCTCAGCCGGCTTTGACAAAGCGTTCCTGACCATTATCGACACCCACGTGACCACGGTCGTGTCCGCATTCTTCCTTTTCTTGTTCGGCACGGGACCAATTCGCGGGTTTGCGATTTCCCTGACTATCGGTTTGATCGCCAACGTGTTCACGGCGATCTATGTGTCCAAGACGATTTTCCAGTACCACTTGGGAAAAATGGACCGCGAGGCAGAACTCAGCATTTAGTTCTGGCTGAGGGTCGTTGGGTTGTACTAGGACTGCCAACCCATTTTTCTCAGTTTTTTATGGGAAGAACGCTGTATTGGTTCCAGTTCGAAGCAAGAGGACGATAACGGGTTGCCAAAATCGTCCGACAGCGAGCCGGGAACAAACCGAAACTTGCTGGAGTCTAAGGAAGGGAAGCCAAATTCGGATGATCGAGTTCTTCAAAGAGCCCAACATCGACTGGATGGGCAAAGCCAAGTATTTCTATGCTTTGAGCGGCATCCTGCTGCTCGCCGGCTGGATTTCGATTTTCGCCAAAGGCGGTCTGTACTACGGCATCGATTTCAAGGGCGGCACCAACGTGGACGTGAAATTTGCCCAGCCGCCCAACATTGAACAGTTGCGCAGCGCCCTCAGCAAACAGGGTCTGGGTAACAGCGAAATCCAGAGCATCGGCGACATCGGCGGTAACTCCAACGAAGTGTTGATCTTCGTCGGGCAGAACGGCACTAACGACGAGGCGCTTGATTCCAGCAAGGCCCAGGTGCTCTCCGCTCTGAACGCCGCCTACAACGCCAACAATGGTGGCAAGCAGGATTTCAACGCTGCTACACCCTCCACGCTCACCGCGTATCTCACGCAGAAAGATCCTCTGAATCTCTCCGCTGCCGCCGGCGACAAATACCAGCAGCTGGCCAAACAGATTCTCGACTACCGCGATAAAACTCTGAACGGGTTGGTCGCCAACTTCAGTGACCTGGCAAAAGTCCCGGGCGTCACTCCGCAACTCATTACTTCGCTTCAGGACGGCTACGCGCTCGGTCCTTTCGCCGTGCGCAACGCCGAAATCGTCGGCGCCAAAGTGGGCGCTGAACTCCGCCGCCAGGCAGTTTTCGTTACCCTCTATGCTTTGGGCGGCATGCTGTTATATATTGCGTTCCGATTCGAGTGGGTCTTTGGGGCGGCAGCCGTTCTGGCGGTTTTCCACGACGTTCTGATTACGCTGGGCTTCTTTTCTCTTTTGCATTTTGAGATTTCGCTCACCGTGATCGCAGCGCTGCTGACACTCGTTGGCTATTCCATGAACGACACTATCGTGATTTTCGATCGTATTCGCGAAAACAACCGTTTGCTGCGAAAGGAAGCGTTTACCGCGATCGTCAACAAGTCCATCAATCAAACGTTGTCGCGAACGATACTTACCAGCGGTCTGACCTTTCTCACCGTGCTCGTGCTGTTCCTCATGGGCGGCCAGGTGCTTCGTGCATTCTCCTTTGCCCTGGTGGTGGGGATTGTGGTAGGAACGTACTCCAGTTTTGGCATTGCTGCACCGCTCGTGGTCTGGTGGCATAGCTATCGAGAAGGCCAGGGAGCGGCCGCAGGTACCGGACCCGCAGCCGGCAATAAACCCCGGAACGGCGAAGCGTCCTCTGGACGCTTGGCCGTCGCTGGCAGGAGGTAAGGGACCATGTTCGAAGAGATGGTTGTTTCGAGTCCGAAGGGAAGGAAGACCAACAAGCCCTGGACGGTGGTGTTGTCCATGGTTGTGCAGGTCACCTTTCTTGCCGTACTCATCCTCATTCCACTGATTTACACCGAGGCGCTGCCCAAGGCGAGTTTGGCGACGTTGTTGATTGCTCCGCCTCCACCGCCTCCACCGCCTCCTCCGCCGGCCGCCACCCAGATCGTGAAAGTGAAGCCGCAGGTCCACCTGATGGACGCCGGCAAACTGGTCGCGCCCAAGGCTATCCCCAAGGAAGTTAAAATTATTAAGGAAGAGGCCGAGACGCCCGATATGGGCGCTGCCGGCGGCGTACCGGGCGGTGTTCCCGGTGGCCAGATGGGCGGCGTCATTGGCGGCGTCATCGGCGGAATGGGTGGTGCGCCTCCCCCGCCGAAGCCTACGCAGACCCGCATTCGTCAGGGCGGCGCCGTGCAGGCAGCCATGCTCGTGAACAAGGTCAACCCGACCTACCCGCCGCTGGCCCGCCAGACGCGCATCTCGGGAACCGTACGTCTTCACGCCATCATTTCCAAGGACGGTTCCGTACAGCAACTCGAGGTCGTCTCCGGGCATCCTCTGTTGGTGCAGTCGGCGCTCGACGCGGTCCGTCAGTGGAAGTACCGCCCGACCACCCTCAACGGGGAACCGGTCGAAGTGGACACGACGATCGACGTGATCTTTTCTTTGAACCAGTAGTATCAGCAGCAAACGGGGCGTCCGCGAGTCGTGGGACATGCGGTTGCCTCGAGTACACCAGATTGGCAGTAAAGCCCGCGGTGGGGCGCTTCGCGTTCCGTCTTAGGGTCTCAGGGTTTGTACTTGCAAATCCTGAATCAAAAAGGAGCAAAACGAATGGTAGCCACTTTGTATGTTTATGCCGCCATGTTCCTGCAGCAACAGTCGGCCACTGGCTCGAACTGGGATCTGCGGACCATGTGGAGTCAGATGAGCATTCTGCCCCGCGCGGTCGTCATTACCCTCTTTATTCTTTCCATTTACTCGTTCGGCGTGATGATTGATCGCGCGCTGATGTACAGCGCCGCGCGCAAGCAATCGCGCATTTTCGTGCAGCAGGTTGCCGGCGCCCTCAAGGACGGCAAGCTGGACGAAGCCATCGCTATCGCCGAGCGCAACAAGAAGAGCCACATTGCCAAGGTCGTGGCCACCGGCTTGAGCGAATTTCAGTCTGCGTCCCAGCAGGTTTCCGACTCCGACGTGGTGGAAGCCGCCAAACGCGGCCTCGAGCGCTCCGTCGCCATCGTGCACGCCGAAATGAAGCGCGGCCTCTCCGCTCTGGCTACTATCGGCTCGACGGCTCCCTTCGTGGGACTCTTCGGCACCGTGGTCGGCATCTTGAACGCGTTTAAGGGCATCGAGCAGAGCCATGCCACCGGTCTGTCGGCGGTCGCCGGCGGTATCGCGGAAGCTCTGGTTACCACCGCGCTCGGCTTGCTGGTTGCCGTCCCTGCCGTGTGGGCCTACAACTACTTCACCAACCGCGTGGAAGCGTTCGACGTTGAAATGGACAACTCCTCCATGGAGTTGATCAACTATTTCATTCTGCGCCGCGGAGCGGCAAAGAAGTAAAGGAGCCGCTATGTCTGGCAAAGGCGGTCACACAGAAGGCGGGCGTTACAAGCCGCAAGCGGGCAGTCAGATGGCTTCGCCAAACGTTATTCCCATGGCGGACATCATGCTCGTGCTGCTGATCATCTTCATGGTGGTCACGCCCATGCTGCAGAAAAATAAACCGGTGGACCTGGCGCGCACCAATACTGCCAGGGACATGCAGGATGCCGATAAGGAAGATGCCGTCGTGGTGGCCGTAACTCGCGATGGCAACATCTTCCTGGGCAATACCCAGGTGCAGAAAGCCGACATCACCGGACAAGTGAAAGACCGTATCGCCAACAAGAATGACAAGACGGTCTTTCTCAAGAGCGATGCTCGCGCCAAGTACGGCGATGTGGTTGCCGTGGTGGACGAGATCCGCTCCGCCGGTGTGGACCAGCTCGGCCTTCTCACCGAACGTAACGAAAGAACCGGACAGCCTCCTCCGCCGCCAGCGGGCGACTGAGTTCACGGCTTTTTCGGGGCACCATTCGTTTGCAGTTCGTTACCGCGCCGGCTCCCACCCGGCGCGGAACGTCGCAAGCGCCGCCGTACGGCGGCAAGCTTCGGCCTTCGCAGGGTTCCGGGGTAGGTCTTGCAAGCCTTGGTCTAAAGGGACGAGCTGACAGGAGACTCGCTATGGGGATGAGCGTAGGTGACAACAAGGGCGGCGCGATTGCTGAGATGAACGTCGTCCCGCTGATCGATATTTTGCTGGTGCTGTTGATCATTTTCATGGTGATTACGCCTCTGACTCCCAAAGGCCTGGACACGCTGGTGCCGCAGCCGAACCCGAACCAGCAGCAGAACCAGGATCTGGAGAACAAGACGGTGGTGGTCCAGGTCACCAAGGATGACAAGGTCAAGATCAATAATGAGGATTCCACCTGGGACGGCCTTGGTCCGCGCATCGAGCAGATTTTCAAGGAGCGGGCGGAAAAGGTCGCTTTCGTGAAAGGCGACAACGACGTTCAGTTTCAGGAAGTCGCTCGCGCGATTGATATCATGCGCGCCGCTGGAATCGATAAGGTTGGCTTGATTACCGCAAAGCTCGAAGCGGGGCAGTAAGCCCGCCAGGCCGTGCTCGCGGCCAGTTTTTCCGCCGGGGGTTGTGAGATTCCTCCTCGCAGGGATGGTCAATCTCAGGGTTGATTGCTACAAAACCCTGAAAACCGTTTGCGAGGTGGAATATGGGAATACGAGTTGGTGGTTCGGACGGCGGCACTTTCGCCGAGATGAACGTCGTTCCGTTGATCGACATTCTGCTGGTCTTGCTGGTGATCTTTATGATCATCCCGCATCACCAGAAAGGGCTGGACGCGCAGCTGCCTCAGCCCGCGACGACCGCGACTCCGCCCAGGCCAGAACCCGTCATCGTCGTGCGAGTTCAGGCCAGCGGCGAGTTGCGTATCAATCAGGATCCGGTTGCCTGGGATCAGCTCGCTAATCGCCTGGAAGCAATTTTCAAGGAGCGCGCCACAAAAGTTGCTTTCATTCGCGGCGAAGCTCCTGTAGAGTTCGCGCAGGTCGCCCGCGTCGTGGACATCCTGCACGGCTCGGGAATTTCTGTGGGCTTGTTGACTCCGGGACTGGAACAAAGTCGCTGATTGTGATGGAATAGCCCGCGCAGGCGGGTAGAAACTCTCGTGGGGATGGACGCTTCGATGAATCAAGCACCGGTTGCACTTACGGACGTTCCGCGGTTCGCATTCTCGCTTCGCCGGGCTGCGGCTGTCGTGGCGCTGCTCGCCCTCGCCGCCGGCTTTTCCGGTTGCGATAAGCTGAAAGCGCGTGACCTGCTCAACAAGGGCGTCAATGCCTTCAAGAACGGCCAGTACGATGCCGCCGTCGAGGACTTCAAGCAGGCCAAGGATCTCGATCCTTCACTCCTCAACGCCCGTCTCTATCTCGCCACGGCTTACGCCAGCCAGTACATTCCCGGAGCGCCCTCCGAGCAGAACCGTAACATCGGCAGGCAGGCCATCCAGGAGTTCAAGGACATTCTCGGCACCAATCCTGACAATCTCAGTGCCATTGACGGCATCGGCTCCATTCTCTTCCAGATGGCGGGCACGCCTTACGACCCCAAGTTGTTTGACGAATCCAAGACCTATCACCAGAAACACATCACATTGAAGCCGGAAGATCCCGAGCCCTATTACTGGATCGGCGTCATTGACTGGACGCTGGCCTTCCGCGCCAACGGCGAAATGCGCAAGGACTACAACGAAAAGAACATCAAGAAGCAGGTCAAGGACACCGACCCGCTGCCCCCGGCAGTGCGCACCGACTATGTTGCAAAATATGGTTCGCTGATTGACGAAGGCATTGCCGATCTCCAGAAGGCCATCCAGTTGCGTCCCGATTACGACGACGCCATGGCCTATCTGAATCTGCTCTATCGCCGCAAGGCCGACACCGCCGACAGCGCCAGCGCGCGTGCCGACCTGATCAAACAGGCCGACGACCTGGTGGACAAGGTCAAAGAAATCAAGCAGAAGCGCGCTTCGCAGCCTGCGCCGGCCGCCTGACGGCGTTTTTCGCCAACATCTAAAGCGACGCGATCACTTCAATCTCCACCAGCGCGTCTTTCGGCAGTTTCGCCACTTGCACTGTGGAACGCGCCGGCGGCGCGGCTTTGAAAAACTTTCCGTACACCTCGTTCATTGCCGCGAAGTCATTGATGTCTTTCAAGAATACGGTGGTCTTGACCACGTGATTCAGGTTTGAGCCGCCGGCTTCCAGAATGGCCTTAATGTTTTCCATCACGCGTTCGGTTTGCTGCGCGATGTCTCCGCCTAGGAATTCGTTGCTGCGCGGGTCTAGCGCCACCTGCCCCGAAAGATAGATCAGTCCATTGATCTTTATCGCTTGCGAATAGGGCCCGATCGGTTTCGGTCCTTTGTCGGTCAGCACCACATCTTTCATTGTGTTGTCTCCTCAGAGGAAAGTTGCCGCTTGGAATCCGATGACACGTAGCGCTGCCGGAATTCCGCCGGCACGCCCGGCTGCTTGATCCACTGCCGCACCAACGGTCCGATCTCTTGATGCGATTGCTCTTCCAGCGCGGCGATCAGGTCGGTAACGTCGAAGCCGCGACTCTGCCGTGCATAAAGCATATGCTGGAGCGCTTTTTGAAAGTTGCCCTCGCCCACACGCTCGCGCAGCGCATAGAAAAGCAGCAAGCTCTTGGCGCGGGTCACGTTCTGCGCTGCTCTTGCGCCTGGCTCAGCATGCTCGGGAATCTCCGCCAGGGCGCGGCGAATGATTTGCCCGCGTACCTCGGGATCGGAAGTTTCCCGCGCCAGCGCTGAGGCGAATGCAGGCAACGCCGACATGGGCAGTTGCTGTTCGTAAAAACCCGGATTCTGGCCATAGCCCAGCCACCCGGCCGCGAGCGCTGGTCCGGCCGAGGCTTCCAGCGAGCCGTTTGCCGCCTGCGGATCCACCACAACACTATCCTGGGAAATCAGCTGAGCTGCCCGCGACGTCTCCCTGCCATACAGCAACGCCGAGTAATTGGTTTCCGATTGAAAGATGCATCCGGCTGGCGTGGGGCACTCCACGATCCACAGGGGCGGCCGCGTTTTTCCTCGCGGGCCAAAAAGCGCGTCGTAGCTTGCCAGCGTCCGTGATAGCGCTTCGCCTGATTGGCGCAACTGCGCTGTATCCAGTGTACTGCGCGTCCAGATGCGTACCTTCTGGTTCTCCGCCAGTTGCTGCTTCATTTCGCGGTACTTCCCGGCCACCACGAAAGGATTCAGATCGTCGCTCATCTGCGTGAAAAGATGTTCGCCGTCCTGATTCTTGCCCGACCGTTTTTCCTTGCCGCTGGCATGAACCAGAAATTCTTGCGGCACCCGTACCGATAGTTCCCACCGTTTTGGCGGTACTCCACCGAAGCCGAATACGCCGGGAGCCTGTGGCAATTGCGGGGTCCAGCCCTCGGCAGGCAAGTAGAACGCGTCCGCGGAGAATTCCAGCATTTCCTCACGCGCGGGACTGGAAGCAATCTGATAATTGATCTTTAGCGTGTGCGTCTCGCCGATATGCCAGGTTCCCGGAAAGCGCAACAGCGTATTCCGCGTATTGCTCGGCGACGGTGTTGCGTCGAGCGAACGATCGTCCCAGGATATTTGCCTTCCTTGCGCACTCAGTCGCCTTCCCGGCAGGCGCACGATCAAGGACTCGAGCGGCTGGTTGCCCGTGTTGGTCAGCCGGTATTCTGCCGCAATGGCGATGCTCGGTTCCGGCTGCACGGAAAACACCACCGCAATCTTCTGGCGCTCTACGATGTAGCCGGGC
>Ga0209579_10003823_pt1 | contig 10741 bp, 10 predicted proteins | sample Coa_R1_2_FD_187152 | JGI IMG/M metagenome (GOLD analysis project Ga0209579, IMG submission 187152) | Surface soil microbial communities from Centralia Pennsylvania, which are recovering from an underground coalmine fire - Coalmine... | ecosystem: Environmental > Terrestrial > Soil >... | reverse complement strand
TCTTGACCTTGCTGAAAGGCTTGATCCAGTCGATGCGCTTTGCCTGCTCCGCCCAGAAGCCGTTGGGGTCCTTGAGCGAGCGCGCATACATCTCCTCGTACTTCGCCTCGTCGACGAAGGCGCGTTTCTGCCAATAGGCAGAAACTTGGTAGAGCTTATCAGGCTGAGACACAGATCCTCCGCATGTGCGAGCGACTACGGCGGCAGACGGAAGATTAGCCGCGCGCCATGCCACTACGCCGACGTAGACGTGCAATAACCTCGATACGCGTGACTTCGAAGCCGTTAGGCGGAATCGGATGGCCGCAAGGTATCTCCTCAGCCTTTGGAATATCGCTCAGGATGTTCTGCTCTTCGTATAGGTAGTGCTGATGTGTGGTGGTGTTGGTGTCGAAATAACTCCGAATGCCGTCACCGGCGATTTGGACTATGAGCCCAGCCGATGTGAATTGCCGCAGGGTATTGTAGACGGTAGCGAGAGAAACATTAACATGCGCCTTCTTCGCATCTTCATAGAGGGATTCGGCTGTGAAATGACGATGTGCTCCAACCAAGAGCGCGCGAAGAAGCGTTATTCTTTGGCGCGTCGGCCGTAAGCCTGCATTTCGTAGACGGCTCCGGATTTCGGCTGACCCTTCGCTTGGACTGCTATTTAGCCATTCCAGGGGCGTCGATCCCGACGCCGCAGTTCTTTGGTTTGACATTGAAGCTCGCGCCATCCGTCATTCTAGAGATCGAGGACCAGCACATCAGATTTGGAACGTGAGCAGCAAATAAGCATGTAGCTGCTACGCGCTTCGTCATCGAGAAGCTGATCTCGGTGCTCAGGTTCGCCTTCCAGGAAGGCCGTCATACATGTTCCACAATGACCCTCTTCGCATGAGGTTTGGATGTCGACGCCGCTTTCGCGCAACACCTCCGCGATGGTTCGCCCAGGTGGAATTTCGAACTCGCAGCCGGTGCTGGCAATTCTCACGCGAAAAAGCCGGCCTGGTCCGTGATGCGTTGGTTCTGTGCCGGATGGCGCAGCAAAATGCTCAAAATGCACGTTGTATACCGGCCAGTGAGCCGACGCGGCCTTGGCCGCTGCCATGAAGCCGGATGGCCCACAGTAGTATAAGTGCGTATCCACTCCCGCTTCACGGAGCGCCTCTCGCATATTTAGGCCATTGTCTGGATTGCCATTGTCGAAATAGTGAGTTACGCGGCCAGCCTCCACGAAAGAAGAAAGTGCATCGAGAAACGCGGTCTTCGTAGGGGTCTGTGTGCAATAGTGCATGTGAAATTCGGCACCAGCGGCCGAAAGCGAAGCAATCATCGAAAGCATTGGTGTCACGCCGATGCCGCCGGCTAGCAACATATGACGTCGCGCAGTCATATGAAGGGGAAAGTTGTTCATAACCCTTTCCATATGAAGAGTGTCGCCAACTTTAACGTTGTCATGGAGATACTTTGAACCGCCGCGGCCGTTTGGCTCGCGAAGCACTGCAATCCGGTATTTCATGCGCTCGCAAGGGTCATTGCATAATGAATATTGTCGCAGTCCTGCGGCGGTCTGCAGCACAATGTGAGAGCCTGCAGAAAATGGCTCTAATGCGGTGCCGTCTACCGACGTAAGGTCAAAACCTTTGATACCGGCTGCTAGGTCAGAGATAGAGGCTACGCGGAGCAGCATGAGCCGTGAATTCTCCCATTAAGCCCAACTGCTCAAGTATGCGATGGCATTAATTTCAACGAGCGCTTCAGGTTCAGCGAGTTTGGATACCTCGACCAGTGTCGACGCAGGCAAATATGGTGCCGGAAACCATTTTTTGCGAATTGGATCTATATTGAGACGATCGGCAATATTGACGAGGAAGAACTGCAGCCAGCAAACACTGGTCAAATTAGCGCCGACTCCGGCGAGCACTTCATTCATGTTCTTGAAAATGCATTCGACCTGCAAGGCAGCATTTCCTGGCGCGACCACCCGCCGCTCGTCACCGACGAACTCAACAGGCAGTTGCCCGGACATAAAGATCAGATTTTCGGCGACCACCGCCATTGAATATGGCCGACCGATGGCCTTGAAGCGCTCTGGGTTGTAGTACTGGATCATCTCATTCTCTCAAGTGTTCTGCTCGTTGTTCGCTTACCAATTCACTTTGGGCGCAGCGCAGAGAGCACAAAGCTGACGACATGCTCTTTGCGCTGTTCGACGCTCTGTGCCGCGCGAAGATTGCGGCTTAATGCGGCTGAAAGTGTGTGTATGTTGGTGAAGTAAAACGCACACATGCCGGCTATATCCAGGTAAAGGTCGATCGGGTCGATATCGCAATCTAACGATCCGTCTTGCTTGGCTTGATTAAAAATTTCGATAAGGCTCTCTACTACCGGCGTAAGTATTTTTTTTACGGCGCTTGATCGCTTGACATGGCGACCACTGTGCACGTTTTCATCGGTGATCAATGCTTGGAATTGTGGGTCTTGATCAATCCGATCAAAAAGGAATTCGATGAACTCCTTTAGTCGTCGCGACGCTGGCCTGACAGCGCTGTCGAGGTGCGCAAAAGGAGCGACGAACGTGGTGTAAGCGTCTTCGAGCACCGCCTGATACAGATCATCTTTACTGCCGAAATAGTGGTACACCAGCTGCTTATTCATACCCGACCGCTCGGCAATGCTGTCGATTCGTGCGCCTTCCAATCCTCTAGCGGCGAATTCGACCCGTGCCGCCGCCAGCAAAATGTCCTTGCTTGACTCCGAGCCATTTCGTTTTCCCCTCGCGCGAGAGGCTTTGGCTCTTTTTTTTGATGGCTCAGAAGGATCGCTGCGGCCTCCACGTCGAAGCGGATATTCCTTCAGCAGCTTCCGATTGATGAAGTCAGACGATCTCATAGTGCATCCTGACGTTTGTTGCTCATCGGGCATCGCGCCCAACAAATGTGCGTTAGCATGAACGTCGTTTTTAGACCATCAGGGTAGATTTTGACGTCGGAAAATGGCTCTGCATTGAAGTTATTTGTCATTCGTCGAGGCGCTCGAAAGATTCCGTCAACACGTCCAGCAGTACGTGCCGCGCGTATTTCTAGATGGCCTGTGAGGAAGTGGGCGCTATTCGCCACGGCCGTGTTTACAGGCTCCATTGCGCCGCTTTTTTCCCACACTGCGGTTGCCGAACGCGATGGATTGGAAATTGGGCAGGGTCGAGCACCGGCAGATCCCCAGAGAGAACCATCCTGATCTGAACCCGGGATCATAATCACTGTTGGGCCATCGTTCTCTGCAGCGCAATGAAGTCGGAGCGCTCGACGCGTTGAAGAAACTTGGCATTTGGATTGACCACTCGACATTGGCATGTCAGTATAAACCAAATAGTTGATTGAACCAGGAACCAACCAACCAGTTGACTGTATCGTCGATTGAGGCTTTATTCAAGGCTTATTCGCGCAAAATCGAGGAATCCCATCAGTGCCAAATGTTATTCACTCGCTCCGGCATGGCGTCGAGGGGTTTCCCGAAGAAAGGAAAATTGCTCCGGGGGCCACAATCGGAAGTGTGATCCTAAACCTGCGCTGGGAACACCGGAGTTCGACGCGACCTTACGCCTTACACTCCAACAAAGGTCTTTGGCTTCACGCAACCGATAACTTCCTTGTCAGAGCTGAGCTAAAGACTTCGTCAATAGAAGGAGCCACGCATGCCACTGGCGGTCAAAATGCAAAGTCCAAATAGTCAAAGCGACGTTGATGCTCAGACGCATTTCGCTGTGGTCAAGTTCGTGAGTCGCTGCGCGTGGCTGATAGATGAAAACCGCCTCGAGGAAATGCTTGAGATGTTTGCGGAATCGGCCACGTATCAGGTGCTGCCGTTGGAGAACCTCCAGGCTGGATTACCGAGCGCATTGATGCGCTGCAGTTCAAGAAACATGTTGCGCGACCGAATCCTCGGCCTTCGAGAGGCGACCGTATTCAACGTTCACTCCGATCGCCACATTCTCGGATGGCCACAAATTGATCGTGGGGATGTTTCGGGCGAGTACAAAGTAAAGACCCCCTTTAGCTGCTATCAAACCGACCAAGAAGGAGTCACGGCACTATTTGCCGTCGGCTTCTACGACGACATTATTCGCATCAATGACGACATGGGCTCGTTTCTAAGTCGGACGGTCATCCTCGATACTTATTCAGTGCCGTCGCTAATCGGCGTTCCGCTCTGAAGTATCATCTTCATCCGAATTGGCGCATCTCTGATTGAGGTCTCAAATGCAAATCCAAAGCGAACTTTCTTTCCCGAAGTCGGATTACTCGCGGGTTCCGTATGAGCTGTATCATGATCCGGAAATCTACCGGCGAGAGCAAAAGCAAATCTTTCAAGGGAGGACGTGGCTCTACGCCGGTCTTGAGAGCGAGATCCCGAAGCCCGGTGACTACAGGACGACGTTCATTGGTGATACGTCAGTAGTCTTCAATCGTGGCCGAGATGGCAAAGTTTATGCGTTCGTAAATCGGTGTTCGCATAAAGGTGCTCTCGTCTGCCGGAATAAGGCGGGAAATGCGAAGATGCATACCTGCATCTACCATCGATGGTCATTCGATTTGCAAGGGAATCTTGCGACAGTCGCTTTTCAAAAGGGCATCGAAGGGAAGGGCGGGATGCCGCCAGAATTCAGCCGCAAGGACCACAATCTTCAGAAATTACAAGTAGCGACGCTGAATGGAGTTGTCTTTGTTAGCTTCTCTGACGGTGTCGAACCATTGAAAGAATATCTCGGCGAATTCATCGTCGGGCACCTGGAACGTGTCTTTAGGGAACCCACGAAAATTCTAGGTTATCAACGCCAGCGAGTTAAGGGCAATTGGAAGCTTTATACGGACAATCTTCGCGACAATTACCATGGTCCGCTGCTTCATGAATTCCAGCGCACTTTTGGCGTGAGCCGTTCGACGCACGATGGTGGATCGAAGATGGATCCGCGTCATCGTCACCATCTGACTTACTCGACCGAGGGGACCGATAGGGCGGAAGTGACGAAGCAAAGCTTTGCTGAGGCGGGTGCGAGCCTAGATCGCCTGAATCTTGCCGATTCATCGATGTTAGACTTCCGACCCGAAGCAAATGACGGGCTAACGCTCGCGATTTGTAGTTTCTTCCCGAATGCAGCCTTCCAGCGAATGCGAAACAGCCTGGCCACACGCCAGGTTCGCACTCGTGGACCTAACGAGTTTGAGCTGTTCTGGACATTCTTCGGGTACGAGTCCGACTCCGCGGAGATGACTGAACGACGTCTCAAGCAGGCGAATATGGTCGGACCCAGCGGCTATGTATCGATGGAGGACGGCGAAGTCATCGAGAACGTGCAATTGGCGACTGAGGCGACTTATGGACGCTATTCGGTCATTGAGGTTGGCGGCAACGGTCCAATCGAAGATAAGCCTTTCCGCGTAAACGACGTCGCAATCAGAGGCTTCTGGTCATATTACGCAGAACTCATGGAGATGGAGCCGCCAAACGCTGTTCGATAGTCGATGCGATAGGCAGAACAAGGGAGAGAAAAAATGCGCGAATCAAAAATTTCTAAATGTGCATCGCTAAAGAGATTGTTCGCTGCCTCACTCCTGGCTGCAATAACGGTCGGCGGCACGTTTATTGCCAATTCCGCGCGAGCGGAGGATGGAGTGACGGACAATGAGATCCTGATCGGCGCTCTTGGCCCGCTTACGGGTGCGACGGCTTTCGTAGGAGGGCCAGCTCGCGATGGCCTGCAACTGGGATTTGAGAAGATTAATGCGCAAGGTGGCATCAACGGGCGCAAAATAAAATTCATCTTTGAGCAAGCTTTCTCGCCCGCGGAAAGTGTCGCAGCGGCGAAGAAACTGGTAGAGGATCATAAGGTCTTCGTCCTGATCCTTGCTTCCGGGAGCACCGGCGCTGCGGCTGCTGCCGACTATGTCCGCGCATCGGGCATCCCGACATACAACATCGTCGGTGGAACCCCGATCATTCGGAATCCCTTTGCAAAGAACGTGTTTCATGGCGCCATTACAGACGCCTCCAAGTCTGCTGAATCTCTCGCCGAGCTAGTCAAGGATAAGCTCAAAGCGCCCCGATCCGTCGGCGTGCTTGCGGGCACATATGCCTTTCCGCAAGCGGAGCTGAAAGGCGTTCAAGCGCACCTAAAAGGAATTGCGGACAAGATCGACCTAGAGCAATTCGATCAAGGCGCACGGGACTACACTTCCCAATTGCTGGCGTTCAAGAAACAAGATGCGGGCGCCGTTGTGATGCTCGGCAGCTTCTCCGAGGCGGGATTTGCCATAAAACAGGCTTCTGAGATGGGACTGTCCAATTTGGTGTGGGTGCTTGCGGGAACTGCAGCAACAGACGGAATCATCCCAATCATAAGTCCTAACATCCCTCGCGATGTCTGGAGCTATTCGTTCACGCCATTTCTGCCAGGCCAGAAAGCTCCGACAATGGACGAGTTCAATGCTTTATGGACAAAACGATACGGCGCGCCCCCTGCTGGCCGTCCCAACCTTTACGACATGATCGGCTATGGTTCAGCTTTTGTGCTTGCTCAGGCTCTGAATAAAACTGGTCCAAATCTAACGCGCGATCGCTTGATCGCAGTTTGGTCCACCCTTCAGGACGCGAAGCCGTCGAATCTTGGTGGCATCGATGTGACTTATCCGGAAAGCTTCTCGGAGACAGATCATCAGGGCAACAAAGTTCGAGGTCAGGCGCATATTGTGAATGGTGCCTGGGTGGTGGTGCCCAACACAAACCACTAGAGCTTCAACGAGCGGCGCTTCTGACATGTCTGAATTGATTATGATATTGGTCGGGGGCGTCAAAATTGGTTCGATTTACGCTCTCGCTGCCTTAGGTATCGTCGTGATCCATAAGGCAACGAGGGTCGTAAATTTCGCCCAAGGCGGCCTCGTTCTCCTCGGAGCGTATGGCGCATACGTGTTCATCGTCGAGATGCGATGGCCGTATTGGATGGCATACGTGGTCATCCCGGCAATCGTCGGCTGTGTCGCCGTACTGATTGAAATCGTAGTCCTTCGGCGGATGCGTCGAGGAGACCTCTTTCCCGTAGTCATAGCGACCATCTTTCTTGGGATAGCACTGTCCGAAGGCTATCGATTATCGACTCGCGCGGAAATCCTTTCAGTTCCGAGCTTTGTAAGCACGATGCCCTTCGTTATCGGCAGCGTAGTCATTTCGCCAGAGCAGCTCTGGGTTACGTTCGGCGCGTTGCTAGCCGCTGCGGCCGGGATCGCAATATTCCAGCATGGGCGTGTTGGACGCAGCATGCGGGCGATGGCTTCGAATGTTAGGGGAGCGCAGCTTTGCGGATACTCGATCGATAGAGTTTACGGAATGACTTGGTTCCTTGGCGGAGCGCTCGCCGGCTATGCCGGTGTGTTTACTGCACCGGTCCGCGGGGTAAGCTCTGAGTTAGCCATCGCGACAGTCGCCGCTGCCTTCGTCGCTGCGGTGATTGGCGGCTTCGATTCTCTGATTGGCGCCGTCGCGGGCGGTTTGATCCTCGGCGTATCCGAAACACTTGCAGCAGCTTATATTTCGAGTGCGATGAAGAGCGCGATCAGTTTTCTGCTGCTCTTCGTTGTACTTGCAATCAGGCCGCAGGGACTTTTCGCCCCGAAGAAAGTCCGCAGTGTTTAACGTAGCGCGACACAGACCCCTTTTTATCGCGTTGGCACCGCTACTCTCAGTAGTTGCCGTTGTCGGTTTGGGCGCTGCTGTAGACAGCTATTGGCAATACGTTCTGGGGATGTCGCTATCAGCGATGTTGGTAGGTTCCGCGCTGGTTATGTTAACGGGCTACGCTCGGTGCATAACCCTTGCAACCGGTTCTATAATGGCCATTGGAGCTTACGCCTCAGCCATTTTAACAGTTAAGTCTGGCATGCCGTTTGCCGCCGCAGTCATCGCAGGCGCGATCATGGGCGGCGCGGGCGGCTTTTTGATGGCTCTTCCTAGCGTGCGCTTTCGGAGCCACAACCTCGCCATGGTCACGCTGGTGTTTCAGGAGGTCGTGATCATTTTGCTGCGAGAATGGAAATCGGTGACTGGCGGAGCGGAGGGTCTAAACGTACCGGCACCGCATCTATTCGGTGTGACTATTTCGAACGATTTTATCTTTCTTATCGTCTTGGCAGTAGGTACTTCGGTCGGTCTTCTGCCGCTTTCGATCTTACTGCAGGGAGCTTTCGGTAAGAATTTGCGGGCGATGGCATGTAGCGAGGTTGCTGCGAGGGCCTATGGCATCAATGTCAAACGAAACTTGATAGCCGCTTTCACGATTTCGTCGTTTGCTATAGCGCTCGCGTCCGCGCTGATGGCGCCGCGGCTCAGAATTATCGACCCAGATAGCTTTGGGATTTTGCCATCGATCTTCGCTCTAGCGTATCCGATCGTTGGAGGCACAACGTCAATTTGGGGAGGAATTCTGGGAGGAGGTCTGCTGAGGGCGATGCCTGAAATCCTTCGTCCGATAGCCGATTATATTGAGCTCGGCGAGGCATTGCTCGTCATTGGAATAGTTCTGTTTCTTCCTGGGGGCATTATAGAGCTGTTCAATAGATTGCACAAAATCGTAACACGCGGGCATTTCGTTAAGGCCGGCAAGTTACCTGACTTTATATCGTCAGAACGGCCGCCTGAGAGAGGCAAACTCTGTAGTGGTGAGAACGTAGCTTGGGCTGCTCGTATTGAGGAACTGTCGGTACGCTATGGCGCACTTAAAGCGGTGGACCAAGTCTCTCTGAATGTCCGTCAAGGCACGATTCATGGACTTATGGGGGCAAACGGCGCGGGAAAGACAACACTCTTCAACGCAGTGTCAGGCTTCATAAAGCCGTCTGGCGGGTCGATTTCGGTTTTCGGCGAAGCGCTGGATGGACTGCTGATCGAAGATCGAATTAGGCTAGGAGTGACTCGAACCTTCCAAAACGTCGCTATCTTTTCGGGCCTGACTTGTCTCGAGAACGTGAAGATCGGGTTGGGTCGCAATGATATCGGAACAGCTCTGGCGCGGAGTGTCCACGGTACATTTGATACCATCAGGGCGCGCGAAGAGAGCGAGACAGCAATGAGGGCCCTCCATTCGGTCGGCCTCTCTGCATACGCTTACGTGCGTTCGGAATTGTTGTCGCTGGGCAATCAGCGTCGCCTCGAATTGGCTCGCGCAATCGTTTCGAATCCAAAACTTTTACTGCTCGACGAGCCTGTCTCCGGAGTCGCCGAAGAGGAGGTCAGTAAGATCCACGAGCTGCTCAGACGAATCAATCGCGACCATGGAATCACGATGTTGATCGTTGAGCACAACATCGGGTTTCTGGCGTCGCTTTGTGACAGGCTGACGGTTCTTAACCACGGCAGGGTTGTGGCCGAGGGTGAGCCAAAAGCCACGGTTTCATTGCCCTTGGTGCGTGATATCTATTTTGGCGAGGCATTGGTCGCATGACCTTGTTCGTCAAGAATCTCGGAGTGAGCTACGGCCGAATTACCGCTGTGAAGGATCTTAGTTTTTCAATCGCGCCCGGCGAATCCCTTGCGCTGCTTGGCCCAAACGGTGCTGGTAAAACATCTGCGGTGGAATCGATAGCAGGGCTGATACCAAAGGCCGCCGGCTCCGTTGTTTTCGATGGTGTAGATCTCACCGGGCGGAGTGCAGACCAAATAGTAAAAAAAGGAATTGCCCTTGTTCCTCAATGGCGAGAGCTTTTTCCTTCGTTTTCTGTCCATGAAACGCTTCTTGCCGCTGTCGGTGCGGCGCGTCATCGACAGCCGGTCAAGCTGGATACGATTTATGAGTACTTTCCAGCACTGTCGCTTAGGAAGAACCAGGCGGCCGGCTCTCTATCTGGTGGTGAGCAGCAGATGTTAGCGATCGGGCGTGCGTTGGTCACAAATCCACGGATTATATTGCTTGACGAACCATCCGCGGGTCTCGCAATAGGAATTGCGCGTTCACTTGTCGGGATATTGTCTCGAATCAGGGATTCCGGAGTCGGTCTTTTAGTCGTGGAACAAAATCTCGAGTTGGCGCGCTCACTAGCGACATCGTGCGTTGTGCTCGCGGCAGCTACCACCAGGTGGCGGGGTGAAATTGATCACGCATTGCACTCGGACGAGTTGCGTCGGGCCTACTTTGAGTAGATGTCGGTCGCGGACAAGAGGTGACCAGCGCGATTCTTATGAGGCCCAGGGTTGTGCATTGCAAAGCCTGTGGCGGCCTCTGACGATTCATTGCCAGCAATTTGTAATTTTAGCTGTCCGTCGTTTCCTGGACTGCACAAATCCTGAAATTCCAGTTGGTCCGCATGGGCTAACGGGGAAGCTGGCCGTCAAGCGTCGAAGTTTTTGAGCGCGCAGATTGCTGAAGCCGGGTAGGTGTTCAAGGCGGGACGGTTTAGGGAGCAGCTCGGACTCATTCCATCGCGCATGCCCATTTAGAGTCAAATTCCTATTGACCACCCAAATCCGGTATGTCACGGTTCAACCAACTGGTTGGGTGTTTGCTGGGTGTGGCAAAAAGCAAGTGCCGATACGGGTTCAAGAGGTGGCGTCAGATCTCCGGTCCGGTCCGGTCCGGTCCGGTCCGGTCCGGTCCGGTCCGGTCCTGCGTCCTGCGTCCTGCGTCCTGCGTCCTGCGTCCTGCGTCCTGCGTCCTGCGTCCTGCGTCCTGCGTCCTGCGTCCTGCGTCCTGCGTCCTGCGTCCTGCGTC
>Ga0209579_10003822_pt1 | contig 10742 bp, 9 predicted proteins | sample Coa_R1_2_FD_187152 | JGI IMG/M metagenome (GOLD analysis project Ga0209579, IMG submission 187152) | Surface soil microbial communities from Centralia Pennsylvania, which are recovering from an underground coalmine fire - Coalmine... | ecosystem: Environmental > Terrestrial > Soil > Unclassified... | reverse complement strand
TCACGATCGCCAAGACCTCGCATCCCGTGCCCGATCCGTTCCTTGTCCTCGCCACCCAGAATCCGATCGAGTCGGAAGGGACGTACCCGCTTCCGGAGGCGCAGGTCGACCGGTTCATGCTGAAGATCCTGATCGGGTACCCCGAGCACGACGAGGAGCTGACGATCGTGCAGCGGCAGCTCGCCGCGCCGCCGGAGCTGCGCGAGGTCCTCACGCTGGAAGAGCTGCGCGCGCTGCAGCGGAAGGTGTTCGACGTCTATGTCGACCCGGCGCTCATCAGCTATACGGTCTCGCTCGCGGATGCCACGCGCGCGCCGAGCGAGTACGTCTCCTACGGCGCGAGCCCTCGCGGCCCGATCAGCGTCACGCTCGCCTCGCGCGCGCTCGCGCTGATCCGCGGTCGCGACTACGTCACTGCGGACGACATACGCTCGCTCGTGAAGGACGCGTTCCGGCACCGGCTCGTGCTCAGCTACCAGGCCCTCGCGGAAGGGGTCACGCCCGACGCGATCCTCGACGGCGTTCTCGCCGAGGTGCCCGTCCCCGACGTCCAGCTCGCGCGACCCGCCGGCGTATGAGGTTCGGGTCGCTGCTCGGGGATCCGACGCCCGAGCGGCCGGGGCCGGGACCGCTGCCGCCAGAGCTGCTGCGTGCGCTTGAGATCGAGGTCTCGCGCCGACTCGAGAGTGCGCTCTCCGGCGATTACCGCTCGTCGCGTCACGGCCCCGGGACCGAGCTCGCGCAGGTGCGCCCGTACCAACCGGGCGACGACGTGCGGCTGATCGAATGGAACGTCACCGCGCGGACCGGCGAGCCGCACGTGCGGGTCCAGCTGGCGGAGCGTGTGCTCGAGACGTGGCTCGTGCTCGACACGTCGGCGTCGATGGCGTTCGGGACGGCCGACCGCCGCAAGGCAGACGTCGCCGCCGGCGTCGCGCTCGGCTTCGGCAACGTGGCGACGCGTCGCGGAAATCGCCTCGGCGTCGTCACCTTCGGCGCCGGCGAGCCGTCGGTGCTTCCGCCTTCGCAGGGACGGCGCGGCCTGCTCGGCCTGCTCCAGGCTCTCGGGAGCGAGGACGCGGCGGGCGACGCCGGCCCGACGTCGCTCGGGCGTGCGCTCACGACCGTCGGCGCGGTGGCGCGCCAGCGCGGCATCGTCGCGATCGTCTCCGACTTCCGCGGCCCGCTCGACTGGCGGTCGCCGCTCCTCCGCGTCCTCGACCGGCACGACGTCCTCGCGGTCGAGATTCGCGACCCGCGCGAACAGGAGCTGTCGGACGTCGGCGAGATCTGGCTCGTCGATCCGGAAACGGGGCGCGAGGTGCGAGTCGACACGTCGTCGGCACAGCTGCGCGAGCGGTTCGCCGTCGCGGCGGCCGAGGAGCGGTCGGGCGTCGCGCGCGTGCTCTCCGCGATCGGCGTCCCGCACGTCGTGCTGTCCACGCGCGGCGACTGGCTGCGGCCGTTCGCCGCCTTCCTCGGCAGGCGCCGTTGAGCCTCGAATACCCGCTCGCGCTGCTCGGCCTGGTCGTCGTGCCGGTGCTCGCGTGGCTCTGGCTCGTGCAGGACCGGCGCCGCCGCCGTTCGGCCGCCGTGTTCTCGAATCTCGCGCTCATTCCGAACATCGTCGACCGCTCACCCGGCCGCCTGCGCTTCGTCGCACCCGCGCTGCTGCTGCTCGCGCTCACCGCGCTCGTCGTCGGGTTCTCGCGCCCGCACGCGAACATCACGGTGCCGAGGCACGAGGCGACCGTCGTGCTCGCCATCGACACGTCCCGCTCGATGCAGGCGACCGACATCGCCCCGACGCGAATGATCGCGGCCGAGCGCGCCGCGGACACGTTCCTCGAAAATGTCCCGTCCGAGTACGCGGTCGCAGTGGTCGGCATCGGCAGCCGTCCGTACGTCGCCGTTCCGCCGACGACGGACCGGTCGATCGTGAAGCAGGCGATCCGCGACCTCACCCCGGGCGAGGGTACGGCGATGGGCGACGCGATCGTGCTCGCCGCCAAGCTCGGACAGAAGCAGCGAAGCATCGACGGCGTTGTCCCACCCGAGTCGGTGCTGCTCCTCTCGGACGGCGCGCCCGACGGCGGCAAGACGAGCGTCGCGGTCGCGGTGAAGCGGGCGAAGAAACTCCACGTTCCCATCTCGACGGTCGCCCTCGGCACGCCTGCGGGCATCGTCCACGCCAAGCTCGTCGGTGGATACACCGAGCAGATTCGGGTACCTCCGAGCATCGGCACGCTGCAACTGATCGCGAAGGGAACGGGCGGGGACTTCTTCACGGCGCGCTCGGCGAAGGCGCTCGACGAGGTCTACCGGCACCTGGCGACGCGCATCGGGCACCGCTCCGAGAACCGCGAGATCACGGACGCCTTCGTGGGAGCGGCGCTCCTGCTCCTGGTCGCGGCCGGCGCCTTCTCGGTGCTGCGCTTCCGGAGACTCCCGTGAAGCGCCTCGGCGCGCTCGCGCTCGTGTGCGTCCTGGCCGCGATGGCGGCCGGCGCCGCCGGCGCGACGAACGAGTGCCGCGGCCTGCAGACGTGCGTTCCCGTCGCAGGGCCGTGGGTGGTGGCGGCACCCGGCACCGAGGTCTCGTACCAGCTCGCGTGCCCGATGAAGTACATCGTCGCCGGGCTCGACGCCGAGCTCAGCCGGCGCGGTGTCGAGGTCACCTTCCGCGGCAACCTCGGCGCGCCGGTCAACCCCGGCGTGACGACGTCGGCCTCGGTGGTGTTCTTCGGCCGCCTCCTCGCGCAGGGCGCGGCCGCCACCTTCCGGCCGCACATCGGATGCATCCCCGCGCAAGGCGGCGGCCAGCGATTTCCCGTCGTCTACCACGCCGTCGCGCCAACGCCGCCCGCGGCGCCGGCGTCGGTGCAGTTCAGGGTCACGTCCGGGGTGCACGGGTACGCCGCGCGCTGCCCGAAGGGCAAGCGCCTGATCGACGCCACGCACGCGATCGGCTTCTACACGCCGTCGCCGCCGTCGGCAGCGCTGGTGAAGAGCATCTCGGCCGAGCAGTCGACGAGCGGGAGCGTGGTCCGCCTCGTCGTTCGCGCGGGCGCGCTCGCGGTGAGAGCGGTCGTCCAGCTCGACCTGGAGTGCGCATGAGCTTCGGCAGTCCGTTCCTGCTCCTGACGCTGCTCGTCATTCCGCTCGGTATCGCGCTCTATCTGTTCGCGGAGCGTCGCCGTATGCAATACGCGGTGCGGTACACGAACGTCGACGTGCTCGCGTCGGTCGCGGGCGGCCGGTCGTGGCGCAGGATCGTCACCGGAGCCGTGTTCCTCCTCGCGATCGCGACGCTGTGCGTGGCCGTGGCGCGTCCGCGCGTGCACACACTCGTCCCGAGCGACCGCGCGACGATCGTCCTCGTGCTCGACGTGTCCGGCTCGATGCAGGCGAACGACGTGAAGCCGACGCGGCTGGCCGCGGCGCAGCAGGCACTCAACATCTTCCTCGACCGCGTGCCGAAGCGCGTGCGCCTGTCGCTCATCCTCTTCGCCGGCGAGCCGGTCGAAGCGGCGCCGCCAACGACCGATCACGATCTCGTCCGCCAGGCGGTGAACGACGCGAACGTCTTCGAAGGCGGCATGGGCGGAACGGCGATCGGCGACGCGCTCGCCGCGGCAGTCCGGGTCGGGCTCCGCTCGGCCGGCGCGCAGGGCGCGCGCAGCCTGACGGCATACGACCCGCAGGCCGCGCCGGCGCCGTCGAGCACGCTCGTCACCATCCTCTTCCTCTCCGACGGTCACCAGAACCGCGGCACGCTGCAGCCGCTGCAGGGCGCGGCCGTCGCGAAGAGGGCGGGCATCCCGGTGTACACCGTCGCCCTCGGCACACCCGGCGGCAAGATCACCAACTTCGCGTTCGGGGGGAACTTCTTCAACCCGAACGGCGGTGGCTCGGGTCTCCGGCAGGCGCTCGCGCCCGACCCGAAGACGCTGCACGCGATCGCGAACGCGACCGGTGGCAAGTTCTACGAGGCGAAGACCGCCGGCGCGGTCAGCGCCGCGTACTCGAGGCTCGGCTCGAGCCTCGGCCGCGTACCGGGACGCAATGAGGTCACCGTCGACTTTGCCGTCGGCGCGGCAGTGCTGCTCCTCGTGGCCGGCATCCTCGGCGCCCTCTGGGCACCAAGGCTGCCATAGCTAGCTCCGCCGCGCCGCGAAGACGTTCTCGGCCGCGGCTCGCACGCCCACCGACAACGCACCCGCCAGCACGGCGCCGTCCCCGAGGCTCGAGATCTGTACGCGAGGCGGATACGCGAGCCATCCCGCGAGGAGCGACCGCACGGGATCGAGCAGCTCCGCATTCGCGCCGATCCCGCCGCCGAGCACGACGAGCCCAATGTCGGTCACTGCCGCGATCGGCACCACGTGCAGCGCGATGCGTCGCGCCTCCTCGGCGACGACTGCCCGCGCGATCGCGTCGCCGTTCCGCGCGGCTGCGAAGACCGAACGCGCGTCGTAGGGCCGGACGAGCACCGTCTTCGCATCGGCGGCGAGACGCTCCGCGACCTCCCTGAGCGCGGCGGCGCACGGATCGAGCTCCTGCTCGAGCCCCGCGCGCACGTAGTCGAGCTCGCCGGCCGCGCCGTTCGCGCCGCGCTGCAGCTCGCCGCGCAGCACGAGGCCGGCGCCGAGGCCGGTGCCGACGGAGAGAAAGACGAAATCGTCGACGCCGTGCGCGACGCCGTGGCTGCCTTCGCCGAGCGCCGCGAGGTTCACGTCGTTCTCGACCGTCACCGAGACGCCCAGCCGCTCCTCGAGGTCGCTGCCGAAGCGGCGCCCGTCGAGCCGCGCGACGTTCAGCGCCAGCCGGATCGCGCCCGTTCGCTCCTCGACGACGCCCGGAACGCCGACGACGACCTCGTCGACGGCTCCCGCATCGAGCCCCGCCGCGTCCGCGAGCGACTCCCGGAGCTGGACGATCACGTCGAGCGCGCGGTCGGCGTCCGCCGTTCCGAGCTCGACGTCCTGGCGCGCGCGCACGCGGCCGGCGAGATCGCCGAGCACGCCGCGGATGAAGCGCGCCCCGAGGTCGATGCCGAGGACGAGCGCCGCCTCGTCCACCGGCTCGAAGTAGACGGCGCCGTAGCTCGGGCCGCCCGGGCCGTCGGCCGCCTCGCGGACGAGCCCCGCGTCGAGCAGCGCCTGCAGGGCTAGCGACACCGTCGGCTTCGAGATCCCCGCCCGGCGCGAGATCTGCGCGCGGGAGATGGGGGAGCCCGAGCGGATCGTCTGCAGCACGGTCTCCTCGTTCAGCCGCTTCAGGAGCGGCGGCGTCGCCATGAGGGCATTGTCGTGAAGAACCCTTACCGGTGCAAGCCATGTTGACACGGCTCAGACTGAGCCGTAGGGTCGCCTCGTAAAGGTGTCTAACGAGCACCGAGAGGAAGGAGGGAGAGGATGAAGCGCGTGGCCACGGCCGCTGCGTTGCTCGCGCTCGTCGCCGTGATGGCCGGGACGGCATCCGGCGCCGGCACGAGCCGGTCCGGTCCGACGAAGCTCACGGTCTGGGTCGGGTGGAGCGCCCGCGAGCTGTCGGACTTCAAGAAGCTCGCAGCCGAGTACCAGAAGGCCAATCCCAGCGTGACGCTCGACGTCGTGGGGAGCATCAACGACGACAAGATCGTCGCAGCGATCCGGGCAGGCACCGCGCCCGACGTCGTCAGCTCGTTCAACTCGTACGACGTCGGGGTCTATTGCGGAACGGGGGCGTGGATCGACCTCGCACCGCTGATGAAGCAGTCGGGGATCAGCACGTCGATCTTCCCGGCGACGACGAACTACTACACGCAGTACAACGGCAAGAAGTGCGCGCTGCCGCTGCTGGCCGACACGTACGGCCTCTACTACAACAAGGCGGAGTTCGCGAAGGCCGGCATCTCCGGACCGCCGAAGACGATCGCGCAGCTCACCGCCGACGCGAAGAAGCTGACGATCCGCAATCCCGACGGTTCCCTGAAGCAGGTCGGGATCGACCCGTTCATCGGCTTCTACGAGAACGTCCCCGAGCGCTGGATCATGGCGTGGGGCGGGACGTACACCGACTCGAAGGGCAAGGCGCATCTCGCCACCGACTCCGCGTGGACGAAGTGGCTCACGTGGCAGAAGAGCATGATCGACTGGTACGGGTACAACAACCTCGTGAAGTTCCAGGCGGGGCTCGGTGACGAGTTCTCCGCCTCGAACGCATTCGAGGTCGGCAAGGTGGCGATGAACCTCGACGGCGAGTGGCGCGTCGCGTTCATCCAGGCCGAGCACCCGAGTCTGAACTACGGGACCGCGCCGATGCCGACGGCGATCCCGAGCCTCTACGGCTCCGGATACGTCAACGGCACGATCATCGGCATCCCGAAGAACGGCAAGCACACGCAGCAGGCGTGGGACTTCGTCAAGTGGATCACGACGAACACGCACGCTCTGGCCGAGTTCTCCAACGCGCTCCGGAACGTGCCGTCGACGACCGCGTCGACGCACTCGAAGGAGTTGACTCCCGACGTGCACTTCGCGACGTTCCTGAAGATCTTCGCGAACCCGAAGTCGGGGACGTCGCCGATCATGGCGTCGGGTGTCTCGTACACGAACGCGGTGCAGGACTTCGCCACCAAGTGGCAAGCAGGGCAGGTGACGAACCTCGCGTCCGGGCTGGCGTCGCTCGACAAGCAGCTCGACGCGCAGGTCGCACAGGCCAAGGGCGGAGGCGTGCCGTAGAAGCCCTCGCCGTCCCGATGGAGCGCCGACGAGCCCGGCGGCGCGCGGCATGGCGCCGCCGCCGGCTCGTGCTCCTCTTCATGAGCCCCTGGCTCGTCGGCTTCTCCGTTTTCTTCGGGTACCCGCTCGTGATGAGCGCGTACCTCTCGTTCAACCACTACGACCTGCTCTCGCCGCCGCGTTGGGTCGGGCTCGCGAACTACCGCTACCTGTTCACGATCGATCCGCAGACGTGGACGGCGGTGAAGAACACCCTCTGGCTCATCGGCGTGCTCGTGCCGCTGCAGGTGCTGTCCGCCTTCGGGCTCGCGCTCATGCTCGCGCGGGCGCGGCAGGGCGTCGGCATCTTCCGCACGATCTTCTACCTCCCGGCGCTTGCGCCGCCCGTCGCGGCCACGCTCGGGTTCGTGTTCATCCTCAACCCCGCCACGGGCCCGGTGAACACGATCCTCGGGCACCTCGGCATCAACGGGCCGCTGTGGTTCCAGGATCCGTCGTGGTCGAAGCCGTCGCTGGTGCTCCTCGGCATCTGGGGCGTCGGCAACACGATGATCATCTTTCTCGCCGCCGTCCTCGACGTGCCGCGGACGCTCTACGAGTCCGCCGCGCTCGACGGCGCCGGCCCTCTTCAGCGTCTCCGCTACGTGACGCTGCCGTCGATCAGTCCGGTGATCCTGTTCGCCGTCATCCTCGGGGTCATCCAGGGGCTGCAGTACTTCACGCAGGCCTACGTGGCCGCGGGCGTCGCGGCCGGGCAGGCCTCGCAGGCGGCAGACGTCACGACGGCCAGCCTCGGGTATCCGGTGGACTCGACGCTCTTCTATCCCGTGCTGCTGTACCAGCACGGCTTCGTCGACTTCCAGATGGGTTACGCCTCGGCGATGGCGATGTTCCTGCTCGCCGTCTCGTTCGCGGTCACGCTCGTCATCGTCGTCAACTCGCGCCGCTGGGTGCACGTGGCGGCGAGATGAGCGCTGTCGGTGTCACCGCTCCGCTCGTGCGCCGCCGTCCGCCGGCGAGCGTCCGCCGCCGCCGTTTCCTCGTCGCCGTCGCGAACAACAGCGTGCTCATCGCGGCCGCCATTGCGTTCCTCGCGCCGTTCGTGTTCATCCTGCTGACCGCGCTGATGACGAACGACCAGGCGCTCTCGTCGAAGCTCTGGCCGCATCCGTTCGCGTGGCACAACTTCGTCGACGTGTTCACGAAGGCGCCACTTTGGCGCTGGACGCTGAATACGCTCATCTATTCCGTGCTCGCCACGCTCGGGGTCGTCGTCTCCAGCGTTCCCGTCGCCTATGCCCTCGCACGGCTGCGCTGGCGCGGACGGACGGCGGCATTCCTCGTCGTCCTCGTCGCGCTCATGCTGCCGCCGCAAGTGACCGTCGTCCCGCTCTACGTCATGTGGGCGAAGTTCCACCCGTTCGGGTTCAACTTCATCGGGACGCTGTGGCCGGTGATCATCCCCAACTGGTTCGGCGACGCGTTCTCGATCTTCCTGTTGCGCCAGTTCTTCCTCACCATTCCCGAGGAATACCTCGACGCCGCGCGCGTTGACGGCTGCGGCGAGCTGCGCATCCTCACCACCGTGGTCGCGCGGCTGGCGAAGCCGGCGATCGCCGCGGTCGCGCTCTTCTCCTTCCTGTACACGTTCAACGACTTCTTCCTGCCGCTGCTGTACACCGGCGAGGCGGCGAACCACTGGGTGCTGTCCATCGGCCTCTCCGAGTTCCGCTCGCTGCACCAGGTGCAGTGGAACCTGACGATGGCGGCAACGCTGCTCGTCATGGCGCCGGTGATCGTCATCTTCTTCCTCGCGCAGCGCGCGTTCGTCGAGGGCGTCACGCTGACGGGGGTGAAGGGATGAAGCTCGCCGTCATCGGCGCCGGCTCGACGTACACGCCGGAGCTCGTCTCGCACCTGTCGCATCTCCCCGTGGACGAGCTCGCGCTGCACGACGTGGACGCCGAGCGGCTCGAGGTCGTCGGCGGCCTTGCCCAGCGCATGCTCGCGCGCCAGGACTACACGGGCGCGCTCGTGCGCACCGCCGACCTCGACGCCGCCCTCGACGGCGCCGCGTTCGTCCTCGTACAGATCCGCGTCGGCGGGCAGCAGTCGCGGCTGCAGGACGAGACGATCCCGCTTCGCTGCGGCTGCATCGGACAGGAGACGACCGGCGCCGGCGGCTTTGCGAAGGCGATGCGAACCGTGCCGGTCGTGCTCGAGATCGCCGAGCGCGCAGATCCGGATGCGTGGATCGTCGACTTCACCAACCCGGTCGGGATCGTGACGCGCGCGCTGCTCGACGCGGGTCATCGCGCCGTCGGGCTCTGCAACGTCGCCATCGGCTTCCAGCGCTCGTTCGCGGCGATGCTCGACGTCGCGCCGGAGCGGCTCGAGGTCGACCAGGTCGGGCTCAATCACCTCACGTGGATCCGCGCCGTTCGGCTCGACGGCACCGACGTGCTCCCCGAGCTCCTCGCCGGGCACGGCGACGCCATCGCCGAGGAGATCGACCTGCCGCGCCGGCTGCTCGACGAGCTCGGCGCCGTCCCCTCGTACTACCTCCACTATTTCTACAAGCACGACCGCGTGCTCGCGGAGCAGCGTGACGGAGTCCCGCGCGCGCAGACGGTGGCGGAGATCGAGCGCACGCTCCTGGAGATGTACCGCGATCCGGCCCTCGTCGAGAAGCCTGCGCTCCTCGACCAGCGCGGCGGCGCGCACTACAGCGAGGCGGCGGTCGGGCTCGTCCGCGCGCTCCATCGCGGCGACGGCGGCGTCCACGTCGTCGACACACGCAACGGGTCGACGCTCGCGGGCCTCGCGGCCGATGACGTCGTCGAGGTCCCCGCCCGCGTCGGCGCGGACGGTGTCGTGCCGATTCCGCAGGCGCCGCTCGCGCCGGAGCTGCTCGGGCTCGTCCAGCACGTCGCCGCGTACGAACGGCTCGCCGCGGAGAGCTCGGTCACCCGCGATCACGTCACCGCGCGCAAGGCGCTGCTCGCGCATCCGCTCATCGGCCAGCTCGACCGGGTCGACGCGCTCGTCGACAGCCTCCTTCTGGAGACGAGCGCGCGATGAAGCACGCCATCGCCGTCGACGGCGGCAACTCGAAGACGGACGTCGCGCTCGTGCGCGAGGACGGCGAGATGCTCGCGACCGCGCGGGGGCCTGGAAGCTCGCCCTATCACCTCGGCGTCGACGGCTCGCTCGACGTCATCGGCGAGCTGGTCGCGCAGACGGAGGCGCCCGTCCCCGTCGACGCGACCGAGGTCCTCCTCGCAGGCGTCGACTTTCCCGAGGAAGAGCAGGCCGTCCGCGCCGGGATCGAGCGCCGCGGCTGGGCGCGCGCCGTCTCGGTCGACAACGACACGTTCGCCGTGCTTCGCGCCGGGACGGATGCCGGCTGGGGGGTCGCAGTCGTGTGCGGAGCGGGGATGAACTGCGTCGGCGTCGCGCCTGACGGCCGGCAGGCGCGGTTTCGCGCGCTCGGCTGGACGACCGGTGACTGGGGCGGCGGTGCGGACGTCGGCCGTGAGGCCGTCTACGCCGCCGCGCGCAGCGAGGACGGGCGCGGGCCGAAGACGGCGCTCGAGCACGCGGTGCCGGCGTTCTTCGGGATGGCGTCTCCGAGCGAGCTTGCCGAGGCGATCCACTTCGGACGGATCGAGGGGCACCGCGCGATCGAGCTGGCACCAGTCGTCTACGCGGCGGCGGTGGACGACGCCGTCGCTGCCGAGATCGTCGACCGCCTCGCGCAGGAGGTCGTCGCGCTCGCGCGCGTGGCGATCACGCGGCTCGGCCTCGAGCAGGAGCCGGTGGAGGTGCTTCTCGGCGGCGGGATGCTGCGGCGACCGGCCCCGAGCCTGCTCGCAGCGGTGGAGCGCGGCCTGAGCGACGTCGGGCCGGCGATCACGGCGCGGTCGACCTCGGCTCCCCCGATCCTCGGCGCGGCGCTGCTCGCGCTCGACGCGCTCGGCGCCGAGCCGGACGCGCACGCGCGCGTGCGTGCCACGAT
>Ga0209579_10003821_pt1 | contig 10742 bp, 9 predicted proteins | sample Coa_R1_2_FD_187152 | JGI IMG/M metagenome (GOLD analysis project Ga0209579, IMG submission 187152) | Surface soil microbial communities from Centralia Pennsylvania, which are recovering from an underground coalmine fire - Coalmine... | ecosystem: Environmental > Terrestrial > Soil > Unclassified... | reverse complement strand
GCTTGCGGCGGTTCTTCGACACCACCTGGAACCCGCCTTCGGCGCGAATCATCAGTTTTTCCATGCTGAGGAAGGGATGCATCGAGCGGACCATGTTCGCCAGCTGGTCGGTGCCGTCGATCGTGATGCCGAGCTTGGTCTCGACGAAGACCCGGTCGCGCCCCCCTTTGTCGGCGCCGTACCGGGGCTTCACCCCTTCTCCCTCGACCCGGCTCTGACGAGCGTCGCCCGGGACGAGCTGCAGAACCAGGGCCGTCGCCGTGAGAATGGCCAGGCGCGTCATGAGAGGAGCTCCTTAATCGGCTCGCCGCCTTCGAGGATCTTCACCGGCCGCCCGCTCGGGGTCAGGTACTTCTTCGTCGGGTCGACGCCCAGCTGGCCGTACATCGTGGCGAAGAGGTCCTGGACGGAAACCGGGCGGTCCACCGCGTCCATCCCCAGGGCGTCGGTCGCTCCCAGGACGCGTCCGCCGGCGATGCCGCCGCCCGCCAGGGCGGCGCAGAACGTCCGGGTCCAGTGATCGCGGCCTTTGCCGCCGTTGATGCGAGGCGTCCGGCCGAACTCGCCCATCCAGACCACCAGCGTCTCCTCCAGCATCCGGCGCCGGCCCAGATCGGTCAGGAGTCCGGACATGCCCGGATCGAGCTGCTCCATCAGGCCCTTCGTGCGGTTGAAATTGTCCGCGTGCGTGTCCCAGTCGGCGAGCGAGACTTCGACGAAGCGGACGCCGGACTCGATCAGGCGCCGCGCCATGAGGCAGGCGCGGCCGAACGCGGAGGAGCCGTAGAGCGTTCGCGTCTCCTCTTTTTCGGACGAGAGATCGAAGGCCTTGAGATTCGGCGACCGCATCAGGGAGAAGGCCCGCTCGTACGCCTTCCGCTGGGAGTCCACGCGGCCGTCCGCGTGGTCGGCGGCGAACCCCTCGTTCTGGGCCCAGAGAAGCTTCTCGCGGTCGCCGAGCCGGAACGACGTCACGCCCTGGGCGAGCTTGAGATCCTCGAGGGGGTTCTCGATCTTTTCAATGAGCAGGGGCGAAAGCTCGGAGGGAAGGTAGCCGGAGCCCGCGCCCGGATCCTTGCCGAGGGTGATGCAGCCCGGCAGCCCCTCGGCATGGGAGCCCAGCTCCTGCGCCAGCAGGCTGCCCAGGTGCGGATGGTCGACGGTCGGGTCCGTCCGGTAGCCCGTGTGGAGCAGGTATCGGGCGGTGTCGTGATTGGGATCCTTGGAGAAGAGCGTGCGGAGGACCGAGAACTGGTCCGACGCCTGCGCCAGCCGGGGGAGATGCTCGGATACGAAAAGCCCCGGGGTCTTCGTGTCCACCGCCTTATGCGGGCCGCCCGTCTCGGTGCCGGGCTTCGGGTCGAAGGTCTCCAGCTGGCTGGGGCCGCCCTGCATCCACAGGAGGATGACGGACTTGGCCGTTGCGGGAGCGGTCGCGGAATAGGCCGGGAGCAGGAACTTGCCGGACAGCGCCGCCGCGGCGCTCGCCCCGAACGCGATCTTGATGAAGTCGCGGCGGCCGCTCCTGCAATGGTGGCACGTCATGGTCGTCGTCCTAATGGTTGAAGATCAGTTCGGTCGAGTTGATGAGCACCCAGTAGATGTCCTCGTAGGCGGCTTTCCCCCCGTTCTTGCGCTGGAGGTAGGCGAGGTAGCGCTCCTTCTCGGCGGGCCTCGGCGGCCGGGATAGGACCGTCAGGAAGATCTCGTTGAGGCGTCCTTCCGGCGACGGGTCCTTCTTCAGAATATCCGCCAGCCGTCCCCACTCGGCCCGGACGAGCCCCTGGAGGTCGTTCGAGTTCATCAGCTTGAGGGCCAGCCGCACGCTGCCGGTATAGCGCGTCTCCTCGGGGGCGATGCCCGTGGGCGCCAGCAGTCCCGACGCGAATTGATGGAGGAACATCTTGAAGACTTCGGGGTTCCGGTACGTTTCCGGGAGCTCCTTGTTCTCCAGGAACTTCCGGTAGAACTCCTTGAGGAAGACGTCGAGATTGAGGGTGGACGAGAGGAAATTCAGGACCTGGACGGGGTTGAAGGGCTTGAGGGCCATCGATGCGCAGGCATCGGCGGGGGCGTCTTTCACCGGGGCACAGGAGGCCTGGTAGGCTTTCGACGTCAGGATGCTGCGCATCAGGGGGCGCAGGCGCGTGTCGCCCTTCTCGAAGGCCTCGCAGAGGGCGTCGAGAAGCTCGGGATTCGAGGGCGTGGATCGGTCGCTGAACCGATCGACGGGCTCGACGAATCCGCGCCCCATGAAGTGCGCCCAGAGGCGGTTGACGATCGCGCGGGGGAACTGGCGGTGCTGGACGAAGTACCCGGCCAGCGCCTTCAGCGGCGGCTGCTCCGGATCCGGCCTGCGGCCGTCGAGGAATCGCGCCTGGACCTCCGTCTTCGAGTCGGGAATCATCATCGCCGTCCCGGGCGGCTCCATCATGAGCTTCACCCCGAACCCGTCGAACGTCCGGCGGGCCTTGGGTTTGATTCCGTTGAAGAAGGCGGTGATGCCCCAGAAGTCCTCCTGGGTGTACTTGTCGAAGGGATGATCGTGGCAGCGGGCGCACTGCATTTGCAGCCCGAGGAAGATCCGCGTCACCCGGTTGGTGAGCTCGTGGGGCGGCTCGACGGGATCGATCGCGGCGAGCAGGAAGTTCGAGGCCGGGTTCTGCTTGTAGTCCCCGGTGTCCGAGAGCAGCCGGGTGACGAAGTCGCGGTAGGGGAGATCCTTCGCGGCCGCGTCCTTCAGCCAGGAGCGGAACGCGGGGAAGTTGATCTTCTGCGGCAGGGTCTCCTCGAACTTATACGACAGCAGGAGCCGAAGCCAGGTGTCCGCGAAGAACTCGGCGGCCTCGTCCGAGGCGAGCAGCGCATCGATCGCCTTCTCCCGGTCGGGCTCCCGGACGAACGCGCGGATCTCGTCGGGTTTGGGGAGGCGGCCGATGACGTCGAGCGACACCCGGCGGTAGAACTCAAAGTCGTCGGCCGCGGGCCGGTCCGGGATCCCCGCGTCCTTCCAGACCTTGTCGAAGTAACGGTCGACGGGGTTCGGGGGCTCCTCGGCGGCCGCGAGCGGAGCAGCGAGCGTGAGGAGCGCGATGATCGTCCAGCGCATGATTCCGTCCTCCGAACCAAGTCTACCGGAGGGATGCGGATTTGGTTTCGGGGAGTGCCGGGAAATCAGAAACGGGCTCGCCGGGGCCGGGCCCTCAAAGGCCGACTTCCTGGCCAAGACCCGGGACGATCGTCCGCGCGGACGTCGTCTCCCGGATCCACGTGGCGAGATCCTCCGCCGCCTCCGGCTCGCCATGAACGACGAAGGCGTTCTTCAGGGTCCTCGCGTGCGCATTCACGAAGGCCTGAAGACCTGGGCGGTCCGCATGGGCGGAGAGTCCGTTCATCTTGAAGACCTCGGCCCGGAGGGTCATCTCCCGGCCGTGGACGCGGATTTGCTGGGTCTTTTGGGTCTCGGAGTGTTCCAGGATGCGGCGCCCGAGGGTGTGTTCCGCCTGGTAGCCGACGAAGAGGATCGCGTTTCGTTCGTCGGCGCCGTGATGGAACAGGTGGTGCAGGATCCGGCCGTGCTCGCACATGCCGCTGGCCGCGATGATGATGGCGGGACCTTGGAGCTCGTTCAGCTTCTTGGACTCCTCGGGCGAGCGGACCGTATGGAGCATGCCGAAGCCGAACGGATCGCCGTTCGTCCAGGTCCCCGGCGCGTGGCACTCCGGATGGCGGCGGTAGATCTCCGTCACATCCGCGGCGAGCGGGCTGTCGACATAGACGGGGATCTTGGGGATCCGTCGTTCCAGCCGCTTCAGCCGGTAGGTCAGGTGCTGGGTGCGGCCGACGGCGAACGCGGGGACCAGGATCTTGCCGCCGCGGCCCGCGACCTTTTGGATGATCGCCTGGAGATCCCGCTCCTCGTTCTCCTCCGGAGGATGCACTCGGTTCCCGTAGGTGCTTTCGAGGAGGAGAGTGTCGGCCCCCGAGAGCAGCTCCGGATTTCGGAGAATCGGAAGCGAGGCTCGGCCGAGGTCGCCGCTGAAGACGATGCGCTTCCCCTCGCTTTCGATCTGGACGAGCGAGGAGCCCAGGATATGTCCGGCGTCGTGGAACGAGCAGACGACGTGCTCGGCGGGCTGGAAGCGCTGATGGTAGGGGTTTGGCCGGAGCATGGCGGCGGCCGCCCGGGCGTCGTCCGAGGTATAGAGGGGCTCTTTCGACGTCCCTTCTCGCCGGTTGATGATCTCGATGTCTCGCTCCTGGATGTAGGCCGAGTCTTGAAGCATGATCGTGGCCAGGTCGACCGTCGCCGGGGTCGCGTAGATCGCACCCGACCAGCCGGCCTTGACGAGCCCGGGCAGGGCACCGGAATGGTCGATATGGGCGTGCGAGAGGACCACCGACTGGACGGATTTCAGGTCGAAGCCCAGGAGGCGGTTCCGCCGGAAGGCCTCGTCGCGGGAGCCCTGGTAGAGGCCGCAGTCGAGGAGGACGCCCCCGCTCCGGGTCTCGAGGAGATGCCGGCTTCCCGTCACGCTCCGGGCGGCGCCGTGGAAGTGGAGCTTCATGGATTGTGGAGATTATAGGATACAGGGTATACTTGGGACCCGGAATCAAGGCGTGTCCATTCTGCGGCCGACGGTGTCCCGGATTACCGAAGTGGATCCGACGCGTCGCCGGATCCACGTGAGGGGAGAAGTCCATCCGGGGGAACTGGCCGAGCGGGGCTACGTCCGACGCGGAGAGGAATGGGTGCTGGAGCTTCGCCGGCCGGCCGCCGCGCGTGCCGCGGAGGGAAAGCCACCCGGGGACGGGAAGGACGACGTCGACCCCTTTGTCGAGGAGTTCCGGGCCCTGAAGCGCATGGGATACGCCTTCGCCGAGGGCGGCGAGTGGTCGCCCGGCGAGCTCTACCGGAAATTCGCGGATCTCGGTCTTTTGAGCGGAGACTTCTGATGGGCGCGATCAAGATCCAAGTGGCCATGGGCGGCCTGCTCGCGAAGGTGTCGCTGAGCCGGCCGGAAAAGTACAACGCCTTCGACCGCGAGATGCTTCGCGAGCTGGCCGACATCATGCGCGGGGTGACCGAATCCGCGAAGTGCCGCGTCGTGGTGCTCACTGGCGAGGGGAAGGGATTTTGCGCGGGCGCGGACCTTCAGGCGGCCAAGGCGAGCGATTCGCTCACCACGTACGTCAGCGAGCTCGTGAAGTCCTTTCACTACGTGCTGACGACCCTCGCGCAGTCCCCGGCCCTGGTGGTCACGCTGGTCAACGGGCCGGCCGCGGGCGGTGGCCTCTCGCTCGCGCTGGCCGGCGACCTCCGATGGGCGCTTCCCGAGGCGAAGTTCCGCGCGGGCTACGGACGCGTCGGGCTGACGATGGACGGCGGCCTGTCCTGGCGGCTGCCCCGCATCGTGGGCATGGCCCAGGCCCAGAGGATCGTGTACGAGGATCCGGACATCGATGCCGACGAAGCCCACGCGCTGGGCATCGTCCACCAGGTGGTGCCGCAGTCGGAGCTGGTCAAGAGTTTCGAGGGGCTGGTCGAGAAGACGAAGCTCCAGAGCCGCTCGATCTTCGCCAAGAACCGTCTGCTGCTCATGGACGGCCAGGCGCGGACCCTCGCCGAGACGTACGAGGCGGAGGCCCTGGCGATGAAGATCAGCGCGGGGACGCCGGATGGCCGCGAGGGGATCGAGGCGTTTGTCGGGAAGAGGCCGCCCAAGTTCACTTCATGAAGACCGAGCCCCTCAAGAACCTCGTCTCCGGTCTCGATCTCCAGACCGACCTGTGGTGGCTGGCGATGATCCTCACGGGATTCCTGGCTACCTTCCTGGCGGCCTTCGGATTTCCGGGCGCGGGGAGCTTCTTCGCCTGGCTGGCGGTCCTGGTGCGCCTGGCGATCGCCACCGGCGTCTCCCAGCAGCCCTACGGCGGGGTTTTTCTCCGGCTCCTGCCGTTCGGGCTGGCGGTGGGCCTCTTTGCGATCTTCGGGGACCACATGCTGGCGAACTGGAGTGAACGCGGCCAGAGGGTCTACCCCGAGAACAGCGGGGTCCTCCTGTCGTCGCCGCTGTATCTTCCCCTGCTCTGGGCCTGCCTCGTGGTCGAGTTCGGCTACACGATCCTGCGGATCTACGGCCTGATCGCCAAACACGTGTCCGGCGACCTGGCCTTCTACGGGGCGATGCTCCTGGGCGGGGTCATTGCGGGGCTGTGGACGGCCTGCATGGATTTCTGGGCGGTGAAGGCGAAATGGTGGACCTACCAGCCGGGAGAGGTGATCCTGGGCGGCGCCTGCGCGCTCTACGTCGTGATCGCGACGTTCTTCATCTTCTCGGCTTTTCTGCCGCTGTTTCTGGGATATCTGTCGTGTGCCGGAAGCCGGCTGTATGTCTCCGTCCGGTACGGCTTGATCTATGGATTCGTGATCTTCATCAGTTACGTGATCGCGCACCTGCTGGTGGAGCACACAATCTAGTCGGGAGGTGACCGATGGCGCTGACTCCGTCGACCATGTTGCCGCTGGGAACGGCGGCGCCGGACTTCTCGCTCGCGGATACCGTCAGCGGGAAGAAGGTGAGCTTGGCGACCTTCAAGGATAAGAAGGCGCTCGTGGTGATGTTCATCTGCAACCACTGTCCCTACGTGAAGCACCTGAAGCCCGCGCTGGTGCAGTTCGGCAAGGATTACGAAAAGAAGGATGCCGCGATCGTGGCGATCAGCGCGAACGATCCCGTGACGCATCCGGAAGACGCGCCGGAGAAACTGGGTGCCGAGGCGAAGTCGCTCGGCTATGCGTTCCCGTACCTGTTCGACGAGACGCAAGGGGTGGCCCAGGCCTACAAGGCGGCGTGCACGCCGGACTTCTACGTGTTCGACGCGGCGCGCAAACTGGCGTACCGGGGGCAGTTCGATTCGAGCCGCCCGGGAAACAATCAGCCGGTGACGGGATCGGATCTGCGGACGGCACTGGAGGCGGTGATGGCGGGAAAGCCGGTGCCGGCGAAACAGGCGCCGAGCCTGGGCTGCAACATCAAGTGGCGCGAGGGCAACGAACCCGGCTACTCCCGGTCCTAGCGGGCCTCCGGGTCCATTTTGTGCTGGATTTTGGGCGGGGCGTGCCTAGAATAGCTCCTCGTTCCACTGCCAGAACGCCCCTTTAGTGGGGTGTAGTGTAACGGTAGCACCGCAGATTCTGGATCTGCTTGTCTAGGTTCGAATCCTAGCACCCCAGCCAATGGCGTTCTGGCAGTTGCAACATGGGTGGGCTCTTCGGCTCGGCTCGGCTCTTCACCCGGAACGGGGGCAAGCACCGTAACTAGCCACACCCTAACACGCAGCCTGTAATTCTCAAAGTCCTTGAAGCCATACGCCCGTCTCGAAATCATTTCCAGCTTCGTGTGAAAGCCCTCGGTAATCCCGGTGTTTTTGGTGAAGCGCCACATCCGGGCGATCTCCTCCCTCCAGGCCCACAGCGTCTGGCCTAACGACTGAAGGGCCGGTGGCTGGGGAAGGGGGCGTTCCAATTCATGAAAACTTTTCAATTATTTTTCCACATTGTCTGTCTGATATCGTCCAATCTGGTACCTATACCATCACCGCACGGATTCCAAGAAAATCCAACATGGGGAGGGATCTATGGGCATGGTTCTTCAAGTATTGATCGCGAGGGTCAACATCCCTGTTGTCTCGATCGGGTCCTTCGCCGGGCCCGCCGCCGTCGAGGCGTCATCCCCCAGGCCGGCCTGGCCTCAGGTGACCACCGCGCCCCCGACCGTCAGCGTGCAAGGTCGCCCAATCTGAATGCCCGGCCGGAAAATTGCTAAAAAAGTTAAACAGCTTCGGCTGAATTCCTCTTCCTAGGGTGGATGAGATTCAATGTCTTCAAATGAGGGTAGAGTGGGATGACTAGCTTGCTTAAAGCATGGTCCGCTGGAATCTTGATTCTGGGAGTGACTCTTGGGGTCCCTGCGGGAACCGCGCGATTGGAAGCACGGCCCCTGGCCACCGTCCCGGCGGTCGCGGCCCCGACCATCACCTCGTTCTCTCCCATGAGCGGCAAAGTGGGCGACACTGTCACCATCACCGGCACTAACTTGACGGGCGCCACGGTGGTGACCTTCAACGGCACCGCTGCCGTCGTCTTCACCGACGTTTCGGCAACGTCGATCACGGCCACCGTCCCGGCCGGCGCGACCACCGGCAACATCGCCGTGACCGTGGGGGCTACCACCGGCACCAGCACGACAGCGTTCACCGTATTCCCGATCCCTACCATCACGATTTTCTCCCCCACGAGCGGCCTCGTGGGCGTGCCCGTGACCATCGCCGGTACCAACCTCTTGGGCGCCACGCAGGTGAACTTCAACGGCACCAGCGCCACCATGTTCACCGTGAACTCCTCGGCGTCCATTACCGCCACCGTCCCGGTCGGCGCGACCACGGGCAACATCACGGTGACCACTGGGGGGGGCACCGCGACCAGCGCGACGCCATTCACCGTCCTCGCGCCGACCCCGACGATTACCAGCTTCACTCCCGGGTCCGGCGCCGTGGGGACCGTCGTGACGATCACTGGCACCAATTTCCTGGGCGCCAACCCGGTGAAATTCAACGGCACGAGTGCCACCGTCGTCACCGTGAATTCCGCGACGTCGATCACCGCCACCGTCCCGGCGGGCGCGACCACGGGCAACATCACCGTGACCACGGCGGGGGGCACGGCACCCAGCCCGACGGCATTCACCGTCATCCCGGTCCCCACCATCACGTCCTTTACCCCCCCGAGCGGCCTCGTGGGCGTCACCGTCACGATTACGGGAACCAATTTCACGGGCGCCACCCCGGTGAAGTTCAACGGCACCGCGGCCACCGTCTTCACCGTGGTTTCATCGACGTCGATTACCGCCACCGTCCCGGCGGCCGCGACCACGGGTTTTATCACCGTGACCACCACGAACGGCACCGCCACCAGCGCGACGAAGTTCACCGTCATCCCGCCGATGCCGACCGTCACCTCGTTCAATCCCACCAGCGGCGGCGTGGGCACCCCTGTCACGATCACCGGAACGAACTTTCTCCCCGCCACCAACGTGATGTTTAACGGCGTCGGCTCCGGGTTTACCGCGGTTTCGGCGACGTCGATCACGACGACCGTCCCGGTCGGCGCGACCACCGGGTTCATCACGGTGACGTCGGCGGGCGGCACCGGGACGAGCACGACGAAGTTCACCATCCTCCCGCTTCCGACCATCACGAGCTTCACCCCCCCGAGCGGTCTCGTGGGCGTTACGGTGACGATCACCGGCACGAACTTCACCGCCGGCAGCACCGTGAATTTCAACGGCACCCCCTCCATCGTCGTCACGGTGGTTTCGGCGACGTCGATCACCGCCAAGGTCCCGGCGGCCGCGACCACGGGCGCCCTTTCGGTCACCGCATCGGGCGGGACCGCGACGAGCACGACCCCCTTTACCGTCATTCCGCCGGCCCCGACCATCAGCACGTTCACTCCCATCACCGGGGGCCCGGGGACCGTGGTGACGATCACCGGCACCAACTTCATCGCCGTCACGGCCGGCTCCGGGGTGAAGTTCAATGGGGTCAACGCCAACGGCTTCACCGTGGTATCCGCGACGTCGATCACGGCCACCGTCCCGGCGGGCGCGACCACGGGTTTTATCACCGTGACCACGCTGGGCGGGAGCGTGACCAGCACGACGCCGTTTACCGTCCCCCCCCTCCCGACCATCACGAGCTTCACTCCCTCGAGCGGCCTCGTCGGCGCTTCGGTGACGATCACCGGCACGAACTTCGCCGCCGGCGCGGTCGTGAAATTCAATGGCACCTCCGCCATCGTCGTCAGCGTGGTTTCGGCGACGTCGATCACGGCCACCGTCCCGGCGGGCGCGACCACGGGCAACATCACGGTGACTACGGGGGGGGGCACCGCGACCAGCACGACGCCGTTCACGGTCATTCCGCCCTCCCCGACTATCACGTCCTTCACTCCCACGAGCGGTCTCGTGGGCGCCTCGGTGACGATCACGGGCACCAACTTCGTCGCCGGCGCCGGGGTGAGCTTCCATGGTACCCCCGCCATCGTCGTCACGGTGGTCTCCGCGACGTCGATCACCGCCACCGTGCCGGTGGGCGCGACCTCGGGCACCATCACGGTGACCACGCTTGGCGGATCGATCACGAGCACGACGGCCTTCACGGTCATTCCGCCGCCTCCCCCGACCCTGACGTCCTTTACTCCTACGAGCGGCCCCGTGGGCACCGGCGTGACGATCACCGGGACCAACTTCATCGGGGCCACTTCGGTGAGCTTTAATGGCACCACCGCCCTCTCGTTTGTCGTGGTTTCGGGGACGTCGATCATCGCCACCGTCCCGGGGGGCGCGACCACGGGCACCCTCTCGGTGACCACGCCCGGCGGCAGCATCGCCAGCGTTTCGATCTTTACCGTGACCCCGGCCGGCACGCTGCCGGCGCCATGGCTGGACACGGACCTGGGAACGCCCGGAATCGCCGGCAGCGCAAGCTATACCGGCGGAACGTTCACCTTGAACGGCTCCGGGAGCGACTTTACCGGCACCACCGATCAGTTCAACTTCGCCTACCAGCCGCTCAAGTACGGGGACGGGCAGATCATCGCCCGCGTCACCGGCTTGGCCGCGAGCGCCGGGAACCAGGTCGGCGTGATGATCCGCGAGACCCTGGCTGCCGACTCCACC
>Ga0209579_10003820_pt1 | contig 10748 bp, 11 predicted proteins | sample Coa_R1_2_FD_187152 | JGI IMG/M metagenome (GOLD analysis project Ga0209579, IMG submission 187152) | Surface soil microbial communities from Centralia Pennsylvania, which are recovering from an underground coalmine fire - Coalmine... | ecosystem: Environmental > Terrestrial > Soil >... | reverse complement strand
ACCGGCATCCTGAATTGGCGCTGGCTGCATCGGCATGGGAGGACGGGTGAAAATAAAGCGCAGCCGTCCCGAGTCGGACTGGGCGCGAAGCAAAATACCGGTGCTCTGGTCGGGGACTTGTTGCCATCCATCCGGCAACGTGACTGCGAGGTGGTACTCCGGCAGGGAAATCTCGCCGGCGAATGCCGATGCGAGCATCGTGGCTGATGCCATCAGAATCAAGATTAGGGACTTCATAGGGTGTTGAATGCGGCTTGAGTTGAAAGAAACTAAACATCCATGAAGAAAATCGTGCATTATATCGGTCTGGGCGTCCATAAAGAAACCGTCGCGCGGCGGTCGCACCCAAACAAAAGGGAACCGATATACTCGCTGCGCTCGCCCGGCGGAGCCGGAGAGTGAGAAATAATTTGCTTCGCCAACCCCGGGTGTCGCTCGCGGACTCGCTTTACCCGGGGCTACAAATCTTTCACCCCTCCGGGGTTTTGAATTGGCCTGCGGCGGGTTTTGAGAAATGAAGACGGAGGTCGCGTGCTGAAGAAGAAAGGAAAAAGAATTTTTCCGCGCAGAGTTTCGTCTTTTGACCGCGCGGCTTAATGAGTGTCAGACAGCATAAAATCTCCAACTATTTTGTGCTTCCAGGCGTCCGAATGGTCGGTGGTGCTGTCGGCTTTGCTGCTGGCAACGCAATACGCACTGTCTCCTTCTTTGGCCTCGGATTTTTCGGCTCTTCGCCGCCGGAATCCAGACCGACTGCAGTACGAATCGGAGGACGCGGTGGCATCCGCGAACCCGAGGGCTTTGGCTCTGGCTTATGTTCATCCGGTTTCATACGCGCTCGGTGCTGCCTAACGACCAAAAGCTGAACGACGCGGATAAGTGGCGTAGCACGACGAAAACCTCCAAACTGAAGGCGTAATCCGCGTTGGCTCCAGCGCCGGGTTAGGTGTTGCGGTTGTTTGGATGAGACGTCGCATAAGAATTTCAGTGCAACTTCTCACCACGCTTCAGCATCGTCACAAAGTCGGCTATCCGCTTGCTGCGGGTTTCGGTTTTTTTGGCGGTGGTGATGCGGAAGAAGAAGCTGTAGCGTTGGGTTTTGTTAAGGGTGCCGAAGAAAGCCCTGGCATCGGGTTCTCGCGCCAGAGCGGTGAGAAAATCCTCCGGCATCTCGGCGGTGCTGGAGCTGTGGTAGGCGGCTGCCCAGCGGCCATCGGCTTTGGCAGCAGCGACGGCAGCGAGCCCAGCGGGCTTCATTCGGCCTTCTTTTTGAAGCCGTGCCACGTGGCTGACGTTGATCTTCGACCAAACACTGCGTTTGCCTCGTTTAGTGAACTTTTGCAGAAAGGCCGTCGCATCAAAGGTTTTCTTCTGGCCGTCTATCCAGCCAAAACAAAGCGCCTCGTCCAATGCTTCCGCATAGGTCACCGTGGGGATGCCGCTGGCTTTTTTGGCAATCTTCAGCCAAATGCCGGAATGGCCGGCATGATGCCGTGTAAGCCATTTGCGAAACGCAGCGGCGGAGGCGAAGGCAACCACGGGTTGCTCGGGGATAAATGCTTTACTCATGGTGCGAGTGGCGATGCCCCGCGGGTGCTGCAGCGATCGGTTAGGCATCAATATCGTCCTCCCATAAGCACCAGTAAAAGGAGCGACATGCAATGAATGGCAATCAGCAATCCGGCAATCGCCTTCCCGGCGGAACTCCGAGCAAGACGGACGCCCTGAACCGCGCATGCCATGCCAAAAATCAACACTGCACTCCACAGCCACGGCCTGAAACCAGGAGGTGTTCCATCAGGCGTATGTGCCCACTCACTCCAGATCGCAAAGCTTACCAGCGCTGCGACACCGGACAGAATATATCGAAATGCTACCGGCGATGTGCTCTCGAATCCGCTGGGTTGAGGTTGTGGCTGCGAAGGCTCGATTCCGACCGGCTGTCCGTCGATGAAACAGAGAGTGAACTCGTCGCCGTATTCTTTGCCACAATAGCTGCACTGCTTCATGCGCGCGATGATGTCAACGACTAGAGGTCAGTCACGCGGGGACTGCAATACAAAACAATCTGCGGCTTCTCGATGAACCCAGAGTGTCGCCCCGCTGGGGCTGCAGCGATTTAGGCATCAGGTTTTGATCTTTCAACCTGTTTCCGAAATAGCGACGACAGACCAGTAAATGTACCTATGATCAAAAGCAAATACTGCACGAGCAGCAATCGGTGGGTCGAAATGTCTATCATATCACGAGCAATCCAATACGGGATGAGCAGGATAAGAGAATCCACGGTGATCTGCATTGGGCTGCGCTTTCGCCAGATGCAATATTTTGATATCCAGGCCACGCTTGAAGAAATGACGGCAAATGACAGAAAAAGCGGATTCGGAAAGCTCCAAATGCACAAAACGCCGAAGAGGATAAAACAAGTAAAACATAATTTGGAATAGTTCGGCGCCATCTGAGTGGCGTCCTTGTTTGTGTTCTTTGGCGTGTTTGCCATCGCGTCAAACGGATGATGCCTAACGACTAGAGCTCAGCCACGCCGCATCCGAAACGCTGATTGCAACCAGAGCGATGCGCGGCGTTGGCTGCAGCGATTTGTTAGGCTGCGTCGTCATTTAATTGTCACGGTATAATTGTTTGTCCATGGGTCTTTGGCCCTTGGGTCATAACCATAATACTCGAAAGTTCCAGTACGCCCCCAATCCCAACCATTAGATCGGTGAAGAAGAGTCATAAATTTTTTGACCGGTTTTTCTTTAACTGAGATGGCTTCTAAAGATAGCATCTGGTCACGGACCGATACAAATGCCATGCCGGATGAATCGGTCGTAACCTTGTGAACGGTGCCTTTTGTATGCCATGACGGTGACCAATAAAATCGATTCGGCACAAGATAGCGCGTACCTTTCTCTCGAAACCGGAAATCCACTCCAGTCATCGGATGTCCATTTATGTCTTCGACACGCAAAACTACCGTAACAGGATGACGAAATCTGACACGGAAGTATTGCTTTAGCTGTATAGCGCCGAGAATTAATACTGGTAAAACCAGTAGAATCACGAGGGTCATTTTAGCAGCATGCCGCGCTGCGACTATTGCTGTAGTAAGCCTTTTGCGTACGCGGGACGCCATCGCATCAATCGAATGGGGCCACCGACTAGGACTCTGTGCGGCGGCAACTCGCTTCAAAAGTTTGTGTCTCCTGGTGGTGTCCATGCAGGCTAACGACTAGAGCTCAGCCACGCCGCATCCGAAGCGTTGATTGAAACCGAAGCGATGCGCGGCGTTGGCTGCAGCGATTTGTTAGGCGTATTCTTCGGTTTGGAAAATACGAGAACAAACCGATCGCCCTCGCATCGCTTGTTGATGGGACGCTGCATAGTCACGGTAAGAAATAGCGTATTTCGCTGCGTGTATGCCTTACTGGTCTGCACTCCCTGAGTGCATGCAACTGCGGTGATCGTGCGTGCTGTCGGTGAACTGAAATGAGCTGCCGGCAAAGCATCAGTAGCGAATCGGCCGACCACCTCCAAGAACCGCCAGCCCTGTGTGGCATATAGACGCTTCATGGCAGCCCCAACCGACATCTTGCGACCTTCGTATTCTGTAGTGAGACGAATCATACGCTAGATGACGCCTAACAGGTATTGGGCCAAACGCGGTTTGAGTTTGTTTCCTTGCGCACGATGCAATTGAAGCTCGATTTTGGAGGATTGGCAAGTGTGGTTGGGCAAGTGCATGGGGATTCGTTGAAGGGTTGAAGCGGGAGCCCCCAACCGACGTTAAAGCAACCGATATACTCGCTGCGCTCGCCCGGCGGAGCCGGAGAGTGAGGAATAATTTTGCTTCGCCAACCCCCGGGTATCGCTCGCGGACTCGCTTTACCCGGGGCTACAAATCTTTCACCCCTCCGGGGTTTTGAATTGGCCTGCGGCTGGTTTTTGATTCGTTAAGAGAAATGAAGACGGAGTTCGCGGGCTGAAGAAGAAACTCCAGCGATTTGTCAGCCCTCATTTTTCTCGAATTTCTTAAATTGATCCATGATCGCCACGAAATCTTGCGCTGCAACGGCATCCTGGTGCTTCTGCCAATGCAGGAATCCGTCCAGACCTCGGTGGATAGTAGGATAAAGATGCGAAGTCCGGTCGGGAGCGGCTGTGATGCAAGCCTGCGCCTTCGCTGCAGCATCCTGGGGTGGATAGCCGAAAAATGAAGTCAAAAGCGCCAAAGCAACTCCATGAGCCTGGGGCTGACTCATCTTGTGCTGAATGGCCAAGGCGCCAAGGCCTCCAAAGCAATATAATGAAAGAACCTGCTTGGCTTGGGTGTCGCCTTCAAAGTGCTGCTCGCCGTAGTGCTTCATGATGCTACGTGCGAAATTCTCCATCGTATGGACAGCGTCATTGATGATCTCAGGTGGCGCTTCCTGCTTCGGTCCGAATAGGCGATTTAATATTCCCATACGCTAGAAGGGCTAACGACTATATAGGTGAGCTCAGCCGGGCGGGGACTTCAACATAAAACAACTCCCGATAAACGACATCGGGATCTCGCGGACTCGACCGCTGACGGCTTCTCGATGAACACAGAGCGAGGCCCGGGCGCTGGCTGCAGCGATTTGTTAGGCGTCTTGTTATGGTGCTGCATGTTTGAACTGGTCTTCGGTGCCGACAAAAAAAGTCTCTCCCTCTGGCTTCCCCTGTGCGCCCCCGATTGAGCCTCCCCAGATAAGCCCACCGCCACCCCATTCCGTTTCTCGAATCTCGGATCGCGATTTCCCCACGAAGAAATATGTGTCCTTTGCCCATCCATACTCAAGCGCAGAGCTGGTGAAGCATCGGCCATCGCTGTTTATCGGAATGACGAACTTGCCGTCCTTCTTTGAAAGCGGTGGGTAATTACTGTTCCCAAACTCAATCGACACCCATCCTGTGAATCCTTCAGGAATCTCGTAAACACATGCAGTCCGTGGCTTTTCACATCCGGCAACAACGCAAAATACCAATAATGCAAGGAGGAGCGACCTCATGATGTCTAACAGGTATTGGGCCAAACGCGGTTTGGGTTTGTTTCCCTGCGCATGATGCAATTGAAGCTCGATTTCGGGGGATTGGCAAGTGTGGTTGGGCAAGTGCGTGAATGGGATTCGTTGAAGGGTTGAAGCGGGAGCCCCCAACCGACGTCAAAGCAACCGATATACTCGCTGCGCTCGCCCGGCGGAGCCGGAGAGTGAGGAATAATTTTGCTTCGCCAACCCCGGGTGTCGCTCGCGGACTCGCTTTATCCGGGGCTACAAATCTTTCACCCCTCCGGGGTTTTGAAATGGCCTGCGGCTGGTTTTGATCCGTTAAGAGAAATGAAGACGGAGTTTGCGTGCTGAAGAAGAAAAGTTCGTCCGATTATTTGGTTTCAGTTGGCAGGATTACCACGGCGCGCGCACGGGGTGCGACGCCCTACCCATCGTGGGGTTTCAATGCGTTCGAATCGTCTGGAGCGGGCAGGGAAGGTGGATGGCAAAAGGCGAGTGGATTTTGTTTTTTGAGGATTCGAGGCGTTTTGGCGTCGCAAGCTTTTGGTTTTTAACAGGTAAAAAATATTTTCAAAAAAGTGGCTAAAATCCCCCCAGGGGAATTACAAACGCGCGGCGGTATGATTAAATGCCCGGATGACATTGATATTGTCGGTTGTTGGTAGTCGGTGGGCGGTGGTGGGGCGCGAAGCTCCAAGCGTCCAAGCTCCAGAGAAGCTCCAAGGACCGAGTTCCAAAGGCATTCGAATGCGGAGTTTGAAAAGATTTTCGATCAAATACAGTTTTGCGATTTGCCGACTGCCAGTCGGCGACACAGCAGGCTACCAGCCTGCGCTACAAGGCGGAGCCGCGTCGTCCGGCCGGGTTGGTCGAGTTGCTGCGGCTGGTCTGGCGACACAGGCGCGGTCCCGTCTTCGCTACGCTTCGACGCGGCAAACCGACGTGCCCAAGGCAGGGGTGTTCAGGTCCGAGCCGGTCAGGCTGGGTCAGGCCGAGTCGCACCTGGTCGCACCAAAATCCCAGTGGATCGCACCGAATCAAAGTGGATCCAAGCGGAGCAGGTGCCTGGAGCCGTGGTTCGTGGGATATCACTCGATATCACTGGATATCACTGGATAAAGCCAATTTAAAAATATTATTTCGCAAGGAGACGATGAATGGGAACCGATCAGCCGTTTTTGGCGGGCTTCTGCCTTCGCAATGCTTCCGCCGTCACTTCGTTATGGCGAGACGAGCCGGCGCGACAGGCCGAAGCTCCCGGGGAAGAGGTGTTCTCAGGTCCGAGCCGGTCAGGCTGGGTCAGGCTGGGTCGCACCTGGTCGCACCAAAAATCCCAGTGGATCGCACCGAATCAAAGTGGATTAAAGCAGAGCAGGCGCCTGAGAGACCGGTGTTCCGAAGGCGCGGCGGGTCGTTCCGAGCTGGTCCGAGTAAATCCGAGTCCTTCCGACCATTTATTATATTGTGGATGTGTCCAAATTTGCCCCCTTTTGCGTTTGACCGCGGCGGTGAAAGCGGGTTAGTTTGCGACCCCTTTATAGATTATGTTTGGCACGATTCGTAAGCATCAAACCTGGCTCTGGGTCGTCATCATCGGCGTGATGGTCGTGAGCATGGCCACGTTCACCCAGATGAACCGTTCCGGAAACGCGCAGCGGGGATTGGGAAACCACGGTGAAATCGACGGCAAACCGATCACCGACGCTGAATATCAAGACGCGTGGAATGAAACGGCCCTGACGTATTTCATGAGATTCCGCGAGTTCCCGGAGGCCTCGGGCACCCGAAACGGGTGGAACCAGGAACAGCAGACGTACGAGAGGTTGTTCCTGATTCGAAAACTCGAGCAATACAATATTCACGCCGACAGCGATTCGGCGGCGGCGGTCGGAAGCCTCTTTTTGCGCGAATTGGGCAAGGGCGAGAATGTTCCGATGGACGCGTTTGTGGCACAGGTGCTCCAGCCGCATCAGTTGACCAGCGAAGATTTTCGGCACTTTCTGGAACATTATGTCGCAATCCAGCAGTTGGTTTCAGTTATCGGGGCCAGCGGAGCATTGGCGCCACCCGCAGAGATCGAAGCTCTTTACGTCGAGGGGCATCAGGAAGTGAAGGCGCAGGCGGTGATTTTCTCGGCAACGAATTATCTGGCGACGATTCCTGAGCCGACGGCGGCGTTCCTCGGGCAATATTACACGAACGAGGAAGCAAAATACCGCGAACCGGACCGTATGCAGATCAGTTACGTTCATTTCAACATCACCAATTACCTGGCGGATGCTGAACAAAAACTGGGGACGAACCTCAACAGCCAGGTGGATGACATCTTCCACCGGGAGGGAACCAATGCGCTGACCCTGGGCAAAACTGAAGCGGAACAAAGGGCGAAGATTCGCGAGTACATCGTCCGCGGAGTGGCGCTGACCAATGCCTATAATACGGCGCTCTCTTTTCAGAAGGACATGAGCAAAGATACGCCGCACGCAGAGGATTTGAATACGTTGGCCAAGGCGAAAGGAATGGAAGTCAAGATCAGCAAACCGTTCGACAAAGAATACGGGCCGAGCGATTTGGAATTGCCGCCGAATTATCCGGTTTCCGATCTGTTCAACCTTACACCGGATGATCCATTCCTTCCCGCGCCGTTGCGGTCCGAGGATGGCATCTACATTGTGGCATTCAATAAACTCATTCCCAGTCGTGTGCCGCCACTGGATGAAATCCGGAGCCGTGTTGCTGCGGATGCGAAGGAATTCGAGGCGACGCGCAGCGCGCAGATGAGCGCGCGGCTGTTCGAACAGTCCGTGACCAACGGCCTGGCCAAGGGCCAGACATTCGCGGAGATCATCAGTGGAGCCAAGGTGAAGCCGGTGGATTTGCCACCGTTCTCCGTGAGCACGGAAAGCCTGCCGGAATTGGAAGATGAGGTTGACGTCAATACGTTCAAGCAGAATGTCATGGAGACGCAAACCGGCAAAATAAGCGGATTGATCCCCACGCGCACCGGCGCGATGGTCGTGTATGTGCGCGAGCGTCTGCCGGTGGACAAGGTGAAAATGCAGGCTGACCTGCCGAATTTCAGCAAGGTGGTGCGTCAGGCGCGGCAAAACCAGGCCTTCGACATGTGGTTCGCAAAGGGATTCAACGATGCCGCACGCACCATTCCCGCACTCCAGCAACCACAGCGTCGCTCCTGACGGGTGGCCGGCTGAAGGCTTCGCGCTTCGGCGAAGCTGATCGTGACGCATGGAACCGGGTATTCATTCGGTGAGGGACGGGGTTGTCCCCCCATTTGACCCATTCGCAAATCCGGCGGTTGTTAGGGAGACAACTTGTTCGGCCCATGAGTTTTTTGCCCGTTCATCCCGCGGTGGTGCATCTCCCGATAGCGCTGGTGCTGCTGTCGGCATTGGCGGATCTCTCTGCGCGGCTCATCAAATCGGAGCCACGCCGCGCGGCGTTCCGGGCGGTGGGATTCTGGTCGCTGGTCGGCGGACTGGCGGGAGGCGTGCTGGCGATTGCTGCGGGTTACCTGGACATGCATCGCGCTGCGTTGAGGCCCGACACGGTCTCGTTCGTGGAATTGCACATGACGATCGGATGGATTCTGGTGGTGTGCCTGGTGGTTTTGTCAGCCTGGCGCTGGCTTATCTGGCATCGCGGTCAGATGACCATCAACACGAGCTATCTGGTTGGCGCCTTCCTGGTGCTCGGGATTACGCTTTTCCAGGGATGGTACGGAGGAGAAATGGTTTATTCATTCGGCGCCGGCGTTGCTCCCACAGGGCAGGGGACCGAAACGGCGCAAGCTGCCCAGGAACGCCTCGACACGGTGCGAAATATTTTCGCCCCCGGAACCGCAGTCGGCGGTGCGGAAAGTCCAGGCGGCACAAACGCCGGGCAAAATGGCAAAGCACCGTGACCAGGCCAATTACCGGGCATCTTCTCTGACGACTTCCTCCGCCTGCTTGTCCTCGCGAAGTCCGAGAAACGCCGGTTGACGCAAATGACCGTCTCGCGTCCATTCCGCAAAGCGAATTTCGCCAACCAATTTCGGCTCAAGCCACGTGCAACGTTTCATTTCGGCAGCCGTAAGCCCGCGGCCATATTGCCCGGCTTTTTCCGGCAGGTTCACAAACGGGCAATCCCGCCGCACCAATTTCTGGAATTTTTGGTGCAATGATTTTAACAATTTCTGGTCAAATCCCGTGCCGACTTTCGCCGCGAACATCAGCTTTTTGCCGGCGTAATATCCCACGAGCAGCGCGCCAAAATGCGAACGCGTTCCGCGCGGCTCTGTGTAACCGCCGATCACGAATTCCTGCTGCGTCGTCCACTTGAACTTTACCCACGCGCCACTGCGCCGGCCGATTTCGTATTTGGACTGCTTCTTTTTCGCGATCACACCCTCGAGCCCGCGCGCCTTCATTTCTTTCAGCACACGGTCTGATTCGGCCTGAATGCTCGCCGAAAAACGCACCCGGTCCGGCAAATCTGCCACCAACGCCTTCAGCATCGCCTTGCGCTGCAGCAACGGCACGCCCGCGAGGTCTTTGCCATCCAATTGAATCACATCGAAGACGTAGTAGAAAATCGGCGGCCGTTCTCCGCCCAATTCGCGCGCCTGCAACAATTGAAACGACGACCGCCCCTCTTTATCGAGCGCCACAATCTCCCCATCCAACACCGCCTCTTTGCATCGCAGATTTTTTAAAGCCTCAACGATCTCCGGGAATTTGCTCGTGAAATCTTTCTCGTTCCGCGAAATCAGGTCGATGCCCTTTCCGGTTTTGATTGCGAGCGCGCGCACGCCGTCAAATTTCAACTCGTAAATCCAATCTTCACCCTGCGGCAGGTCATCCACCAAAACTGCTTTCATCGCCTCGACGAAGGCGGCCTTTCGCCTCGGCAGCCGCTCGCCACTAAGTTTGATTGGAGTGCCGAGCGCCTGCTCGGCGGCATTCTTCGTCTTGAGTGGCTTAGGCCGGGCAGATGTCCGGCGCTGCGCAGTCCGATTGCTCTGCCATTGCGCGTCGTTGTCGGAGGCGATCCTGTCCATGGAACGCCGGGTGAGGGCCGATTGATCATCCGCGCGCGCCGAAATTCCTGGCAAATCACTTCCGCTCTTTAACAGCAGCCATTGCGGTTTGTCCTCGTGCTCGCGTGGCCGCATCTTTACCAGTGTCCACTCGCCTTTCAGCTTTTTCCCCTGGAGCGTCAGATGCAGTTTCCCGGCTTCCATCGCCTGAGTTGGGTCACCTCCCGAAACTTCGTACGATCCTAGGTCCCACACCATCACAGTGCCGGCGCCGTAGTTGCCTTCCGGAATTGTCCCTTCGAATTGTGCGTAATCGATCGGGTGATCCTCGACCTGCACGGCCAGTCGCCGGTCGCCGCGCGTGGTTGGGAATCCTTTCGGCACGGCCCACGATTTCAGCACACCGTCCATCTCCAGCCGGAAATCGTAGTGCAATCGCGTCGCGTCATGCTTTTGGACGACGAAGAATGGTTCCTTAACCGGCGGAGGTTTTCGCCGCGCCTCGCCGCTCGGCTCGGCCGGCGTCACGGTCACGTGCACGGTCTCGCCCACCCGCGCGGCCGACCGATCGACCCGCACGATCCCCGCCGCCTCCCGGTCGACCGTCAGGCAGAGCTCGAACGGATCGCGGCGCCCGTGGAGCGCCGGCACGTCGGTCATCGGCCGCACGAGCACCG
>Ga0209579_10003819_pt1 | contig 10749 bp, 6 predicted proteins | sample Coa_R1_2_FD_187152 | JGI IMG/M metagenome (GOLD analysis project Ga0209579, IMG submission 187152) | Surface soil microbial communities from Centralia Pennsylvania, which are recovering from an underground coalmine fire - Coalmine... | ecosystem: Environmental > Terrestrial > Soil > Unclassified... | reverse complement strand
CGCACGGGGCCGGATTCTTCTTCTGCCAGTGCGAGCAACTGCGCTTCGCTGGCGTCGCGCAGGTCGAAGTACGCTAAAGCGTCGCGCAAAAAAGATTCCTTCGACACACCGGGCGCTTTTTGAATCAGGCGGTGCGTCGGCAGAATGTACAAACCCGGATCGCTCATCGGCACGCACATCATCAGCGTGTAATTGTAGGGCAGATCGCGCGCGCCCGACGGATCGGCGTCCTGTGCGCGGCGTTCGTCGCGGTAATTGCAGCTCGTTTCATAGCGGTGATGGCCGTCGGCGATGAAACAATTCTTCGGCGCGAGCGCCGCGCTCATTTGCGCGCACCATTTTTCGTCGTCGATCGCCCAGAGCTTGTTGATCACGCCGCTGGATTCGGTCAGTTCCACCGCGGGCGCTGAAAGCGTTACGCCTTTCGCGAGCAGCGCTGAAACGGACGCGTCTTCATCCGGGAATAGGCCGAAGACCGGCGACAAATTCGCCGCGCACGCTCGCATCAAATTCAAGCGGTCGGCCTTTGGCGCGCCGAATGTTTCTTCGTGCGGATAGACGCAGCCCGTGCCGAACGGTTCGAGTTTCACCGCGCCAAAAATGCCTCGGCGCGTCACGACTTTGCTGTGCGACGCGCCGCCGTACGCAATGTCGAAAGTCTGCTCGTACAGATAAAGCGCGGCGCGGCCGTCCTGCACGAGGATTTGCTTCTCAATCCAATCCTTAAAAAAATCCGCCGCGCGCGAATAGCGGTCGCGGCCGGGCGCGTCGTCCGGCGCGGTCTTGCCGAATTCGACGCGCACGATGTTGTACGGATTGCGCTCGTACAATCCCTCCTGCATCGCCGCGTCGATTACGTCGTAGGGCGGGCAAACGACGTCGGCCGCGGCACCGGCTTTCGCGAGATTGTAACGCAGTGCTTGAAACGGTTTGACAATGGCCATGGCTTTCCTCAAAAGCTGCGAATGAATCACTCAAGGTGCTGCATCGTTTCCCCTCTCCCTCCGGGAGAGGGCCGACGCAGGTACTCCTGCGCGGGGTGAGGGGAAGTTTCGAATTTCAGTGCGAGGCTTAAACCGCCCCCTCACCCCGCGAGCGAGTACGCTCGTCGGCCCTCTCCCGAAGGGAGAGGGGACGCACCGCAACTTCATCCGATTGCTCACGGGATTTCTTTAAACGAAAATACCGTTTTCCCCACCACATCCAGCCCCGTGCTTTGTCCGTCTTTTTTCCCGTCGATGCGGTATTTTGAATTCACGCTCAATTCGCCATCGACGACGCGGCTGAGCGCGGGATCGAAATAGCAGCGGCCCGCGCCTTTGCCTTCCACGCGCGTGATTTCCACCAGAAGGCCTTCGCCGTTTTCGCCTTTTAAATCGGACGTGTCCCACGTGGACGCGACGTCGATGCGCGCGAGGCGCTTGCCGTCTTTCGTCTCCCAGCCGACGAAGGTCGATTTCGAGCGGATCACGGCGGGTTTGGCGAGCTTGAAGGTGGCCATGTTCGGCAGCGTCTGGCTGTCCTCCCATGAATCGCCCGGCTTCAATTCGCGGCCGGCGAGCAGGCGAAACAGGCCTTCGGCGCCGCTGCCTTTAATCACGTCGATAGCGGTCTCATCGCCTTCCGCTTCGCCGATTTCCTTGCCGGCGGGATCGAGCGTCACGACCATTTCGCCGGCTTCAATCTGCTTGAGTCCCTGCTGAAGATTTTTGATTTCTTCCAAGCCGACGTCGTTGTCGCTGTCCACGATCACCTTGCCGCTGTGCGTGACTTTGAATTTGCCTTTCATCGCGACAATCTCGCCCACGTCGGAGCCAATCGACGTCTTTTCGGAGTAGCCATATTTTTCCGCTTTGACGCTCAGCGGCAGCCCCGGTGTTTTGCGCGCAAGACCTTTGAGCACCAAATCCATTTCCAGGCTGAGATCTTTTTTGAGCGTAAAGACCTGATCCTTCTCGCGCCCGCTGGATTCGGTGTTGGAGAAAGTCGTCCAGCGGTATTTGGCGACTTGGCCGGGCGGGAGTTTAAAAGTGAGGTCAGCGCGGACCTCGTCGGCGGCGAACGCGCGGAGCGCGAACGCGCAATATGCGAGCGCTGAAAACGCGCGCGCAAAACGCCGCGGAAATGGGGCTGTGCGTGCAATCATCGTGGAGGGAGAATATCGCGAAATTTGGGGAAAATACAAAAGCAATTCGAGGCGCTGGCTAAAAGAAAGGGCGCGCCGGAGACGCGCCCGCGCATTTTTATCGTAGAACGGAGCTCCGCTCCGTTCAGATGCTCCCTCTACTCCGATGCTGAACGGAGCGGAGCTCCGTTCTACTTTTCCAACAAAAAGAGCGGCCCGAAGGCCGCTCAATTCAATTTTGAATTTTGAACTTTGAATTTTGAATTTATTTCGTCGCCGGCTCTTCCACGACTTTGTTGTTGCTGGCCGCGGCGGGTTTGTCGTCGGGCCAGGTGGTGGCCATGTCGGCGGCGATCAGCGCGGCTTCGTCGGCCTGCGGGTCTTCTTCGTCCTTCTTCTTTTCAGGCGCGGGCGCTTCGTCGGGGTTCAACTTCTTTTTAGCAGCCAACTCGGCCTCGTACTTTTCCTTGCGCTTTTTGACATCGAAGAAGTCTTTGTACTTCTGATTGTGCTCAAGGCGTTTTTTCGAATTCTCCTGCAGCATCGCGACGGTGTTTTTCTTCCAATCCTGCCAGCGCGCGGCCTCTTTCCTGGTGCTGTCGGCGGCAGTGTCGATGGCGCTGTCGATTTTGCGGAATGGCACCGGATTGTCCGAGGCTTTTTCGAGCAGATCGTCGATCAGCTTGCCGCCGGGGATGACCACGTCGGGAGTGACACCATTCAACTGCGTCGATTCGCCGCCGGCGACGAAATACTGGTGCGTGGTGATCTTGATTTCGCCGGGCAGGTTGAGCGTGTTGCCGAGCGGAATCACGCGCTGCACGGTGCCTTTGCCGAAGGTCTGCGTCGAGCCGACGATCACCGCGCGGCCGTAATCTTTCAATGCGCCCGCGACGATCTCGGAAGCGCTGGCCGACAACTGGCTGGTCAGGATCACCAGCGGCTGCGGGAAGTAGAACGGATCGCGATCCGGGCGCCATTCGACGAAGCCGGCGCCGTTGCGTTCGCCGACGATCGGACCGGTTTCGATGAAGAGGCCCGCGAGATTCACGGCTTCGTCGAGGTAGCCGCCTTGATTCGCGCGCAAGTCGAGCACGATGCCGGCAAGCGGTTTTTCCTTGATCGCTTCCTGCAAACGCTCCTTCACTTCCTTCGAAACGTCCTGATAGAAGCTTTGCACGGAGAGCAAGCCGATCGAACCTTGCGGTGTTTCGATGCGTTTGAATTTCACGCGCTCCTTGGCGAGCTGAATTTCAGCGCGCTTGAGCGTGACGACTTCGGTGGCTTTGGTGGCCTTCTTCGCGACGGTCAGGCGCACGTCGGTGCCTTTTTCACCTTTGATTTTCATCACGATTTTGTTGATGGGCAGGCCGGCCAGCGAGACGCCGTCCACGGCGATGATCTGGTCCTGCTGCGCCAACTGGCCGGATTTTTCGGCCGGGCCGCCTTCGATCAATTCTTCAACCTGCGCGCCCATCGGGCAGGGGCGAATTTTCACGCCGATGCCGGCGAAGCTGGCTTTCAACTGGTCGCCGAACGATTCCTGATCTTCATCGAAATATACCGTGTGCGGGTCCATTGCGGCCATGAACGCTTTGAGGAACACCTTCGGCGTCTCGGTGTCAACGTCAACCTTGGCCCACTTTGTATATTCCTCGGCGATGTTGTTCAGCGCCAGCTTCATCGATTCCTGTTCGCTGAGGTAGGTCTTGTTGCTGCGGAAATACCAGGCGGCGGATTTGATGATGCGCGAAATGCGCTCTTCATGCGTGGCGGGGCGGATCAGCGCCTTCTTGGCTTCGGCGGCGTCTTCTTCGTCCTCGTCGCCGGCGGTTTTGTCTTCGGGCTTGGCTTCATGGTCAGCGCTGTCGGGCTCCTTCTTCGCGGCCTCTTTATTCTCTTCCTTTTTGATTTCTTCTTTTTTGATTTCCGTGCCGACGACTTTTTCGGCTTTTTTGTCGATCATTTTCTCGTCGATTTTGTTCGTGGCGTCGGCGACTTTCTTGACGGCGTCAAGCTTCTCGGCTTCCTTTTTAATTTCATCGGCTTGCCGGTCGAGATGCTCGTAAAAATCCTTGTCGCGCGCGACTTGGACTTTGATGAAATTCTCGAGGATCGAATGGAACAGCGAGAAATCGCCGTTCTTCGCGGCTTCGGCAATCTTTGCCAATTCTTCGTCGCTCTTGTTGATGATTTCGTCAGCTTCGGATTTCAGGTAGAAACGGTTAAAGGGGTCGAGTTCCTGCAAATACTGCTTGATCATGCGCTTGGTGAATTCCGGCGTCATTTCGTGCTGCGACAAGTGCAAGCGGAAAAGCTGGGGGATCAGGTTCGCAACGTTTTCCGGCGTCAACTTGTCGGCTGCGCGCGTGGAAGTGGCGAACGTGGCCGCGAACATGCCGGCCAAAAGAATTACAACGGAGGCGAACTGCCAACCGAAGCGTTGAATCGCGACTTGTTTCCGCACGAAATCACCCTTTCAAACGTTCCGAATTTCGAGAATCCGGACTCTTGTGGTGCAGGCTTCCAGCCTGCAATTCCCTCGATGCAGGCTGGAAGCCTGCACCACAATCGCAAAAACACAGCCCAGCTAAACTTATACCACTTGGTCCGACGCCCGGCACATTAAAAAACGGACACAATTCACGAAAGTGTTACGCTCAAGTGATCTTCGGAGCGGCGGCACTCTTGCCGCCGTTAATGACAAGGCGGCAAGAGCGCCGCCCCTCCTACTTATTCTTGTTCCGCTCAAATTCACGCTGCAACTCCGCACCCAACTGATCAAGACGTTCAAAAAGGCGCTTCAGCGGCCTCTTTTTCCGCCGCGCCAGCGCATAACTGGTCAGCAGCGGCAAAGCGACTGCCGAATCCACATAACACACGACCATGTCGGGAAGTTTGTTGGGATCGACTTTGCCCCACGTCACCGCTTCGCCCGGCGTTGCGCCGGAAAGCCCGCCGGTGTCGGGGCGCGCGTCCGTGATCTGAAGAAAGTAATCCTGCCCCGCTTCGGGAATGCCCAAAATCTCCTGTATCTGCGGCTCGGTCTGCAGCATGAAATTCTTCGGACTGCCGCCGCCGAGCATCAGCGACCCGTGCGTGCCCGTCCCGCCATAAGCCCGTTTCGCGCCCAGAACGATCGCTGCTGATTGATTGACGCACACGGAGGGATCAATCTTCAGCCTGTTTCCGCGCATTGCCAAACCCGCGATATTCATCCCAATTGTGCTATCGCCCGGCGCCGAAGTAAAGATCGGTACGCCCGCGCGGTATGCCGCCGCCAGCACGCTCGCGCCGGGAATTGACGCTTTGCGCTCGTACTCGTCGGCGTAGCGACCGATGCGGTGATACATTTCCGCGGTGCCCATTTCCTTCTGAAATTCGTCCTGCTTTAAAATATCGCGCAGAATCGCGTCGGTGGCGAGTAAAACGTCGTCGTAATGCAAAAAAACATCGTAGATGCGCACAATCCGATGCTCGCGCAATTCCACGTCGGGAATGGCGGGGCTGCCCACACGCAGCGGCAGATTGAACGCGAAATGCAGGTCGTGGTACATGTTCGCGCCGGTGGAGACGATCCAATCGACGAAGCCGGCCTCTATTAATGGGACTAGGCACGAGCAGCCCAGCCCGGCCGGCGTCATCGCACCGGAAAGCGTCAGCCCCACGGTGGCTTTGTCGTCGAGCATTTTTTCGACGAAGAGGCGGCACGCTTCGCGCAGGCGCGCGCCGTTGTACGCGAGGAAGCAGGAGTCGATCAGATCGGCGGCGTTCTCCGCGCCGGAGATGGCCGGCGAAAGCATCGAACGGCCTTGCAGATACGGATTCTCCGCGTCGCCGACGCGAGCATTGGGCATGACGCGGAATTCGGGGGAGGCGGTGCCGGCGTTTTGGAGCGGCGGCACTCTTGCCGCCGTTTGCATCTTCGCCCACGCCTCCGGCCCCGGGCAGCCTGCGCGGCGTTTTTTCTTCGCGGGTTTTTGAGAATGCGTGCGCGCGCCCATTGGCGGTTCCTGAAGTGGAGTGGATGGGAGCGTTTTAACGTGGAACCAGGATTTGTCAGGTTGCAATTGGAGTTTGGGACGGCGGTATTCCGCTCAACCGCCTTCCGCTTTCTTTTTCGTTCCGCGCATCATTCGCGCCATCAGGCCGGCGGAGGCGCCGACCATTCTGGCGCGGCGGCGGCGGATTCTGTTTTCAAGCACCACCGCCGCACCGATGAGGACCAACACAAATACAGCGCAGTCGCCCGCGGCTTTGAGCGGATTCCACTTCAGGCCGTGTGGATACGAATTTTCGATGGCCGGTTTGTTTGCGGCATAATCGGGATGCAGCGTTCCCACTTCCATTTTCTCGGCTGCGTCGAAGGGCCATCCCCACGCGGTGACGACCATGGGGGCTTGCAGCGGCGACATGGACGTGATGCTTGCCGAAAGCGACGGCTTGTCGGGCGAGCTGGTGGGACCGATCAGGATCGGCGGCGGAACGGTGATCGTCGCGTCGCGTTTGGTTTCGTGGGTATTCAACCACGACAACGCGCCGGCGAGGAACAGAACGACCAGGGCCGTGCTGAGATGGATCAGTGGCAAGCGCATAACGCTCCTCAATTCGCACGATGTTTCAGGCCAACTGCTCGAATTATCCATCGCTTCGGCCACTTTTATCGCCATTTTAATGTCGCGATGTGAGTGCTTTTGTCGCTAAATAAAACTTGAAGTATTGTGCTGGACCAACAGCAGTGCGTGTCTTTGGCAAAGTCCGAGAATGCCGAAGTCAAAGTCGCGATTTGCCCCGCCTTGACACCTCGTGCCAGCGTTCTAAAATGCGCGCGTCTTTCGTGTGGACGCGACTTGGAACTGCCATGCCATCGCCGGACGACCTGAATCTCGCGCGCCGTGTCGTGGCTCAGGGCATGTGCCAGCGCAGCGAAGTCGAAGAGTGCCTTGCGGCGCAGCACCAGAGCGAGCAGCGCGGCGCGCCGCAGGGGCTTTCTGAGCTGTTGGTCGAACGCGGATTTCTCACACGCACGCAGCTATCGCGCCTGGTCGATCCGGGAACCAGCGCCGCGGGTCCGGTGGCAGGGTCGTCCACCTCGCGGCTTGGCCCGTATGAACTGCTGCTGAAATTGGGCGAGGGCGGGATGGGCGCGGTCTACAAGGCCAGCGACACGCGCAACGGCAAGGTTGTGGCGATCAAAGTGCTGCCGCGCAGCAAAGCGAAGGACGAGAAGTTCCTGAAGCGCTTTGAAATGGAAGCGCGCGCGACGTTCGAACTCGATCACCCCAACATCGTTCACGGTTATGACATCGGGCATTCGGATGGCTACCATTATCTGGTGATCGAGTTTGTGCAAGGCTACGACCTGTGCGCGATGCTCGAACAGCGCGGGCGTTTCAGCGAGCCGGAAGCGCTGCTGATTCTGGAGCAGATGGCCAAAGCGCTGGACCATATTCACAATGAACATCTGGTTCATCGCGACATCAAGCCGGAGAATATTCTGATCGCGCAGGACGGCGTGGCGAAGCTTACCGACATGGGCCTGACCACTGACGATCCGGCGAAAGGGCGGCGGCGGCGTTTGACGGAAGCGGGCATCGCGATGGGCACGCCGTTTTATCTTTCGCCGGAGCAGATCAAAGGCGAAAGCGAAGTGGATATTCGCTCGGACATTTACGCGCTGGGCGCGACGACCTATGAAATGATTACCGGGCGGCCGCCGTTCGAAGGCGATTCGCCGGCGGTGGTGATGCTGAAGCACCTCAACGAATACGTGCCCAGTCCGCACGATCTGGACCGCACCATTTCGCTGAATTTCTGCCACCTGCTGGAACGGATGATGGCGAAGGATCCGTTTCACCGCTATCAGACGCCCTACGAATTGCTGCAGGACATTCGCCGCGTGATGAAAGGCAAGCAGCCCGCGGGGATTCGTCCGCCGGCGGGGCGTTCGAGCATCGCGCGGCCGGAACTGCATCAGGACAGCCAGCGCGTGCAGCCGATCAAGGGAACATCGTCGCACGAATTGCCGGTGGCGCTTCCAACGCCGGTGCCGGCGCCGAAGACTGCCACGGTGCAATCCGGTTCGCGCAACGCGGCCATTCAATCCAGCCCGCGCAACGTGGCCGCTCAATCGAATCCGCGCAATCCCGCGGCGGGGTCGAATCCGCGCAACGCGGCGGTGCAATCCAGTCCGCGCAATCCTGCCGCGGGTTCGAATCCGAGAAATCTCGCGGCGCAAATCGCGACGCCGCTAAACACGCCGCCGCCGCTGCGCATTTCCGATACGCGCGGGCCAAACGATCCCGGCTTGCGCCCGCCATCGACACATAAGCCCAAGGGCAGCGATCCGGCGATCAAGGCGGCGACGGCCGCCGACACGGCGCCGCTGCCCGTGCGCGTTTCGACAGCGCGCAAAGTGCCGACGGTGCGCGCGCCATCGGTTAATTTCTGGCTGCGCGCGTGTGTGGCGGCACTGGTGCTGACGGCGGTGGGCGTGCTGGTTTATTTTTTTGTGTTGAACAAGAAGCTGCCGTTCTTCGATTCGGAGAACGGGACGAAGCCCCATACGACGGCGCCGGAGACGAGCGAGAAATAAAGCGGGTGCAGGCGGCGGCAGTTTCGATAAAATCGCGGCATGGGTTTTCGCCGAGCCATTAAAAACAGCCTCAATCGCATGCTGGCGGCGGGCGGCTACACGCTTGCGCGCGTCGCTGGGGTTGCTCCGGTTCCGGCCATTTCACCCGCCCCCGCGCAAAATACGCCGGCGCCCATCGAGCCGATGGAGCAGGCGCTGACCGCGATCGTGAAGCGCCAACATGCGTTCAAAACGGTGATCGACATCGGCGCGTCGGACGGGCGCTGGACGGCGATGGCGCTGCGCCAATTTCCGGCGTGTCACTACTTGCTGGTCGAAGCGCAGCCGGTGCACGCGGCGGCGTTGAATGCGTTTGCGGCGGCGCATCCGAATGTGCAGATTGCGCTGGCCGCGGCCGGCGAAAAAACGGGGACGATCAATTTCGACGCGACGGACCCATTCGGAGGCATCGCTTCCGAGCAGCCTTTTCCGGCGAACAACATCGTCGTGCCCGTCACCACGCTCGATGCGGAGGTGCGCGCGCGCAAACTGGAAGGACCGTTCCTGCTGAAATTCGACACGCACGGATTCGAGGTGCCGATTCTCAACGGCGCGGCGGAGACGCTGGCGCGGACCGAGGCGATCGTGATGGAATGCTACAATTTCAAAATCGCGCCGCCGTGTTTGTTGTTTCACGAGATGTGCGCGCTGATGGAGCAGAAGGGATTTCGCTGCATCGATCTGCTGGACGTGATGCGCCGGCCGCTGGACGGCTGTTTGTGGCAGATGGATTTTGTGTTTGCGCGCAACACGCGGGGGGAGTTTTCGGTGGCGAGATACCAATGACGGCCATCTTTAACCCCTGCCGGGGTTGAACAGCGGATCGGCGCTTCGCGCGGCGTTGCGTTTAAACTGCAATCAATGGGCGTTTTCTTTGCGAACGGGCGGACTGAAAGCGGCACTGGCAAGGCCAGTGGCACACGAACGGCGATTACACTGACGGTGGAGGTGTGTTGGTTTAATTCAGCGCGCTTTTTCGCAATGGAGAGTTTTTGCGGCAATCTTCGCGCTCAAACCTTAGTCGATATAGCGCCCTTATTCTCCCGTTGCCAAAATCGCCGGCGCCGGCACCGGCGCCGCATTGCTCGCCGCGCCCGCGGCGAATTCCGTGGACGCGATTGATTCGTCCGCTGCATTGAAGCGAATCGCCAACGCCGACACCGACGCAATGAACACGCCGATTCCCATGTAAGCGATGGCTTGCCAATAGCTCACGCCATTGACTTTCAGCAAAAAGCCGCCCAGCATCGCGCCCATATTCCCGCCCGCGCCCACGATGCCGGCGACCGAACCGAGCACCTTCTTGTTGATGAACGGAATCACTGCGTACGTTCCGCCCGCGGCCATGTGCACGAACAAGCCGAAGATCAACAGCCACGTCACCGAGCCGGCCAGCAGGCTCGATTTGGACAGCAGCAGCATGGCGATGCTCTGCAAAAGAAGGTACGTCGCGAGCGTCAACACGCGTCCTTTGAGGCCGTTTTTGCGCGCGATTTTATCGCTGATGTACCCGCCCAATCCGCGCGCGAAAATTGCCAGCCCGCCAAACGCGCCAGCGATCAAGCCAGCGGTGGTGGGGCTGAGCGAAAACGTGCTTTGGAAATTATCCTGCGCGGTGCCGTGCATCACCACTTCGACGCCGAAACACGAGCCGTACACAAGCGCGAGAATCCAGACGCGATAATCCTTGCACGCAATCCAGAATCCGCCCTTCACCGCTCGTTTGCTGTTCTCCACGCTTTCGCCGCGCTTGCGCAACTCGTCGAAATTGCCGGCGGGACAGTCCTGCGTGAAGAGGTAATAGCATACGCCGGTGGCCAACACCATGATTCCCGGCACGATCATCGCCAGCCGCCAGCTTGAATGCGGCGTAACGCCCCACGCGACGAGGCCCGTGAAGATGAACGGCATCACCGCGTTGGCCGCGCCGCCGCCCATGTTGCCCCAACCCGCGGCGAAGGCGTTGGCGGTGCCGACGCAGTTGGTCGCG
>Ga0209579_10003813_pt1 | contig 10758 bp, 8 predicted proteins | sample Coa_R1_2_FD_187152 | JGI IMG/M metagenome (GOLD analysis project Ga0209579, IMG submission 187152) | Surface soil microbial communities from Centralia Pennsylvania, which are recovering from an underground coalmine fire - Coalmine... | ecosystem: Environmental > Terrestrial > Soil > Unclassified... | reverse complement strand
CGCCAGCTTTTCTACGATGGGACCGAAGAAACTGGGAGCAGTTGCGAGATAATAAAAGAAATTTTGTCCGGTCGAATGATCGCGATCGATACGCTCCAGTCGGTCTTTGACCTGCTGATACAGGTTGTCGTCGTTGAAATCGCCGGCAAAGTAATAGAAGCGGCGAGCGAAGTTATCCCACGTTGACGGATCGATGCAATCGCCGCAATATTGCTTTACGTCTTCCTGAGTGCGCTTGCGAAAATCTTCGTCCGACATGTGGGAGCGCGCGACGCCGAGAACGGCGAACTCTTTCGAGAGCAGGTCGGCGCGAAACAGGTTATAGAGTGCCGGGATCAACATGCGGGCGGTCAAATCTCCGGCTGCGCCGAAGATCACCATCACGCACGGGTCGCCTTGTTTGCCGACGCGAGGTAGGGCCGCTGCGGGTTTTTCAGCCAACTGTGCCATGACTTATCCTCAACTGCTTCGGCGATTCGGTTACGCCGTTTTTTTCTTTGCCGCGCCGCCTTCGATGTGGCCGCCAAATTTCTGCCGCATCGCAGAAAGAATCTTTTCGGCGAATGTGTGTTGCTGACGCGAACGGAAGCGCACAAACAAAGCCGCGCTCAATACATCGACGGGAACAGCTTCGTCGATGGCGGCTTGAATGGTCCAGCGCCCTTCGCCGGAATCCTGCACGTATCCTTCGTATTCCGAAAGCGTAGGATTTTCTGCAAGCGCCATCGCGGTCAAGTCGAGCAGCCATGAGCTGATTACGCTGCCGCGGCGCCAAACTTCGGCGATGTCCGGCAGGTTCAAATCGTAGCGAATCTCTTCCGGCAATTCTTTACCAGCCGCATTCTTGAAGATGTCGAATCCCTCGGCGTAGGCCTGCATAATTCCGTACTCGATGCCATTGTGCACCATCTTCACAAAGTGCCCGGCACCCGAAGGGCCGCAATGAATGTACCCATCTTCGGCGCTGCCTCCCATTTTTTCGCGGCCGGGAGTGCGAGGGATATCACCGCGGCCCGGAGCCAGAGTTTTGAAAATCGGATCGAGGCGCTGTACAGCCTCTTTGGGGCCGCCGATCATCATGCAGTAACCGCGATCGATGCCCCACACGCCACCGCTGGTCCCAACGTCGATGTAATGAATACCCTTGTTCTTGAGTTGGCCGGCGCGTCGCACGTCGTCTTTGAAATAGGAATTGCCGCCATCGAGGATGGCATCGCCAGATTGCAAGTGCTGCGCGAGCGTCTGGACGGTTTGCTCTGTGGGACCGCCGGCCGGAACCATGATCCAGATGGCGCGCGGGGGCTTTAGTTTTCCAACAAGCTCTTGAAGAGATGACGAACCGCTTGCGCCTTCGCCGGCGAGTTCCTTCACGGCCTCCGCACTAAGATCGGAAACCACCAACTGATGTCCGCCACGCATGAGGCGTCGCGTCATGTTCGCGCCCATGCGCCCCAGGCCTACCATTCCCAACTGCATACGTGCTCCTTAATCGAACCTCGATAACTCCGCGAGTGCAACCGAGCGATTGTAAAAATGCAGTGCGTTGCGGAATCGGAACTATTGCAGGGCTTCCTGAATCGCCGCCTCCAACCTTTTCAATCCGGTCGCGACATCTCGGTGCAGATGCACGCGGAGCGCTCGCCGTCCGCGATCTGCCAAGACCTGAAAGTCACCTCGCGCCTGCGCTGCTTTCACCACGCCGAACGTATATTTCTGTTCGGGAACCGGCAGATCGATCGCGTCATCGCACGTAATCTGCAGAAAAACTCCGGAATTCGGCCCGCCTTTATAGGCTTGGCCCGTGGAATGCAGAAAACGAGGGCCGAAGCCCAAGCACGTCGCCACATGTTTCTTGTTGCGCACTGAATGCCGGACGGCTTCGAGAGCTGTCTCGTGTTCCGCATTCATCTGGATATATGCCAGCAGCGCAAAATAATCTCCGGCACCGATGCGGTTGAGATGTGCCTTCAGGTATCCTCCGAAAGTAGTGCCGCCGTTGCGCGCGAGTTCGGCAGCATTCCTGTCGTCGGTAAACAGCTTAAAGCCATCGGCTTCGAGCACCGGTTTTTCCGATGGCAGCGAGCCGGTCTTTTCGTATTCCGATGTGAGCTTGCGAGTTTCGATTTTGCTGGCTTCGACATCCGGCTGATTGAATGCGTTGATGCCGATGATCGAACCGGCGACGGCGGTCGCAATCTCCCAGCGGAAGAATTCTGCACCGAGATCGTAGATGTCGGCCATCGAAATTCGCACCACCGGATGCCCGGCATTTTCCAGGGCGGAAACCTTGGCTTCGACGCCAACGTCGGTTGCGTGGTCGGTGTGAATATAAGTGAAGACCCGGTCGTTACCGTAGACTTCGGGCGGTCCCAACTCTTCTCCATTGACCGGAATGATGCCCTTGCCGACTTTGCCGGTCGATTCCGCGAGCAATTGCTCAAGCCATGCGCCAAGATCGGAAATGTCGTGCGAGGTGATGATGGTGACTTTGTCGCGTCCCAACTTCGCCGCGGTGCCGAGAATGATGCCAAGCATTGCTCCGGGATTTTCTTCTACGGGATGAGAAGCGCTGCAGGTGCGCACCATCTCTTGAGCGCGGTCGAGAAACTTTTTGGTGTCGATGCCGATTGCGGCGGCGGGAGCCATGCCGAAATTCGACAGCGCGGAATAGCGGCCACCGATCGACGGCCTGCCGAAGAAAATGTGCCGGAAGCGATCTCCTTCCGCGACCTTCTGCATGTGCGAGCCGGGATCGGTAATCGCCATGAAGTGGCTGCCCGCTTTATCGCCGCCCACGGCCTGCCTGGTGCGCTCGAAAAAATATTGCTTGAAAATATTGGGTTCGAGCGTGCTGCCTGATTTGCTGGAAACAATAAAAAGCGACCGTGCAATATCGATCTTTTCTTCGAATGCTTTGACCTGAGCAGGGTCGGTAGAATCAAGCACGTGCAGGTTGGGATAGCCGGCGATTTTGCCAAAGGTCATGCGAAGAACTTCAGGGCAGAGGCTCGAACCGCCCATACCAAGCAGAAGAATATCTTTGAATCCCGCGCTCCAGACTTCCTTGCCGAGGTTGCGCAACTCGATGGGATGGGCGATTTGGTATTCGACGATATCGAGCCATCCCAGCCAGTTGGCCTCGTCGTCGCCGGTCCACAGTTTCGCGTCGCGCTGCCAAAGACGTTGCATCTTGCCGCCCGCTTGCCAGTCGGCGGCGTTGGCCTTTACGGCGGTGGCTAAACTTTCTGGCAACGACGATTTCAAACGGCTCACGCGGTCTTTCCTTGTTGGCTTGGCTGCTGCTGGCCTTTCTGCTGCGTACTTTTTTCAACGGCGGCCAGCAATTTGTGGAAGGCATCGGCAAACAGCTTTACGCCGTCGGAGGTCAGCTTCGTGGTCACTTCCTTGATCGAGATGCCAGCCTTCGCCAGATCGTCCATCACTTTTTGCGCTCCGGCGACGTTTTCGGCAAGGCTGCTGCGGACCTTGCCATGATCACGGAAGGCATCAATGGTTGCGGGAGGCATGGTATCGACAGTATCGGGGCCGATTAGTTCTTCGACGTACATTACATCGCGATACTCGGGATTCTTGGTGCTGGTGCTGGCCCACAGGACGCGCTGAGTCTGCGCGCCTTTGCCCGCCAAGGCCTCCCATCGCGGCCCGCTGAAGATTTTCTGATACTTCTGATAGGTCAGTTTGCCGTTGGCAATTGCAACCTTGCCCTTCAAACTCTTTAACAAAGTTTGTTGAGAGGGGTCGCTCGTACTCTTCAACTTTTCGTCGAGCATCGAATCGACCAGGGTATCGATGCGGCTGATAAAGAAGCTGGCGACTCCGGCCATCTTTTTCAGATTGCCGCCGCGCTTGGCCAGGTCTTCAATGCCGGCAATGTACGCAGCCGCAACTTTCTCGTAAACTTCCTGCGCGAAAAGCAAAGTCACGTTGATGTTGATGCCTTCGCCAATCAATTGCTGAATTGCGGGAAGGCCCTCCGCGGTGCCGGGAACTTTGATCATGACATTCTCGCGATTCACAGTCTTCCATAGGCGGCGCGCTTCTTCGATCGTTTCCTGCGTCTTCAGCGCGAGTAGAGGAGAAACTTCAAGACTCACATAGCCGTCACGGAATTGTGATTCCTGATAAACAGGGCGGAGAATATCGGCTGCACCCTGAATGTCCCGGATGGCGATCTGCTCATAAATACTGGTCGCGTCGAGGTCGCCGCGTGAGGTCAACGATTTCAGCATGTCATCGTAGAGCGAACTGTCGGCGATCGCCTTCTCGAAAATCGATGGGTTCGAGGTCATGCCGCGCAAACCATCTTTTTCGATCATGGTTTTCAGCTTGCCGCCGGTGATCAGGTCGCGGCGGATGTAGTCGAGCCACATCGACTGCCCATAGTTCAACAGTTCCTTCAGCGGGTTGGCGGTGTTTGTCTTTTCGAGTACTCCCGTGGGCTGCATAATGATTTCTCCTGATGATGACTGGCGGGCGCCGTTGCCAACAATAATTCGTTATTTATCCGCAATTGCTTTGTGTGCTTCCGCGACAACAGCATCGACGGTGAAGCCGAAAAACTTCAGCAAATCTTTCAGCGGAGCCGATGCGCCGAAGCGGTGCATACCGATTTTGCGTCCCTTGAGCCCAACATATCGTTCCCACCCAAAGGTGGACGCCATCTCAACCGAAACTCTCGCCGTGACCGAAGAAGGCAAAACGTTCTCCTTGTAGCTTGCCTCTTGGCGCTCGAAAATCTCCCACGAAGGCATGCTCACGACGCGCGCCTGAATACCCTCGGCTTTCAACTTTTCGTAAGCATCCACGCAGAGCGAAACTTCGCTTCCCGTACCCATTAAGATGACATCAGGCTTGCCGCCCGGCGCGTCGGCCAGAATATAAGCGCCCTTTGCCGTTCCTGATGCGGCCGCGTATTTCGTTCGATCCAAGGTAGGAAGCGGTTGCCGCGTGAGGACGAGGGCCACCGGCTGGTGCTGCAGTTGCGCGATGATCTTCCAGGCTTCGACGACTTCATTCGCATCTGCTGGGCGCATCACTATTAAATTAGGCATCGCGCGCAGAGAAGCCAGTTGCTCGATCGGTTGATGCGTGGGCCCGTCTTCGCCTACGCCGATGGAATCATGAGTAAAGATGAAAATCGAGGGAGCTTCCATCAACGCGGCTAATCGAATGCTCGCCCGCATGTAGTCGCTGAAATTGAAGAAGGTAGCGCCGAAGGCCCGAATGTTAGAAACGACCAGCCCGTTTACGCTTGCGCCCATCACGTGCTCGCGCACGCCGAAATGAAGATTGCGCCCAGCGTAGTTGTTCGCCTGAAAGTCTCCGGCACCCTCAAACTTCAGCGTAGTTTTGTTCGAAGTCGCCAAATCGGCGGAGCCGCCAATCAGCCAGGGAATCTTCTGCGCGACAGCGTTCAGCACTTTGCCCGAACTCTCACGCGTGGCTATGCCCTTCGTATCGGTTGGAAAAGTCGGAAGGTTCTTGTCCCAACCATCGGGCAATTGGCGGCGCTGCATGAGGTCGAGCTGCTTTCTCAGCTCTGGATATTTTTCGGAGTATTCCGCGAACATCTTGGACCACTTTGCGCGCTGATCGCGCCCGCGCTTTCCAATTCCATCCTGAAAGTGTTCGCGGACTCCGTCAGGCACGAGAAACTTCGCATCCTCCGGCCAGCCATAAAACTTCTTGACCAGCCGCACTTCTTCTTCGCCGAGTGGTTCGCCGTGAGCGGCGCTAGTGTCTTGTTTATGCGGCGAGCCGTAGCCGATGTGGCTGTCGACGATGATGAGCGTGGGCCGGTCGGTGGTCTTCTTGAAAACCTCGAAAGATCGAGCCAGCATTTCGAGGTCGTTGGCATCGGCAACGCGAGTCACATTCCAGCCGTAACCAAAGAAGCGAGTAGCCACGTCTTCGCTGAACGACCAATCGGCGGGACCGTCCAGCGTGACATTGTTGTGGTCGTAGATCCAGCAAAGATTCGAGAGCTTGAGATGCCCAGCCAGCGAAGCCGCTTCGCCTCCTATGCCTTCCATCAGGTCGCCATCGGAGCACATCGCGTAAATGTCGTAATTGAAAACTTCGAATTCGGGGCGGTTGAAATTGGCGGCGAGCCACTTGCTGCCAATCGCCATTCCCAAACTATTTCCGACGCCTTGCCCAAGTGGTCCGGTCGTAGTTTCAACGCCGGTGGTGACGTGCGATTCGGGATGTCCGGGGGTGCGGCTTCCCAGTTGGCGGAAGCGCTTGATCTCCTCCATCGGAACCGCAAGTTCTTTCAGCACTTCACCCTTTTCGGAAACTTCGCGGACGCCAGCCAGGTGCAGCATGGCGTACAGCAACATTGAGGCGTGGCCATTCGAGAGCACAAAGCGGTCGCGGTTGAGCCACTTGGGATCTTCGGGGTCGTAGCGCAGAAACTCCTGCCAGAGAACATAGGCAACCGGCGCCAGGCCCATAGGCGCGCCGGGATGCCCGCTGTTGGCTTGTTGGACCGCATCGATCGCCAGGGTGCGAATGGTGTTGATGCTAAGCGTGTCTAATTGCTTCGCGGTCACGACAGCTTGCTCGCTGGCTACCATGCTGATGCGTCCTCCAATCGGGGAATCGGTTCAGTGAGTTGCTTTGGCGATCGTTGATGGCGAGGCCTAATTCGCTACCTTATCGACAATCTTAAGTAGTTAGAGTCCCCCGGACGGCAAAGGGTTTCAGACTCAAACGGCTTTCAATACGCACCGAGTGTATCAAGTTCTCGCATGTCGTTGTTGTCAGATGTGTGAAAACGCGGAAAGTTGCGGGGACGTTTCTGAAGGCGGAGGAAAGCACAAGCGGTTACTTCAGCAACTGCAGATAGCTGATCTCGCTGCTGGAAGCACGGGTAGTATCCTGGATGTATTTTAGAAACTGACGCAAATTCTCTTTTTCGGACGCTTCCATCCCGGCGAAGCGGACGCGCACGCCCCCTGCGGTCGGTGTACTGCGGCTTACAATGCCATTCAGCGCCAATCCCTTGACCCAGATCTTGCCGCTGGCAACCCACAAGCCGATTTCTACTTTTGCTCCGCCGCTGACCGAAACGGAAGTCTCAACCCGGCAGCCTCCCAAACTTGTGTTGGAGAGGTTGCCCCAGATGGGAGCCTCAGCGCCGTTCACGTGCAGTTCGACGGCCACGAAGCACTTGAGTCTGGGATGACGGCGCCGGTCCTCACCCCAGTTGGAGCTGAAGATGTCGGGTTCGAAGGGTGGAGAGTTGGTCACGGAAGCGGGCGCGAAGAGCGGCGAAGGCGGCGATGCGTTCGCCGGCGTTGGCGCTGGCGGCTGTTTTTCCGCTGCGTCTCGTTTGATTAACCGCATGGCGTCGAGCAGGGCTTGTTCTCTGCGCTCCGGCGAGGCATCGCGATAAACCTGCAGCAGTTTTGCCAAATTGCGCCCGAGATCAGGGTCGGCCAACATTTTCGTCCAATCCCTGCCGCCCTTTGTTGATTTGACGTCACTCATGGTTAATGCGCTCTGCTTCGCAACTGCGTTATTCGAGTCTTAGCTTCAATCATTGGTAACCTGGCAACAAGATGACGGAAGTCACGCCGACATCCTCGCGATGGATCGAAGCAAGAGTGAACGTTAGTCGACTGAATCCGCTTTCAGGCCTGACAGGTAACTCTTTAACGCGCTTCGCTGCTCGTTCGTCAGCGACAGGAATTCAAAGCCGTAATGGTATCCACGGCGATACCGGACGACGGCTCGCAATTCCCACACGTCGCTTGACTGTGGAAGCGAAAAACTCAACCCGGCCACCTCGCCGTTATTCATTTCCATTGGCAGGAGCATGCCGATCCCGGCTTCCGAGAGGTCGCTGCAATGCCCTTCAACTTTGCGATACTGGCTGCCTTCCAGATAGGTTGCCATCGCGCGAAAATCCACGCGATATCGTGGATGTCGCCTACGCCGGCGGTCGACTTGGGTTGAAGCAGCTTTTGGAGTTGAAGAGGTCATCGGGCGAATGAAGTGTGCAGAATTCGATAGCTCTAGTGATTACTGGCGTTGGGGACTGAAAATCTGTTCTACAATCCCCGTGGTTTTTTGCGGATGCGCGTTCAAAATTCGACTTCCGTAAGCGGTCATGCGGGTTGACTCCGTACCGGGTCTTTTCCCACGGTTTTGGTTGACGTCTTGTGGCGTTTTTAGCGAACCACAATTTCCAGCTCCACGGTTCCGGTGATGCCTAACCGCTTGGCCATCTGCGAATACATGGTCGCGACTCGGTTAGTAGTTCTCCGGTCGACCGGAACTGGCGTCTGGCCAAAGTAAATAACCGCAAACATGCCGCCCGCACTCCCCTTGCAATGACCCGGTTCTTCGCCCGAATCATCTGAGGGAGGATTCTTCCTGTTACTCTATCGGGCGAAGCTGTGAGCGGGAAAGTTTCTAAAGTAATGAGAAAGGCGAATCTGTCCAAGTCACATAATTTTCACAAAATGCCAATCCATCGCGCACCAGGGCGCATCCAAGGGCCAACCGGGGATACCTGGTTTCTGCATCGTTGGATGTCTCGCTAGAATCAATAGTTAGACGATATGCTATGAGAGAGAAAGGCTGTCCCGAATACTTTCATCGCAACGGGACTTTTTCAAAATTGGGAATGCCCCGCTCTTTGATACTTCCAAGTCGCCGACTTTTTGTTCCAACGCTGATATTGCTATCGGCCATGAGCCTGATGGCCCAGACTTCAGCCCCCACTCCCTCGATCTCCTTACCCGGCTCGCAGAGCCCTTATACGGGCAGCGAACCGGAAGGCAAAGCCACCTCAGTGGTGTTGCAGATCGGGTTTCAGGAGGCGATCGATCGCGGCTTGCGCAACAATCTTGGCCTGCTGCTTTCGACGGATCAGGCCATTAATGCGCGAGGGGAACGATGGAAAGAACTCAGCAACCTGCTTCCGGACCTCGGAGCGCGAATCCAGGAAGATGTTCAAACCGAGAGCCTTTCAGCTCTCGGCTTCAAAAGTAACGTTTTTCCATTCCCGGTTCCGCGGGTCATTGGCCCATTCAACTACTTCGACGCGCGTCTCAACCTTTCGCAGTCTATTTTCAACTTCAAACAGATTGAGCAGGTACGGGCCGCTGCGGAGAGTTTGAAATCTGCGCAGCTGAGTGTGAAAGACGCGAGGGAGTTGGTGGTGCTGGCTGTCGGGAATGAATATTTGCTGGCCATTGCCAGTGCCGCTCGCATTGAAACCTCGAACGCGCAGGTTGCCAATGCTCAGGCGCTCTACGACAAAGCTCTCGATCAGCAGAAGGCGGGGTTGAATCCGACGATCGATACGTTGCGCGCGCAGGTAGAGTTGCAGACGCGGCAACAGCAGCTTATTGCCGCGCGCAATGATTATGCGAAACAGAAGCTCTCCTTGGCCCGCGTGATTGGATTGGCGCCGGGCCAGCAGTTTGAGTTAACCGAGAAAGCTCCCTATCAGGCGCTAACGCCATTGCCGATTGACGTTTACCTGCAACGTGCTTACGCCTCGCGCGCGGATTATCAATCGGCCGAGGCTCAGGTTCACGCCGCCGAACTCTTACGCCGCGGGGCCACAGCGGGTCATTATCCTACGGTCGATCTGACGGCAAATTTTGGCGACATCGGCGCGACCCCCGGAGAATCCAATGGAACCTGGCAGGTGAATGGCGGCATCAATATTCCTATCTTTGCCGGGGGTAAAGTGCATAGTGACGTTCTTGAAGCCGAGGCCCAGCTCAAGCAGGCGCGTCAACAACTCGGCGATTTGCGGGGCCGCATCGACTATGAAGTACGCGCGTCACTGCTCGATTTGACCTCCGCTGCCGAGCAGGTTGAGGTGGCGCGCAGTTCGGTGGAGCTTGCGGAGCAGGCGCTCACGCAATCCAAGGATCGATTCAGCGCCGGTGTCACCGATAATCTGGAGGTGGTGCAGGCTCAGGAGGCGGTGGCCAGCGCCCACGAAAGTTATATCGACAGCCTATACGCTCACAATTTGGCGAAAGTGGAGCTCGCGCGCGCAATCGGCGACGCTGAGACGGGTGTAAAAAGATACCTGCAAGGCCAGCAGCATTAATAAACTTATGGAAGAGAAGACACAAAGCACGACCACCGCTACGCCGGATCAGCCGGAGAGCCGTTCCAATCCACCGGATCAGTCGGGAGGCCGGCCCAAGCCGCTGCCTTCGAGCGAACGCGACTTTCGCACTCGTCCTTCGCGCACCGCCAGCCCGGGATTTCGCATCGCGTTGATCATTGCCGCAGTGGTTTTGCTGGTGGCGGCGTTCTTTGTCTACCGTTATGTTTCCAGCTACGAATCGACTGACGATGCCGAAGTCGATGGGCACATCAATTCGGTCAGCGCGCGTATTTCAGGTCACGTGACAAAGCTGGATATTCGGGATAACCAGTATGTCGAGGCGGGGCAGGTTCTGGTGGAAATCGATCCTTCCGATTATCAGGTCGCCTACGAGCGTGCCAAGGCCGATTTCGAAAATGCGCAGGCTGCTGCTGCGGCGGCGGGCGTCACCGTGCCGATCACATCTGTGAGTACGAATACGCAGGTTTCTTCGTCGGAAGCCGATGTAACGAATGCGCGTGCCGGCATCAGCGCCGCCAGGCAGCAGCTTGCGGCAGCGCAGGCGCAGCAGGCGCAAGCCGAAGCCAACAACGTAAAAGCGCAACACGATCTCGAGCGCTACCGGCAACTAGTGGAGAAACACGAGATTTCAG
>Ga0209579_10003812_pt1 | contig 10763 bp, 10 predicted proteins | sample Coa_R1_2_FD_187152 | JGI IMG/M metagenome (GOLD analysis project Ga0209579, IMG submission 187152) | Surface soil microbial communities from Centralia Pennsylvania, which are recovering from an underground coalmine fire - Coalmine... | ecosystem: Environmental > Terrestrial > Soil >... | reverse complement strand
CGCACGCCCGTGTATGCATTCGGAATGCTCGTGACGACGGCGAGGACGAGCGTCCCGATGAGGACGTCCGGGATACCGGCCGCGTGCCCGAGCTTCAGTGCGGCGTGAACCATTCCGACGCTGCCGAGGACGATCACCGCGAGCGCGGGTGGAATCAGCAGCAGCGATCGGCCGCTCACCGGCGGGTGCGCGTGCTGGTGCTCGAGTTCGCGGCGGAGCCCGACGACGACGTACGGACCGAGCACGGCGAGTGCGAGCACGAGGACGGCCCATGCCGGCAGAGCGCCGAGAACGAGCAAGACGACGAGCACCGTCACCGCAAGCGCGGCACCGCCCTCGAGTGCGAGGGCGTCGCGCTCGATCCGGACTCGCCCGCAGAGGAGCGCGCTCACACCGATCATCGCGGCGAGGTTGAAGACGTTCGACCCGACGACGACGCCGAAGCCGACGCTCTTCGCACCGGTCGCGAGCGCGACGATCGCAGTCGCAAGCTCGGGTGCGTCGGCGCCGGCGGCCGTGAGCAACCCCAGTGTCCCCTCGGGCAGGCCGAGGCGCGCGCCGAGATGGTCGAGGCGTTCCGCAAAGACCGAAGCCGCATACAGGGTCGCCGCGAGTGACACGACGAACACGACCGCAGCGACGCTCGTCGGCACGAGCCGTCAGTACGTGTAGAAGCCGCGCCCGCTCTTGCGGCCGAGGAGACCCGCGTTCGCCATTGCGACGAGACGCGGCGGTGCCGCCATGCGCGGTTCGCGAAGCTTGTCGTACAGCGCCTCGCTGGCGTGCACGTGCACGTCGATGCCGATGAGATCGAGCAGCTCGCAGGGGCCCATGGGCCAGCCGGCGCCGTGCTTCATCCCGGCATCGAGGTCCTCGACGCTCACTCGCGCCTCGTCGAGCACGCGGATGCAGTCGTTCAGCAGCGGGATGAGCACGCGGTTGACGACGAAGCCGGGCGTGTCGTGACACCGGATCGGATGCTTCCCGAGCGCCTCTCCGAGCGCATAGGCGGTGTCGAACGCAGCGTCGGAGGTGAGCTCCGCGCGAACGATCTCCACCAACGGCATCAGCGGCGCCGGGTTGAAGAAGTGCATTCCGACGACGCGCTCCGGGGAGGCGGCCGCGGCCGCGATCTCGGTGACGGAGAGCGCAGACGTGTTCGTCGCGAGAACGGTGTCGGATCTGCAGATCCGCTCGAGCTCGGCGAAGAGGTCCTGCTTCGGCGCGAGCTCCTCGACGATCGCTTCGATGACGACGTCGCAGTCGGCGAGACCGGTGAGCTCGGTCGTGAGCGTCAGGCGCTTCATCGCGTCGTCGCGGACGTCCTGCTGCAGCTGCCCCTTCTCCACCTTGCGCGTGAGGAAGTGGCCGATCCGGTCGCGGGCGCGCTCGCCGAGATCGGCCGTCACCTCGCGACCGACGGTGTCGATGCCCGCCTCGACGCAGAGCTGCGCGATGCCCGCGCCCATCGTGCCGAGGCCGACTACTCCGACCTTCATGCGCGAGACCCTAATCGTGGACCGAGCACCGCGATGAGGGCACCGGCGACGACGAGGAGACCGAGCGCCGCGCTCAGCCCGACGCCGCGCGCGAGGAAGCCGATGATCGGACCGTTGAGGAGCCCGCCGGTGTAGCCGGCCGTCGCGACGGCGGCGACGCCTGCGCTCTGTGAGATGCCGGCCGCCGATCCGCCGATCCGGAACAGCGCGGGCACGATCGCAGCGCAGCCGACGCCGACGAGTGCGAAGCCGACGAGGGCCGGGGCCGGCGAGCGCGTCGTGATCGCGAGCAGCGTGCCGGCGCAGGTGATCGCGCCGCTCCTGCGCGCAAGCCCCCCGAAGCCCCAGTGCACGAGCAGCCGATCGCCGACAAGACGCGCGACCCCCATCGCCGCGGCGTACGCGACGACGGCGCCGGCGGCGACCGCGGCACTCGCGCCGGCCGGCCCGCTCAGGAAGACGGCGCTCCAGTTCATCGATGCCGACTCGACGAAGAACGCACAGAACATGAGCAGTGCCGGCAGCGCGAGGACACCGCGCGGCAACGCGAAATGGCTGGTCGCCACATCCGCCGCCGTGCCACCGAGCAGCCGCGGCGCCGACGCGAGGGCAAGGAGGGCGAGCGCCGCGCCCACGGCGGGCAGCTCCGCCTTGAGCCCGAGACCGACTGCGGCAGCCACGGCGGTGACCGCAGAGCCGCCGAGGAGCCCGAAGCTCCACGCCGCGTGCAGCGGCGAGAGCAGCGGCCGGCGCATGCGCCGCTCGAGCTCGACGCCGTGCGCGTTCAGGGCCACGTCGGCGACCCCGATGCCGCCGCCGAGACCGCACGCGACGAGCGAGAGGAACGCGAGCGACGGCGCAAAGGCGGCGGCCGCGAGGGCGCCCGACGCGAGGACGAGCCCCACGCAGGCCGGGCTGCGGCTTCCTCGGCGAGAGGCGATCCAGCCCGCGAACGGCAGCGACAATGTCGCGACCGCGGACACCGTGAAGATGACGATCCCGAGACGTCCGCTGTCGAGTGCGAGCTTGTGCTTCAGCGCCGGCAGGCGCGCGTCCCAGACTCCGTCGATCGCCCCGAGGACGAGAAACCCGACGACGAGCGCTCTATGGGCTCGGGTCTCGACGAGAACTAGAGTCTCTCGACGACGCCGGCGATCGCCTGGCCGAAGCCGATGCACATCGTGGCGATGCCGTACCGCGCATTCCGCCGCTCGAGCTCGGAGACGAGCGTGGCCGTGATCCGCGCGCCGGTGGCGCCGAGCGGATGGCCGAGCGAGATGCCGCCCCCGTTCGGGTTCACGTCGCCCGCCTCCCAACGCTCCTTCAAGCCCGTGTCGGCGAGGAACTGGAGGACGACCGACGCGAACGCCTCGTTCACCTCGATCACCTCGATGTCGTCCCAGTCGAGGCCGGCCTTCGCGAGTGCCCGCTCGCACGCCTGCGGATTGCCGTGGAGCATCAGGTGCGGGTCGACCCCCGCGATGCCGAAGCCGAGGAAGCGCGCGCGCGGCTCCAGCCCGAGCTGCGAGGCCTTCTGCTCGGAGGCGACGAGCACGGCCGCCGAGCCGTCGACGATCTGGCTCGAGTTGCCGGCGGTGACCTTCCCTTCGGGGACGAACGCCGGCTGGAGCGACGCCATCTTCTCGACCGTCGTCTCGCGTCGCACCGCCTCGTCGACCGCAAATCTCGTGCGAACGCGCGTCGGCGCGCCCCCGGCGGAGTCGGGCTCGGGCACGTCGAGCTCGATCGGGATGATCTCCCTGTCGAAGCGGCCCTCGTCGATCGCACGTGCGGCACGCATGTGCGACTCGTACGAATAGCGGTCGAGCTCCTCACGGGAGAGGTTCCACTTCGCCGCGATCTCCTCTGCGGAGATGCCCTGCATGACGATCTCGAAGCGCTCGTGCACGGCGTCCGACATCGAGCCGCGATTCGAGCCCATCGGTACGCGCGACATCATCTCCACTCCGCCCGAGACGACGAGATCGAGCTGGCCCGACCACACCGCAGCGGCCGCGTTGAAGTTCGTCTGCATCGACGAGCCGCACTGGCGGTCGACGGTCGTTCCGCAGACGGAGACCGGCCAGCCGGCAGCGAGCGCGATGTTGCGGCCGACGTTCCAGGCCTGCTCCTCGATCTGCGTCACGCAGCCCCACTGGAGGTCCTCGATCTCGGCCGGATCCACCCCGTTTCGCTCCACCAGCGCGTTCAGAACCTGGGCGGAGACGTCGTCGCCGCGAATGTGCGAGAGCGTGCCGTTCCTCCTGCCGATCGGGCTCCGCACGGCGTCGACGATGAGCGCGTCTTCTCTCCGGGCAGCCACGGCGTTACTGTATCCCGCGATGCTGCGCAAGAACGCGAAGATGGAGCTGATCGCCGGCGTCCCGCTGTTCGGGAAGGCCTCGAAACGAGAGCTGGCAGAGGTCGCGTCGCTCGCCGACGAGCTGAGCCTCCCGGCCGGTCGGAAGCTCGCGACCGAAGGGGAGCTCGGTCACGAGTTCGTCGTCATCGTCGAGGGCGCCGCCGAGGTGAAGCGTGGCGGCAAGGTCGTGAACCGTCTGCGCGCCGGCGACTTCCTCGGCGAGATCGCGCTCGTCACCGGCAGGCGTCGCACGGCGACGGTGACGACGACCGAGCCGTCCCGGATCCTCGTCGTCAGCGCGCAGGCTTTCCGCTCGCTCCTCCGCACCCTTCCCGGGCTGCAGATGAAGGTGCTCGACGCGCTCGCCGACCGCCTTCCGGCGGAATAGCCAGGCACCTCCGCGCGTTTTCAGCTGCATGACCAGAAACTCGAAGATCGAGCTGCTCCGGCGCATTCCGCTGTTCGAGCACTGCTCCTCGAAGGAGCTGGCCGAGCTGGCGACGGCCGCCGACGAGATCGACCTGCCGGAGGGTCGCACGCTCACACGAGAGGGGCTCACCGGCAAGGAGTTCGTCGTCCTCGCAGAGGGCATCGCCGACGTCGAGAGCGAAGGGAAGCTCGTCAACACCCTCGGCCCCGGCGACTTCTTCGGCGAGATCTCGCTCGTCACCGGAATGCCCCGCACGGCGACGGTGACGACCCGAAGCCCGGCACGGCTCGTCGTCTTCACCGCTCCCGCCTTCCGCTCGCTCCTCGGGCGGGCGCCGCGCATCCGGCGCCGCGTGGTCACTGCGGCCGCGCTTCGGCTCGCGTCCTAGATCGTCCGCATAGACTCTCGGCATGGTGACAGCCGAGGCCGTCGAGGTCCGCTCGCCGTACTCGGGCGAGATCGTCGGTCGCGCGCCGCGCAGCGGCGCGGACGACGCCCGCCGCGCAGTCGACGCTGCAGTACGCGCGCTCGAGAGCCCGCTGCCGGCGCACAAGCGCGCCGAGATCCTCGTGAAGGTCGCCGGGCTCATCGGCCGCCGCCATGAAGAGATCGCGCGGACGATCAGCGACGAGGCGGGCAAGCCGATCAAGACTGCGCGGGTCGAGGCATCGCGGGCGATGTCGACGTACACGTTCGCCGCGGTCGAGGCGCGCAAGCTCGCCGGGCACATGATCCCGATGGATGCCGCGCAGGCCGGTGAGGGCAAGCTCGCGTTCACGCTCCGCCGGCCGATCGGCGTCGTCGGTGCGATCTCGCCGTTCAACTTCCCGTGCAACCTCGTCGCGCACAAGATCGCGCCGGCTCTGGCCGCCGGCTGTCCGGTCGTGTTGAAGCCGGCAAGTGCGACGCCGTTGTCGGCGCTGCTGCTCGCGGAGCTCGAGCAAGAGGCGGGCCTGCCGGAAGGCTGGCTGACAGTGCTCGTCGGCCCGGCGTCCGAGATCGGCGACGTGCTCGTGGAAGACGAACGCGTTCGGCTGATCACGTTCACCGGATCGAGCGAGGTCGGGTGGAAGCTGCAGGAGCGGGCGCCGCGCAAGCGCGTGAAGCTGGAGCTCGGCAACTCGACGCCGGTGATCGTCGCCTCGGACGCCGACGTCGAGGCGGCGGCATCGAAGCTCGCCGCCAATGCGTTCTCGTTCGCGGGGCAGAGCTGCATCTCCGTGCAGCGCATCTATGTCGAGCGGGCGATCTTCGACGCGTTCGTCTCCGCGTTCGTCCCAAAGGTCGACGCACTGAAGGTCGGCGATCCTTCCGACGACGAGACCGACGTCGGGCCCGTGATCGACGCGGACGCTCGCGAGCGGATCCGCTCGTGGATAGCGGAGGCGGACGGGGAAGTTCTCACCGGCGGCGAACAGGACGAGCTCATCAAGCCGACGGTGATCGCGAACGTCTCCGACGAGGCGAAGGTCAGCTGCCACGAGGTCTTCGGTCCGGTCTGCATCGTCAACCCCATCGACTCCGTCGACGAGGGAATCGAGCGGGCGAACGGCACGCGCTACGGGCTCCAGGCAGGCGTCTTCACGGCCTCGATCGACACGGCGTTACGCGCCGCCGAGCGGCTCGATTTCGGCGGAGTCACGATCAACGAGGCGCCGACCTTCCGCAGCGATCAGATGCCGTACGGCGGGGTCAAGGACTCGGGCAATACGCGCGAAGGCCCCGCCTACGCCGTCCGCGAGATGACCGAGGAGCACCTCGTGGTGGTTCAACGCTGACGATTCGGGAAGAAGGACGCCATGATCGGCGTCGGCATCACCCTCGTCATCATCGGCGTCATCCTGCTCTTCCTCGTTCCCTGGGTCGGCTGGGTGGTCGGCTTCGTCGGCCTGCTGCTCGCCGTCCTCTGGTTCGCAGGCTTCGGCCGGCGCGCCGCCCGGGGCGAGGGCCCCGCGAGGCGCCGTTCCTAGTCGAGCGCAGGTCGCAGGTGTAAGCCGGCTCGGGCGCGGGCACGGACTCCCCATGGGATGCCCGGCGCTGTTGGCTTCGACGGCAACAAAAGCCGCCACTTTGTGACAGCGCGGGGAGCGTGTAGGATCGATCCCAGGGGATTGGCGGCAGGACGGTTAACCCGCTGTTAACAAAGCTCCGGCGGGAAACTCATAGGAGAAGGCGAGACTGGTGATCGAAGAGCGGACTCTCCAGTTGCAACACAGCATGTATCAGTACTCGCGGGCGATTTACAGGTCGATCAAGGATCTCATCGACCCTTACGGCGATCGCGAGTCGCAGATCGAGTCGAGGCGCGCGGTGCTGCAGGCATGCGAGCAGACGATGGAACGGCTGGCAAAGGATCCGCTGTATTTCGCGAAGCCCGACCGTGCGCTCTTCCAGGACATTCGGCGGTACTTCCCGATCACTGCGCAGGCGGAGGTCGCATGGGCCGTACAGGCGGGTGTGAGCGCCGCGTCGGAGTTCATCCAGGAGCAGATCGAGTCGGGAGCGCTCGACGGCGGCGTCGCACGCTGCCGCGCGACGACGCGCAAGGGCAAGCCGTGCCAACGGACGCCTCTGCCGGACCGCGAGTACTGCCCCTCGCACCAGCATCTCGAGGCGCGCGAAGCGCGCGCCGCCGCGTAGAGAGCGTCGTTCACGGGTTTTCCACAGCGCGCTCCACAGGAGCCGCGCGGTAGGCTCATTTCGAGTTGTCGCATGACACCGACAAGCTGATCCGTCAGCTCTCGCTCGTCGCGTTCCTGATGGCGGAGCGGCGGCCGATCACGGCCCGCGACGTGAAGTCCAACGTCGAGGGATACTCGGAGATGTCGGACGAGGCGTTCGCGCGCCGCTTCTACTCCGACCGCGCCGAGCTGCTCGCGCTCGGCGTACCCCTACAGTCGCAGCGGGACGAGTTCACCGGCGAGGAGCTGTACACGCTACGCTCCGAGCAGTACTTCCTGCCGCAGCTCGAGCTCGAGAACGACGAGCTCGCGGCGCTCAACACGGCGCTCTATCTGCTCGAGGGGCAGTTCGCATATGCCGAGCCCCTGCGCCTCGCGCTGCAGAACCTCGCGCTCGGCCGCCCCGGCTTCGCCGAGCCGCCGACCGCGACCGCCCACCGCGTCGAGGTTTCCGACCCGGACTACTCCGTCGAGATGCCGGGCCGTCTCGCGAAGCTCGAGGGCGCGATCTCGAAGCAACGGACCGTGAAGTTCGACTACTGGTCGATCGCGCGCGACGTCGAGTCGGAGCGCACGCTCAATCCGTACGCGCTGCTGCCTGACAATGGGGTCTGGTACGTCGTCGGCCGCGACCTCGACCGCGACGAGATCCGGACGTTCCGCGTATCGCGCATCCGCGGCGACATTCGCTTCGCAACGCGCCGCGAGCGCGACTTCCGCATTCCCACCGACTTCGACATCGAGCAGTACCGGGGCCGGCCGCCGTGGCAGATCGGCGACCTCGTCGGCGAGGCGCGGATCGAGGTGCGCGGGGACACCGCCTGGTGGGTGCAGCGTGCATTCGGCAGCGCCGGCCGTCTCGAGGACGACGACGTCTGGGTCACGGACTACTCGTCGCTCGAGCAGCTGGGGAGCTGGGTGCTGCGTCAGGACGGCCGTGCCGTCCCGCTCGAGCCGGACGAGCTGCGGCGCGAGGTCGCGACCTCCCTCCGCCGTGTCCGCGATGCGCACGAGGGGCGCGCGCCGGTGCCGGCGCGGGAGGCGCCGGTGCGCGGCACCGACGGGTTGCAGGAACGGCCGGCAGGGCCGGTCGCACCTGAGCGCTTCGCCGTTCTCCAGGCGCTCCTCGCGTACCTCCTGGCAGCGTGCGGCGAGGACAAGGAGGCCGCGATCCCCGTGGACGATCTGCTAGAGCGCTTTCCCTCCGTGCCCGCGGACGAGTTGGAGGAGCACCTGTCGCTCCTCAATCTCGTCAACTTCGGAGGGGGCTGCTACACGGTCTACGCCGAGCTGCGCGAGGGCGCCGTCCACGTCGACAAGGAGTTATGGGGCGACACGTTTCGGCTCGCGCCGCGGCTCACGCCGCTCGAGGCTCGTGCGATCCGGCTCGCCCTCGAGTACGTCGGTCCGATGATCGCGGTCGAGGCGCACACGCCGCTCGAGCGCGTGCGGCGCAAGCTCGAGGAGACGTTCGGCCAGTTCGAGCTGGCGCAGACGCCGGAGCCGCACGTCGTGCGGGCGGAAGAGGATCTCGTCTCGACGCTCGCGCGAGGGATGCGCGAGCACCGGCTCGTCGAGATCGAGTACCAGAAGGGATCGGATGCGCAACCGTCGACGCGCGTCGTCGAGCCGTACACCTTCGAGCGCGCGCTCCCGTACTGGTACGTGCACACTTGGGACCGTTCGAGCGACGGTGAACGGTCGTTCCGCCTCGACCGAATGCGCAGCGCGACGCTGACGAAGGAGAAGTTCCAGTCGCGAGAGGACTTCGAGCCGACGCGCCTGCGCGACGCGCGGACTGCGCTCGTCCTGTACACGCCTGCGGTCGCGCGCTACAAGGTCGAGCGAGGCGCGCGGCGCCTGGTCGACAAGTCGGCGCTGCGCGAGGTCCAGGTCGGAAGCGAGGAGTGGCTCGACAGCGAGATCCTCGCCGAACGCGGCAATGCGATCGTGCTCGAGCCCGCCGACCTGCGCGCCCGCATCGCCGAGCGCGCAAAGGCGCTCGCGAAAGAACTCGGTGTCGAGCGCCTTCGCGTCAAGGTCGGCTAGACGCCTAGTCCCAGCCGACCTCGTCGTGCGTCTCGAGCTTGCGCCAGAAGGTGATCTCCGGCTCGCCTGTCGCAACCTGCGCCATCATCGGCTCGATCGCCGAGCGCTCCTGCTCGAAGAACTGCTGGAAGCTTGCCGGATCGGGCCATTCGTCGACCACCATGATCCGGCCGTCGCTGCCGTAGAAGCGGTGCGCGATGAGCCCGTGCTCCTTCGCGCGGTCCGAGATTCCGCGGACGACGTCTTGGTTCTCCGCCGCGAGCCGCTCGAGCTTGTCCGGATCCCCGGCGACGCGGAACATCATGATGACAGACACCCGATCCTCCTTCGTGGCAAGGCTGACGGGGCGATCGGAACACACAGCGTCTCGTTGCGCAAGCCCTAGCCGGCCGGAAGGGTCAGCGTGAACGTCGAACCTGCGTCAGGGCTCGAGTGCACCTCGACCGTCCCACCGTGCGCCTCCGCGATCGAGCGCGCGATGAAGAGCCCGAGCCCCGTCCCCGGCTTCGAGACTCCGGGGACCTCGGCGCGGCCGAACTTCTCGAAGATGAGCCGCTGCTGATCGTGCGGGATGCCCGGGCCGCGGTCGGTCACGGAGATCCGCACCTGTCCGTTCTCGGGCTGCGCCCGCACCTCCACCGCCTCGCCGGACGGCGAGTACTTGACCGCGTTCTCGATCAGGTTCGAGACCACCTGTCGCAGCCGCTCGCGGTCGCCGCGGATGTGCGGCAGCGAGCTCGACACCGAGGCCGTGACTCGTACCTCGTCCTGGCCGATCGACGCGGTGGATACCGCCTCCTCGACGAGCCGGCCGAGGTCGACGTCGGAGAAGCGGTAGCTGAACGTTCCCGCCTCGATCTGCGACGTGTGCAGAACGTCGCCGATGAGGCTCGCGAGCCGGTTCGTCTCGTCGGCGATGAGCGCGAGGAACGCCTCGCGCTGCTCCGGCGAGAGGATGCGCCATCGCTCCTGCAACGTTCGGGCGGCGCCGATGACCGCCGCCATCGGGCTGCGCAGCTCGTGCGAGACGAGCGACACGAAGTCGGCGCGCAGCGCCGACAGCCGCCGCAGCTCCTCCACGGTGTGATGCTCCGCCTCGTACGCGCGGATGTTCTGCACCGCGGTGGCGGCCAGCCGCCCGAGCAGCGTGACCATCTCGACGTCCTCCGGAGAGAACGCGTCCACCTCCGTCCGGGAGAGCGCGATCATCCCGATCGGCCTCGAGCCGACGAGAAGCGGGGCGACGATCTCGCTGCGCAGCCCGAGCGCGGCGAACTGCGCGTCCTCCGGATACTCCGCCTCCGCGAGGTTGCCGCGGACGATGACGTCGCCGCCGCGGATCCGGTCGAGTACCGAGCCGTGCACGGGCCCAGTGCTCCCCACCGGGAAGACGTCCGCCGCGCCCCGGCCGGCCGTCGCGATCGTCTTCGCGGTGTCGTCCTCGATCAGCACCATCGCGGTGCGGTCGAAGGGGACGACGACGCGCAGCTCGTCGATGAACGCCCCGAATGCAGTCTCGATCTCGAGCGAGGAGGCCAGCGCCCGCGCGCACCGGTTCGCGGCCTCGAGGATGTCGCCGCGCTGGCGCAGCTCGTCGCGCAGCCTCTCCGCTTCCGCCGCCCGCTCGGCGATGCCGTCGCGCAGCCGGCCGACGACGACGCCCGCGAGCAGGCCGACGAGGATCCGCGACGCGATCGTCCTCCACGCGACGCCGGGGCCGAGCGCGTCGACGACGAGCGTCG
>Ga0209579_10003811_pt1 | contig 10766 bp, 17 predicted proteins | sample Coa_R1_2_FD_187152 | JGI IMG/M metagenome (GOLD analysis project Ga0209579, IMG submission 187152) | Surface soil microbial communities from Centralia Pennsylvania, which are recovering from an underground coalmine fire - Coalmine... | ecosystem: Environmental > Terrestrial > Soil >... | reverse complement strand
CGCGCGCATGATGTCGCCAATCCGCAACAACAAGGCCCGGCCGATAGCGCCGCTCGGATGATAGCGGGCAAAGTCGCTTTTCTTAAAACCACGCGCCTGCAGCACAGTCATCGCCAGAGCATCACCCATCACCAGAGTTGCCGTGGTGCTGGCAGTGGGAGCGAGATTAAAAGGACAGGCTTCTTTTGGCACACGGGTGTTCAGCACGACATCGCTGTGTGACGCGAGCGATGACTTCGGGTTTCCAGTGACGGAGATGATTTTGACGGAGAAGCGCTTGAACGCGGGCAATAAATTCAGAAGTTCCTCGGACTCGCCGGAATAACTCAATGCAAGAATGACATCTCCATCATTGATGATGCCGAGATCCCCGTGCAACGCATCCACACTGTTAAGAACGACGCTCGTGGAACCGGTGCTGGTGAGCGTGGCGGAAATCTTCTGGCCGACGTTTCCCGATTTACCAATCCCCACCACGATAATTTTCCCGCGATGCCGCAGAGCCTCGACAATGATTTCAACCGCGCGGGAAAATGAGCCATCGAGCTGCGCGCGCACTTTTTTTAGCGCCGCGATTTCGATGTCGAAGACGTTCCTGGCTTCGGCAAGATAATTCATCGTGAGGAGAATGACGGGACGCCGCCGGGTTTTCAACCACGAACCTCCTCCCGAACAGCTAAGCCAATACGAACCGCGCTTCAGCGCAAAACAAATTACCTGCCGCTCGAACTGAATTGCTGGCTCATCAATCCGAGGCGTTTGTTGTCAGCCCGGATACGCGAGGCCAGCGTGCGGGAGGTGGCCTGCAGGAACGGCGTAGCGAGCGCGGGCGCCTCTTTCGCCAGTTTTTCAAAAGCGACCGAGGAAAGCCGCAAAAGCGTGCTGTCCACGTTGGCGATGACATCAGCGGAGCGAGGGCCATGATCGAACAGAGCCATGTCGCCAAAAAAATCACCTGGGCCGAAGGTTGCGAGAATCGTTTCCTGCTCGCCCGCCGTGGTAGCACGGGCACGCAACTCGCCGGCCATGACAAGAAACATAGCATCGCCGGGTTCACCCTGGCGCACGACCACCGACCACTGCGTAACAGCTTGCAGTTCCAGGAAATCAGACAGATGACTGAGCTGAGCATCGTTCAGATCGGCAAGGATCTTGACGCGGCGCAATGAGCCCGGAGTGATGATCGGGCTGGGACCGGAACGAGCAATTTTCTGGCCGAAAAACAATTTCAATTCCGTCAGGTCAGCCGCGCGTTGCCAGCCGGCATCACGGCGCGTAAACACCCACGTATCGGAGACGACACGTTCATCCTTGACCCAATTCACCAGGGTCGGTAGCTCGACAGGGCCGTATGGCGAGTTGTCGACGCCCCAGACGAAATAGTCATTGCTGTTCTCCGGCTGCATAAAACAAGCCTATCATTAGTTGGAATTTTGGAAAGTAGAGAAATTTACGGATTTCCATATAAGTTGAAAATCCGGGGAACCGGCGCCTGCCGCCAGGCATTGACCTCACTGCGAATTGGGGTAGGAACCCAATACCTTGACGAAACTGCACTCTTCGCCCAGTTGCTCAATTGCCCTGGCGACCTTGCGGTCTTCCTGATGGCCGTCGCAATCAATGAAGAAAAAGTATTCCCACGCGCGACGTTTGCTGGGGCGCGATTCGATTTTGGTGAGGTTAATGCGATTGCGGCGAAACGCAGCCAGGGCATGGTGCAGCGCGCCAACCTTGTCCGTCATGCTGACCATAAGGCTCGTGCGATCATCGCCTGTGGGCGGGCTGCACTTGCGGCCAAGCACCAGGAAACGCGTGGCGTTTGCCGCGTTGTCCTGAATGTCCTGCTCCAGCACTGGCAAGCCATACTTTTCGGCGGCGAGAATGCCGGCGATGGCAGCGGCTTTTTTTTCCTTGGCGGCCAGTTCGGCTGAGCGGGCGTTCGAGGAAGTTTCGATGATCTCGACGTGCGGCAGATTATTCTGAATCCACGCGCGGCATTGGGCGAGCGACTGCGGATGCACGTAAAGTTTTTTGATTTTTTTGCGCGGCGAATTGCTCAAAAGGCATTGCTGTATCGGCAGGATTATTTGCGCGACAACTTTCAAATCGCTGTCGACGAACATATCCAGCGTGTGCGTCACCACGCCTTCGGTGGAGTTCTCCACCGGCACCACGCCATAGTCCGCCCGGTTCTTGCTGACCTCGGCGAACACATCGCCGATCGTTTTTTGAGCGGAGTAAAGCAAACTGGAACCGAATTTCCGGATGGCCGCCTGATGCGTAAACGTGGCTTCAGGACCGAAATACGCAATGGTCATCGACTTCTCCAATGACAAGGCGCTCGACATCACTTCCCGGTAAATGGCACGGAGCGACTCGTTGGTCATCGGCCCTTCGTTGAGACCGCAGACGCGCTGGAAGACCGCGCGTTCCCGGTGAGGCGCGTAAATTTCCTCGCCGGCCTTGAGTTTGATTTCGCCGATGGCGAGCACGTGTTTGGTGCGCTCGTTCAGGAGCTTGACGATTTGGCCGTCCAGCTTATCGATCGCCTTGCGATGTTCGGGAATGTTCACAGCGACGGTAGAATGCAGAAGGCACGGGGAAGAATCAAACCCGTTTCGTTTACTGGCAATTTCATGATGCCTTCAAAAGTGCACCCTGCCGTTTGACAGCGACGGACGCGCCTACGATTAAAGTAGATGGATTCGATCAAAAAGTGCTTCAAGAACGACCAGTTTGCCGAACGATCAAATATCGAGTTACTCAGCGTCTCACCAGGCCACGCCACGGCGAAAATGACGCTGCATGCACATCATCTTAACGCAGTGGGAACCATCCACGGCGGGGCGATTTTCACCTTGGCAGATTTTACCTTTGCGGTTGCCGCTAACTCGCACGGAACTATTGCGGTCGCGATCAACGCCAACATCAACTTCATTAAAGCGGCAAACACCGGAACGCTGTGGGCCGAAGCGCGGGAAACCTCCAGGAATTCTCAAATCGGTTCCTATGTTGCGGAAGTCAAGGACGAGAAAGGAGATCTGGTGGCCCAGTTTCAAGGGCTTGCCTATCGCAAGAACGACAAATTACCTGGTTTGGATTAGCTAAGCGGATTTTTCAGACTCTGCTTTCTGCTCCTCAACCTGGACACCTGCTTCCTCCTTCAGTTGCAGTTGATCTGGTGGAACCGTAGCCAGACCGGGGTCGACCGTGACTGGAGCGGGCGGCTTTTCCACAACGATTTTGCGAAGCTCATCCGCAGCCGGCAGATCTTCCAAAGCGCGCAAACCGAAGTATTCAAGAAACACCGCCGTCGTCCCATAAGTCGTCGGACGGCCCACGACCTCCGCGCGGCCAACCGCTTCCACAAGCCCCCGCTCGGTCAGCGTTTGCATCGTGCCATCCACGTTCACGCCACGAATCTGCTCCACCTCCGCGCGCGTGACTGGCTGGCGATAGGCAATAATCGCCAGCGTCTCGAGTGCGGGTTGCGAAAGACGTGTCGGTCGGGCCTTCACTCCCACAAGCGCGCGCAGCCATGGGCCATAGTCCGGTTGCGTGACGAACTGCCACGCGCCGGCCACGCAAGCCAGCCGGTAGCTGCGTTTCGCTTCCTCGTGTTCCTTCGCGAGCTGCTCAAGCGCCGCAACCACGTCGGCTTCCTTGGTCTTCTTAAATCCTTTTACGGTCGAATCAACGTCATCTTGTTCGGCCGCGTCACTCAGCACATCGCGAAGCTCTTTTACGCTCAAAGGCTTTTGCGCAGAGAACAGAATCGATTCCAAAATAAATTTCAGTTCCATCAGGGGATTTACGATTAACGATTTACAATTTGCGAGCCGCTCTCATTGATTGGCAGCCGGAGCAGCAGGCTCGGCGCCCGGAACAGTTTCCACCGCCACCGGTTCAATCGGAGACAAGCTGGGCTGTTCTGACGGTTGCACACGACCAATTTCAATTTCAGCGAACGGCTCCGGTTGGATACAAACCAGTTGCTTCAGCCGAATCAACTCGAGCAACGCCAGAAACGTGCACACGACCTCAGACCGGCTTGCCGCTTGTGCAAACAACTCCGAAAACGTCACCCGCGGACGCTCAGTGAGCGTCTTCATCACGTACTCAATCTTCTCGCTGACCGTCCACTTGTCCTCAAAAATATCCCGCGGATCATCGCGTTTGGTAAATCGCTGAAGGACAAGATTGACCGCATTCAGCAAATCAAAAATCGAAACCTCCGGCTTCGGCTGTGGACTCTCAGACTCAAACTCCAGTTTGCCCGGTTGACGCGGAAACGTATTCTCCTGAACCCCTTCGAGCACCTGCAACTGCGACGCGGCGTCCTTGAATTTCTTGTATTCCACGAGCTGGCGGATGAGTTCCCAACGCGGGTCTTCCCCTTCCTCCTCCCCCTCCACCTGCACCTGCTGCTCCACCGGCAGCAACTCGCGGCTTTTGATATACATCAGCGTCGAGGCCATCACCAGGAATTCACCCGCGATTTCCAGATCGAGCAGCCGCATGGTCTCGATATATTCGATAAATTGAGTCGCTAGTTTCGTCAGGTTGACCTCATAAATATCCACTTCCTCTTTCTTGATGAGGTACAGCAGCAGGTCGAGAGGCCCTTCGAAAACTTCAAATTTTACTTTGTATTCAGCCATTTGTGCCGCGGCAAAATTCGCTGGCGCGGAACGGACAAATCGTATGCGGGCCGCTCCGCGATTGCAATCGCAGAACGTCTCAAGCGTCCATCGAAGTATACATTTTTCAAATCCATTAGACTTATTAACATCAGTAGCGAAGGGGTTGACAAAAATTGGCGTGGACATACAATTTCATTGTTCGGGTAGCAGTACGTTTCTTCAGCGGGGTTCCCCACCCCCACCTCCTTGGCGTCTGCTGCCCGAATATTTTTTTGTGTTCCGCTTGACGTAAGCGAGGTGTTTCCATAGGTTCTGCTGCCCCACGCGGGGGCGTAGCTCAATTGGTTAGAGCGCTGCCCTGTCACGGCAGAGGTTACGGGTTCGAGCCCCGCCGCTCCCGCCAGTCTAAATAGGGGTCTCTAAGGGCAGGTGGGCAAATTCTGACAGGTTTATGACAGTTTACGGCCTGACGTTCGCGAAGAGAGGGAGCACGTCGGCTCGGGTGGGGAAGATGTTGAACCAGGCGAGGCCTTCCTCCTGGGTGAGTTCGCGGCGGTAACTCTTCTCGATTTCACTGACACTATTGCCGGCTTCGATGGCCACCTGCGGGATGTTTTGGGTCGCGGCAGCCCGGTAGCTGATAAAGCTGTTCCGGAGTGCGTTTTGCTTATACTTCACGCCAGCCTTCCTGGCGATCCGAGCCAGCGCATTGGTCAGGTTGGAGACGACGCAGATCGGATCCTGTGGCTTGGCGTAGGGTTTCAACCATTCGACCAGGCACGGTTGCATCGGGATCCAGCGGCGGCCGGTGTTGCTCTTGGCCACGAGTTCATTCACGTGAATCTTGCAGGTTTTGAAATAAACATGCTTCCAGTCCAGATTTTCGCCTGCGTCCTGCAGTTCGCAATGCCGGCAGCCAGCCTGACCCATGATGGCGAGCGTGGGCAAATGTTGCGGGTAAAACTTTTCCGCCGTGAACAGCATCGAGCGCATTTCTTCGGGCGTGTAGATTTCCTCGACCGGCTTGGCAATCCGGAACGGTTTGATTGCGGCCAGCGGATTCCACTCCGGCGGCACATATTTGCGCTCGCGCGCAAAGGCGGCCAACGCGAGAAGCGCGGTGCGGTTGTTGTTCCAAGAGCGCTTGCCCAGGTTAAGACGTGTGAGCCACAGGTTGAGTTCGTCAGCTGACAAATTCACCAGTGAACAATTGAAAAATTCCGCGAACCGATTGAGGCGGCTTTCCAGGTCGTCTATCCAGCGGACGCCGGCGCCCTCTTTGCGTTTGGCTTTCAGGAGTTCATCGACGATTTGCGGACAGGTTTTGGGAACAATGTTTGTCCTTGCCAAGGCGGTCACTCGCGCCTCGACAGCTTCGGCCACAAGGAGCTGCAGCGGAGCGGTCACGCGCGAAGCGATTTTGAGGCAGGCAAGATAATCTGCTCGTTGGTCTTCCGTGAACTGGGCCATGGCCACCTGACCGTTTTGGATATCGGTCGCGATATCTCCGGCACGCTTTTTGAGCTTGGCAAAATCGACACGTGTTTCGCGGATGCGTTGTCCCGCGCGATACCAGAAGAGCATCCAGTACCGCACCTTGCCGCTTTTGTATCGGCCGTAGGGGATGCGGACGTTGCCGAACTCGAGGACTTTGAGTTTGCGGCGGGGCTTTTTGCCTGGGGCCGCCTTCGACAGATCCAAGCGGATCCGGATGCGGCCGTTGGAAACTGTGGTGGTGTGGCTCATTTTTTTCCGGTTATAAGGGCCCGCAAAAAGCCTGCTAAAAAACCGATCGCCCAAAGGGACACGGGGACAAGGATTATCCCGAGTGGGATCCACACCCAGAGGTGGGAATGGTGCCAGAGATTGACCGCCAAGCGTGCCACCTCTCGAAAGGCGAAGAGCCCCATCACAAGAATGACCGCAAACCAGAGGGCGATGCCGGCGATAGCTTTCTTAGTGCTGTTCATTTGCGGCGTGCTGCTTTCATGTGCGCTTTCCCGCCACGACTGTCAAAATGGTTGCGCCGATTAGGGCGTCGGCCAGCCACGCGTTCAGTGGAAGACCGCCAGTGTTTACCTCTATCCCTATTCCAAGGACAAAAGCCGCGACAAGGAATGTAGGGAACGAGTACTTGCCGAGGCTTATTACGAGCAATCCGGCGCTGGCCGTGGCCACAATTATGATGATCTCGATCGTGAGGCGTTCAAGGTCGAGCACCACGCCATAGTGCACATCGCTGCGTTCGGGGGCTGGGGGTGAGAATACGAAGCTGCATCCAGCGGGTTTGCGTATGTGGCCTCCCCCGTCGCCCTCAGCATCGGCTGTCAGGATCCAGGGCGGGAACGCGCACGCCATGCTGATGGCGAGAAGGCCAACGAGCAGTATTATTTTCGCGGGGGCATTCATCTCTCTGGCAGGTAATCTCGAAGGTTGATTATCCGGTTTTCTTTTTCGGTTCGTTGAATTGGGACGGTGGGCTTTCCCCGGAAACTCTCGTGGGATGGCGAGAGGGTGGCTCTGTTTTTAGTTCGACGTCTTTCGCAAGTTCGAGGCGGAGTGGTAATGTAATCTTGTAGCCGTTCTGCTTGATCACCCGGACGCCGGCAGCCACCATTTGCCGGATCACTTCCACCTGCGGGAGATTTGTGACTTCCGATATTTTCTGAACCTCCTCAAGAATGTCCGGATCTAGCCGAATCTGGCGAGGTGGTTTTTTCATCGGCCCAATTACACACGCACAGAAATGCGCTGTCAAAATAAATATTGACAGACGACTACAATTAACTACAATTAGCGACGTATGAAGTCAAAAACGTCGAAAGAGCCATTGGGCAAACCGCGCCAGGTTCGTTTTCCCAGCCAGATTGAAAAGGACCTGCAGACTATTGCTGACCAGAGCGGACTTGATTGGGTGGACGTGCTTCGCATGGCTGCCCGCACGGGTTTGCCGGTTCTTAAGAAGCGCCTGGGTGCGGCGGTGAAGGAAGCCGCCTGAACGATTTTCGGGCCCGGGAGGTGGGCGGCGCGTTATTGGTGCGCCGCTCGTTCCGTAAACCGCCCTGGCCTGAAGGTGAACCCGGCCGCGCCTGTAACTTGTGTCAGAGTCTCGGGCGCGGCCGCAAATGAAAGGACCCCTGATATGGAAACTGCAAAACGACGGACCAAAGCGCGCCAGGGCTACGACCTGATTCGTGAGGTGGCTTGCAAGATTGAGACTTTTTTACCCTCGCAGATGTTGCGCATCGCGCGGGCGATCAACCCGAAGCTCGAGGAGTTCCAGGCGCACTACGAGGTGATGGACGACCTGGAATGGTTGGATGATCCCAGGCTTTCGGGAAGTTTGCGTTGTCTGTGGACCGGTTCATCGCCCTGGGATTTTGAGGCGCGCTGTGCGTTTGTCTTCTTCCGTGAACAGGTGCTCGAAACGGGGAGCAAGATCACCGCGCACGATGTGCGGCTGGTGTATCGATTTCCCGGAGGCGAGAAACGCGGCGCCGTGTGGCTGGACGCGACGACGGGTCGCCCTTGGATGCCGAAGTCCTGCCTTTCATTTTTGCCGGGCGCGGACCGGATAAACTCCGAGCACGGGGAGGACATGCGGTTGGCGAGCTTGGAGATCACAAAGATTCGTGATGAAGAGAACACGAGTTTTGGCTGGGAGTGGGGTGCCAACCATAATTACGCGGAAGAGCGGGAAATCGAAGTTTTGCAGCTGTGCCGTCGTGCAAACGCGAAGGCGGATTGGAAAGTCATCCAGACGTTCGCTACGCGGTATCACCCGGCGGGATCGATGCTGCCCAAGCCGGAAGCGGAAGAATATCGCCTGAAGTTTTTGGCCAGGCAACGCGAGCTGGCGGAGGAGGTGGCGGCGTGAATGTTTTCCCCAACGACGAGGGTGTGGTGAAGATCACGCTCAAGCGCCGGGGCCATGCGTGGAAGTTGATCATCGTGGGCCACGGCGACGAACCGAACCAGACGGTGCTGAAATATTCAGCGCGGTGCGATTCGCTGGCTGGAGCGATTGAGCAGCTCGACCAGTGGCGCAAGGGAGTGATCATCGTATGAGAGCACCCCGCGCAAAGTGCAAGGAGGCGGCGCGCAGGACGGCACAGATTTTTCCGGCGCCGGAATTTGATTTGCTGGCGTTTATTTCGGTGGTGGCGGCTTGTGAGCGGGTCTGTGTGTATTGCGGGTGTTCGGACTCGATGGGTTGTCCTCAAGAGGGGAGCCCCACCGGCACCTGCTCCTGGATGGAGAGGCATCCTTCGACGCCGACGGGTGTTTGCTCGGCTTGTTGGGGAGGGCTGCCCGCAATCGCAACCCTGGAGCAGCTTGCTTGGAAGCCCTGGGTGATCGTGAAAATGGGAAGAAAAGGATGCCGGTTTCTAAACTTCAATCAATTTTGGACGCCCAACATTGTGCAAGCGAAGCTCTTTCTGTCCGAGAAGGCCGCAGTGCAGGACCACGTCAAGGCGCGTGGCTCTTTTGTGCGCCAGATGACTGCGGAAGAGTTGAAGTTGGTGGATCAACACCGCCGGAGGAATGCATGAACCATCACAACGCCATTGATCGATTTGCTTCTCGGGGACTGCGGGCGCAGGCCGCGGTGGACGAAATTATTTCGCACGGCCAGGCCAAGGGCGCCAACACTTCGCCGGCTGCGGGATCTCATCATGCCGGCGCCTCCCAGGGCGCGGGCGGTCCGTCGCAGGGCCGCTCGCGCTCTTCCAGGAAGCCAAAGGAGGAAGTGCCGGGATTTGTCGGTCGCTGGCTGATTGAGCGCAACTTTCGCGGACGCAAGACATGGGCAACGCGCCGCTATGGATGGACGAATAACGCGCAGCGCGCGTGGCATTTCATGGACGAGGAGTCGGCCCGTGCTGAAATTCGCGTGGCGGGTTGCAAGGCCGTAGAGATGTTTTTCTGGAAAGGCATTTGATGGGCTCTCCTGAAAACATGATCCGCGCGCAGCTGGAATATATTTTTAAGGAGGTCATCTCCCACGATGTTCACGGGTCTTTTTTAAAGCACTTCGCGCGGGCCTTCATTAACGCTGATCCCGAAAATGTGGAGCTGTTGCTGCTGCCGGCGCAGGTGCTGGTGCTCAAGTACGATTTGGTGAAGCACCTGCCGGCGCACGGAGATCTGACGCGCGAACCGGACTCGGCGCCCAGCAGAAAGTTTTTTTCTATTTCCCCGGACCGCAAATCGATCACGTGCCATGTCTGCGGCCGGACGAGCTATCACCCGGAGGACGTGCGCAACGAGTATTGCGGGAATTGCCACGTGTTTCACCGGGACCGGGCCGCACAGGCGGCCGCTCCAAAGAAATGATTTTTTCGCCCACAACAAAATTGCTGACGCTGGCCGAAGTGGCCGGCGAGGTGCATGTGGCGAAATCGACCGTCGGCGAGTGGGTCTACCAGGAGGAGTGCCTGGCGAGTTTCCGCAAGGGATCAATCCGGCGCGTGTCCCTGGAGAACCTGACGCGATTTGTGATCCTGAACACTTTGAACCCGCGCCGGCCGGAGTGGATGACGGCGGCGGTGCAAACGGAGTTCGAGAAGCGGCTAGAGGAAATTGCCGGCCGGATACTGGAGAGGCGACTGGCTGTGATCGGCGAAAGGAAAGCGGCATGAATCGATTGAGCGAATTGGATCCAATCCGTCCGGAATTGGAAAAATGGATTGAGGACACGGCGCAGAAAATGGGAGACAGCGTCATTTGCCTTTCCATTTTTACGAAGGATTACAAGCGCGCGATTGATTCGCTGCTGCAGTTTGCAGTGGCTTCGATGATGGATAAGCCGCTCTACCTGCTCGCTCCTGACAACGTGACAATTCCGGAACATGTGAAAAAAATCGCTTCGGCCATAGAGTTTTACACGGAGGGTGACGACAAGAGTTTTCAAGAGGCTTCCCGCCGACTGCTGGCCACAGCGCAAGCAAGAGGGTTCTCGGCATGACGGATTAAGTTTATGAGCACAACTATGTTTCTTGCCAGACACGCGGCACCTTCCGGTGCGGATTCACACACCGTGGCCCCGCCAACGATTTTAACTGTCTCCGAACGGGCGACGCTGTTGGAGTGCGAGTCGTTGATTCGCGAAAACATCAATGG
>Ga0209579_10003810_pt1 | contig 10766 bp, 7 predicted proteins | sample Coa_R1_2_FD_187152 | JGI IMG/M metagenome (GOLD analysis project Ga0209579, IMG submission 187152) | Surface soil microbial communities from Centralia Pennsylvania, which are recovering from an underground coalmine fire - Coalmine... | ecosystem: Environmental > Terrestrial > Soil > Unclassified... | reverse complement strand
GTCCGGCTGCGGCACGTCGTCTGGCCCAAGCCGAATTGTGGAATTGCCGTGCACTTCCACGCCCGGCGTTTCCGCCGCGTAAAGAAACATCGGGCCCTGCATCAGATTGTCCGGAGTTCCATGTTTCGCCGCGCTCACCGGTGAGGTCATGAGATAAACGACTCCTTGGATCAACTCGGCTTTTTTGAGTTCCGGCATCGCTTCGTAGCGCCGCATGAATTCGTCCGCGCCCAAGCGCTGGCCGTGAATGAGCGGCGGCACGCCGGTTCGCGCCCCGCGCCGCCCGTACGGCGCGCGCTGCTCCGATACTATTGTACGATTGCGCATTTTAGAAAATGCCTAGAAGCTATCCGGCCCTTCGGTCTTGGTGGTCTTTGTGTCTTCGGGCTTGGGCTTCGGCGTGTTGGCTTTCGCGTTCTCGCGGTTCTCATAGTCGGATTTGCCGGCGGCGTACTTTTTCTGGAGGCCGGCGAGCTTGGGGTCATCCGGCAGGACTTGATTGACGCGGCTGATTTTGTCGCGCGTCTGCGACATCGTTTCATACACAGTGAACGGCGACGCCAGCGCTTTTTCGATCTCCGGAATCAGCGCTTCGGTCTCCTTGATAATCTTCTGGCGCTTGCCGTCAACGCGCGCGACGCCCGCGTCGCTGGGCAGCCGCCTGACGAAGCGCGTCACGTCGTCAGAAGCTTTGGGGAAACTGCCGATCTCGACGAAGACGTTTTTGTCGAGGAACTTCTCGACTTCAACGAGCTCCTTCTGCACGCTGTCAGTCTGGTCTTTGATCTCCTTGTCAAGCTTCGGAATCTGCGCGTCGCTGGGGAAGAGCAGCGCGGCTTTGTCCAAGTCCTTCTTCGCCGCTTCGAGATTCCCGCTTTCCGCGCCGGCATTGACCGACGCAATCGACTTCTTGAACGACTCTTTCCAATCGGCCATTTTCTGAACCAGCGCCTGAGACGCCGCGTCGCGCGGGAACATCTGGCTGCACTTCTGAATGCGCTCGCCGATCTTTTCCAGTTCCTCGCCCGCCGCCAATTTCGGGCTCAGCGTCTTCGTTTCCTTGTCATAAGTGGATTTCAACTCCGTCAGCGCTTTGTCGGCTTGAGCCGTGCCCTCAAAATTCGGATACGCTTTCGTGACTTCATCCAGCAGCGCAATCGCGCGGTCCAAGTCCGCCGATTTTGAAATTAAATCCGACACGCTCGCCACCTTCTGCTTCAATTCGCCCTTCACGCGGTCAACCAATTCGCGCTGTTTCGCGAACGCTTTTTCGCCGGGGAAAGTCGTCTCTGAAGCGATGAGCTTGGTTTCAAGTTCTTTCAATCCGAGCACGCCGCCTTGATAATCTTCCGTCGCTTTCTTCAAACGCCGCGCGTGGCCGATGACGGACTTCGCTTCTTCGATGTCCCATTTGGACTGGTAGGCCGTGCGCATTTGAACGTTGCGCGGATCGTTGGGAACGGCCGCGGCAATTTCGTTCAAGCGCTTCTCAATCGCATCGTACGCGCTGCCGTCGCCAAAGGGTCCGAGCGCGGTCAAATCGCTCGACCATTTCGCAATCGACGCCGCGCGCAATTTTTCCTGATAGGCCTTGTATTTCGTGTCGTACTGAGCCTTCGCCGCCGCGGTGCGCTCGTCGTTGCGCACGCCCAAACAGGCGTCCACTTCCTTGCCGACGACGTCGAAATTTTCAATCTTGTCCACTTCGCCGAGCGCCGCTTCGAGCTTGTCCAAGCGGCCGCGGAAAGCCTTTTCGCCGGCAATCAGCGCATCGCAATCTTTCAACGACGCTTCGCGCGGCTTCATCTGGCGCGCGGTGGCAAGCTTCGTCTCGGCATCGGAAAGCTTCTTCACAAAATCGGCCTTGACGCTTTGAATCAAGCTCTCGAATTTGTTGTTCGCCTCGAGCATCGACTTCTGCAAACTGGGCAGTTCGGCGTTCGTGCGCCAGATTTTCTCAGCGGACTTCAACGCCTCTTCGGCCACGGGCACGTCCGAATTTGAATCCAAATGCTGCTTCGCATTCGCGATGAATTTGTCGAATTCGGCACGCGCCGATTTGGCTTTCTCCTCGCGCGGTTTGCGCGTGGGATCGTCGCTGGCAAGCTTCTCGACCAGCGGCGTGACATTGCCCAGATCGCCGGCGCCGGCGTCCAGCGCGGACAGCTCCTTGTCGATGTTCGCGAGCAATTTGCGGTGCGCGTCTTCCTTGGCGATCTTGTCGCCCAGCATCGCAATGGAAGCGTGTCCCGGTTCAATCTGCTTGATTTCGTCCAATCGCGTGCGAGCGCCATCCAAGTCGCCGCCGTTTTTGACTGCGTCTTCGATGGCCGTCTCGGCTTTAATGCGACGGATGTCCTTGCCCAATTGCACGACCGTGGCGTTCTTCTCGTCGATCGCGCGCGCGACCTCAATGGTCCGATCCGCCGACGCGAAATCCAATTTGTTCAACGCTTGCTGCGTGTCTTGCAGCGCTTTGTCGAAGCGCAACTGGCGGTTGCGCTTGGCCGCGTCCAATTCGCCCTGCAGCGTTTCGGTCTTCTCCGGAAGGTACTGCTTGAGTTGCTCTTCCTTTCCCTTGAGCACCTCCTTGAGCCCGTCCAGTTCCGCATTGGCGCGCACGAAATCTTCGTCCTTGACGTATTTGCGGAAGTTGGAGATCGACGTGTCGAACGATTTCTTAAGTTTGTCCTGTTCGTCCTTGATCAGCGCGTTGACTTCGGTTTCGCGCGCGATAATGTTCGGATCCTTCGCCTTCTTGCTTTGCAGGCGAATCAGTGTCGCCTGGTTGATCAAATCCTGCGCGCCCTCAAAGTCCTGTTTCTTGACCGCTTCTTTCGCCTGGTTGATCAGATTCAAATGGCTGGCCAGTTCCGGCCCAAAGAAGGCTTTGTAAGCAAACACGCCGCCCAGAATCAGCGCCGCGGCGACGCCCGCGCCAAACCACATCGTGTTCTTCGAAATCTTGCGCCGGCGCTGCTTGGCATACGGTTCTTTGCCTTCGAGCACGCGGACCATGTCGTCGAGCAGATCGCTGGCGCTGGCGTAGCGCTCTTCGGGCTTTTTGCAGAGGCATTGTTCGATGATGGTGATCAGCCCGCGCGAAAGCTTGCTCTTGTTCTTGGTCGAATGTTCATTAACCGAAACGTGGCTCGAATGCACGGTCGCCGCCGCGGTCGCCTGCGGGCCCATCATTTCGCGGAAAGGCGGCACGCCGCACACCAGACAATAGAGCGTCGCGCCCATCGAAAACACGTCGCTTTGCGCGGCCACGCTGGAACAATCCAGCACCTGCTCGGGCGACATGAATCCGGGCGTGCCCAGCAGCGTGCCTTGCACGGTTTTTTCGTCGTCGTGCCGCACCACCGATTGGCCTTCGTTCTCGTCGGTGCGGGCCAGTCCCAAATCCATCAGCTTGGCGTCGTCGAAGCGCAATTCCTCTTTGGTGCGGCCAAACGGAATCATGATGTTCTGCGGCTTGATGTCGCGGTGCATCACCCCGTTGTCGTGCAGCATCTTCAAGCCTTTGCAGGCGGCGATGCAGATGCGCAGCGCCTCTTTTTCGGGCACCAGCGACGGCTGGCCGGGCTTGGCGAATTGCTTCTGAAAACGGCTGGCATCGATCCCGTGAATGTACTCCATCACGAGGAAATTCAGCCCGGCTTCCTTGCGCGCGTCGAACGTTTTGACGATGTGCGGCGAGGAAAGTTTCTTCGACAGCCGCGCTTCAAGAAAAAATCGGCTGACGATGCTCGCGTCGTATTGCACGATCGAGAGCTTCAGCGTTTTCACCGCCACTTCGCCGAAGAGCCGCTGGTAGCCGAGGAACACGGTGCCGTTGCCGCCTTCGCCAAGCCTGCGGATTAATGCGATTTGATCGAGCAGCGGGCACGAATAGTGGTCCACGTCGATTTTTTCGGCGCGGATCAAATCCGGTTCGGAGAGCAACTGCGTCGGCGGTTCCTTCGGGTCGATGCGCGAACGGACGCTGGCGATGAATTTGTCCCGTTCCGACGTGTCGGTTTTCGGCACGTAATCCACCGCCGAATCGGGAAGCAGACTGTCGTATTGCCCGGGCATCGTGTCGAACCGCATCCCGCTCGCGGGCGCGGACGGCGCCGACGGTTTCGATCCGGTTTTCGACGGGCCGACCATCGTCGGCATCTCGTGATTGTTTTTCGGAGCGCTTTGAGTCACCGTAACGGGCTGCCCCGGCGCGGGTTCGAAGCGCGTGGTCAAGTTGCCGACGCGCGTGGGCAGCGCCGCATAATCGTCTTCCGACGGCCGTGAAATGGCCGAAGGCGGCGTCCCCGGCGACGATTGCACGCTCGCCGGCGGCGTCATCGCGCTCACCGCATCGTCGTCCGAGCCGGATTGAATCGAATCCGAATTTGCCATGTCTTTCCAGATAACAAGCCGAGCCTATGGAAGTTAGTCTGATTAGAGTGAAAGTCAACGGGAAAACGTCTACGGATTTTTGGCGTTTATGCGTTTAAAAAAAGACACGGAGCCGCGCGGCTCCGTGTCCATTTTAAAACGGACCATTTGTCATTTGGCAGTTGTCAACTGTCATTTGTCATTTTCGATGCATTGGTGATGCAAATGACAAATGACAAATCAAAAATGACAAATGACAAATGAGTTTTTAAAACTGCCCTTCATCCGCCGACGGCCCGTAAATCGACGGCACCGCGATGTTGTTCATCCGCAGGTACACGCCCAACTGCGCGCGGTGATGGATCACATGCGAAATCACGAAGCTGCGCACGACCGCGATCTTCGGCATGGTCATCAAAGCTTTCCCAGTCTTCAGCAGCGACCACGGTTTGAAGAACTCGGCGTCTTCCGTCGAGCCGATCACGCCGCGGCCCGTCTCGACATTCTTGTCGAACGCCGCCAGCAGTTCCTTGGTGGTGTTGAGCGACGGCGGAGTGTAGGCCGGGCCGCCCGCGGGCGCGATGTCCAGCGAATCCTGCTTGAGGATCCCGCCCAGCCACCCGGGAATCTCGACGATGTGCGACGCGAGCCTGCCCATCGTGAACGACTTTTCGTGCGGCTTGTAGCCGAACTTCCCGTCCGGTATGCGCTCCAGCGTCTTGCGCGTGTTCATCATCTCGTGCTCGAACTCCGGCATGATTGCATCTCGAATCGCCATGATCGATCTTCCTTTCATTGGAATGTGGAGTGAGTGGGTTGCGCCAACTTTCGCGAACAGATTAATCCGTGGAACACGTGACGCAATCCGATTCGCGAAGACTTAACAAAGACGCAGTGCGCGGCGGCGTCTTGGACATTTCTGGGGATTCATGAATTCATCTTCGGTTTGTCACAAATTGCTGTTCAGCACCTCTCGCGCACGCTTTGCCGTCTTGATTCCAATCCAAAAATCAAGGACCAGCCCGGCCGCAGCCAAAATCAGCAGCGGCCAGCACCACCGGCGCATTTCGGCGGAGACGAGGTTGCTGCCGTCGCCAAGGATCAGCATGGCCGCACCAAGACCGGCCAGCGCCATCCAGGCGATGCCCAGCCACGCCGCGAAAAGATGCGCGACCGTGGCGAGCGTTCCCGTCACGTCCAGCAGACGGGCGCGAGAGAGGCCAACGACTGCGCCGTACAAAATCCACGCCAGCACCAGCGGCGAAAGCCAGAGCGCGATGCGGGTGAGGCCCGGCGTGGAGAGCATCAGGCCTTCGAACAAGCCCAGCACGATAGTCATGGCCATGAGTTCAAACAGCCCGCATTGCAATCGAAAGAGGAGAATGTGGCCGAAGTAAAGACAGAGCGCCCCGCCAAAAATGCAGCCGGCCATCCAGGCGTAGGTCAGGTAATTGTTGTCGTAAATAAAAAGCCCGGCGACGGCAAAGGGCATCGCGGTGATGAGCCAGCGGAGCGGCCAGAGGTCGAGGGGTTTCTCGCGCGGTTTGGACGGGGCGACTGATTCAGTCATGGTTGTTTTGCTTTCAAAGGAGGGAGGATGAAGCAGGGGTCGTCGCCGTCGCGTTTGCCGGCATGACCAATCGACCAGCTATTCTGGCCATAGTCATCCTCGCCGTTCATGCCGAATGAATACACACGAATCGTCCCGGCGGGATATTTGACCTTCTGTCTGGCTGAGATCACAAGTTCTTGAGTATCGACGCAGATTGCCAGCGGGCGCCCGGTGGAGAAATCGGCGGTGCCCTTCAAAACAAGAGTGCCGCGATCATCCAAGGTGAATCGTTCTTTGCCGTTGCGTGCACGAAATGCGAGCTCGATTAACGCCATCTTCATGCATTGCAGGGTGTCGGCCTCCTTTAGCAACTGTAGCTGAATCCGCCGTATGCCGCTATTGACGCTGTACAGTTTGGCAAACACAACAGGTCCATGTTGATGCTTCCTCCACAATTCCTGATCGTCTGGAGCCAGTTCGTCTCTTTTCGCGCACTCAAGTGCTTCGGAATTTGTCTCAATTAGGGCCTTGCGGTCAGAGCCGTAAACCATCGCGTACGGTAATCTCGAAGCAATAGGATCCGCTCCGAAGAGCGGAATGCTCATCATTCGATGGAGCGTTTGCTCGTCCGTCTCAGCAAACCAGTCGATGATGTAGGTTGTGTTTGCAAGCTCTTGCAGCGCCACTTGGCGCGCGGACGCGCGAGGGTCGGGAAGCGGCCCAAACGAATCACGATACGTTTCGATGTCTTCCGCCCGCTGCGGAGTGTAGTAAAGCACGATAAGTTGCATGCAAGTGATTGCGATCGACCGAAAGGATTCGCCCATCATTTTGTCGAACAGAAATCCGTCCGAATCTACATGCGACGCAAAAATCCATATCGCTTTTAAATCGTGAGCAGCGCCCGCGTGATCCCCCGCGCGCGCGCGAACAAGCGCTCGGAGCGACATGCGGCGCGACGCGTCGAGCAATCTATATCTGTTATCGTTGCCGAGTCCGGCGGGAAGCATGTAGTCGTGGCCCCAATTTATTTTTGACTTCAACATGGCAGCGTCAAGCCATGCATACGAGGCAATATTCGCGTTTAGGAATTGTTGAACTTGCGGCTGATCAAGATCGCTTGCCGGCACACCCAACATGAATACCGGGTCTTGCGGTATACGATCATCATTGAATGATTCCTTCCCCGTGAGTTTGCCATACGACACAAACAGCTTGAACGCCTTCTCATACTCCAGCGCCGCATTCTCTTCATCCGGCACCGGCGGCGGCTTGAAGGCCAGCAGCGCCTTGCGCGATTCAATGAGGTTGGTGTGCGGATTTTCAGCGGTGCTGCGCACAAGCAGAATGGCGAGCACCGCCAGCATTCCCGCTGAAAGGACCAGCCGCCACACCGCGCGATGAAACGGGCGGCGCGTCCAGAGGGCAATTTGACGGAGGCGGGCGGGTGGCTGCATGGCGCCAGTTTATGGTCTATGTCTTCCTCGGCAAAGAGCCGAATTTCGCCTGAGACGCCAGTTCAGGATTCAAAGTTCAAGATTCAAGATTGCGTGTCGTTAATCTTGAATCTTGAATTTTGAACCTTGAATTAACTGTAGTTGACACGCGCCTCTCGCTCGCTAAAAAGGCTCTATGGAAGCCTTATTTCGCAGACACTCGCCTCATTTTCCCGCTCCCTCGTTCGTAGTCCCGCCTTTAGGCGGAACAGCACGCGCCCCGTCGCCCATTCCACCTAAAGGCGGTACTACGAACAGCTCGCAGGCGGCACGCCTGCGCCACGGGATTAGCATGGAGGTTCAGCCATGAGCAACTCCTCCGTTTCGAAAATTAATCCGGCCAGCGGCGCGTTTGAACGCGACGACCGCTTCGCGGGGTTGGGGATTACGTTTGACGATGTCTTGCTGCTGCCGGCCAAGAGCGATGTGGTGCCGGCGGAGGTCAATACGTCGTCGCAGCTCACAGATAGGATTCGACTGCACATTCCGCTGCTCTCGTCGGCGATGGACACGGTCACCGAAAGCCGGCTGGCGATTGCCATCGCGCAGGAAGGCGGGCTGGGGATTATTCATCGAAACATGAAGCCTGAGGATCAGGCGCGCGAAGTGGTGAAGGTCAAACGCAGCGCGTCGGGGATCATCACCGGCGCGGTGACGCTCACGCCGGACCACACCATCGCGGAAGCCAAGACGTTGATGGCGAATCAGAATATTTCGGGCATTCCCATTGTCGAAGCGGAAGCGGGCGACCCGCCCGGATTCGCGCGCAAGCATGGCAAGGTCGTCGGGATTTTGACCAAGCGCGATCTGCGCTTCCAAGTGGACAACATGGCGCGCATTCGCGCGGTGATGACGACAAAATTGGTCACGGCGCCGCCGGGGACGAGTCTGGAACAGGCGCAGACAATTCTGCACAAGAACAAAGTCGAGAAGCTGCTGCTGGTCGATGAAAGCGGGCGGCTCGCCGGATTGATCACGATCAAAGACATCGACAAAACGCTGCGCTTTCCCAATGCGTGCCGCGACGAAAAGGGGCGGCTGCGCGTGGGCGCGGCGGTCGGCACGCACGACGAAGCGCGCATCGACGCGCTGATCAAAGCCGGCGTGGACGTGCTGGTGGTGGACACGGCGCACGGGCATTCGTCGCGCGTGATCGAGACGGTGAAATTCATCAAGAAAAATCACGCGGGAACGGAAGTGATCGCCGGAAACGTCGCCACCGCCGACGGCGCGCGCGCGCTGGCCGAAGCCGGCGCGGACGCGGTCAAAGCGGGCGTCGGCCCCGGTTCGATTTGCACCACGCGGATTGTCTCCGGCGTGGGTGTGCCGCAGATCACGGCGATTCTCGAGGCGCTCGAAGGCCTTAAGGGCACGGGTTGCCGCTTGATTTCGGACGGCGGGATTAAATATTCCGGCGACATCGTCAAAGCGATGGCCGCTGGCGCAAGCGCCGTGATGATCGGAAGTTTGTTCGCAGGCACAGACGAATCGCCCGGACAGGTCGTCCTCTATAAAGGGCGCCAATACAAAGTCTATCGCGGCATGGGATCGCTGGGCGCGATGCTGGCCGGCGGCGCGGCGCGCTACGGACAGGAAGGCGCGCCGCCCGAAAAATTCGTGCCGGAGGGCATCGAAGGCCGCGTGGCTTACACAGGGCCGGTGGCGGCTTTTTTGTACCAACTCGTCGGCGGCTTGCGCGCGGGAATGGGGTACCTCGGCGCGCAGACCATCGAAGAAGTGCCGAAGCGCGCGCGATTTATTCGGCAGACCAGCGCGGGCTTGCGCGAAAGCCATCCGCATGACGTACAGATCACGACGGAGGCGCCGAATTACAGACTTGATGAGGGGCAGTATGATTGAGGAGACACGGGGACGCGGAGACGCGGGGACACGGGGACGGATTAGCGTTATGAAATTCGACTATTGTCGCGAAACAGACTCGCTTTACATTGACCTGAACGCAAACGTTGCGTCGGACACCATCGAAATTGCCGACGGTTTTCTCGTCGATCTTGACGAAAAAGGAAATGTCGTCGGACTCGACATTGAGTACGCATCAAAGAAATTGGATTTGACGACGGTAGATGTGGAAGCATTGCCGATTCCGGTGCCGGCGGCGGTTTAGCCGGCGTGGGAATCGGGCCTTGCTTGGGTTTCACATTATTTGCGCGCAGGGGATAATTTCCGTGAAAGTCGATCCATATTTTAAGTGGCGTGTTTTGAAGCTTCGACCCTTTCTCAAAATCGACTGGTGTCGGAAAGTAATCGAAAAGCCGCTGAAGGTAGAGGTTCAAAAAGATGGACGGATTCAATATTGGGGATATGCGCCGGAGATGAAAGGACAGATTAAGGTCCTGCGCGTAATTATGCGGGCGGATGGAACATTGTTCAATGCATTCCCAGATCGCGACTTTCAAATGAAATTGATCAACAAACAGTCGGAGACAACGTAACATGAAACTGCATTACTTCTCAGATACTGACACTTTGGCGATTACATTGAGTTCCAAGCCTAGTGCTGACACGCGCGTACTCGCCGACGGCGTAACGGTCGATTTTGATGAGGACGGTAACCCCATCGCATTGGACATTGACCTCGCTTCCAAAAGGAAAGTCGACCTCTCGAAGCTGGATGTAGTGGATTTACCCGTCTTGCCGAAAAAGAAGCTTCGCCGCCCAATCCGTGAACGCACGAGAGCCTTGGCCCACGCGTAATTTTGAATTTGTCGAGGATTCCGTTCTCCGCGCCTTTGCGCCTCTGCGAGAAAAAAATGCACGAAACCGTCTTCGTCGTCGATTTTGGAGCGCAGTATGCGCAGTTGATTGCGCGGCGCGTGCGCGAGGCGCATGTCTTTTCGAAGATCGTGCCGTTTCACCGCGCGCTGGCTGAAGCGAAGGCCGAGCGGCCCAAGGCGATCATCTTCTCCGGCGGGCCGGCGTCCGTGTATGCGGACAAAGCGCCGCGCATCGAGCCGGAGATTTTCACACTGGGCATTCCGATTCTCGGCATCTGCTACGGCGTGCAGATCACGGCGTTCACGCTGGGCGGCAAAGTCGAGAAGCAGCAGCGGCGCGAATATGGCAGCGCGGTGATCGACGTGGTGGCGCAGCGCGATTTGTTCGAAGGCATCCCTGCGCACACCGACGTGTGGATGAGCCACGGCGATGCGCTCACCGCGCCACCGCCAGGATTCAGCGTGCTGGCGAGCACACCGAGCTGTCCGCTGGCGGCGATAGGCGACGCGGCGCGCAAAATTTATGGCGTGCAGTTTCATCCCGAAGTCACGCACACGCCCAAAGGGCGGCAGATTCTGCGCAATTTTCTGTATCAAATCGTCGGA
>Ga0209579_10003809_pt1 | contig 10768 bp, 12 predicted proteins | sample Coa_R1_2_FD_187152 | JGI IMG/M metagenome (GOLD analysis project Ga0209579, IMG submission 187152) | Surface soil microbial communities from Centralia Pennsylvania, which are recovering from an underground coalmine fire - Coalmine... | ecosystem: Environmental > Terrestrial > Soil >... | reverse complement strand
CCGCCACCGTTCGTAGTCCCGCCTTTAGGCGGCATTTGTGGTGCAGGCGGCCCGCCTGCACACGAGCGCTGCGACCCCTCAGCCCCATTAGGCCCATTTGCCCCATCACCCCCACTCAAATCGCCGCCCGAAATTCCCGAATCCCCATCCATGACAAAACCCCCCAACAAAACGCACAGCCGTGCCGCCACACGCAGCCAAAGCCGCCGTTAATCCCAACCAAGTTTGTCCGGATTCAAAAGGGACGCCCATAAAAAGGCGTGCCGGGCACCCAAAATAAGTTTTGGACCAGCCCTCATACTGCCTCAACTCCCTAATTGTCAAACAAAAAATTAAACTTTTTTTAACCTTTGGTGCCAAGGAGCGACACGCCGCTCCTCGCTGTTGCGCGCGGGGGCTTGCAGTGTTCGGAAATATAAATTCTAAAATGTACAATCACTGCCGTCCAAAACGCGCGAAGCGCCGCCGTTTTCCCCGGAGGGGAACTAGAAGGTAGCCGGGGGTTGAGGGCGCTTGCGCCCGATACCCCCGGTCACGGCTCGGACGAACCCCGCACCCCGGAGGGGTGCCAGATGGCGCCACTCACAAGCTCAAAGGCGCAAAATACGAATCCCGATTGTACGCGCGATTTGCCTGTGCGTTCCGCATTCGTTTTGGACAAGGCTGATGTAAAATGCAAAATGAAAGGCGCGTGACGCATGGCCGAGGTTCCTCGCCGCAAGTGGCTGCAAGTGCATCTGAGTACGGCGGTGGTGCTGATGTTTGCGGCGGGGGGGTTGATTTGGGCGAATACGATTGCGGAAGTAGATGGAGGAGCCAGATACTATGGGTGGCCATTTATTATTTACGCTCACCAAGGGTCCAGGCCGCCGCTATATTTGCGCATGAACGAAGGCGTCGATTTCGCGCATGTGCTTTGGAACAGCGCGATCTCAGCTTCGATTCTTTTCGCGGTCTGGTTCGTGTGCGAGCGCTGGATTGCGTGGCGAGCGGGCGGAAGAAAGGATGAGCGATGAGTGAGGTTCATCGCCGTATTGCGTTTTCTCGCGCCCAGGGTCGTTCACTTCTGCGTTCCTTTCCCGGCGCTGGCTCGGCCAAAGCGCGCGCGCTGCCTTTGGCCCATTGGACCCATCGGCCCTATAGGCCCTATTAATTGCGCATCGACACCCAATTGCTCCGAGAATTGAAAGACCCCTTTCTCGCGCCCCTTTTGATTGAACTTCGCCATTTTTTCCTTAGAATTCCAATGAACTGTGAAACTTTGAACCCTTGAAACCGGAGATTCCGATGTCTGACATCATCGAAGTACACGGCCGCCAGATTCTGGATTCGCGCGGCAACCCCACGGTCGAAGTCGATGTGACGCTCGAAAGCGGCGCTCAAGGCCGCGCGGCCGTGCCGTCGGGGGCTTCGACGGGCGCGCACGAAGCGGTCGAGTTGCGCGACGGCGACAAGAAGCGCTACCTCGGCAAGGGCGTGACCAAGGCCGTCAAGAACGTGAACGACATCCTCGGCCCCGAAATTTTGGCGATGGACGCGGCCGATCAGCGCGCCATCGACGCGGCGCTGATCAAGATCGACGGCACTGAGAACAAAGGCAAGCTTGGCGCCAACGCGATCCTCGCCATTTCGATGGCCGTCGCCAAAGCCGCCGCGAGCGAGTCGGGATTGCCGCTCTACAAATACATCGGCGGCGCCAACGCGCATACGCTTCCCGTGCCGATGATGAACATCATCAACGGCGGCCAGCACGCGGACAACAACGTGGACATGCAGGAATTCATGATCTTGCCCGTCGGCGCGCCGAGTTTTTCGGAAGGCCTGCGCATGGGCGTGGAAGTGTTTCACAATTTAAAGAAGGTGCTTCACGACAAGCACCTCAACACGGCCGTCGGCGACGAAGGCGGCTTCGCGCCGGATTTGAAATCGAACGAAGAGGCCGTGCAGGTGATCATCGAGGCGATTGAAAAAGCCGGCTACAAACCCGGCGACGACATCGCCATCGGGCTGGATTGCGCCGCCAGCGAATACTACGACGCCGAGAAAAAAATCTACACGCTCGACGGCGAAAAGGAGAACAAACAGAAGACCGGCGACGCTGTCATCGAGATGCTCGCGTCGTGGTGCGCGAAATACCCGATCGTGACGATCGAAGACGGCTGCTCCGAAGACGATTGGGACACATGGAAAAAGCTGACGCAGAAACTCGGCGCGAAAGTGCAGCTCGTCGGCGACGACATTTTCGTGACCAACGTCAAAATTTTCGAGAAGGGCATCGAACAAGGCATCGGCAATTCGATTCTGGTGAAGGTCAACCAGATCGGCAGCCTCACCGAGACGCTCGAAGCCATCGAGATGGCCAAGCGCGCGCGCTACACCGCGGTGATCAGCCATCGTTCCGGCGAAACCGAAGACACGACCATCGCCGACATCGCCGTCGCGACCAACGCCGGGCAGATCAAGACGGGATCGGCCAGTCGCACCGACCGTATCGCGAAGTACAACCAACTCCTGCGCATTGAAGAGACGCTGGGCGACGCGGCGGAGTATTTGGGGAAAAGAGCGTTTTACAATATTGGGAAATGACAATGAAAACGCATCAAAAATTCACGTTACCGATCCGTGCATTGGCCTTCGGCGCCGTTGTGTTCCTGACGTTATCCGGGTGCGGCGACCGCTCAACATCGCCGGGAAAGAATTCCGTGTGGAAATCTACCGAAGAAGCCAAATCCTATATCGAGACTGCCAAAATCAGCGGCGATTCGTTTGACCGTTACAAGGCGACGAAATGATAATTCTCTCGCCGATGATTGCGATGACTTGGCGAGGCCCGCTCGCGAGCTTGGTTAATTGATGGAAATAAAGGGACAGCCGAAATGAGCGGAGTACCGCACACCCAGAGAGAATGAAAATGGACAACTCTTGATGCTGAATTCATTTGTTTATGGGTGCATTATAAGTCCTTTATGAACCAAGAGAGGTGGTCTATTTTCAGAGCAGGCTACGCATTTCCCTCCTTCCTATGCCCGCCTCCCTCCCCCTCCTCCTCCACAAATTCCCCACCGTGCACTCACACACCCCATAAACCCGCGCCGTCCGCCGCGCCGAAAATCCCCGCCGCAACAAAATCAAAATCGTCTCCCGATCGTAATCGCTCAGCTTCGAATTCGGATGCCGCTCGCCCTTCACCAATCTGCGCTTCACTTCCCCTTCGCCCCCTCCTTCAAAACCCCCGCTTCCTTCTTCTCCTCCACCACGGGAGCCACCGGCGCCAGCGTCGTCACCTCCTCCGCCTTGTCCCCGAAGATGTCGCGGAATTCGCTGATGTCGATGCCGAGCTTCTTCGCCAAGTCCGAGACGTTGATCCCGCGCGCTTTCAAACCGGCCAGCGCGTTGAAGACCGTCTGCGTCACCACGTTGCTCATCTTGTCGATGCCGTTGCCGTTTCCGCCGACGTCGATGATGCGGATTTCGTCGATTTGGCTCAAACCCGCGGCGATGCTGGAGAACATCGCGTTCGCGACCCGCGCGGCGGCTTCGCCGCCGTGATCGATCAGCGCGGGGAGGCGGTCGAGGATCATGATCAGCTTCGCGTCTTTGGACATTTGCGCCAAGGCGAGCGCCAGTTCCTTCGTGCCTTTGGCTTGCGCTTCGAGCACCAAACCTTTCATTGCGGCTTCGCCTTCGGCTTTCGCGAGCAATTCTTGTCTGATCTTGGCGGCTTCGCCTTCGGCCAGCGCGGTGAGCGTCGCGCGCGTCTTCTGCGCTTCGCCTTCGCCGGTCAGGACCGCGGCTTCCTTTTCGCCTTCGGCGCGGCGCACGGCGACGGACTTCGCGGCGTCGGCGTTCAAGATCGCGGCCTGCTTGGCGGCGTCGGCTTCGATCACCGCGCGCTGGCGCGCGGCTTCGGCGTCGATCACAGCTTTCTGCCGCGCGGCTTCAGCAGGGCGGATCATCGTCGCTTCCAGTTCCTTGACTTTGCGCAGCGCTTCCTGCTCCTGCACTTTGATCTGCGCTTCGTTGGCGGCGGCGTCGCGTTCGGCCTCCTTCTGGCGCAGAATCTTTTCCTGGTCGGCGGTGGCGATGGCGCGCGCCTGCTCGGCCTTCGCGCGCTCGGTTTCGGCCTGGACTTTGAAACGCGCCTGCTGGACGTCGCGCTCCTTTTCGGCGTCGGCGACCTGAACCGCGTTCGCCGCGGCGACGATCGACGCTTCGCGCTTGGCGTTGCTGACTTTCATCGCGGTTTCGGCTTCAGCTTCGGCGACGCGGATGTTCGCGTCGCGCACGGCTTCGGCGACGGCCTTTTTTCCAAGCGCGACGATGTAGCCGTATTCGTCGTTGACTTCCTGAATTACCAGCGTGATGACCTGCACGCCCAGGCGCTTGAGCTCCTCGCTGGATTCGGTCACGACCTGTTTGTTGAAGATGTCGCGTTCGCGCAGAATTTGGTCGATGCTCATTTTTCCAATGATCGAACGCAAATGGCCCATCAGGATGTTTTTGACGAAGCCTTCGATTTCAGCGGGCTGCTTTCCAAGGAACGAGGCGGCGGCGTTCTGCAAGTCCTCGGGGATGCTTGAGATTTTGCAGGTGGCCACGCCCATCACATTGATCTTGACGTTGTCTTTGTTCGGAATGCCTTTCTCGTCGATTTTGCTTTGGAACGCCGCCGTGGACATGATCTGCAAATGTTCCACGACCGGCATCAGCAGCGAACCGCCGCCGGAGACGACGCGGAAGCCGCGCATCTGCTCGTGTCCCTGCGAATCCTTATAGCGGTATTTGCGCCCGTAGAAGATGCCGACTTCGTTGGGCGAGAATTTCTTGTAGCGCGTCGTGATGACATAGATGCCGACGAGCAGCACGCCCGCGCCGAGCAGGATCATGGCGGGAATCAGCCATTCTTTCAGATCGTTCAAATCCAACGTCATAAGGATATGCATGCGTTGCTCCTTTACGTAGGACGGGCCTCCGAGCCCGTCCCGCATTCGAAGCGCCTTGTTGGACCGGCTCGGAGGCCCGTCCTGCTGAAATACGCGCTAAAATCGATCTTTCGCGTTCGCTGCCTGGTCGGGCGCTGCCGGCGCCGAGCCTGTTGGCGCGCCGGCTTCTTCGACAAACAGCAGGCTGCCCGATGTTCGGACGACGCGGACGTGCCGGCCTTTTTGAATCGGCTTTGAACCGGCAGCGCGCGCGGAATACGTCGTGTAGTTTCCGGCGTGAGAAACGGCCACTTCGCCGACGCTGTCTTTTTCAATCGCGACGGTCACTGTACCGGACTGGTTGACGAGCGTGTCGGTGTCGATCAGCGACGACGCTTGCTGGCGCGTGATCACGGCCATGAATGCGTACATGACGCCGCCCAGAAGCGAACCGAAGATCACGCCGAACATGGACGCGATCAGCGGGCTTTGGCCGTAGTACGTGGCGATGGTGCCGGCGGCGCCGAAACCCGTGCCAAACGTGGATATGACTTTCATCGAGAAGATGCTGACGCTGGCGGGGTCGCCGTGGTCGAAGGCGTGATCGTGGCCGGCGTCCTGGTCATGTCCAAAGAGCAGACCGCCGACCATGAGCAGAAAAAAAGCCAGCGCGATGGATCCGAATATCATCAGCATGGCGGGCACGCTTCCGAATTTGATGGGCATTCGTCGGGAATATGGTTTCCAGAGGTGTAATGCCAGCGCTGGGAAAATGGAAGCGCAGAAAAAAGTCCTGAGTCCTGAGTGCTGAGTCCTGAGTCCTGAGTTGGAAGCGCCAGGCGCTTTGCCGCAATTACTCAGCACTCAGGACTCAGCACTGAGCACTTTCTTTAAGGAATTGACTTGATTTTTTAGAAAACGCTATGTACTGGACAGTAGTCGATTCACCACATTTTAATATTCATCCCACCGGGAGAACACGATCATGGCAAAGATGGCGCCAAAGAAGGCGAAGGCTGCGCCGAAAGGCAAAGCGAAAGCAAAGCCGGCCAAGAAGGCCGCGAAGCGTTCGGCAAAGGCGGCTCCGAAGAAGGCCCCCAAGAAGATGGCCAAGCCTAAGCCGAAGCCGAAGCCAAAACCAAAGCCCAAGCCAAAACCCAAGCCCAAGCCTAAACCAAAACCCATGGCGCCCGCTCCCAAGCCGAAGCCGCCCGCACCAAAGCCTGCGCCGAAGCCCAAGGCTCCGCCGCAAGCGCCGGTCGCCGTTCCAGTTGAGCCGCCGCCGCCACCACCGCCACCGCCGCCTCCTCCCACTCCGGAGCCGGCTCCGACGCCAGTACCGGCGCCGGGACCGACGCCGTTGTAGCAGCGGAACTTTTTGATTTAGCTTTTGGCGCACGCATCGTCTCGCGTTGGGCACGCCCAACGCGAGGCTTTGTTTTTTTGTTCTCTTTGCAGTAGGATTTCGTAAAAGGAGTCCTGCGTGCAACCGAGATTTGAATGCGAAATTAATGGTGTTCCCGCGGTGGCGGCCGGGCTTGAATCCATCCGCGACAAAGTCGCGGCTGGCGAACGACTATCACTCGAAGACGGCGTTGCGCTTTTCGAACATCCAGACGTGCTCAGCGTCGGCGCGTTGGCGCAGTGGAGTGCGCTCAAGCGCCACGGCAAGCGCGTGTATTACGTCGTCAACGGGCACATCAATTACTCCAATTTCTGCACGCTCTCCTGCGCGTTCTGTTCGTTCTACCGCCGCAAAGGCAAAGACCGCCGCGCCGGCGGCTACGAGATGGACCTCGCCGAAATCTTCCATCACGCCGACACGATAGCCGCTGGCGGCGCGACGGAGATTCACATCGTCGGCGGCCTTCATCCGGATTTTCCGTTCAGCTATTACACGGAAATGCTGCGGGGAATCAAAACGCGCCATCCGAAGGTCGGCTTGAAATGCTTTACCGCGATTGAAGTCTATCACCTCGCGACGCTGGCGGGGCTTTCGCCGCCGGAGACGCTCATCGCTCTGAAGGAAGCCGGCCTCGACACGCTGCCCGGCGGCGGCGCGGAAGTGCTCGACGACGGTTTGCGCAAGAAAATCTGCGCGGGAAAAGAGACCAGCGCCGAATGGCTGGACCTGCATCGCCAAGCGCACAAGCTGGGCCTGAAATCGAATGCCACGCTGCTGTACGGGCACCTCGAAAATCACCGCCAGCGCGTCGAGCACCTGATCCAGTTGCGCGAGTTGCAGGACGAAACCAACGGCTTCCTGGCCTTCATTCCGCTGAGCTACCATCCGGAAAACAACGTGCTGAAAGTCGAACGGGGCCCGAGCGGCTTCGACGAAGTGCGGACGTATGCGGTTTCGCGCCTGATGCTCGACAATTTCCCGCACGTCAAAGCCTATTGGATCATGCTGACCGTGCCGATCGCGCAGATCACGCTGGCCTACGGCGCGACCGATTTCGACGGCACCGTTTTGCAGGAAAAAATCTACCACATGGCCGGCTCCGAAACGCCGCAAGCGCTGACCGCCGGCGACTTGCGCAGCTACATTTTGGAAGCCGGCCGCGAGCCCGTCGAGCGCGATCACCTGTACCGCGAAATTCGGCGCGGAACGGGGGCGCTGGATTGGGAGGCGGCATGAAGAAGATGCGGGACAAGTGGAAAGGATATTGACAATGCCGACAAAAGCACAAATCATTAAGGAAGTTCGTGATTCTATAAAAAAATGGAATCCGCCGACAGGTGATTTTGAAATGGAGATTTCCGAGACGGATGTTAGGAAATGGAAGGGCCAATGGTGGGTTCCGATTTATCCGACGCGGCAGCCCAAGCGCAATTATCACTTCATCGATTCGCTTGCCGAAGTCGAGACCGAATTGCAGCTCGAAAAACATCTGAAGATCGAAATCGTCCCCGATCTGCTCCGGCACAAATGAGTCCAACCCAGGATTACTCCTCCCCGTGGACAAAAAACGCATCGAATCCGCCGTCCGTGAAATCCTCATCGCCGTCGGCGAGGACCCCGACCGCGACGGCCTCAAAGCCACGCCCGCCCGCGTCGCGCGCATGTACACCGAGATTCTCGGCGGACATTCCGAAGATCCCGGCGCACACCTTAAGACCACGTTCGACGTCGAGTACAACGAAATCGTCGTCCTCAAGGACATCCCGTTTTATTCCATGTGCGAACACCACATGATGCCGTTTCAAGGCAAAGCGCATCTGGCGTACCTGCCCAAGGACCGCATCGTCGGCTTGAGCAAACTCGCGCGCCTTGTCGAAGGCTACGCGCGGCGGCTCCAAGTCCAGGAGCGCCTCACCTGCCAGCTCGCCGATGCCATGATGAAGACGCTAAAGCCCCGCGGCGTCGCCGTGCTGCTCGAAGCCTCGCACTCCTGCATGACCATGCGCGGCGTGAAAAAACCCGGCAGCCTGATGGTCACCAGCGCCCTGCGCGGCCACTTCATCACCGACCATGCCGCGCGCGACGAAGTCTGGGCGCATTTTTATCACAAAGGCTGAGCGTTTTTGTGGTGCGGGCTTCCAGCCTGCACGAAGTTTGTGGTGCGGGCGGCCCGCCTGCACGTCGTCGTGGTCCGGGCGGCCCGCCTGCACGTCGTTGTGGTGCGGGCGGCCCGCCTGCACGTCGTTGTGGTGCGGGCGGCCCGCCTGCACGTCGTTGTGGTGCGGGCGGCCCGCCTGCACATGATTTTCGAACTCTCTGCAGCACTGCGCGTACTAAAAAAAGAGGTCAGAATTCAGAAAGTCAGAGACGCCATGTTCAATTGGATTTCCAACATCCCCCTTCGCCTGCGAACTTCGCGCGCCGCCGTGCTGCTCCTGTTTCTCGCCGCCTTCGCCGCGCGCGCCGCCGAGCAGCTCAGCCTCGACGACAAGGAACACATCGACGTTCAGCGGGAACTCAATCTCATCGACTACGCCGTCTGGACGCTCGTGATCGGCCTGCTCGTCTTCGCGTACGCCATGCGCTACATCGCGCGCCGGCGCACGCGCCCGTGTCCGTGGTGCATGGAATTTATTTCGAAGAAAGAATCGACATGCCCGCGCTGCGGAAAGAGCATCGCGCGCGTCACGTCGCCTTCTTGACGCTGCGCGCACGTTGCGCTCTTTTTAAATTTCTCAACTTCACAACGGCGTCGGCTTCGGCGCCTGCGCTGCCATTTTCACGTGCGGCGGACCCGCCGCCGTGGGCGCCGCCGGCACAGTTCCTTTCGGCGCCTCCTTCCCCTTCACCAGTCCGCGAACGAAATACAGCACCTGGTCCACGATCCCCAGCAGAAATCCGAGCACCGCACCGAGCGTCAAGCCAATCGCGCCGCCCAGCGCCGCTCCCGGCCACGCCATGCTTTTTTGCGCGTCCACGCCGAATTCCACTTTCTTCGTCACGTCCTGCTCGCGCTCAGCATCCGGAGGCGGCTTCGGCCCGCGCTTGTCGCCCTCGCGCGTGTAGTTGGCGCTGACTTTGCTCGGAATCGCAAACCCGATCAGCCCGCCCACCAGCGCGCAAAACCCGCCCGCGATCAGCGACACCACTGCAGTGATTACAATCAATCGTATCAGTGCCATCGCCGACTCCTTCCACGCCACAGACTGTTTCAAATAAACTTTATGCCACAAAGATAAACTCGTCAAGTCCAACCGCGACCAAAGCCCCAGCATACCTTGCGAGCCATGCCCCGAATTGCGAGCCGCGACCGCAAGGGAGCGGGAACCCTCGATTCACGCGTAACCGCTCCCTTGCGGTCGCGGCTCGTTTTTAAAACTGATCCTGCCCCGGATTCGCCGGCGTCGCCGGCTGCTTCACCGGCGGTTGCTTCACGGCCGGCCGATTCACCACCGGCGGGTTCACCACCGGCTGATTCGGCACAAGCGGATTTTGTACCATCGGCGGCGCCGCCGGTTGCTTCACCACCGGCGGAGTCTGCGGCACCGGCTGTTTCGGCAATGCGGGCTGGATCACCACAGGCTTATTCGGATTCTGACCGTTGTTCATGTTTGGATTCGGCTGAGGCTGCATGAAATTCGCCGGCGGCTTTTGCAGCGGTTTGATTGTCATCGAATTGAACATCGCCGGATCCTGCTCGACGATCACTTTGCCCAGCTTCGACATCGGGCGCCACACCGTCTTCTGGTCCGGCGTCTGGCGCGGCGTCACGGTGGTCAAATCGTACTCCAGCGCCGCAGCCACGAGGCTCGCGATCGCCTTGAAATTTTCCGTGTGCTCCGGCGGCTGCGCCTTCGTGTTATTGAAGATCACCAGCGACCAACCTTGCGCGTCCACGTCGATGCGCGCGCCGTCCACCACGAATGCGTAACCGGAGTTCGTGATCATCGGCGCCGTGTTAAAGCGCTGCTGCAACGCCGCGCTCAACGTCACGAACACGGTGTTGCGGTCCGCGCCTTGAGCCGCGTTGGGATTCGCAGCCGGATTCGCGCCCAAATTTGGCTTCGCAGCCGGCGTCTCCACTTTCATCACCGGCGGCGGCACGGATTCGGGCGCCCGCGTCGTTTTCGTCACCGGCGGCACCGTCACCGGCGCTTTCTCCTGCGTGGACTTAACCGGAATGGCCGGCCCGTTGGGATTGTAATGAGCCGGAAGCAGTTTCGCTTTCGGCGGCTGCTTCACCGATTCCTGCAATCGATCCTGCTGCTGCCAGCCAAACCAGCCCGCCGCACCCAACAAAAGTGCCGCTATCAACATTGGCCAATGGTTGCTCATTCGAAAAACCTCCGCGCCGAGCGCATACAACTCCGTCTAGTTATACACCCCGTGTTCCAGCGCGCGTCACTAATCCCCGAGCGCGCAAACAGCTCATTTGTCGCTT
>Ga0209579_10003807_pt1 | contig 10771 bp, 9 predicted proteins | sample Coa_R1_2_FD_187152 | JGI IMG/M metagenome (GOLD analysis project Ga0209579, IMG submission 187152) | Surface soil microbial communities from Centralia Pennsylvania, which are recovering from an underground coalmine fire - Coalmine... | ecosystem: Environmental > Terrestrial > Soil > Unclassified... | reverse complement strand
GATGAAGAGTGGATTAATTTGGAGGAGCATTCTTCGTCATCAAGCTGTTCCTCTTCGAGTTCTTCTGCATCACTAATCGCATCTAGCTCATTTTCTGCTTCATTTACTGAAACCGGCTCCGAGTCTTCCTCCTCTTCAAGCAGCTCCTCTGCTTCGGATCCTTTAATACCTGCTCTCCCTTCAACACCATCTGAGTCATCTACTGTAATCGACTCTCCTCAGAATTCACAGCGCGATAAACTATTAGACACTTCGGAAAAAGTTACAGATGCTTCTCACGCTCCAAAAAGCCCGTTAAAGGGGACTCTTTCCGTTGAGACGCCTCAGACACTGCCCAGGGTGCACCAAGGCAGGTTCAGCTGGCTTATGAATTGTTGCTCTTCGCGTCCCAATTGATTTTTTTGTCAGGGAATAATACTATCCCTTACTTATGGCGCGTTTTTATTTATCTGAAATCGCGCGCATGCTGGAAAAGGATGCGCCGAAAGAACTAGAGATCACGGGGTTCGAACAGGACAGTCAACGCATTGCTCCTGGTCATTTGTTTTTTGCTTTTAAAGGGGAAAAAGTAGATGGCCATGATTTTTTAAAAAGCGTGGCTGTGCAAGGTGGCTGTGCTGCGATTGTTTCCAAGGACTATGCTGGAGAGGACTTTGGCCTTGCTTTGATTCGCGTGGAAAATGTGCTTCATGCCTTACATTCTTTGGCGCGTCAAGTGCACGCACAACGCCATCCTCGTGTTGTTGCTGTGACGGGGTCTGTCGGAAAAACGACGACCAAAGAATTTATCGCTACGCTTCTGCAAGGACAATTCACGGTAGCAAAAACGCCTGGAAATGCCAATTCTCAGGTCAGTATGCCTTTGAGTATTTTGAATGCGGAAGGACACGAAGAGGTTTTTGTCATAGAAATGGGCATGAGCGAGAAGGGAGAAATGCAGCGCTTGGTGGCCATTGCGCCTCCCGAGATCAGCGTTGTTACCCCTATCACTTATGCCCATGTAGTCTTTTTTCCTGAAGGAATAGACGGGATCGCTTATGAGAAAGCGCAAATATTGTCCCATTCAGATACGCGTTTAGGCATCGTGTGCACTCAAGCCGCAGCATTTCCCATCGTCTTACAAACCGGCAGTTGTGAAAAAAGGATTTACGGGCAAGAGGAGTATTACTTGGACAGCGCGGACGGATTGCGGATTGTCGAAAAAGGAATACCGAGCCCACCTCTTCAATTGCCCTTTGATGCCTCTCATTTGCGTGACAATTTTCTTGCAGCCGCACTTGTGGCGCGGGCGATGGGCATGTCCTGGTCTGCTATCGCGTGCCAAGCCCTTCAATTGACGCTAGTGCCGAGGCGTTTTGAAAAAGTGGTGCGTGATGGAATTGTTTTCATCAATGATTCCTATAATGCCAATGCGACATCTATGAAAGCCGCTTTGCACAATTTACCCCAGCCAGAACCTGGCAAGAAGCGAATCGCTGTACTAGGGGCCATGAAAGAATTAGGAGAGTTCACCCAGACATTACACAAAGAGGTAGGGGAATGTGCCTTGGCCTGTGTCGATCAGCTTCTCTGTATGGGAGAGGAATGCCAGGTCATGTGCGATCTGTTTGTGCAGCATCAAAGAGAAGTCGAAATGCTTCCTGATATCGCCTCGATGAAAAAAAGAGTCTTCGAGGTTGCAGAGAAAGGAGATGTTGTTTTGCTCAAAGGGTCGCGTCCCAATCGCTTGTGGCAAGTATTAGAATAGTTGAATCTTAATGCTTTGCGATTTTTTTATTTTTTAGTTTTGAATTTTTTCGTTTCATTGTAAGATGAAATTTGCCGGATGAAAATCGCAGCTGTACGCGTATTCTTCTAGGCTGATCGCATTCTCAGAACTTTACCAGTTATTGACCGTATATTTGATTGAAGAAACGTGATTTTATTTTTATATAGTTATTTGACCTCTACATGGGGATGGAAGATCCCTTCTGCTTTTGTGTATTCTTCTACGCGTATGATCCTCGCTGCACTGACAGCGCTTCTCTTTACCATTTTTGTTGGACCTTTTTGCATCAGAAAATTGTACGAGCTGAAGACGGGGCAGTCTATTCGCGTGGAAGATTGTCCTTTACTGGCTGAACTGCATAAAAAGAAAAAAGAAACCCCGACGATGGGAGGCGTTCTCATCTTAAGCGCCATGATCCTTTCTCTTTTCGTGTGGATGGATTTAAAGAGTTCTTTCACGCTGCTTTTACTCATCACGACGCTCTGGCTGGGGATTCTCGGGGGGATCGATGATTATCTGAAATTGAAATATAAAAATTCCAAAGGACTTAGGTCGAGTAAAAAGTTCCTGCTGCAAAATCTCTTGGCCCTCTGCATCGGGTTGTATCTGTTTTGGCCTCAAGCGACGCAGTTTGTACAGAACGGGGCCTGGTTTACGCCTCCTGTCGCTAAGGAACAAATCCAGATCGTGAAAAAAGATATTGGGAAAACGGAAGTGCATAGCGTTGTCTTGTCTACTCAAAAATATATGAGCAATTATTTTGTCCCTTTTTTTAAAGACCCGGTCTTTATCTTGAAAAATGGCGCCATTATTTTGGGGGTGCTATTTACGATCTTTATCATCACCGGGTCTTCCAATGCAGTTAATTTGACGGATGGGCTAGATGGGCTCGCTGCGGGATGCCTTTTGATGGTATCAGGAGTGCTCGCCCTCTTTGCATTTTTGTCGAATCATATCGAAATGGCGCGCTATCTCAACATTCTGTATATTGAAGGCAGCGGGGAAATTGGGATCTATCTTTTCGCACTGATCGGCGCCTGTTTAGGGTTTTTATGGTACAATGGGTATCCTGCACAGGTATTTATGGGCGATACGGGATCCTTGGCGCTTGGGGGCGTGATAGGAGTAGCTGCTATTTTATTGCGAAGAGAGGTTTTGCTCGGTCTGGTCGGAGGTGTATTTGTCGCCGAAACTCTGTCTGTGATTTTACAAGTGGGGAGTTATAAGCTGCGCGACCGCAAGCGCATCTTTTTATGTACTCCTTTACATCATCATTTTGAATATAAGGGATGGCCTGAGACCAAAGTCGTGATGCGGTTTTGGATCATCAGTCTCATTTTGGCAATTATCGGCATCGCATCGTTAAAATTTCAATGAAAATGATTTGCGTTTTAGGGTTGGGGAAAAGCGGGTTGGCTGCTGCAGAGTGGCTCTTGGCGCAACGCCATGCAGTGATCGGCTTTGATGATAAGAAAAAGCTAACCGAGGATATTGAGCGCCTTGTTGCATTGGGGCTTAAAATATGCAATGCGAGCGACGAGATAGATTGGGGCAGTCTAGATCTTATGGTGGTCTCGCCTGGAATCCCTTCTGATCACCCGGTGTATAAACGCGCCCTTGAGCGCAAAATCGAAGTAATAGGCGAGGCGGAGCTCGCTTTACGTTCTTTATCTCAAAGAGCGGTTGCGATCACAGGAACTAATGGAAAGACAACGGTTACGCTGCTGATAGAACACATCTTGAAAGCAGCTGGGATCAAAGCCCGCGCTTTGGGAAATATCGGTGAGCCCTTATGCTTATATGCCCTGCAAAGCGATCCAGAAGAAGTGCTTGTGATAGAGCTGAGCTCTTTTCAAATCGAAACACTTTCTTCGCGCGTTTTCGATGCGGCAGTAATCCTCAATATCACACCCGATCATCTCGATCGCTATGCCAGCATGGAAGAATATGCAGGGTCAAAATGCGCTCTTCAGAAGTGTTTAGGTATAAGAAAAAAGAGTCATTTTTTTATTCAGAATCAAGCGGCCCAAACCTATGGTCATTTGCTTTTTGAGCCCTATATAACATTTGGTACGCAGGAAGGATCGTGCTGGCATATTGAAGGCAATCGCGTCACATGCAATCAAAGTCCCGAATGGGAGTTTCCCCAACTTTTTGAAAAATTGGGCTTGCATGACAAAGAAAATGCTCTTGCCGCCTGGTTGTTATGCCGTATGTATGGCGTATCGCGCGAGCAATTCTTAAATGCTTTAGAAACATTTCAAAAACCCCCTCATCGTATAGAATTCGTATGTGAAATCGATGGCATCTGTTATTATGACGATAGCAAGGGAACCAACATCGATGCTGTTGTCCGTGCTGTGAGTGCAATGAAGGGGAATGTTGTTCTCATTGCAGGAGGGGTAGATAAAGGCGCTTCCTACTTGCCTTGGGCGCACTTCTTGAAAGGAAAAGTCAAGAGCATTATTACTCTTGGCCAGGCAGCTTCGAAAATAAAAGAGGATCTCGGAAAATTTTTCGAGATTGTGCATGTAGATTCTCTTGCTGAGGCAGTTGTGGCAGCAACGGACAAAGCGGTAAAGGGAGATGTTGTTCTTTTATCACCAGGATGTTCAAGCTATGATATGTTTGAAAATTACGCGCATCGTGGGCAAGAATTTAAATGTTGTGTATACAATTTAAGCGGAATTACTTAAACAAGCTGTTCTAGAGGGGAGAGCATTATGAGCCGAAAAGACACTATCATCATCGCTGTATTGATCAACGCAGGCTTGCTCATCGTTTTATTTGCAAGCGCATTAAAATCCACTTTTTCACCTCAGGAAGTTGTTGCTTCTCCCAAACCAAAAATTGCAGATCCGATTGTAAAAAAAGAATATTCTGTTGCAGGCGATGAGGTCGATCAGGCCCTTCATCAGCTCGCAGCAGCGCCAACATCAGCAGTACAGCAACCGCCCGCTTTCCCTTCCGGTCCGCAAGTCAGTGCGCCATCGGTTGTCAGTTTTGCCGATGATATCAAAACATTTGCTGCCCCCGAGTCGACGGCGCCCGCATTTTTTTCCCAACCGACTGTTTCCACTGCTATTGAAGAGAAAAAGAGCTCTGAGTTCACGGAGATTAAAGTCAAAAAGGGCGATGTTTTAGAAAAGATCGCGCGCAATCATCATACGAGCGTGGATGCCATCATCGCATACAATCAATTATCCTCAACGAACCTGCGTATTGGACAAACACTAAAAATCCCCAATAAAAAAGTTCAGCCATCCTCTTCACCTTCTGTTGTGACGACAGCGACAAACACTCCGGATGGCCATAAGTACTATACGGTAAAAAATGGCGATAATCCTTGGACAATCGCTGTAAAAAATCACATGAAAGTAGAGGATTTGCTTAAGATCAACAATCTGGATCAGGAAAAAGCCCGCAAGCTCAAACCTGGAGACAAACTTTTAATTCAATAAAAGGATTATGAACCGCATAGCTATTTCTCTGCTCGTTTTGGTCGCGATGCTCTTCGCTATGGGTCTTGTCATGATTTTTAATACGACCTCTGCGGAGATTTTAGATCGATTTTCCGACCGCAGCACCCACTATTTCATGATTAAACAGCTTCTCTATGCCGTCATAGGCCTTGTCTGTGCTGCAGGCGTGCGATTCATAGGATTTCAGCATCTGATTCGTCTAAGCGGTCCTTTGCTGGTCTTTTTCACTGTGCTTCTGGTTTTAGTTTTTCTTCCGGGAATAGGACAGCAGATCAACGGAGCGCATCGATGGATTAATCTATTTGGCAACTCTTTTCAGCCCTCGGAGTTCGTCAAGTATCTCATCCCGCTTTACTACATTCATGCGATCGGTGCCAGGACGCAGGATGTAGGACTAAAGGAGTTTTTAATCCTTTTGTTAAAAATTTCTGTTCCTATCAGTCTGATTCTCATTGAACCGGATAATGGAACAGTGGCGATCATCTTTTTGACGCTGATCGTCCTTTTTGTCCTCACTCAATTGAAATGGGTCTATTGGGCGCTGCCGCTCTGTGTGCTATGTACTCTGGGCGGCATCGTCGCATCGCAGATGCCTCATGTCTCTCAGCGGATCAAAGTCTATATGAATCCCGAATACGATATTTTAGGGAAAGGCCATCAGCCGCATCAGGCAAAGATCGCCGCAGGATCGGGCCGACTGTTGGGAAAAGGCTTTGGCGAGAGTCTGCAAAAAATGCACTACTTGCCCGAAGCGAGAAGTGATTATATCGCAGCCATTTTCGCAGAGGAGTGCGGTTTTATCGGGATGGTCGCTTTGATTTGTGTCTATATGGGGATCGCCTATTGCGGAATGATTATCGCCCAACGCTCTGTTTCTCTCGAGGGATTTTACACAGCTGCGATTGTGACATTTTTGATCTGTTTTCAGGCTTTTTTAAATTTGGGCGTCGTATCAGGCCTTTTGCCGAGCAAAGGGACGAACCTTCCTTTTTTCAGTCAGGGAGGCTCCTCGCTGCTTGCCAACATGATCGCTGTCAGTATTTTGCTCAATATTGCACGCATCCATGGAAAAATTCAGAACACAGTGCTCGATAGTAAAATTTTTTAGGCAAATGCATGCCCTAGCTGTGATCATCTTTAATCGATTTGATCCCAGGAAGCAACATAAGATCGAGAAGAAATAGTTAGGGGCAGCAGTAAAGCAAGAGGATTTGAGGAGGTCCACTGATTTTTGAGATGTTCTAGTGGAATTTTAACATGTGATGGTCCATCTTCTAACCCTTTTACAACATATGGTTGGAAAAGAACGATCAGATATTTATCGTTGATGACAAAAGTAGTCATATCTGCATATTCAAGTGTTGTGCGAAGTGAGCTTATTTCTGAGAAATAAGAAATGGATTGAGACTTAAGATCATTTTCACAATATTTTCGTAAAAATTCTTTCTGGCTTGCAGTTGTGAATAAATCCGAAAGTTTGATTTCTTCAAATTTTCCATCGGTTTTACAAAAGGTTTTTCCTTCACATCTGCTCCATCCATGTGGAAGGTGATTATACACATTCATTTCTCCTAGGAGACTAATGATATCTTTAGAAAAAAAGACAGTTTTAAATGAGTAATTCATTTGAAAAGGGCTCTCATTTATTTCTTGCCTCATGATTGACAGAAGAAAGTCTTTCTTAATGGTGTTGAGATCGTCTAAAGATTTTTCACTCTTTTCTTGATGCTCACAGCCAATTAATAAAATAAGATTACAGAGCAAAAAAAAATGCCAGAACATCATGTTACCTTAACAAATGAGGGGGTGCCATATTCAGGTCTAAGATATATTGTTCCATTTTTTAGATGGACAATCGTTGCATGCAAGCGTCTTTCTACAGCCAACTTTAGGGCTTCTTCTTTTACAATCAAAGTATGTTTGTTTTCTCTATCGATTAAGTATTCTGTGATAATTCCATTTACGATATTCTTGAGCATTGCTTTTATCATATTTTTCTGGAAATTCCGTTATCGTAAGATGACGATAATTGGAACTTTTAATTAGATCAATTAAAGCTTGACGACCTATCACTTCTGATGGAAATACAGCCATTCCTCCTGCTTTACCTATTGCTCCATGACGTACTGCAAACCCCTTAGCGCTATATATCATATTTCCAGGGTTATTGTTTCTCCATGCTTTTGTTCCACCGCTTCGGATAGTCATGTTTCCTTTTTCGTCAAAATATTGAACAGTATAAGAATTCGATCCATAATTTGGCGGACCTTCCTGAGCATTTGTGAAAATCATTTTACCTCAATCAAAGGTTTTTAAGGAAAAAATATGGGTAAGGAAGGTACCATGAATATATTTAAGAAGTTATCTTTTTCTGATTTTAATTTTTTAATCGATTTTACAAACTTTAGGATCTCGAAGCTTTTTTACATAGTATTTTACGTATCAAAATCGCACTCTCCAAAGAAGGTCTAAAATGGATTCAATGGATTTTAACGAACTCTTCAGTTTGCTACAAGATAGTGATGAGACGGATCGTATTGAAGCTAAATCAGCGGCTCTTGGGATTGGGAAAAGTTTCTTAGAGACAGTTTCTGCGTTTAGCAATGAACCTGATTTGGGTGGTGGCTATATTCTACTTGGGATTACAAGGAACGAGGTCGATAACGGCACAAAATATTTCGTTACTGGAGTTCGAGATCCAGACCAACTTCAGCAAAATATCGCTTCCCAATGTCGCGAATTATTTAGCATTCCCATTCGACCTACTATCAAAACGATTTCACATTCTCTTGGAACAGTTCTTCTGATTTATTTTTGCGAGGCAACTACTCATGAAAAACCCATTTTCATCAAAAAACATGGTGTGGATGGTGGAACTTATAGACGTATAGGATCTTCAGATCAGTTATGTACTCGAGAAGATTTAGATTTGCTCTATCAACTTCGCTCAAAAAGGAAATACGATGAAACTCTTGTTGAGAACGCATCTTTTTCAGACTTTGAGCCGGAAGCTATTAAACGGTATCGATTCGAAAGGACTAAAATCAAATCAGATGCTCCTGAGTTGTTTTATAGTGATGAAGATTTATTGAAAGCTGTTCGCGCAATTGAGACCGAAAAAGGAGTCATCGCGCCTACCATAGGCGGGCTTCTTCTCTTTGGAAAGCAAATGTCGCTGAGAAGGCTGTTCCCTCTCATGAATCAAGTAGATTACATGCTTATTGAAGGCAGAGAATGGGTTACAGATTCAGAGAAGCGTTATACGGCTTTTGAAACGAGCGAGGCCCTCATTACTGGGATTCCTCGCCTTATTAGTCAGATTATGACAGATATTCCACAGGTTTTTGCCTTGGAAGAAGATAAAATAAGAAGAAAGGACAATCCTATTATTCCCAGGATGGTTATTCGAGAGTCGGTAGTCAATGCATTGATGCATAAGGATTATCGAGTGATCAGTCCTACGCAAATCATCAAATATGCCAATCGCACCGAGTTTCGCAATGTGGGCTATTCGCTAAAACCTCAAGAGCAATTGGGTTTGCCCGGATCGAATCTAAGAAATCCTATTCTTGCCCAAGTGTTTCGCGACATTCATTATGCTGAAGGAAAAGGAACTGGCATTGGGACTATGCGGGATGAAATGAAAAAAGTGAATCTTTCTGTCCCTCTGATCGAATCGGACAGATCGAGCAATCTATTTGTTTTGACCCTGCTGCCTCACCATCTTTTCGACAAGCAGGACATTCAATGGCTTGAGTTGTTCAAACAGTATAATTTAACCGATGAAGAAGCTCGTACTTTGATTATAGTCAGAGAAAAAGGGGCTATTTCAAACGCAGAATATCGAACAATTAATGGTGTCGATACATTAACAGCCAGTTCTCATTTACGGCGACTACGAGATCTAGGGCTTTTGGAACAAAAGGGGAGAGGAAATGCTACTTTCTATGTTTCCAATATAGGACTTATAACTGGGGGCAAAGAGCCATTAGCTTCCCATACAAGCTCGTTATATGGGGAGTTAACCCCCCATATAATCCCGTTAAAAGGGGAGTTGATTCCTTTGCCTGAGGGTTTTCCTACCTTGTCAGACGAGTTAAAAGGAAAAATTATAGCCCTCAAAAAGAGAGTGCTTCCTCAAGAGATTAAAAATCTAATTAAGGATTTATGCGCTCTGCAACCATTAAAATTGAGTGAAATCTCAGTTATTTTGGGAAGGAACCCAAAATACGTTCGAGAAAACTATCTTAACGATATGGTTAAGCTTAAGGAATTGGAACATGTTTTTATCGATCCTAACCATCCTCAACAGGCTTATAAGACAAAAAAAACCTAAAAGCGCTATTGTTGGCTAGTTTCAAGTAAAAAACAAAAAAAACGGCAAGTCTATTCGGTTCAATAGCATCGGTAGAAGGGGTATGCAGAAAAAAAAGAAAATCATCTTTGCTGTAGGGGGGACAGGGGGGCATCTTTTTCCCGCTCAGGCATTAGCTGAAGAACTCTTAGAAAAAAATCCTCAGCTGGACATCTTGTTCGCAGGTGCGGGATTGAATGCGAATCGCTTTTTGGATAAGACGCGCTTTCGCTTTAAAGAGGTGGCAAGTGCGACTCCTTTTCGCCGCAATCCTTTGCGGGCGCTATTTTTATTGTTGAAGGGGATCAAAGAGAGTTTCTCTCTATTCGCAAGGGAAAAGCCTGATCTCATCATTGGATTTGGAAGCTACCATTCTTTCCCGATCCTATTCTCAGCTAAATGGCGCAACATCCCTTTTGTCCTCTTTGAGGCTGATACCATTCCAGGCAAGGTCAATCGTTTGTTTTCTCGCTATGCGCGTTTTACCGGTGTCCATTTTTTTTCAGCAGCAGAGTATCTCAAGGGAAAATCCATTCCTGTTGCCATGCCTAGCCGGCATCGACAGGCGTTAGAAAATATCACGCATAAGCAGGCCAGAGAATTTCTCGGCCTTTCTCCGCAGACCTTCACTTTGCTCATCTTCGGAGGATCGCAAGGAGCCAAGGGAATTAATCATCAAATTCCTTTGCTTTTGTCCAAGCTTAAAGAAGGGCCATTTCCTATTCAGATTGTCCACATTACGGGAAATCCGGAGATGTCGTCCCTAATAAAAGATCTATGCAATGCGCTGAATATTCCTTATTATATCAAAGAATTTGAGCCGAATATGGGTTATGTGTGGAAAGCGGCTACGCTGGTCATCGGTAGGTCGGGCGCCTCCACTATTGCGGAGATGATCCATTTTGAGGTTCCGGGCATTGTGATTCCTTATCCTCATGCATCCGATGCCCATCAACACAGTAATGCACATTTCTTGGAACGAGAAGTGAAAGGCGGCATCTGCATTCCAGAAGAAAAGGCGACGGCCGAAGCGTTCATTGAGCATGACGGCGAACGCTTCTTCCGCACCGGCGACCTTGGCTACTACGACGAGGAGGGCTACTTCTTCATTACCGATCGCTTGAAACGCATGATCAACTGCTCGGGCTTCAAGGTCTGGCCGGCCGA
>Ga0209579_10003802_pt1 | contig 10776 bp, 11 predicted proteins | sample Coa_R1_2_FD_187152 | JGI IMG/M metagenome (GOLD analysis project Ga0209579, IMG submission 187152) | Surface soil microbial communities from Centralia Pennsylvania, which are recovering from an underground coalmine fire - Coalmine... | ecosystem: Environmental > Terrestrial > Soil >... | reverse complement strand
CCTCCCACCCCGGTCATAATGCCGGGAGACATGATGCCCAAGCCGCCCGGGAGCAGGCTGCAAACCCGCCCGCGGGCACCGCCCTCGCTCCCATGACACGGTGTGCCTCCGCGTCATGTCCTTCACGGAGCGAGGGTTGTGCAGTAACCGACACAGAGACCAATGTCAACTAAAAAGTGACGAAGGCAACGATCGTGGTCTCCCTCTCCCCGCAGGGGAGAGGGCGGGGTGAGGGGGTTCGGAAGCTTCAGAATTATAATCTCCACCGTCCGAACCCCCTCAACCTGTCCTTCTCCCCCATAGCGCGTCAAAGACGCGCGTAAACGCGCTGATGAGGAGAAGGGACGCAGCGTGCATGTTGCGACCGTGATGGAACCGATGCCACCCGGAAAGCCTTTCCATTGGGGCGCCGATGTGCGCGCCCGGGGAGATTGCATGCGAATTGAGCGACATGACAAGAGTCACATTGTCGAACTTGAAGACGGTTCCAGATGGCAGATTTGGCCTGGCGATATTGCGACGACTTTGCAGTGGTTGCCGACCACTGAACTTCAGATATCGGCAATTCATGACGAACTGTGCTCCCACGCCCTCATTGATCGAGAGGGCGGTTCAAGGGTGCGGGTGATCGAAGCCAGCGCCGCGTGGCCCGTAGCCGAGGTCCGACAGTCATTAAAGGACGGGTGAATAACCCGCGCGCGGGTGAGAGGGCTCCTCACGTCTCGAGATCGCGGTGAGGCCCGTCGTCAATGTTGTCAGTCGTCATCCGACCAAAGGAGAGATCTCGCATGTCCAACCAAACACACCGTGCGGAACTCGAAAGACGGCATCATGTGCTGGAATTGGAGATTTACGAGGCGCAGAAGCATCCTTCGTACGACGACCTGGAGATCATCGAGCTAAAGCGTCGCAAGCTGCTCGTGAAGGACGAGATCGCGCGCCTGCCGTAGGGCATCAGCGTACACGACCACGATAGAGTGGGCGCGGTCCGGCCTGATCAGATTATCGGCTGACGATTACTTTTCCCTCTCGCACAACGGCGGCGAGTTGTAGGGGTGGATTTGGCGCCGGTCCGTGGATAACCTTGCCGCCGTCAGCGACGTCGAACACGCTAAAATGGCACGGGCAGCCGAGCACGGGATTTTTCACATCAACATCGAAAGTGTCCCGCGCGACATCGACGTCCTTGAAATATCGCGCGGTGCATTTGGCGTGCGGGCAGATCAGGCTCGACGCGTACCATCGCTCGTCGGTAAGCTTGATCAGGATACCAGGCAACTCTTCGCCGTCGAGATGGAAAGTGAATTCGGCGGCGTCCCAGGTTTTGGCGACGCTTGCTTGATCGACCACCGCCAATGCGGATTGATCCGCAGCGACCGCAGCGGATGTGGCGAGGGCCGGCAGCGCGACCAAACCCAATATCAGTTGTCGGCGTTGCAACTGAAGTTCAGTCGCCGCCGAACATGAGATTGGGCGTTGATCGCGCGCCGGCAAGGAATCAGCGCTCCGTCCGCCGCTCGAGCCCGAACATGCCGAGAAAGTCGTCGTTGCTTAAGACTTTCGACCACATCGGATATGTGTTCTTCAACATCTGCTCGGACTGCTCCGGAAAATAGCCGGCCATGGCATCGCGCAGCGCGTAGACGTGATATCCCAAGTCATAGGCGCTGGTGACCGTGGCATAGACGCAGACATCGGTGGTGAAGCCGGCGACGGCGACGTTCTTGATCCCCTTGGAACGCAACACCTGGTCGAGACCGGTGCCGCCGAACGCAGTGGTTTGAATCCGCGGCGGCAGGAACAAATCCTTGTCGCCTTCGCCGGGTTGCAGCGGCTCGTAATACGACGTTTCCTTGGTGCCTACCTTCCAGGCTTGGCGCAAAATCTGGCCGCGATGGAAGCCGCCGGGATTGGCCGGGTCGAGCTCGCGGTAATCGTGGGTGTAACCTTCGGTGATATGCACCACCGTGATGCCCAGGCTGCGCGCTTTCTTGACCAGATCGACGGTGCGATCGAGCAGATGCTTTTCGTCCAGCTCCTTTTGCACATTGTGATAATTGGCGCCGGCGGGATTGGTGAACGGATATTGGAAGTCGACAAGAATGAGCGCGGTTTCGGCCGGGTTGAGGACCTTGTCGAGCGCCGGCAAGCCTTGTGCGTTAACGTTCGATGCGCCGAGCAAAACGAAGGCCGCAACTGCTGCGGCGTTGAACGCCGATCGCCCGGACAAATCATGAAAAGCGGAACGCAGACTGATTCTCGGCATGGGCCACTCCCTGGTGTTGCGCAAAGTCGTGCTGGCGCGTCTAAGCAGAGGGAGACGGTAGGGAAAGGTGGATCGCCATTAAAGTCGCCTCCCTCCGCGTCGCTTCGGTTTCGTGCGAAGTCTTCGCTCGGAGGAAGCCATTTCTCCACAATAGCCGGCATCCTGCAAGACCAAGTTTTGCACCGACCTGACGCGCTAAGAACGGGATGTCCGCTTAGGGTTGCATTTTGAGCGTTCGCCGGAGGATGCCGCGGGTAGTACCATGGGTCTGTCTTGAAGGAATTCCGGGAGGAGCGCCGTGAAAGATTTGATCAGGCACGACTTGAACCACCACGACTTGAACCACCACGACTTGAACCACCACGACTTGAACCACCACGACTTGAACCACCACGACTTGAACCACCACGGCTTGGACCACACGCTTTCCCGCCGGCAAGTGATGTCCGGTTTAGCTGGGCTCGCAATGAGCACGGTCGCGGCCAAGGTTTTGGCTCAATCTTCCCCGGCCCAATCCGCAATGGCTCCGGTCATGCGTCCAGCACCCGGGGAAACGCTGGTCTATGACGATTTCAGCGCCGGCGGGTGGCCATCGCCGCGCTGGTTGAAGTTCCGATCTGCGGACTATGATTTCTGGGACCCCGCGACGGTGGTGCGCGCTCCAGGCTCCCCCGAGAATATGCTGACGATCGATTTGCCGCGTTTCACGACCTCGCATCCCAACCACGTGAAAGCGCTGATGCTGTCGACCACGGCTTTCGACCTCGAAGAAAGCCGCGGCTTCACAGTGCGGGCCGAAATGGCCGTGCGCACCTTCGGAACCGAACACAATACGTTCGGTCTCGAGCCGGGCGACCCGCGTCTCGCCACTGGCGCCCTCGTGGTCATCGATCCCGAAACCGGCATGGTGTTCGATTTTTTCGTCTCGAACGACCGGATCAGGCCGCTCTATGAGCGGTTGACCTTCAAGCGCAAAGAGCTTGGTCCCTATCCGGCCTATTCGATCTTGGGCGAGACCGTGCCGACAAGGATGGGAGAATGGCATCTTTATGAGATCCGCTACGACCGCGCCGGCGACCGCGTCGAGTGGTGGATCGATCGCAAATTGATCGCCGCTCGGGGCCGGATCGGCGCCCCCGACGGGATGGATGGACCCATCGTAAAATTACGCCGTCCGCGCATCGGCGGCGGGCTTTTCACCTTGCTCGACGATCTCAACAACGATCGCGTTACGGCCGACGACAATCCCAAGATTCCAGGTTTTATCCGCAGCAACTGGGAAGACCGCTTTGACCAAGGCGGTCAGATATCTTTTCGCAAGTTCGAGATCGAGGGATAGAAGCATCTTGCGGTGCGCCAATGACGGCGACGAACGCTACGGGTCACAAGCGACCAAATTGCGCTGTCGGTACGACCATTTCGAAACAGAGGAGATGTTTGATGAGAGCAAATCAATGCACCGTGGCCCTTGTGGCCGGGATCTGCACCGTCATGGTGTCGACGGCCATCTTCGCACAGGATCCGCCCTGGCGACACGAAGTTCGACGGCTGGATGTGCCGGGCGCGCCCGACAAGCAGATCGTTGTCGAACTGAACGAGTTCAAGCCGGGCGATGGGCTGGATCGTCATTCCCACCCGGGGATCGAGCAGGGCTATGTCATTCAGGGCGCCATGGTGCAGCAGCCGGGCAAGGATCCGATTATGTTTCCGACCGGCACACTGCTGTCGAACATGCCCGACGTCGTTCACGGTGGCTTCAAGGTTGTCGGGGATACATCTTTGAAGGCATTTTCGGTCTACGTCGTCGACCGCAACAGGCCGCTATACGACTGGGCGAAATAGCGAGCGTAGGGTAAAGGCGCCAACGGGTCCGGCCCGAAGTGGCCGGCCCGATGACGAGCGCCGCACCGCGCCCACCAAAGCGTTTCGGGAAGCTCTGATCTCAGGCTATCGGCGGCTCAAGATCGAATGTGGAGCGTTTTTCTATACGCTCACGCTCGCCGACCGCGGCAGCGACTTACTGATCCGCTCCGGTGAATGAGCGCGCGGGCACGGCGCACAAGCGGGCGCAAAGATAGAACCCGTCCGGCAAAGCCGTTATTGGCCCTGGCTCCAAACCTTCCGCCACAGGTCGAGCCGCGCCTTGAGCAGGTCCGGTCCGACGACGACGCCGTTGTTGGTAAAATCGATCAGTTTATCGACGGCCGGGTCGTGACGCGGCCATTGCGGCCGGTTGGCGCCGTTCGGATCGCCGGTCATGGCGAATGAGACCAAATAGGCGCTGGCCAATTCGGCCATCTTCCTGTCGTCGTTGGTTACTTTGTCGCCGAAAACTTCCGCCGGGATATCGAAGACAAAGGGAAGCTCGGAACTGTGCAGCGCGCCCTTCACTTTGCCGCGCTCCGACTCAGCCACATAGGAAAAACGGTAGAGATAGGCGGGACGGCCGGCGCGAGCGACCTCGTCGGCAAGATAACGCGCCGGTTCGATGTGGATCTTGTCGCAAAATACCTGCTGCTTCAATTCGTCGAGCGTCTGATCGCCTTGCGGGTCGTAGAGCTTTCGCGCCTCGTCCGCGTTAGCGCCGAAGATTGCAAACAGTTGGTCCTTGCTATCCGCCGTACCCTGAGCGTGGTCGCGGTCGGTCGCACCGATCATGACCGCCACCTTCGCCTCGCGGCCGGCGGCGAGCACAAATTCCGGCGCCTCAACGATAAACTTGCCGTCGAGCATCGGTCCAGCCACGCCGATGAGAGGCTTGCCCGCCGCAAGCGCTGCTTCTTCGGCCTCGTGGTCCGTGCCCTCGACCAGCTTCTCCGCCGGCAGCGCGCGCAGCGCCGCCAAGGCCGCCGGGCCTTCTGCCGTGATCCCGAGTGAGCGCGCATAATCGACCGCCGTGCTCTCGGCAGCGGCAAGTTCGGTGAGCGGTCCCGCCTTGGCCCGTGGGGACGGAAACCCGGGCGACATCATGATCGCGCGCTGGAACAGGCCGCGTGACAGCGGCGAAGTGAGGTGGGCCACGACGGAGCCGCCGCCGGACGACTGGCCGAAAATCGTCACCGCCTTCGGGTTGCCGCCGAACGCCGCGATGTTGCGCGCAACCCATTGCAGGGCGCTGCGCTGATCCATGTAGCCGTAATTGCCGTGAACCTCATCGGGCGTCTCGGCGAGCAACGCCGGATGGGCAAAGTAGCCGAGCCGGCCCACCCGAAAGTTCATGCTGACGAAGATGACGCCTTGCCTGGCCAGCGCGTCGCCCTGGGGGTAAAGCGAAGTTTGTCCGCGCACATTCGCGCCGCCGAAAATCCAGACCATGACGGGCAGCGCTTTGGCCGAGGTGGCGGGCCGCAAGACGTTGAGCGTGAGGCAAGCTTCCGATTTCGGCACTTCTTCCGTCGTCTGCATGCATTCCGGGCCGAATTTCGTCGCGTCGCGCACGCCGCTCCAATGTTGCGCCGGCTGCGGCTCGCGCCAGCGCAGCTTGCCGACCGGCGGCGCGGCATAAGGAATACCTTTGAAGCTGACAACGCCGTCCGCCGCCACGCCGCGAACCTGTCCGCTGTCGATCCGGACGACAGGCGCCTTATCAGGGATCGATCGTGCGGACGCCGCGCCATCGATTGCGGCGGCTGCCAGTAGAACGGCCAAAAAGTACCTGAAAATCCTTTGCACGGGCGGCTCCTCTCGATGAGGTGCGAGAATGGCGACGTGCCTCAATATTCGCGCGAAGTCATCGGCTTGTCGACGGGGCGGCGCGAATACGGGCGCGTTACTGCGCCGGCACCTGCTCGGCGTACCAGTCGTAAATCTGCTGCCCGGTCCAGTGCACCACGTCGTGGCGGTTGATGTAATCGTATAGCTCTTCGAAATATCTGATGCGGTGCGCGGCGCCGGTGACGTAGGGGTGCACGCCGATGGCCATGACGCGCGTCGAGTCCGCGCTTTCCGCGTAGAGCCGGTCGAAGGCGTCGATGGTGCGCGTGAGCAGCACGTCGGATTCGTGGTGGTGCGAGATCATCAAGGTGATGTCGTTGATCTCGGCGCTGTAGGGCACGGCGAGGATCGGGCCGTGCTTGGTTTTCACCCACAGCGGCTGGTCGTCGAGGATCCAATCGCCGAACCAGGTCAGGCCGCATTCGGTGACGTAATCCAAAGTATCGAAGGTCTGGCCGCGGCCGGGACCGAGCCAGCCGGTCGGCCGCTTGCCGGTAAATTTTTCAATCACGTCGCACGATTGCCGGATGACGGCACGCTGGTCCTCGATCTGCTGGATCGGCATCTGCACAAAAGCATGCGCCATGAATTCCCAACCGGCATCGCGCGCCGCGGCGGCGATCTCCGGATAGGTCTCGCAGACTTTTGCGTTGATCGACATGGTCGGCGTGACGCCGGCGTTTTGCAGCGCGCGCTTGAGCCGCCAGAAGCCGACCCGCATGCCGTACTCGTACCAGGTCCAGTTCGGCATATCGGGGATCGGCGTCTGCCCCATCGGCGGCTGCGACAATTGCCGCGCCATCGGCCGCGTGATCTCCCATTCCTCGATATTGACCACCGACCAGACGATCATGCGCGCCTGGCCCGGCAGCTTCAGCGGCGGCCGGGTGAACGGCGAGGAATAGGACAGGCGCTCGCGCGGCAAGGTCATGACATAATCATTGTAGGCATCCGGCCGCGCGTTCGGCAATCGGACAGGAGAACGGACGATGGACGACAAAGACCTTTACGACCGTGGGCTGAAGCTGCGCACGGAACTATTCGGCCGCGAGGCGGTGGAAAAGCGCATGAACGCGTTCGGCGACTTCGGCAAGCCGCTGCAGCACATCATCAACGCCTATGCGTATGGCGACGTCTGGCAGCGCACCGCCTTGCCGCCGGCGACCAAATCGCTGGTCATGATCGCCATGATGGCGGCGGCGAAGCAGCCCAACGAGCTCGCCGTCCATCTGCGCGGCGCCTTGAAGAACGGCTGCACGCCGGAGCAAATCCAGGACGTGCTGCTCTTGCTCACGCTCTACTGCGGCATTCCGTCTTCGATCGATGCGCACCGCATCGCCGCCGACGTGCTGCGCGACCATTCGGGCGCTTCGTGAAGGCCCGCGGCGGTTGTCACTTGGTTGCAGTCGCCAGTAAACCCGGTACGCCAATCGACTGCTTGATCGGAATCACGGAAATCTCGCTTGTCGCGAAACCAGCGCGGGCGAGCAGGTCGGTCAGTTCAGGCAAGTCGAAAAGCTCATGCGTCGAAGGCTGAGCGAATTTCCAACACGCCATCGCGGATCGATCCGTGGCGACGATGACCATCCGCCCGCCTGGACGCAGTACGCGCCTGGCTTCTCGCACACCCGCTTCGCCGGCGAAATAGACGACATGGACTGCGAGAATTCTATCGATCGTATTGTCTCGACAAGGCAAAGCGTCGATGCGGCCGCGCAGCAGACGGACCCGTCCCTGCCGAATGGTATATCGATTCTGGCGCACGGCTTCAGCGAGCACGGTTTCGGAATGGTCAATTCCGAGGATGAGCCCCTGCCGGGCCAATGCCGCCAGAGCTTTAACTGCGGGCCCGGATCCGCAGCCGAGATCTAGGATTGTGTCGTCAGGTGAACAGTCGAGCGCGCGGATCGCAATTCTATTAGACCGTCGATTTGCGAATGCCATCAGGCGCGTGATCAGTCGGCCGCCGAACCCCGACGGATTGCGCAATTGCCGGCCGATGGCCGCCCAGATTGGAGACTGCGGCACCGTTTTTTGCCAGGAAATCAGTTGCTTGGCATCTTGGCCAAGTCTTCCTGGATAACCAAGCGTCGCGATTTATCCCAGATCGGACGCTCCGGATGAGGTGGCAGCGACAAGGCATGCTTGAAGATTTGCTGAGCCGCCGGATATTCTTTCTGCTCATAGAGAAAGTCGCCATAGAAGTAATTGGCGTCGAGACCGTCCGGCGCATATTTGACGGCTTCCTGGAGCAATTGCCTCGCCTTGGCCTTGTCGCCGAACCCGACAGGGAATCCGGGCACGCGGTAATAAAGAACGCCGAGGCTGGCTGGAGCGCCGGCATCCAACAGGGTTGGACTTGTCATTGCCAGCGGCTCCAGTATCTCACGCGCGCGTTTGGCAAAACTCAGCGCCTTGAAGGGGCTGCCGTTCTCGCTCGCCATCGACGCCTGCTCGCTGATGATAATTCCATGCCAAATCATTGCTTCAGGACGGGTCTGATATTGCTGCACCAGGGCGGCCGCGCGATCCGCCAACGCCGCCATCTGCTTTTCCTGAAGGTCCTTATCGGTTTCTTGGAATTTGATGTGCTCCCAATCCAGCGCGATCTTGAGAATGTCGGCATTGAGCGCCGGATTGTCGGCCGCGCGGCTGTTGGTGGGCAACGCCAAGCAAAGCAATGCGCCAAACGCGACAAGAATTGCAATCGCTTTCCCGGACATCAGCATTCTCCTTCTCAGTTGTGGCGAAATCTCAGGCCGTAAAAAGCCTCGTTGCCCTTCGGTCGCCGCCCGCAACGGCTGCATCGACCAAACGTGGCATGACCGCATTCAGGCGGACGAAAAGCCGCTCCGGAAAACCGATAAAGACATCCTTTTTCCGTTGCTTGATTGCGGTCACGATTTTCTTTGCAATGAATTCAGGGGGATCGACATTCATGCCGGCCAGTTCGGCATATTTTCGTATTGCGGGCGACAGCATCGACGTCAGCGTCGCGCGCGGTGCGACATAGGTGACGGTGACTTCGGTATGGGCGAGCTCTCGCCGCAGCGCTTCGCTGAATGCGCGCAGTCCGGCTTTCGCGCTTGAATAGGCCGCAAAATGGGCCAGCGGAACGGACCCAAAGATCGAACCGATATTGGCAATCTGACCGGACTTCCGGCGCTTCATCGCCGGCAGGCACGCCCGGCACAGCGCGACAGGCGCCACGAGATTCACCATATAGCTGTCGTGCATATCCGCCAATGACTGGTTTTCGGCCGGGCCGAAATATTGCACGCCGGCCATATTGACGAGGATATCTGGCTGTTCTCGTGCAACGATCGTAGATGCCTCAGCAATCCCATCTGCTGTCGATAGATCGACGGCGATATGCCGGACCTGATTGCCGCCATCGCCATTCCAGGTCCGCGACATCACGGTGACACTGGCCCCCTCGCGCAGAAGCCCGGCACCGACCAGTTGCCCGAGACCGCCGCTTCCACCCGTGAGGACGATTTGTTTTCCAGTTAGCACCATCGCTAAATTCCCCTACGACAACAAAATCAACACGCGGGCTTGTCGCCGCGGCCTACGAGGCAAGACCGGCAGCGCGGCGCGCATCGAGATCACGAAACAGATCGCCATACAGCCTGTAGAAATCGCCCGTTGTCTCGACCACCAACGGCAAATGCCGTTGATCCATGTGATCGATCAGGTTCTCGAAGAATTCGGAGTGGCGGACATCGAGGTCGCCATGGGTCGTCAGATATTTGAATCCGCCGTCGTCGGCGGCCCCGATCGACTCGCGAAGCGCGGAGACGACCTTGCCGGCCAGCGCGACAGCCATGCCTTCCAGGACGTGGATCATGCCCAACAGCCCATAGGGCGAAACGCGATCGATGACGTAATAGGCATGCCCAACCATGACCTTGCAGGGGAAGCGTGGGGCGCTGCGGCGCACCTGTTCGGGATCGCCACCCACGGCCTGGATATCTTCGAGTATCCAGAGTTCGTGTCCGCGCTCTTCCGCGATGTATTCGAACAAGGCCGATTGGTACAGATGGTCTTGGCGGCTACAGCGCGCCGCTGCCAAGGCGAGCAACGGCGCGGTACACCTGACGTGGTGATAGGCTTGGCCGAGAAAATCCAAATACAATTCTTTCGATGCTCCATTGCGCAGAACATCCTGAATCAGCGGCAGCACGATAAATGTTTGACGAGCCGATGCGGTCTGCTGGAGCAATTGTTGAAAAGCTGACATGCTTCGATCTCCTAAGCGTCTTGAACACGCAGCGACCGGCTGCGCTCAGCCACGACTTGGCTGACTTCGGAACGTCGAGGCCGAGAATTGGCGGTGAGCAGATCAAGACGTCGGAATTCCTGATCAGACATTGCCAGATATCGTCGCGGCTTGGCGTAGTCCGGTAACTCGCGGGCGGCAGAATTGACGAGATCGTGCAATGCCGGGAAGTCGCTACAGACCGACGCGTCGGTCGGAATGATCAGAGCGACCAACTCCGTTTCGTGCGCGACAACCACGCACCGTCCGACACGGCTGTCGGCGGCAATGATGTCTTCGACCCATTCAGGGCTGATGTTTCGTCCGGCGGCGGTGACGATGACGTTGTCCTTTCGACCCGTCACGATCAAAAAACCGTCCGCATCGAAATGCCCGAGGTCGCCGGTGTGCCACGATCCCGATATCGGGGGTTCGCCGACATAGCCATTCATGACCGTAGCGCCGCTGACCACGATCTCCCCTTCGTCGACTGCGACCGCAACGCCCGACAGCGGCCGTCCGACCGTGCCGGCTC
>Ga0209579_10003801_pt1 | contig 10776 bp, 7 predicted proteins | sample Coa_R1_2_FD_187152 | JGI IMG/M metagenome (GOLD analysis project Ga0209579, IMG submission 187152) | Surface soil microbial communities from Centralia Pennsylvania, which are recovering from an underground coalmine fire - Coalmine... | ecosystem: Environmental > Terrestrial > Soil > Unclassified... | reverse complement strand
GCACGCGCCGCCCTGCGAGCTGCCGGTGCAGCTGGTCGAGGACGAGGCGAAGCTGTCAACCGGGCAGGTCCCGCTCGTTCCCGTGCAGCTCTCCGCCACGTCACACTGGCCCGTCGACGGGCGGCACGTCACCGTGCTCGCCTTGAAGGTGTCCACGCACGTGTTCGCGGTCCCCGAGCAGTGGTCCGTCGCGTCGTTGTCGCACGCGCCGCCCTGCGAGCTGCCCGTGCAGCTGGTGGACGACGACGCGAAGCTGTCCGCCGGGCAGGCTCCGTTCGCCCCGGTACACATCTCCGCCACGTCGCACTGACCCGCCGACGCGCGGCACGTCACTGTGCTCGCCTTGAAGACGTCGACGCAGGTGTTCGCGGTGCCCGAGCAGTGGTCGCTCGCGTCGTCGTCACACGCGCCACCCTGCGAGCTCCCCGTGCAGCTGGTCGACGACGACGCGAACCCGTCGCTGGGGCACGTTCCGTTCGTGCCGTTACAAGTCTCGGCCACGTCGCACTGGCCCGCCGAGGCGCGGCACGTCGTACCGCTCGTCTTGAAGGCGTCGACGCACGTGTTGGCGGTGCCGGAGCAGTGGTCACCCGCGTCGTTGTCGCACGCCCCGCCCTGCGAGCTGCCGGTGCAGCTGGTCGACGACGAGGCGAACCCGTCGCTCGGGCACGTTCCGTTCGTGCCGTTACAAGTCTCGGCTACGTCGCACTGGCCCGCCGACGCCCGGCAGGTGGTGCCGCTCGCCTTGAAGGCGTCGACACACGTGTTGGCGGTGCCGGAGCAGTGGTCACCCGCGTCGTTGTCGCACGCGCCACCCTGCGAGCTGCCCGTACAGCTGGTCGACGACGAAGCGAACGCATCATTCGGGCATGCGCCGCTCGTGCCGGTGCAGCTTTCCGCCACGTCGCACTGGCCGGCCGAGGACCGGCACGTCACGGTGTTCGCCTTGAAGGCGTCCACGCACGTGTTGGCCGTACCGGAGCAGTGATCGCCTGCATCGTTGTCGCACGCGCCGCCCTGCGAGCTGCCCGTACAGCTGGTCGACGCCGAGGCGAACCCGTCGGCCGGGCACGTCCCGTTCGTCCCGTTGCAGGTCTCGGCCACGTCGCACTGGCCCGCCGAGGCGCGGCACGTCGTGCCGCTCGACTTGAAGACGTCCACGCACGTATTGGCCGTGCCGGAGCAGTGGTCGCCCGCGTCGTTGTCGCACGCGCCACCCTGCGAGCTGCCCGTACAGCCGGTCGATGACGACGCAAACGCGTCGTTCGGGCACGTCCCGTTCGTCCCGTTGCAGACCTCGGCTACGTCGCACTGGCCCGCGGAGGAGCGGCACGTCGTGCCGCTCGTCTTGAAAGCGTCCACGCAGGTGTTCGCCGTGCCCGAGCAGTGGTCGCCCGCGTCGTTGTCGCACAGCCCGCCCTGCGAGCTGCCCGTACAACCCGTCGACGACGACGCGAACGCGTCGTTCGGGCAGGTGGCGCTCGTCCCCGTACACTTCTCCGCCACGTCGCACTGGCCGGCCGAGGCCCGGCACGTCACGGTGCTCGCGACGAAACCACAGCTCACGGTGCAGCAGGACGTACTCGATCCGTTCGCGGCGCCCAGGTCGCACGATTCGCCCGCATCCACGATCCCGTTGCCACAGAGATATTTGTACGTCGCGATGTCAGCTGCCCAGTTATCCGTCGGGGAACCCGTAGTACTTATTGTAGCCGTCGCGGCGTACGCGCCCGTCGCCGCGACGATCTGATATTCGGGCGCAATCGTGACGTGGCTTGCGGAGCCGCCGGAATTTCCAGACGCGATGCGCGCGAGAGCCGTGTAACCCGCCCCAACGGCACCGAAGTCACCGGTCTTTCCCTCGTACCCCATCGCACCGATGAGGAGCTCGTTTGCCTGCGCGGTCGTCGCCGTTGCGCCAGAGCTCATCGTGAAGTTCGGGTTCGTCGTGCCGGTCGCGCTCGCCGTCTTGTCGAGTGCCACCACGACGAGCCCGTTCGCGTGCGCCGCGCTCACCGCCTTCGCCGTAACGCTCGCGCCGAAGGTAACCGTGAGCGTGTCGGTCGTAGCGAGATTCTTTCCGCTCGCGACGTTCGTCGAACAGATGACCGTCCGGACGCCACTCGTCCCGCTTCCGTTCACCTTGTCGACGTCGTTGCTGTACGTGTTCAACTTGCTATCGGAGCATGTGACCGACGTCCCTGGCGCACCGCCAACCGGGTCCATCGCAATGCTGATGATGACCGTGTCGCCCGCAGGCACGGCTTCCAGGAGCGGGTTTATGGTGATCGTCGTCCCCGACGTCTCGTTCGCGTTCGATCCGAGGTCGTGAACGAAGTTCGCCGCGTGGACCACCGCTACCGAAGCAACCAACCAAGCGACGACCAGCGGAACCACGCACCTGCGGGGTTCGATCTTCGCCACGAGCGCCCCGGCCGTCCGACTTGCGAGTGCTTTCACGTTCATCCCTCCGCGATAGACGTCCGTCCCGGAAAACCGGGGGACACACGCCGCCGCGGGCGGGAGAGCAAGTCGTATGCCCTGAGTTACAGCGCTAAGGTCGCGGGAATCATACGAAGGGTGGACGAGGCCTACCACCAGGAATGCAAGTTTCGCAGCGCTGCAATGAATTCACGGCCAGCGCAGCCGCGAACCGCACGGCATGCGCGGCCCGCCGCGCCGTTCAGCAGTGCTGGCCGACGACGCTCAGCAGCGAGCCGAACTCGACCGGCTTCGTCATCGCGGCCACGATCCCGGGCGAAACGGCCCGCTTCGCCGCGACCGAATCGGCGCTGATGACCACGACCGGAATGGCGGCGAGGCGCGAGTCCTGCATCTGCTCGGTCCGGAACGCCCACCCGTTCATCTCGGGCATGAACAGATCCAGGAGAATCAGGCAGAACTCCGTCCCGCTGCGGAGCTGCTCGAGCGCCCGGCGACCGTTCTCCGCCTCCACGACGTCGTAGCCCTCGGCTTCGAGCACCGCGGCGAGTGCGCCGCGGACGTCGGGGTCGTCTTCGACGATGAGGATCTTATCGTTGTGCATTCGCTTCGCCTTCGGCGATCCCGGGAGCGAGCGGGATCGTCACCGTGAACGTCGCACCGCGACCCTCGCCTTCGCTCGCGGCGGCCACCGACCCGCCGTGCATCTCCACCAGGTGGCGGACGATTGCAAGGCCGAGGCCGAGGCCGCCGCTGCGCCGGCTCTCCGCGCTCTCGGCCTGCCGGAAGCGCTCGAAGATGAAAGGCAGAAACGCCGCCGTGATGCCGCGCCCGGTGTCGCTGACCGTGAGCCGCATCTCGGTGTCGCCGCGTTCGAGCACGATCCGGATGGAGCCGCGGGCGGGCGTGAACTTCACCGCGTTGCTGAGCAGATTCCAGGCGATCTGCTGGAGCCGGTCGACGTCGCCCACGACGGGGCCGGCGCTCGGGTCGAGCTCGACCTCGAGCCGGATGCCCTTCACCTCGGCGGTGGGACGGATCACGTCGATCGCCTGGCGGAGCACCGTCGGCAGATCGACGAGCCGGAGGTCGAGGCGCAGCTTCCCCGTGATCATGCGCGAGGCATCGAGCAGGTCCTCGATGAGCTTCGCCTGCGCGCGCCCGCTGCGCTCGATGGTGTCGAGCGCGCGCGCCGCGCGGTCGCCCGTCGCGCCCTTCTTGAGGACACCGACCCAGCCGAGCATCGCCGCGAGCGGCGTCCGGAGCTCGTGCGACACGACCGACAGAAACTCGTCCTTCGCCCGATTGGCGGCCTCTGCGTCGGCCCGCGCCCGCTGCGCCTCCTTCAGCAGGCGCTCGCGCTCGGCGTCGAGGAGCTTCCGCTCGGTCACGTCACGCGCGATCTTCGAGGCACCCACGATCCGACCGCGCGCGTCGCGGATCGGCGAGATCGTGAGCGACACGTCGATCTGCTGCCCGTCCTTCCGGAGGCGGACGCTCTCGAAGTGGTCGACGCGCTCGCCGCGCCGGAGCGTCTCGACGATCGTCGTCTCCTCGTCCCACCGGTCGCGCGGGATGATGCGGTAGATCGACTGGCCGATCATCTCGTCCGCGGTGTAGCCGAAGATGCGCTCGGCGCCGCGGTTCCAGCTGGTCACGATCGAGTCGAGCGTCTTGCCGACGATCGCATCGTCGGACGACTCGATGATTGCCGCGAGGTAGCGCGCCGCGAGGTCGGACTTGTCGCTCGCGACGCGGCGACGGGCGTCCATGGGATCGCTCGCGAGAACGCTTTGATCGCGGGACTGCATCACCGTCGGCCGGAGGTCAAGATGCGACAGCCCGCGTGCCGCGTCAACGTCGCGCCGCGCTCTCACGCGTCCCGGGCGCTCTTCTCCCGGAACGGGGGGAGACGACGGCGCGCTACTCGTGCTCGCCGCTTCGGTAGCACGCCAGCTTGCGGTGCAGGGTCTTCCGATCGATGCCGAGGATCGCGGCACACCGCTTCCGATTGCCGCGCACCTCATCCAGCACGTGGAGAATGTGACGCCGCTCGATCTCCGCGAGCGTCGCCGGTTCGGCGGTGACCCCGCGGCGGGCGAGCGCCGCCGCCTGCACCAGTCCGAGCAGCGCAGACGCGGCGGCGAGCAACTCGGCGTCCATGATGCCGCCCTCGCTAGTCGGCGCCATTCACCCTCGCGTGCCGTCCCGCACCGAGCCGCCCGCAGATCTCGTCCAGCCGGCGAACGCGCTCGCGCACCTCGGCGAGCGCGTCGCGTGCGCGGGCGCTCGCCTCGAGGTCCGCGGCCGCGGCGCTCACGTCGGCGAACCCGTAGGACGCGGCGGTGCTCTTCAGCTGGCGTGCGAGCGCGGCGACCTCGCCGAGATCGCCGTCCTCGATCCGCTGCGCGACGTCGGCGGCGAAGCGCACGACGACGTCGGCGTCGCGCCGGAGCTGACGTCGCACCACCGCGAGCAGCGTCTCGCGGTCGATCGGCTTGCTCGCGAAGTCGTCGCAGCCGGCGGCGAGGCAGCGCGCACGGTCGTCCGCCATCGCATGCGCGGTGAGCGCGACGATCGGGCGCGTGTAGCCCGCCGTGCGCAGCGACGTCGCCGCCTCGTAGCCGTCCATCACCGGCATCTGCATGTCCATCAGCACGACGTCGAACGGCTGGCCCGCGGCCTCCCCGGCGAGCGCCGCGCGCCGCGCCTCGACGCCGTTCGCGACCGTCTCGACCGTCGCGCCCGCCTGCGTGAGCTGGAAGCGCACGACCTGCTGCGGGTCGCGGGCGTCCTCGGCCAGGAGGATGCGCGCGTGGATCGCGCCGGGCGGGCCCTCGATGGCCGGCGCCGCGACCACGGCCGGCGCGGGGCCACCCGCGGCGACGACCACGCTGAACGTGCTGCCCGCGCTGGGCGTGCTCCGCACCGTCACGTCGCCGCCGAGGAGCCGCGCGAGCCGGCGCGAGATGGCGAGGCCGAGCCCGGTGCCGCCGTGGCGCCGGACGGACGACGCGTCACCCTGCACGAAGGGACGGAACAGCTGGGTCTCCACCTCCGGGGTGATTCCGGGGCCGGTGTCGTGCACGTCGAAACGCACGGCCGGCGCACCCTCCAGCGTCACGTCTGCGGCGACCACCACCCGCACGGAGCCGTGATCCGTGAACTTGATGGCGTTCCCGATCAGGTTCAGGAGGATCTGCCGCAGCCGGAGTGGATCCGTCTCGATGCGTTCCGGGACGACGCCGTCGTGCACGACCTCGAGCGACAGTCCCTTCTCGTCGGCGCGCGGCCGAAGCGCGGCAGCGACGTCGGCGGCGAGAGCCTGCGGCGCGCACGCCACCTGCTCCACTTTCATCCCGCCGGCCTCGATCTTCGAGAGATCGAGGATGTCGTCGATGATCGCGATGAGATGCTCGCCGTTCACGCGGATCCGGTCCGCGAACGCCGGGCGCGCGTCCTCCGGCGCACTCGGATCGAGGAACATCTCGGTGAACCCGAGGATCGCGGTCATCGGCGTGCGGATCTCGTGGCTCATGTTGGCGAGGAAGTCGCTCTTGGCGCGGTTCGCCTGCTCCGCGTCGTCCTTCGCCTGCTGCAGCTCGCGCTCGACGCGCTTGCGGTCGGTGATGTCGCGGATCGCCGCCGTGACGGTGCGCGCGGCCCCGGTCCCGAGCGGGCTCACGCTGACCTCGAGCGGGAACGCGGTCCCGTCCTTGCGCCGCCCGCGGAGCTCGCGCCCGGCGGAGCGCGCGAAGAACGCGGCCCGGTCCGCCGCCCCCGGCACGAGCTGCTCGACGCGCCGTCCGATGAGCTCGTCCCGGCGATAGCCGAAGACGCGCTCCACCTGGGCGTTGACGAGGAGGACCGTGCCGTCTTCGCTGACGATCACCATGGCGTCGGGCGCGGACTCGAGGATGGCGCGCACCTGCGCGTCGGCATCGCGGCGGTCCGTGATGTCGGTCGCGCACGCGAGGTGCCCGACGCAAACGCCGCGCTCGTCGTAGCGCGGCGTCATGCTGGTCAGCATCCAGCGATAGGCACCGTCGGCGCCCCGGAAGCGGTACTCCGTCCGGTACGGCTCCGTGCGCCGGAGCGCCGCGAGGTATCCCGTCTCGATCGTCGCGACGTCGTCGGGATGGATCTTGTCGCGCCACGACGCGCCGAGGATCTCGTCCGGCCGGTACCCCGTCGCATCGAGCGCCGCCTGGTTCACGAACTGACAGCTGCCGTCGACATCCGATTCCCAGAGCATCATCGGCGCGGCGGTCACGATCTTCCGGAACCGATCCTCGCTCCCGCGCAGCGCGGCGAGCGCGCGCGTTCGCTCCGCGATGGTGACCGCGAGGCCGAGAAACGTCACGGACACGACGCCGATGAACGCCTGGACGACGACCAGCGATTCCGGTTGGACGGCGCCGCCGCCGGTGAAGAAGCCGTGGCCGTGTACGTGGTTCCACAGGCTCACACCGCCGAGTAGCGCGATCGTCACCGCCGTTCCGCGCGGACCGAAGCGCCACGCGGCCAGCGCAAGGAAGGGGAAGACCAAGAACGGCGTCGGGACGAGCACGTGCGCCGACGACCCAGGTGGCCGGCGGACGGCCGCGGTGACGAACAGCAGCGCGGCGCCGAAGAACGCCACCCACTCGAGCACGCGGCGTCGGTCGGGCAGGCGAAGCCCGGGCTCGCCCCAGGTCAGCACGAGCGGGGCGACCACGAGCACCCCGACCGCGTCCCCGACCCACCAGGTTTGCCAGACCCGCCCGTACGAGCCGCCGTACAGCGCGACCACCGTCGCGGCGCCGATCGTCGCGCTCAGCATCGTGCTCGCGAACGCCGACAGGACGGCGAGCCCCGCGACCTCGCGCAGCCGCCTGAGGGTGCACGGCGTGCCGACGAAGCGCCGGACGAGCCAGGCGCCCGTCGTCGCCTCGAGCGCGTTCCCCACCCAGTACGGCAGGCTCGCCGCGATCGGGTGCCCGTGCAGGACATCGAACGCGAGGTTCGCCGGCAGGACGGCGAGCAGGAGCAGCGGCCACTGGCGCGGCGGCGCGATGAGCAGCGCACCGACCAGCAGCCCGCTCGGCGGCCACACGCCGACGAACGGCGCGGACACGGCGAGCGCATTCCCCGCTTCCGCCGCGGCGAAGTAGGCGAGCGCGAGCCCGGCGGCGCGGAGCAGCATCACCGAGTCATCATCGGATCGAGGCGGCCGGGACTTGAGGCGTATCGGGACACTCTTTGGGGCGACTTGCCCCACCCGGGGTCACCCGGTGCGCCGCGTCGCGCGCGCCACCACCTCGGCGATCGGGACCAGCATCGACCGGTGCGCCGGGTCGGCGACCACGCCAGCGAGCCCGCGGCCGGGGTCCTTCGAGGCGGGCACGAGGACCGTCACCGGCAGCGGATCGAGCACCGCGATCTTCCCGAGGATCCCGTGCGCCTCCGCCGCCGGCAGGTCGAGCTCCAGGACCACGACCGCCGGCCGCACCATCGGGATGAGATCCGCCGCCTGCTTCGCGTTCCATGCCATCGAGACCGACATGCCGGCGCGTGCGAACGCCTGGCGGAGGCTCACGAACGCGTCGACGTCGTCGCCGATCGTGACGACGCGCGTCCCCTTCGGCGCCTTCTTGCCGAGCGAGGCGAGGATCGAATCCGGGTCGAGTGGCCGCGTCGCCGGCTCGATCCGGCCGAGCGCGAGCGCGCGTCCCGAGGCGGCGTCCGCGACGCATCCCCAGAACGGCGCACGGCAGCCATCGACGCGGAGCGCGAGCAGCGTGTCGAGGACACGCGGCGCGCCGAGGTTCGCGATGATCTGTGCGGGCCGGACGCGCTTGACCGCAGCGGCCGCCGTCCCGTCGGGCGCGACCGTCGTCACCTCCCGGCCGGGGCGGGCGATCCGGTCCCAGCTGCGGTCGACGTCGACGACGACGACCCCACCGTCAGCGTCCGCGGCTTCCTCCGCTGGCGCCGGCGGTGCGGCCGGCTCCGGAGTCGGCGTGGCGGCCTCGGTCACCGGGGTCTCGGTCACGGGGGTCTCGGCGGCGGGCGGCGCGATCTCGGCGAGCGCCTCGGTGGCCTCGCTCGGTGCCGCCATCGCGTTCTCGAGCTGCTCGCGTCGCACGCGCTCGAGCTCTTGCTCGCGCTCGGCGACCCGCGTCCGCAGCGTCTCCGCCTCCGCGCGCGCCTCGTCGATCGTGCGGGCGAGCGTCTCTTCCAAACGGGCACGTGCCGCGGCCCCGCCCCCGGCCTCCGCGGCGAGCCGGTCGCGCTCGGCCTCGAGCGACGCGACCGCCTGGCGGAGCTGGTCGGAGTCCGCGGTGACGGCCTCGATCCGCGTCGTCGCCGCCGCGTTCTCGGCCGCGCGCTCGCCTTCGATGCGCGCGAGCTCGGCCTCGCGCTCCACGAGTCGGCCGGCGAGCTCCTGCTCGCGCCCGCGCGCCTCATCGAGCCCCTGCGCGAGCGCTTCCTCGAGTCGCGCGCGCGCGGCCGACGCCCCTTCCGCGTCCGCGGCGAGCCGATCCCGCTCCGCCCTCAGCGAGGCCAGCGTCGCGCGCAGCTCGTCGGTCTCCGCCGCCAGCGCGTCGATGCGCGTGCTTGCGGCTGCCGCCTCCGTGACCCGCGCCGCCTCACGTTCCTCGAGCTCGCGCTCACGCTCGGCGAGCTGCGCGGCGAAGCTCTGCTCGCGGGTGCGCCGTTCGTCGAGCGTCGCGGCGAGCGTCTCCTCGAGCCGCGCTCTGGCCGCCGCCGCGCCCTCGACGTCGGCGACCGCGCGGTCGCGCTCGACCTCGGCGGTCGCGAGCGCGGCGCGCAGGCGAGCGCTCTCGGCGCCGAGTGCCTCGAGCCGCTCCGCGGCCGCGGCGGTCTCGCGCGCGTGCTCGCTGCGGATGTGACCGAGCTCGCGGTCGCGCTCGGCGAGGAGCCGCGTACCGTCCTGCTCGCGCGTGCGCGTATCGGCGAGCTCGGCCGCGACGCGGTCCCGCTCCGCGCCGACCGTCTGTCGCTCCGCCCCCGCACGCGCCAGCGCCGCGCGCTCGTCGTCGCGCTCGGCGGCGGTGCGCGCGAGCTCCGACCGCGACTCCGCGACCGCCGCCAGCGCCGCGTCGCGCGCCTCCTCGGCCAGCCGCGTGGCCTCGAGCGCCTGGCGGACGTCGTCCGAACGCTCGGAGAGATCGTGCGCGGCCGCGGCCTCCAGGCTCTCGCGGAGGTGCCGCTCGCGGGCGCACGCGGCCTCGCTCTCCGCGAGTCGACGCTCGAGTCGATCGAGCTCGGCGCGCTCCGCGGCGACGCGTCCGGCGTCGCGCTCGGTGAGCCGCCGCTCGACCTCGGCGCGGTCGGTGCGCGCCTGCTCGATCTCGCCGGCGAGCCGCGTCTCGTGCTCGCGCGCCGTGCTCAGCTCGGCGGCGAGCGGCTCGACGCGCGCGACCTCGTGCCGTGCCCACTCGAGCTCGGCGACGAGGCGCGCGTTCTCGGCGAGCGCCGCAGAACGCTCGTCCTCGGCTCGGCGGACGGCGTCGAGCGCCTGGCGGAGATCGTCCTGCCCGTGCGTCGCGCCACGCTGGAGCGCCGTCTCGAGCTCCTCGCGCGCGCGGTGCTCGTGCGCGGCGCCCGCCTCCGCCTCGGCGAGCCGGGCGCGCAGCCGGTCGACCTCGAGCGCGAGCTCCCCCGCCTGCGCCACGTCGCGCGGGACGCCGTCGCGGAGCCGCTCGAGCGCGGCCGACAGTCGCTCGTTCTCCGCCGCGAGCGCGGCGCGCGCCGCCTCGGCGCGTCGGGCGGCGTCGAGCGCGTCGCGTACCTCGTTGCGCCCGCTCGTCGCGCCGCGCTCGAGCGCCGCCTCGAGCTCCTCGCGCACGCGGTGCTCGTGCGCGGCCCCGGCCTCCGCCTCGGCGAGCCGTGTCCGCAGCCGGTCGATCTCCACCGAAAGCTCGGCGGCGTGCGCTTCGCCGCGCGGTGCTCCCTCACGCAGGCGCTCGACCTCCGCCGCGAGTCGCTCGTTCTCGGCGGCGAGCGCCGCCCGGCTGGCGTCCGCGCGACGCGCGGCCTCGATGGCCTGCCGAATCTCGAGCTGATCGCTCGACGCCCCGCGCTGGAGGGCTGCCTCGAGCTCCTCCCGCACGCGGTGCTCGTGCGCGGCGCCGGCCTCCGCCTCCGCGAGCCGGGCGCGCAGCCGGTCGATCTCGGCGACGAGATCCTCGACCCGATCATCGGCGCGCGTGCCGGATTCCCCGCCCGCGCGCAGGCTCTCGAGCTCCGCCTCGAGCCGCGCCCGCTCGCGCTGCGCCGCCGCGAGCGCCGTCGACAGCGACTGGACGCGGGCCGCCTCCGAGTTCG
>Ga0209579_10003799_pt1 | contig 10784 bp, 9 predicted proteins | sample Coa_R1_2_FD_187152 | JGI IMG/M metagenome (GOLD analysis project Ga0209579, IMG submission 187152) | Surface soil microbial communities from Centralia Pennsylvania, which are recovering from an underground coalmine fire - Coalmine... | ecosystem: Environmental > Terrestrial > Soil > Unclassified... | reverse complement strand
TATCGGTGAAGCGTACACGGTGTGTGTAGTGTTTGCCCTTGCTGGTGCCGGTTTCGCGGTAGATTCCGGTCACCACCGCGGCGTTGCCATATACGGTGACGGTGAGCCCTTCGTCGTACAGGTGGTCGGCCTGGTAGGTGGTCTGGGTGACGTCGCGGATGTATTGCTCTTTGTTCATCACCGAGCCGTCGAAATCAATGTAGGTGAGGGTATCGGCCACGATGTTGGTGACGGCTTTGGCGTCATGGCGCGCTTCGGCTTCGTTCCAGGCACGCTCCAGTTGCTTGATCTGGATTTCGTCGTTACTGGCGGTGGCCGACTTGTCCTGCGCGCAGAGTGGGGCGCAGAGAACCAGCGCGGCGAGCACAAGGGACAGTGATTTTTTCATGAGCAACCTTATGAGCCCAGGGTTTGCAAGTACCAACCCTGAAACCCTGATATCGCAGATTGCGCGTAGCGTAGCAGGAATTCCGCGGAGAAAAAGAAAATAAGAAGCAGACGGTGCAGTAAATGGAAAGAGCGCTAGCGATGCTTATACCAGCTGTAGCCGACGGAGAAGAAGACGCTGGCGTTGTAGCCGGGGTTGTGGTCGCCGAGGCTGGCGTTGGAGTGGTGGACGACGTCCACCTGGAAATCCACGGAGCGCCGGGGACTGACGAACCAGTGCACGCCGCCGCCAATCTGCGGGGTGAAATTGATGGAGGAAGTGTTTGGCGGAGGGACGTCGGAGGTGGTGAAGAGGACGCCGCCGGCAATGTGCAGGTAGGGGATGACCGTGCGTGGCTTGGTGAAATTCCACTGCAGGATGATGGGCTTGATGCTGGCGCCGTACACCGCGCCGTTGGGCGTGAACACGGTATAAACCGGCATGACCTCGACCGCGTATTCAAAGTTGCCGCGAATCGGCGTGCTGGTGAACAGATCGGGCGAGAGGACCAGGCCGCCGCGACCTCCGGCAAAAAGAAATTGTGTGTCGGAGGATTTGCCGGCGCCGGTACCGCCGCCGAGGAAAAGGCCGAGTTCCCACGTGCCGCGGCCATCGGTCAGCGCGTTGGAAGACTCAGACTGCTGCCCGGAGTTTGCGCCGGTGGTGGATTGTTGAGCGAGCGCTGGCCCGGCCAGCGTCAGAAACAGGAGAGCAGCGATGAGTTGGGCGACGCGGTCGCGTATTGGGAACATGGGCTCTGGTAGCCGATTAGAGTAATGGCCGTCATGTATAATTAAAAGGGATATTTCGAGAGCGCTTTGGCGACGCAAAAGTCAAAAACGAGAGCCAGCGGCAAGGTGAAGCTGCAGCGCAAGCTGCGCTTCCTGCGTACCCGTGCGCGCGAGCTGCGCATGATCGCCAAGGCTCTGCTTTCCACCAAACACCCCATCCTGGTGCACATCATTCCGATGCGGCGCTGCAACCTGGACTGCGGCTACTGCAATGAGTATGACCAGGTGTCGAAGCCGGTGCCCATCGAGGAAATGAAGCGGCGGCTGGACTACCTCGCGGCCATGGGGACGACCATAATCACCATCAGCGGCGGCGAACCGCTGCTGCACCCGGAGCTGGAAGAGGTCATCCGGCACATCCGCAGCCACGGCATGATCGCCGGGATGATTACCAACGGATTTTTGCTGAGCAGGGAGCGCATCGCCAGCTTGAACGCGGCGGGGCTGGAGCACCTGCAAATCAGCATTGATAACGTGACGCCGGACGAAGTTTCCAAAAAGAGCCTGAAGACGCTGGATTCGCGGCTGGAGTGGCTATCGGAACACGCGATTTTTCAGGTGAACATCAATTCGGTGCTGGGCAGCGGCGTGAAAAACCCCGAGGATGCGCTGACCATCGCGCATCGCGCGATTGAGCTGGGCTTTACCAGCACGGTGGGGATTATTCACGACGGCATGGGGCAGCTGAAAGCGCTGAATGACCGGCAAATCCAGATTTTTGAAGAGATTATGACGCTGGGGAAGCGCTCGTTTTCGCGGTTTAATGAATTTCAGCACAATGTGGCGCGCGGCAAAGAGCACAATTGGCGCTGCCGCTCCGGCTCGCGGTATTTGTACATTTGCGAGGAGGGGCTGGTGCACTGGTGCTCGCAGCAACGCGGCTACCCGGCGATTCCACTGTCGCAATACACGCCGGAGATGCGCCACCGGGAATATCTGACTGACAAGTTTTGCGGGCCCAGGTGCACGGTCTCCTGCGTGCAACAGGTGGGCATTCTGGATAACTGGCGCGATCCACAAAATCTGAAGCCGCGGCCCATGGCTCCGGCGCCAAGCCCGGCCAGCGAACTGGTGCAGATCGGGAAGTGAGAAGAAGAAACAACGAAATAACGAAGCAACGAAGTATCGAAGTAACGACGCAACGAAAAAGAGCAAGCCCTGCCATCGACGAATTTTCGTTGCCTCATTACTTCGTTACTTCTTTTCTTTCATTACTTCTTGTCTTTCATTGCTTCGTTTTTGTCAGTTGCGGTTTCTCGCACAATCCCTTGTGACTTGCGTTGACGCTGGTGGCAGGCTTGCAAGAATAGATGTATGCCCTCGCCTGCGATCGAAACGGAAAGCCTGGCCAAAGAGTATCCGCACGGATTTCTGCACCTGAAAAAGAAGACTTCGCTGGAAGGCCTGACCATGCAGGTGCAGGAAGGCGAAGTGTTTGGGCTGCTAGGCCCCAACGGCGCGGGCAAGAGCACCACCATCAAGCTGCTGATGGGGATTATCTTTCCGACGGCGGGCAGCGCGCGGATGCTGGACAAGCCGGTGAGCGACGTGAGCATGCACCGTGAAATTGGGTACCTGCCGGAGCAACCTTATTTTTACGATTACCTGACCGCGGCCGAGGTGCTGGACTACTTCGCGCGGTTTCACGGGTACAGCGGGGCGGAGCGCGGCGAGCGCGTGGAGAGAATGCTGAAGAAAGTGGGATTGGAGACAGCAGGAAAGATTCAGCTGCGGAAATACTCCAAGGGCATGCTGCAACGCGTGGGGCTGGCGCAGGCGATACTGCACGATCCGAAGCTGGTGATTCTGGATGAGCCGATGTCCGGGCTGGACCCGGTGGGGCGGCGGGAAGTGCGGGACATCATTCTGGAATTGAAGAACGCCGGGAAGACCATCCTGTTTTCGACGCACATATTGTCTGACGCGGAGGTTCTGTGCGACCGGGTGGGCGTGATCGCAGGGGGCAAGCTGCGGGGAGTGGGAGCGCCGGGCGCGATTGTCGGAATGAAGACGGTAGGGATGGAAATTCTGTTCGAGCTGGCAGAAGGCAAAGCGATGGCTGGTAAATTCCTCGCTACTGCGAGCAAGTCCGGCGGGGGCTACCGGCTGAGCGTGGCGGAAAAGGAACTTTACGAGGCGCTCGATGAATTGAGTGAGGCCGGAGCGAAGATCATCGCGGTCACGCAGATCAAGCCGACGCTGGAAGATTTTTTCATGGAACTGGTGGGCAAAGAACGGGCGCAGGCCGCGGCCGTCGAGGTCAGCGGGAAATGAGCCGAGTGCTGACGGTGGCCCGCAATACGTTTCGCGAAGCGGTGCGCGACCGCGTGCTGTACAACCTGGTATTTTTCGCGCTGCTGATGATGGCCGCGGCGGTGATTGTCGGGCAGATCTCCATGGACATCGAAACCGTGGTGATGATCAGTCTGGGGCTGAGCGCGATTTCACTGATCGGGCTGCTGATCGCGGTGTTCACCGGTGTGGGCCTGGTTTCCAAGGAGATTGATAAAAGAACGCTGCACGCGGTGCTGGCGAGGCCGCTGCAGCGGTGGGAATTCCTGCTGGGGAAATTTACCGGACTGGTGATGACACTGGCGGTGAATACCGCCGCGATGGCTGCTGGACTTTTTCTGGCGCTGCTGGTGGTCAAGCATTCGCTGGTGCGGGGCGATTCGGTAGTGCTGGTGGCGGTATTTTTCATTTTATTGAAGCTGATGCTGGTCGTGGCGCTGGCCATGCTGTTTTCGTGTTTCACGTCGCCATTGCTGGCGATTCTGTTTACCGGCGGAATTTACGTGGCAGGGCTGTTTGTTTCAGAACTGCGGAGCCTGCAGGTCACGAATCTGACGCCGCAGATGCAGAAGTTCTTTGCGGTGATTTCTTACATCCTGCCCAATTTTGGAAATTACGATGTGATGGGGGCGGCGGCGCATGGCCGCGGCATTGCGGGGCGCCTGGTGATTTACAACACGCTGTACACGCTGCTGTATTGCGCGCTGGTGCTGGCCGCGGCGTCGGTGATTTTTTCGCGCAAGGACCTGAAGTGAAAAACGGTAAAATCGCGGCATGGGTGCTATTGCTGCTGCTGCCAGCGGGCTTTGCCGGGGTGTGGCGGCTGCAACGCAAAATCAGCGTAGAACGCGACGCCATGCACCAGGAGCAGGACGAAGTGCTGGTGCGTTCGCCGAAATTGATGCGGCTGCTTACGGCGGAATACAGTCCGCTGGCCGCAGACATTTACTGGACGCGCGTGGTGCAGTATTACGGCGGCAAACGCCTGGGGCAGGACACCAATCTGGAGAGCTTGTGGCCGCTGCTGGACCTGGCGACGACTCTCGATCCTAATCTGATTCCCGCGTATCGCTTTGGAGCAACGTTTCTCAGCGAACCAGAACCGCGCGGCGCGGGACGCCCCGACCTGGCGGTGAAATTGCTGGAGCGCGGACTGGAAGCCAATCCGGAGGCGTGGCGGCTGAACCAGGATCTGGGCAACGTGTACTACCTGGAACTGAAGGATTATGCGAAGGCCGGGCAGACGTATCTGGAGGGCAGCAAAAAGGCTGGTGCGGCGCCGTGGATGAAAGTGATGGCGGCGCGCTTTCTAGAAAAAGGCGAATCGCGTGAGACAGCGGCGATGTTATGGAGCGAAGTGTACGAGTCCAGCAGCGACGAATCGCTGAAGGAAAATGCGCGCATCAATTTGCAACTGCTGCGGGCCGATGACGACATCGAACATCTCAACGAGATTGCCGGACAGTTCGCAACACGTTTTGGAAGGCTGCCGCACAGCGTGCGGGAAGTCATCCAAGCAGGGCTGATTGACGGGGAACCGCTGGACCCGGCGGGGTATCCCTACGCCATGGGAACGGACGGCAAAGCGGGCATTTCGCAGAAGAGCCCGCTGTTCAAGCAGCAGACCACATTCCGCCGGCCGATCTGAGAGCAGGTCTCGGCAAGACGCGGCGACCTTGCCGGGAGCCGGGCGCAGCGGTGCTGCGCCCCTACTACGGAAACGGAGAGGTCTAATGTTCAGTGACGCAGAGGAGCGTCATCTGCGGATCGATGACCAGCTTGCCCGGATTGTGCGCGGCCACGAAATGAAAGGAAGTCTCCGGGCCGCCAGCGATGACGCGGCCCAGGTATTCACCGCCGCTGGAATACAACGGCACCGGTGCCACGAAGGAGCTCGGCACGCCGGATTGCAGGAGCTTCCCTTTTACCAAGAATCCCTTTTCGGATGGCCTGGCAGTAAATTCGATTTTGTAGCGGGGAATGCCGGCGCCGCGCACCCAGTCCGCGAAAAACCACTCCATGGAATGGCGGTTCTCGAGGCCCATGGCAGGAGTCATGACCGCTTCCAGCTCTTTCTGCAGATCCGGCGTAGAGAGAGCGCGATAGGCGTATTTTTTCTGCAGCCCCTGGAGAAAGTCAACGAAGCGCGCATCGGGATTCTTGCTTCTAGGCTCGCGCAGCATTTCGCGAATCATGTGAAAAATCCAGGCGCCCTTGCCGTAAACGAGCTCGTCGAAACCTTCCGGAGAGCGCGAGGAATCCAGGCGGCTGCCCAGGGTCAAACCGCCGATGTCCACCGGAGCGGTTTCGGCGCTGCCCTTTTCCAGCAGGCGTTTGCGGTAGCGGTCCAGCCAGACACGCAGTTTGTGATCGGGTGAGCGCTGGCTGTCCGCGAAAAGGACGGAAAGATAGTTGGAGAGCGCTTCGTCAATCCACTGGTCGCGATAGCTGGACCAGCCGACCACGTTGCCCCACCACTGGTGGGCAACTTCGTGAAACGGGACGAGATCGTGAAAGTGCTCCTGGCCGCTGGTGGAGAGACCGGCGCGCTCCTGAGCCGAAGCGGGGAGAAAGGAATAGGTGGAGAGGTAGAGCAGGCCAGGCCAGCCTTGTCCAAAGGTGCCGGGAATCTGGGAAACGCTGAGTTGTTTGACAGGAAAAGGACCAGAGAAAGCTTCGTAAAAGCGGATGGAGGAATCAATGTCGCGGGCGAGTTGCTTGAGGGCGTCGGCGGGACTCGGCTGCATAAGAGGCAAATTGAGGCGTTCGGCAGAAACCGTGCCGAATGGCCGGGAGCCGACCGGAGCGGTGTCCAGATCGGAAACGCGCAGACGATTGAGGAGCGCCTGCTCAAGCTGGCGGTTGGCGTAAACATCGACGGAGTGACCGCCGCTGGTGAGCGAGGCGAAAGCGTACTCGCCGAGATTGAAGCCGGCGACGGTGGCGGGCTTTTCGGTATGCCAGTGGCCAACGCGCTGATCGCCTTCCTCGCGTTCGCTAAGTTTGCTGCCAGTAGCGGCAAGGCGCAACTTGCGCGGCCAATGCAAGGTGAGATCGTAGTCGGAAAATTCCGCGGTATCGCCGAAATGGGGATACCAGCCTTCGCGGGCACTGACAAAGAGCACACCGTTGCCAGCATCGCGAATCACATTGCCGTGATAGCGGAAGGTCAGGTCGAACTCCTGGCCCTTTTCGGGAGCCCGCGGAAGCACCACAAAGAGGGCGTCGGTGCCACGCGCCTTGCGTTCTTCGGAAGTGGTGGCGTCATTGGGATAGGTGAAGAGCGGAGCGCCGGCCAGGGTGGCCGATTCTACGGTGAGAAAACGAGAAAACTCGAAACCAACCAGGCGCTCGCCGGGAGTTTCGGCGCGCATGTGGACGGTGACGTCGCTGGAGAGTGAATTGTCCTGATGGATGGTGGCTTCAATCTTGTATTGCAGCGCGTGGAAGGCGCGCGGCGCGGGAGAGGCGACTGACGGACGCGAAGAGCTCCAGATATCGTAGAACTCCAGATTGTTCACTTTTCTGGCTTGTCCCAGCATTTCCGGCTCGTCACGTGCTTCGTCGTAGATAAAGTCGAAGGGACCGGTTTGCACGCCGCCGAGACCCGCCGCGAAATAGGCATGGGGTGCAGTGGAAAGAGATTCGTAGAGCAAGCGCAGCGAGTGGGCGGGATTGCGCGGGAGCACAGCGGATTGCCACAGATCGGCGAAGGACTGGTCGGTTTGCGCGGCGACATGGGCGGATTGCAGCTGGTGGAGAAGTTCGTCGGCAGTGTCCACACTGAAGCGCATGTAGGCGCTGGTAAAGTCCTGGTCAAGCACCGGAGCGTTCAGGAAATAGGCATATTGCTGCTTTTCGACCGGGTCGCGGGGGGTGGCGAGAATATGTCCGCGGCCGGAGAAAACAGCGCCGGTGACTAGGCCGTGAACGGGTGCCAGGAAAGCCAATTCGCCCTCTTCCAGAAGGAGCTTGGCATCGCCGCGGCGGAGTTCGATGCGATTGCCGGTTTCGAGCTTGTAGCAGGTGGTGGAATCGGGCAGAACGCGGTTGAGGGCGGCAAGGAGTTCGCCTGGTTCGGCCGCAGGGGGAGGGGGCTGTTGCGCGGAAACCGCAAACGCGCAAAGGAGTACCAGGAGGACGAGAGTAAGGGCCCGGGATTTCATGCGGTCAGTGTAGTCAGATAGGACATAGAGCGGCAAGGTTGCCCGCGGGCGTCTGGTGCGCGGGAGTACATTAGAAAAATGGCCTGGAGTGGCGCACTTCGGCGGGGAAAAGTGTGGGCGGCGGTCACAGCAGCGGCCCTGGCGGCGGCTGCAGGCGTGCGCGCGGACACCATAGTGCTGAAAAACGGGCGGCGAATTGTCGCGCTGAGCGTGAGTGAAGAAGGCGACAAAATCCGCTACGAAACGGCCGCGGGAACCCTGTCGCTGCCCAAAGCCATCGTGGATCACGTGGAACACGGCGGAGCGGCGGATGCGCTGGCAGCGACCAACCAGGATGCGTTTTCGCTAAGGCCCCCGCCCGAACCGGCGGCCACTGACGCCAAGCTAGCCTCGGTCAAGAGCGAACTGGAAACGAAGGTAATCCATGACGGTGACGTGGACCGCAACTATGTGGCAGAACTGGAAAATCTGGCGCGCTCGGGGAATCCACTGGACAACTGGAACGCCGCGGTAGGGCACCACGCTGCGGCGCAGTTTGAGCTGGCGCGCAACGACCTGGACCTGGCGCTGGCCGACGAACGGCAGGCATTGGTGTATGCGCCGGAACAGCCGGTGTTCCTGATGAACGTGGCGTACCTGCATTTGCGGCGGAGCGAATACACGCAGTCGCTGGATTACCTGGAGCGGGCGCGCCGGGTGGCGCCGCAGGATCCGGATGTGGCCAAGCTGACCGGCTGGGCGTACTACGGATTGAACAAGCTGGATCAGGCGGTAGCGGAATGGAAGCGTGCGCTGGCGCTGCGGCCGGACGCGGAGATCGAAGCGGCGCTGAAGAAAGCGCTGCGCGACAAGCAGGAAGAAGATCAATACAAGGAAAATGAGAGCAGCCATTTCAAGCTGCGGTACAGCGGGGCATCGGAGCCGGGGCTGGCGCACGATGTGTTGCGCACGCTGGAGCATCACTACGACGCTATTGAGTCGGAGCTGAGCTATTCGCCGCCAGATCCGATTGGGGTGATTTTATATACGCAACAGGCGTTCGCGGACATCACGCAGGCTCCGGCGTGGGTGGGCGCGTTGAATGACGGGCGAATTCGCGTGCCGGTACAGGGGTTGAATGAGGTGACGCCGGAGTTGTCGCGGGTGTTGAAACACGAATTGACGCACAGCTTTATTCAGCAAAAAACGCGCGGGCATGCGCCGACGTGGGTTCAGGAAGGGCTGGCGCAGTGGATGGAAGGCAAGCGCAGCGAAGGAGTGGCGCAGGCGCTGATTCACATGCAGGCGGCGGCACCGGAGAAGACCGCGGCGCACTTTGAGGGCGAGTGGATGAAGATGCCGGACGATGCGGTGGCGGCGGCATACGCATGGGCGCTAGCGAATGTGGAATGTATCGTGGCGAGCGGTGGAATGGGCGACCTGGAGCACATCATGGACCGGCTGGCGGCCGGAGAAGGCCCGGAAGCCGCCACGAAAGATGTGACGCGCAGCGACTATACGGGGCTGACGGGCGACACGGTGGAGTTCTTGAAGAGGAATTACAGCCACTGATTTTGTGAAGGGCGTCGCAATCCGCGGCGGCGATTGTTCCCCGGGAAATTGGGCACAGCGTGTTGTGGTACCTTTACAATCGCAATTCAGGAGACGCGTTCATGGATGAGAAGCAGCCGCAGGCGCAACCCGGCCAGATGCAGATCAAGGCCGACGAAAAAGAATTGCAGGGGCTGTACAGCAACCTGATGATGATTCATCACAATGTGGAAGAGTTCACGCTGAACTTTGTTTATATTTTTCCGAATGGGGCGCAGGGCAAGCTGCTGAGCAGCATGATTGTGAGCCCGGGCCATGCGAAACGCATCTGGCGGGCGCTGGGGGAGAACATTTCGCGGTATGAAGCGCAATTCGGGACCATCAAGGAAGCGCCGGAGGGCAGCGGGCTGACGCCGCCGGTGGGTTTTGTGCAGTAGGCGTGGTGGTATTGTGAGACGCGAAGACTGTGGTATTCAGTAGCCCAGGCGCAGGGCGCAATCCTTTAAAATTTCGCTTTCCCAACTTGGCCGCTGAGGATTTTTCGGGTGCGTGCGGTTGGTAGGAATTCGCCCGGTTAAATGGAGAAACACGGCGGCGGAATGCTTGTACGCAGGCACCGGCGCGCGGAAGGCAATATTTCCGAGGTGCTGCAGCGCGTCGGAGAGTGCGTAGTAGGCGGCGTCTCCTGCATGCCACAGGCGGTCGCGTTCGGCGAAACGCTCCGGACAGAACGTCGCCAGCCCCAGGAGATAATCCGAGCCGTATTCGATCATGTTGATGCCGAGGTCATTGCCGGTGTAGATGCGGAAGTCGGGGCGATGCGCGTCGCGCAGGGCCAGGCGGCTCAGCTCTACAGTGCGGTCGAGCGAGGAATGTTTCATGCCCTTCAGCTCGGGGATGTCCAGCAGGCGGCGCACGGTGTCTTCATCGAAGATTTCGCCGTTGGGCGCGAACATGGCGCCTAGTTCGAAAGCCAAGACATGCGAATGGCCTTTGCAGATGGCCTGGTACGTCGCGGCCTTTTCCTGCGCGGATTTGCCGTGCAGGAGGCGCGTTTGAAAGAGAATCGGGAATCCGCCGTGGGCGACGATGCGGTCCATCTCGCGGCGATAGAGCGCGACGATGTCGCCCTCCTGCCCTTCGATATAAGCGCCTGCTACGAATGGTGTGCCGTGGCCCAGCGCTTCGCGCGTCCAGGCGAGCACATCGTTTTTCTCCGAGTCACTTAGATAATTCACGTAGCCGGTGTCCATGTTGACGGCGTTCATCAGGCCGGCGCGCTGGGTGGCGACTAAATGATGCTGAAAAGTTGCGACCGCGACACGGCCGTCAGCCTCGTACGGCAACAGCGCAGCCGCGATGCCTTCGACCTTGCGGCGCGGCTTCAGTTGCGTTGTCACTTCGTCGATTCGCATAGATTTTCCTGGCCGCGCTGATCGCGGAGTCAGCGTTTCTTGATGGCGGCCAGACGCACCGCCATCTCGGAATTTTTGTAGTGGCTATCCAGCGGATAACAGCCCGAGGGCAACCCGTTGCGCGGCGCCGTCGTGCAATCGCTGAAGGTACGGCAGACACGCT
>Ga0209579_10003796_pt1 | contig 10786 bp, 10 predicted proteins | sample Coa_R1_2_FD_187152 | JGI IMG/M metagenome (GOLD analysis project Ga0209579, IMG submission 187152) | Surface soil microbial communities from Centralia Pennsylvania, which are recovering from an underground coalmine fire - Coalmine... | ecosystem: Environmental > Terrestrial > Soil >... | reverse complement strand
TCACATTAAATGTCATAAAAGGAGCTACTCAGCAATCCAGTGCAGATACCACTGACCCGCACATTATCACGAAGGTGAGCAACGCTTCTCCCTACAAAAATGAACCCATCGTCTATACAGCGTCACTCCTTTCGAAAACGCCGCTTTATCATATCCAAACACAGAAAATGCTGGTGGAAGACGCCATAGTGGAACTTGTAGGAGAACCAAAATTAGAAGAGAGAGCGATCGAAGGTGTTTTGCATCATGTTTTGGAATTTACCTACCTCATCACTCCCTTAAAAACAGGCCCATTAAAGATCCCCTCCATGGCAATTCAAGGAGCCATACCGCAGAAAAGAACAGGACAATACCGTTCCTTTTTTAACGATGATCTGGATCCATTTACTCTATTGCAAGGCTTCGAGCGCCTTAAACCCTTCGTTTTGACGTCCGAAGAGAGTTCGCTCGATGTGCTGCCGGCCCTCTCAGAGATGTCTCCATGGCTACCCGCCAAAGCACTTATCCTGGAAGAACAGCGGTCCAACGATCAAACGCTGCGCGTAGGAGAACCTTTTTCACTCAGTTTTCTGATTAAAGCCGAAGGTTGCAAAGCAAGCCAACTTCCCCATCTAGAAGACGTACAGAATCAAAATGCCACGTTTAAAGTCTATGCCGACAAGCCAGAGGAACAGGAAAAAGTGTTTCAAGGCATCCTCCAAAGTATGCGCAAGGAGCAATATACCCTTATCCCTCAACAGGCCGGCGCATGCGTCTTGCCTGAAATCTCTATCAGCTGGTGGGATAGCGTCAAAAAAGAAAAAAGGACCTCCAGCATCCCCGCCCGCGCAGTGCACATTCTTCCTGCTCTAGAAACAGCAGCTTCTGCTTCCCAGGAAAGCACTTCCCCAATTGCCACAGAAGTGGCTGTTTCTTCTGTACGCCCTCCCTTCTTGCTCTATGGCATCATGGGGATTTTGACATTTTTTCTAACTGCTGCGCTGCTTTGGGGATACACATTGCATAGAAAAATCGCAAGCTTGACCAAAGGTCCTGCTCAAAAACCGATCACTCCTCCAGCTGCCAAACCCAAAAAAAAGATAGCGCCGCCAGTCATTCAAAAAGAGAAAAAAGAAAAGCTGCCCGACCTTAATCCGACATGAAAAGCCCATTAATGGGATAGGTTCTTGCATAATTTTAATCCATTTCATTATAGTTTTTGGCATTTCATTAACCCCATGGGAACTATGACATATATCCCTTCTTCAAGCTTCAGGCATCCCTATTCGTTGTCCTACACACAAAAAAATGCAGAAAAGTGCTTGCAAAATGGATTGCGCAATAATGATGTGGGCTTGGTGCAAAAAGCCATTTCCTTAGGAGTTGATCTCACAGCAAAACGGCGCTCATTAAGAGGGTGTCCCTTAGGGTATGCATGCAAAATGGAACTTACCTCAATCGTACAAGTAATTTTACAAGCCAAAGCTTCTCCCAATTCAGAACGCCATTTTACTCCTATGCATTATGCTATTGGAAATCCCCGCATCATTTCCTTGCTGATTGCATCTAATGCCAATATTGAAAAGTTCTGCACATACTTAGGTGAACGGCCTTTGCATACAGCCGTTAGAGAAAGGCATGAAGAAACGGTAAAATTATTGCTCAATGCACGCGCAGATCCTTTTGCTGTAACGGATAAAGGTAAAAATCCCCTTAAAGTTGCTTTAATAGTATGGAATAGTACAGATCCTAATGATCACCCTGCTCTCGAGAAGAGTGCCCGTATCATCAAAATGATTACAGAAGCTTCTGCGAAATGGAACCGAGAAAGAATGTCACAACAAACCCCGTCGAGTTCTTCTTCCTGGCCTCCTCTGCGTGCAAAAATGTGAAGGCAAAAACTTTCCATTTATTCTGTCGAGCAGGCGTTTTATAACGCTTCATCGTCCTTTGAAGAAATGGATTTCCCGCTCATGCTGTATTGCAGCTGCGCGCGTGGTAAAAGTGCCCAGGTTGCGCCGTTTTCCCGTTTTGGGGTTTATTGAGCGTGAATACAAACGATATTTTCCCGATTTTAACTTGCGCAACATTTGAAACTCCTTTATTTTAATACTTAAATTAAAAACAAATAAAAATCTACAATCTATTATGTTGAAGTAATTAAAAAATCTTCAGCTTATTATTCATTACTTTGGATGGTCAGTACAATTTTTCCGCAATGCTGGCTCGATTCCATGAGTTTATGGGCTTCAGATGCTTTGGAAAGAGGAAATGTGGCAGTCACAACGGACTTTATAACCTTCCTTTCAAAGAGAGGCCAGACATGTTGCAAAAGCCCTTGAGCGATGCGTGCTTTGGCCTCCGCAGACTGAGCGCGTAAAGTGGAGCCTACAATCGTCAAACGTTTGAAATGCAGTCGATTTAAGTCGATTGTTGCTGATGAGCCATGCATACAAGCCACTTGAACAAGGCGTCCTTCTTCTTTGAGAAGCAGGATGTTTTTTTCAAAATATTCTCCGCCCACGATGTCGAGTACAACATCTACGCCTTTGTTTTTTAACACGGAGAAAAAATCCTGCTCTTTGTAGTTGATGCTCTCATCCGCTTTAAGATCTTTGCAGAATGCGGCTTTTTCCTGACTCCCCACAGTCGTTATCACGTGGGCACCGGTTGCTTTAGCGAGCTGAATCGCACAGGAACCAATGCCGCTTGATCCCCCATGAATTAAGATCCACTCTCCCGATTTGAGATGAGTCCTCATGAATAGATTGCCCCAGACGGTAAAATAGGTTTCGGGCAAGGAAGCAGCCTCTGTTAGGGTTAATCCTTGCGGGATGGGCAGGCATTGCCCTTCTGGAAGCGTGCAAAATTCTGCATAGCCGCCTCCATTTGTCAGCCCACAAATGGTATCGCCTACTTTCCATTTCGTGACCTCGTTGCCTAATTGATGGACGGTCCCTGCAATTTCCAATCCGAGGATGGGACTCGATCCCGGAGGCGGTGGATAATGACCCGCTCTTTGAGAGAGGTCAGGGCGATTGACCCCAGCTGCTTTTACTTGAACGAGAATGTCTTTTGGCCCTGGTTCTGGAACAGGCCTTTCATTGACAAATAACACATCTGGGGTTCCAGGTTTTTTAAAGTCAATAAAACGCATCTTAAAATCTTTATCGATCTAAAGGATTTTTCTTTTTTACAATGAAACGATCTTCATAGTAGGTTGGAAGCTTTTCAAAGACCTCTTTCTTACAATGCATCACATCCGAGAGCACCTCATCAGAAGACGATTTCACACTTCCTGAGAACCCAATGTCTTGCGGCATCGCTTGATCAAAGAAAATGAGGATGTGGAGTTCTGAAGAGCGCAGATTTTCGATGTGATGAGGATAGGCTTTTGGAATAAAATAGATATCTCCTGCTTGCATTTGATAAGCATCGACCTTTCCTGAAGGAGACAGGATGGACATGCGTCCTTTTCCTTTAGCGACATATCCCAGTTCTGCTGTCTCAGGATGCCAATGAGGCTCTCTCATCCCTTTGCCTGTCAGATGTAGTGAATATAGCGCCTGTCTTTGAAGGACGGGCCATACGTTGTTTCTTGCCACTTTCGCATTTCCGCCTTGATTTGAAAGAAGAGGAGCGCTCTCTTCCAGAGCAAATTGATAGGGAGACAGGTATTGTATCTCTTTGGAGACAGGGGTCGTTTGTTCCAATTTTGCAATAAATGCCTCCTTAGAAAGCCGGCTCATCGATTGAAAGTGGCTAGTGGGGACATTCCACGTATTGCCCAGCACTGCATTAGAAAACCTTCCGAAAACAAACGAGAGGCCAAAGTCTTCTGGCTCTTCATGAGAAAACTGGAGGATCGCTTCCGCCGTTTCTTTGCCGATGTTTTCGATACTATGAAGCGACCCTGAAGGAATGAAAAATGCATTTCCCTCTTGGATCACAAAGGTTTCTTTTGTATTTTTATTACCATACAAAGAAACAAGAAGTTTTCCTTTCAAGCAATACCCAAGCTCATCAGCATTTGCATGCCAGTGCGGCTCTCTCACCGCTTGTTTATGCAAAACTAATTTGTAGAAAGACATGTTTTGCAAAGCAGGAAAATTCTTTTTTGTCGCTCGCGTCCGATATCCTCCTTCGGATTTATCCTGAGGCTTAAGTTTATGAAAGGAAAGATGGTGTTTCATGGGGGTACCTTTTTCTCGCAAGCTATCATAGCTTAAAAATTAGTGATATATTTTTTGGATATGATTGTAAAAGCTATGGAAAAGGGACTTAGAGTCTGTCTCTGAATTAAGCTTCTGTCGATTTTTGGGTTCTTTTGAGCTGATTTTTCAATTCCTTTTGCGGGGGTTGTATCAAACTGCGTTATATGTCCGGATTGGGGTCATCCTCACTAAAGAGCCTGCAACTCCAGTCTTGCACTATTGCAGTTTTTTCATTCTCAACATATTTCTTAAAGGCCTCGATTACATAAGGTGCATTACAGTGAATATCATACGCTTGGATATCGACATATTCCTGAAGAAGAATGATCTTATATTTGGATTTTCCTGGAGAACCTGGATGAGGGATTTGACGCGTGACGTGCGCTCTGATACACCCTTTTTCCTTTTCTAACGTTAAAGCCAAAAGTTGTTTAAAAAACTTCCACAATTCCTCTTCACAGTTTTCTTTCGGCAACCATTCTGAAACAACAAAAACATGGCCTGACATATTTAATACTCCTATGTGGCTATTTTCTAATCCCTCAGCTCCAAAAGATTCCTTTGAATAAAGAGTCTCGCTAATTTTTGCTAAAATAAGATCGATCGCTACCTGATTGTATCCCCCTTCAGGAAAAATCACATCGGCATATTTCTTGCTGGGAGCTACAAAAGCATCGTGCATGGGTTTCACAGTTGTCAAGTACTGCTCTTTTATGTTGTCAAAATCACGAGAACGCTCGTTCCTATCCCGTTCCATGCGGCGAAGCATGCGAATATCATCATCCGTATCGACAAATATTTTGATATCGAGAAGATCCCTGACTTCAGGGGCAGCTAGGAGAAGGATCCCCTCCACGAGGATGATTTGTGCAGGCTCGATCCATGCTGTATTTTTTTCGCGAGCATGGAGATGGAAGTTATAAATGGGCTGTTCAATGGCTTGCCCATTTTTTAAATCGATTAAATGCTTTTTCAGAAGGGAAAATTCTAAAGAATCAGGGTGATCAAAATTCACTTTTTCTCGTTCTTCAAAGGGCACATGAGAAAGATCTCTATAATAGGAATCTTGGCAAATCAATACGGATCCAGGAAACATCCGATGGATGTTCTCGGCAAGGGTCGTTTTTCCAGATCCTGTACCCCCTGCAATTCCAATGCATAGCGGAGAAGTTGCAAAAACAGATAGCGATAAGCAGACAAAAATCAAGAGCATCCGAATCATGGAGTTCACCCGAAGAAAAAAGAAATCGACATCGTAGATTTTTAAACAATATTGCACAAGATCGCGTCGTCACATAAGAGCGTGATAAAAGATCAAAAGCTGGGACGCACAATATCAAACTCGAGCTGCATTCTGCAAACCTTGAGATGGTTTGTATCAATAATGTACTTAAGATATTTTTCAGATACAATTCTTCCATGATTGCGCCTAAAATCTGCTATATGATCGATGCGTTTCCCATAAATGGGAGCACTGGCAAATGTTAAAATGGCAAATCGATCATTATACCCTTCATAATCATGCCCAATTGGGAGAAGGATTTCTTCGTTTGTTAATTGCAGCATTTGGCTAACATTTATCGGACTTTTAAACTCTACATCTGGCCTGACATACAGGATATAATCATAACGATTGTTGGTTGCAAGAACCATATCCGTCACTCTCTTTTGGGATTCTAACGCACATAGATGGTTCAATACCAAATTAAACAACCATTCTCCATCAGCATGGTGTCCTTTCTCTTCCCACACATCTTGATAGAAATATTTGCTCATATCCAAATTTTCTGTGAACGCATCCTGATCATCCCTTCTAAAAAAATGGGGGTTCAATAAACGATAATCGTCATAATCGATCGGAACATCTACTTCATCAGTCCAAATCCTTTGTTTGCCTTTTAAGGACCAGGTATGCATAAAAATGTCGCAATCAATATTTACATCCTTATAAACATTCAATATGTATTTAATATGGCTTTGATAAGTATATTTTAAACTTCGAGTTAATCCAAAATAACAGACAGCGACTTTCTTTTTCTTGAAGAATTTTTCTCGTGAATAAAGAGAATTTGTTATTGCCTGCACGAAAAGCGCTAATAAAAGAAATGATCTTATTATAAAATTCGTACTCACATTTTTCATAATGACAGACTAGCTGAAAAAAAATTTCGCCACCAAGATATATTTTACAAAAAAAACTTTAGGGACTATCTTGAAGATAAAAAGGGCATTTTATGTGTAAATTTATATCCATTGCGATCTTAGCGTCTTTTTACTTTTATGCCGTGCAAGCGGATTCAAATATAAATCAAACGGAGCTTCCTGAACCTTATAAAAGTATTGAACTGCTAGACTTTAACGGGCATGGATTTTTTGGAAATGCCGAACCCATGAAAAATCTCATTTTAGAAAATCATGTAAAAGTAGCCATAGAGGTCGGCTGCTGGCTAGGTTCCATGACAAGATATATAGCTAATTTAGTACCAGAAAACGGGCTAGTATATGCAGTGGATCATTGGCTAGGATCAGAAGAACATCAACCTGGTCAGGTATTCGCGGTCCCATTCCTTTCCGTCCTCTATGAACAATTCTTATCCAACATCATTCATTCTGGCTTAACAAATAAAATCATTCCCGTCCGCATGAACAGTGTGGATGCGGCAAAGCATTTGGTTCATGTGGTTCCCGATTTAATTTATATTGATGCGTCCCATGACTATGAGTCTGTCTATGCCGATCTACAGGCTTGGTATCCTCTCGTTAAAGGACATGGAATTCTGTGTGGTGATGACTGGTTTCACGGCCCTATTCAACAAGCAGTCTTTACTTTTGCAAGAGAAAAAGGATTAAGGGTTGAAGCTGTAACCAATCAATTCTGGAGATTGATTGAAATTCAGTAAAAAACACTGATTGACGCCTCATCCACCTTATAAGGAGATTATGATTATGGACGCACAAAATCATACCCGAATTCCATTCTGATGATATTTAAATGGTTTGTATCGATAATGTATTTAAGGTATTTTTCAGATACGATCCTTCCATGATCACGTCTAAAATCAGCGATATGATCGATGCGCTTTGAATAAATGGGAGCGCTGGCAGCAGTTAAAATGGCAAATCGATCATTATAACCTTCAAAATCATTCCAAACCGGCAGAATGACCTCTTCATTTTTCAATTGCAGCATTTGGCTAACATTTATCGGATTTTTGAAAAGCATATCCGGTCTAACAAATAGGAAATAATCATAATGATTGTTCGTTGAAAGAACCATGTCAGTCACCCTCTTTAGGGATTCTAAGGCGCATAGATGGTTCACTATTAAATAGAAATACCATTCGCCATTGACACCGTGTCCTACCTGGTCCCAAACATCCTGATAGAAATATTTACTCATATCCAAATTTTCTGTGAACGCATCCTGATCGTCTCTTCTAAAGTAATTTGCGTTCAATAAACGATACTCATCATAATCAATTGGCGTGTCCAGTTCAATAGTAGCAAGTCTTTGTCTACCTTTTAGGGACCAGGTATGCATAAATATATCGTAATCGACATTGCTATCCTTACAAACATCAAATATGTTTTTAAAATGACTTTGATAAGTATGCTTTAAAGTTCGAGTTAACCCCCAATAACAGATAGCGACTTTCTTTCTCTCGATTGAAACGTCCTCTTGGGAATAAAGGGAGAATGGCATTGTTTGTATGAAAATAGCCAATAGAAAAAATGACACTATTCTAAAACTCGCTCTCATATTTATCTCCTCAAGTGATTTTGAATAACAGATTAACCTAAGAAAATTTTTGTCTCCAAGATATATTTTGTGATTAGAGACAGACTCTTCGGGAATAATATTAAGACTTGTGGGAAACGATTAGGGATATTCGAAAACAAGAGTTGGTGAGCCGGGACGCACAAGGCCATACCCAAAATCCATTCTGCGAACATTTAAATGGTTTGAATCGATAATGTATTTAAGATATTTCTCAGATACGATTCTTCCATGATCGCGTCTAAAATCAACTATATGATCGATGCGTTTCCCATAAATGGGAGCACTGGCAAAAGTTAAAATGGCAAATCGATCATTATACCCTTGCCAATTATTCCCATTTGGGAGAATGACCTCTTCGTTTGTTAATTGCAGCATTTGGTTCATATTTAGTGGACTTTTGAACTCCATGTCCGGCCTGACATACATGATGAAATCATAATGATTATTGGTTGAAAGAACCATATCCGTCACCCTCTTTAGAGATTCTAAGGCGCATAGATGGTTCACTATTAAATTGAAATACCATTCTCCATCAAGACCCTCTCCTTTTCGGTTCCAAACATCCTGATAGAAATATTTACTCATATCCAAATTTTCTGTGAATGCATCCTGGTCATCTCTTCTAAAGAAATCGGGATTCAATAAACGATACTCGTCATAATCGATCGGAACATTGACTTCATTAGTCCAAACCCTTTGTTTACCCTTTAGGGACCAGGTATGCATAAAAATATCGTAATCGATATTATTATACTTACAAACATCAAGTATGTATTTAAAATGACTTTGATAAGTATGATTTAAGCTTCGAGTTAATCCAAAGTAACAGATAGCGACTTTCTTTCTCTCGATTGAAACGTCCTCTTGAGAATAAAGAGAGGTTGTCATTGTTTGCATGAAAATAGCCAATAGAAAAAATGAAATGATTCTAAAACTCGCTCTCATATTAATCCCTGAAGTGATTTTGAATAACAGGTTAACCTAAGAAAATTTTTGTTACAAAGATTTATTGATTGCTGAGGAAATCGGCCAAGGCTATTTTCAACTGTATTCCCAAGATAAAGAAGCGTCATTAAAGCCCGTTCTGCTGCCAGAAGACCAAATGGAAGTATTATCTAGGAATTTCTCTGAATTAAATTCTCTTATCGTTCTATAATTTTGATATGAAATACCTCCAAATATATCAACAGCGTTTGAATCTGCAAAAGGCAGACTTTTCCCGTATAGAACATGACGTGGCAATGGTGGCCATTGTCTATAGGGTGACGCAGCCCAATGGGGAGCAGCTCATTTTGAAAATAAGCCCTCGTGCGGAGGACCATAGGCGCGAGGTCTATTTTTTAACGCATTTCGCCCATCAATTGCCTGTGCCTCGGATAATAGAGGTCCTACAACCTGAACCGGGTATGCCCGGGGCTATTTTGATGGAATGCTTAACGGGTGCCCCTCTTAAAATAACAGATTGGACCGATGCACTCTCTTATGAAATCGGCTCCGTTCTCGCCCGCATCCATCGGAATCGTACGGACGGTTATGGCGACATCACAGAACCAAATGATTCAAACATCGACCCACGTGTGCCTTTCAGATTAAAGTTTGAAGAGGGCCTTGCGGAATGCTGTGATCATCTTCCTAAAAATCTCCTCGAACGCTGCCGCCATTTTTTCGATGCTCATATCGATTTGCTCGCTTCTGTGGATGGCCCCTGTATCATTCATCGGGATTTCCGCCCTACGAATATCATTATTTATCAGGGCAAACTCCAAGGCATTGTCGATTGGGCAGGCGGCCGCGCAAGTTTTGCCCAAGAAGATTTTTGTCCGATAGAACATGGCGAATGGTCTATTCCTCTTACAAGCAAAAGATCTTTTTTTGCGGGATATGCCAGCATACGCCCTGTCCCCGATTATGCTGCACTGATGCCTCTTTTACGTTTGAATAGGGCTATTTCTATAATAGGCTTTACAGTCAAGCGCGACACCTGGCAAAGTAGCAGCGCACAGGTCTATCAATTCAATAGAGGCTTTCTCGAACATGCACTGCCAGAAAATCGATCCTAGTTCTAAAAAAGAGCTGGTAGAGTTTTTAAAAGCCCATGAAGAGTATACCTTGTTTCTCTTAAGCAACCTGGAAATGTATGGGCCTGCATTGTCCACAGCGCTGTATTCCGGAAATTACAAAATCATCCGCAATCAAGAAAAGATCGTCGCTGCATTTTGTTTAGCGAGAAACGGCGCTTTGCTCATCCATTCCACCTTTCCTTCTACCCTTGTTTTCCCTCTTGTACTTGCAGCGTGTCAGGAAGAACCTTTAGCTATTACAGGACTATTGGGAGAGTGGGAATTTTCTCATGCTTTTTGGAAGCTGCTAAAGGATAAAAAAATCATTAGAAAAGAAGCCTTTACGAGCAAAGAGATCCTATACACACTGCTCCCTGCGGAAATTTTTAGCCCTTCCCCTTCTTCTGTGCGGTTGTTAACACCAGAGGATTTCGAAGAATGGAAACATTTGCGTCTAAACTACATCGAGGAAATGGGTTTTCCTAGCTACGGTCTGAAAGAAATTCACGAGGAGTTTATAGAAAAGACACACAAACGCATCACCTGGGGACTTTTTTCGCAAGGTGAGCTAGCATCCATTGCCGATCTCAATGCATGCACTGCAGATTTAGGTCAAGTAGGAGGCGTATACACCAAACCTGCTTTTCGCAAACAAGGATTATGCACGCAATTGATGCGGCAGCTTATCCACGATTGCCATCACCTGCATCATTTGCGCAAACTCATTATCTTTACGGGAGAAGAAAATCTGC
>Ga0209579_10003794_pt1 | contig 10794 bp, 8 predicted proteins | sample Coa_R1_2_FD_187152 | JGI IMG/M metagenome (GOLD analysis project Ga0209579, IMG submission 187152) | Surface soil microbial communities from Centralia Pennsylvania, which are recovering from an underground coalmine fire - Coalmine... | ecosystem: Environmental > Terrestrial > Soil > Unclassified... | reverse complement strand
GGGCGCGTGTGGTGTTCCCCATCTTCGATCCGTCGGGGCGGCCGATCGCCTTGGGTGGCCGCATCCTGCCTCCCGCGCCCGGCGCCGACGTGTCGGCGTCACCCCCTGGCCCCAAGTACAAGAACTCACAGGAAGGGCCCATCTACTCCAAGCGCCGAACCCTCTACGGGCTCAACTGGGCCAAGAAGGACGTCATCGACAGTGGCGAGGTCATCGTCTGTGAGGGCTACACCGACGTCATCGCCTTCTTCCAAGTGGGCCTCAAGCGCGCGGTCGCCACGTGTGGCACCGCGCTGGGAGAGGAGCACTTCCGGCTCCTGCGCAACTTCGCCAAGCGCGTGGTGCTCGCCTACGACGCCGACGCGGCCGGCCAGGCGGGCGCCGGGCGCGTCTACGAATGGGAGCGGGCGCACGACGTCGACGTGGCGGTGGCGGCCCTGCCCGCCGGGTCGGACCCGGCTGAGCTCGCCCTGCACGACCCCGACGCCCTGCGGGCCGCGGTGGCCGATGCCCAGCCCTTCCTCCGCTTCCGGGTCGATCGGGTCCTCGCCGCGGCCGACCTTTCCAGCGCCGAAGGCCGGGCCAAGGCGGCCGAAGCTGCTTTGTCGGCGGTGGTCGAGCACCCGAACGAGCTGGTGCGCGACCAGTACCTCATGCTGGTGGCCGACCGCTGCCGGATCGACGCCGCCAACCTGCGACCCCTGGCCGAGCGCCTCGCTCGCGAACCGCGCCCCCCGGGCCCGCCCGGGGACGGCGCCCGGACGTCCTCGCGGGGAGCCGAGAGCCGGGGCGGCGAGTACGGCGGAGCCCACGAGGCCGGCCTCAACCCCACCGGACCGGGGTCCTCGAACTCCCGGACCGGCCCGGCGAGCCGCGGACGTGCCCCGGAAGCTCAACGCCCCGGGCTCGAGGCCCTGCGCCTGGCCGTACACCGTCCGGAGCTGGTGGCGCGGCGCCTCGAGGCCGGCCTTTTCGCCGACCCTGTGCAACGAGCGGCCTTCGAGCTGCTGGCTTCCGCCGACGACCCGCACCGGGCCGTCGACGAGGCTGAGCAACAGGACCCCGAGGTGGCCCAGCTCCTACGCCGGGTGATGGTTGAGGAACCGGCGGCCGATGCCGATGACGTCATCGTGCAGCTGGTGCGCAGCTCTGCGCGTCGCGCCCTGTCCCGGGTGGAGGCGCAGGCCCGACTCGAGCCCGACGCGATGGCGCGCTTGGCCGAGATCACCATGCGCGTGCGGCGTGACCTGGAGGATCTCGACGAACCCGATCGGGCGTCCGAAGCTGCGGATCGGTTGCTAGCCTGGCTCGCGGAAAGCGGCGAGGAGAACGGATGAGTGAAGTCCACCCGCAGGCCGGGTCGGTGCGGCCGGCGCCCGAAGGGATCGCCTTCGAAGGCTTCGAGCAATTGCTCGCCGTCGGGCGGCAGCGGGGATACCTGACACAGGACGATCTGATCCTGGTCCTGCAGTCCGTCGAACTGGATTACGACGTGATCGAGGACGTCGTCGCGCGCGTGCGCACCGAGGGCATCGAGTACATCGAGGACGCGCGACGCGACGTCGCCCCGGTGGAGCTGGCCGAAGCCGTGGCCGAAGCGGTGGCCGAGGGTGTCGTCGACTCGTTGGCCGCCGAGCTCGAAGTCCCCGAGCTCACCGACCAGCCGGCCCCGGCGAGCGCAGCCGGCGCCGTCGCCCCCGAGAGCGGGGAAGAGGATGCCGCGCCCCCCGGCCCGCTCAGCCGGTTGCGTCGCAAGCCCAAGCCCGAGCCAATGGACGAAGTCCTCCAGCGCCAGCAGCCGCGACTTGGTCGCGGGCGGATGGCCTCCTATTCGTCGGGGGACCACGGCGGGGGAGCGGCGGCCGACCCCGTTCACACGTATCTGAAGGAGATCGGCAAGGTCCCGCTGCTCACGGCCGAGCTCGAGGTCGAGCTGGCCAAGCGGATCGAGTCCGGCGCCATGGCCACCCACGAGCTGGCCGTGCGCGAAGCCCAGGGACGGCGCACCGGCGCCGAGGAGCGGGTCAAGCTCCAACGCCTGGTCCGGCGGGGACAGCAGGCGAAGGAGGCGCTCATCGAAGCCAACCTCCGCCTGGTCGTCTCCATCGCCAAGCGCTATCGCAACCGCGGTCTCGCCTTCCTCGACCTCATCCAGGAGGGCAACCTCGGCTTGATGCGGGCCGTGGAGAAGTTCGACTACACCAAGGGCTTCAAGTTCTCCACCTACGCCACGTGGTGGATCCGCCAGGCCATCACGCGGGCGCTGGCCGACCAGGGCCGCACCATCCGCATACCGGTGCACATGGTCGAGACCATCAACAAAGTGGTCCGGGTGCAGCGACAGCTCCTCCAGGAGTTCGGCCGCGAGCCGACGGTGGAGGAGATCGCCGGGCGGGTGGAATTCCCCATCGAACGGGTGCGCGAGATCCAGCGCATCAACCAGGACACCGTGTCGCTCGAGCAGCCCATGGGGGACGAGGAGGACTTCAGCCTGTCCGACCTCATCGAGGACCAGGGCGCCGAGGTTCCTGACGACGCGGCGACCCGGTCGATGCTCCACGAGGCCGTCCGCGACGCGCTGGGGACGCTGCCCAAGCGTGAGCGCGAGGTCATGGAGCTGCGTTTCGGGCTCGAGGACGGACGGGTGCGCACCCTGGAAGAGGTGGGCAAGGCCTTCGGCGTCACGCGTGAGCGCATACGCCAGATCGAGGCCAAGACGCTGGCCAAGCTGCGCCACCCCAACGCGGCACGGCCGCTGCGGGACTTCCTCGACGAGACGTAGGCCGTCGGGGCCCGACAACGGGTCGTCCCGGCGGAGGACGCTGCTATCTTCGCGACGCCCCTCGGGGGCTGTTCGGCGATCGGTCCGGGGTAGCTCAATCGGCAGAGCAAGCGGCTGTTAACCGCTAGGTTGAGAGTTCGAGTCTCTCCCCCGGAGCAACAGGTTTGATGTTCCTGTGCTCACGTTCTGGCATCTCGGAGAGCGCGGGCGCGTGCCTGGGGGCCGTAGCTCAGTGGTCAGAGCAGGGGACTCATAATCCCTGGGTCGCAGGTTCGATCCCTGCCGGCCCCACCAAGCTCAGGCGCGACACGGAGGTGCCGCGCGGTCGTCCTACACTCGGGGCCGCCAGGGCGAAGGCAAGCGTCGTGGCGAAGGGACGGTCATGGACATCGAGGAGTTCTACGCGCAGGACGAGCGGCGGCGTCGCTCGGCCGAAGTCGAGCTCGGCACCGAGTGGCAGGACTCCGATGGCGCGCGCTACGAGCTGAGCTGGGTGGCGGATACCGGCGAGCTGTACGTGATGCGGGAGCCGAGCGTCCCCATGACCGAGGACCCGTTCGGCGACGTTTACCGCTCGAATGTCCCGGTGGGTGAGATCACCGTGGCGGTGGTGGGTTGGATCCCCGACCAGCCGAACTTGGAGGAGATCTTGGCCGGTTGGCAGGACGCCATGACCGAGCCCAACAGTGTCCGATGGATCGCGGCGCGTCTGGCCGAGCACGGTGTGCCCCGGGAGCCGTCGCCAACCTGACCGCGCCCGGCGGGCGCACCATACTGGCGGCGATGGAGAACCAAGACAGCCCCGACCGGTCCGGGCCGCACCTGGTGCTGGGGATACTGACGGCGCTGTCGTTGGGCGCCATCGTGCTCTCGGTGGACTTCGCGCCGGCCGACGCGCCGCAGCAACTTCAAGTCGCCGCGGCCAACACGCTCGCCGCCGGGAGCTTCGTCCTCCACGAGAGCTTCTCGCTGAGGCCCACGTCGGCGACGGCGCCCGGCTCGCCGGCGCGCCGCGAGACGGTCGAAGTGGTCTACCAGTCGCCCGACAAGGTGGAGGAGAAGATCTCCCTCGACAACAAGTCAGGCACGCTGCTCATCCTCGGGACCGCCCGCTACGCACGATCGCAGAGCGGGCCGTGGTTGGCCCTCGGGCCCCAGGACCACACCGTGCCCACGGGCACGGTGGCAGCGGCTGAGGTCGTCCAGCCCATCCGGGCCCTGCTGCCCGCCTCGAGGGTGGCCGCCCATGGGGAGCGCTACAGCTTCGACCCGGTCAATCGGGCCCTGCTGCTCGACGAGCTCCTGGGTGCGGCGGCCAACAATTCGCCGACCCCGCCGGTCACGACCTTCGAGGCCACCGTGGCCGGGGAGTTCTTGACCGGCTTCACCATGACCGCCGGCGTCCTGGGCCAGGACGTGGTCGTGAGCTTCCGGTTCGGGTCGTTCGACCACGCCCCGGCCCTGGTGGCTCCCCCGGTTGCGGGTCGGTAGCATCGGGGAGAACAGGTTCCATTTGGAGGAGGGGACGTGAAGGTCTACGACCGGTTGTTCATCGGCGGCGAGTGGGTGACCCCCGCGGGGACGGGCACCATCGACGTCATCAACCCGACGACCGAGGAGGTCGCCGGGCGCGTGCCCGACACCACCGAGGCGGACATCGACAAGGCCGTAGCCATCGCCCGGCAGGCCTTCGACAGCGGGCCCTGGCCGCGCATGCAGCCGACGGAGCGGGCCGCGATCCTGACCAAGGTGTCCCAGGCCATCCAGGCCGAGATGCAGCCGATGGCCGAGCTCATCGCCACCGAGATGGGCTCGCCGGTGGCCTGGGGGTCGATGGCCCAGGTCTTCGCCCCCTCGATGATCCTCGACTACTACGTCGGCCTAGCCGGTTCGTACGCCTTCGACGACCTCCGCCCGGGGCTCATGGGCCAGGTGCTGGTGGCGAGCGAGCCGGTGGGTGTGGTGGCGGCCATCGCGCCGTGGAACGTCCCGCTGTTCATCGCCGCGGCCAAGCTCGGCCCGGCGCTGGTGGCCGGGTGCACCGTCGTGTTCAAGCCCGCCCCCGAAACGCCGCTCGACGCCTTCCGGCTGGCCGAGCTGTTCGAGGAGGCGGGACTGCCCAAGGGTGTGCTGAGCGTCGTGCCCGCCGGCCGCGAGGTGGGCGAGCACCTGGTCCGCCACGCCGATGTCGACAAGGTCTCCTTCACCGGGTCCACCGTGGCCGGGAAGAAGATCGGCGGCATCTGCGGCGAGCAGCTGAAGCGCTTCAGCTTGGAGCTCGGCGGCAAGTCGGCGGCCATCCTCCTCGACGACGTGAACCTCGACGAGGCCCTGCCCATGCTGCTGCCCAACGCCCTCATGAACAACGGCGAAGCCTGCATCGCCCAGACCCGCATCCTGGCGCCGCGCGACCGCTATCAGGAAGTGGTGGACGCGCTGGTCGAGAAGGTGTCGGCCATGAGCGTGGGCGATCCCCTCGACCCGACGGTCGAGGTGGGCCCGCTCGTCGCCTCACGTCAGCGGGACCGGGTTGAGGGCTACATCAAGATCGGCCAGGAAGAGGGCGCCAAGGTGGCCCTCGGAGGAGGCCGACCGGCCGGCATCGACAAGGGCTGGTTCGTCGAGCCCACCCTGTTCGTCGACGTGGACAACTCGATGCGCATCGCCCAGGAGGAGATCTTCGGGCCGGTGCTGGCCGTGATCCCCTACGACGGCGGGGACGAGCAGGCCGTGGCGGTGGCCAACGACTCGAGCTATGGGCTGTGCGGTTCGGTGTGGACGGGTGACCCCGACCGCGGCCTGGCCGTGGCCCGGGGAGTGCGCACCGGCACCTACATGCTCAACAGTCCCATCCCCATCGACTTCGCCACCCCCTTCGGGGGCTACAAGGAGTCGGGCCTGGGGCGGGAGTTCGGGCGCGAAGGCCTCGAGCTCTTCCTCGAGCAGAAGTCGGTGACGCTGCCGGCGGGCTACACCCCGCCCGCCTGACGGTCCCGCCGGGCACCGGGGCCTGACCCCGGTGCGCGGCAGCCCGGGCGGCGCCCGAAGAGCACCACTGGGTCCCTGAGCTGCCCCGACGCGCCCGGCACGGGCATAGACCGCCGGCCCCGGGTAACCCAACAGTTCGCCGGGATTTGGCCAAAGTCCGGTAAACCTCCAGGAGACCCTTGCCGATACCACTTGTCGGAGGAGCGGCTTAGGGCAGGCCGCGCGACAGGTCGAGGGGATGGATCGCGCACTACGGGGGGTGCGCCGACCGGGGAAGTCGGCGCCGAAGCGGGACGACCACGGCTTCGCCGTGCTCGAGGTCCTCATCGCGGCCACATTCCTGTGCACGGTGATGGTGGGCATCGGCTCGGTTCTCGCCACCCAGATGGTGAGCGTCACCTCGTCGACCAGTTGGAAGGTCGCCAACGGGCTCCTCAACCAGGCCATGGAGGAGATCCGGGCTCTGCCCAGCACCACGCTGGCCGCCGGGCTGAGCGACCTGACGAGTTGCGACAGCACCGCGCCGGGTGGTTCGAACCCCGACGCCAACATCCACATGAGCGGATCCACGTGGACCCTCGCCCTCAACAGCGAGACCATCCCGCACGGCGACCTGTCGTGCACGTCGCCGAACCCGACGACGACCCCGCCGCTCATTCCCCACGAGACGACGACGACGCTCAACCATCTGCCCTTCACCGTCGCCGTCTACCCGAGCATCCCGTCGGGGATGCCCAGTGGGATCGTGCGGGTGACCGGGATCGTCACCTGGAAGCAGGTCGGTCTCATGGGCGTGCACCAGATCAGCGCGCAGACGCTGGTGTACCCGACCACGTGCCTGGCGGCAGGGAACAACGCCTATGCCGGACCCTGCCAGGCCCTGATCACCGCCGGCGCCGGCGCCAACACCGGCGGCTCGATTCAGGTCACCGGCACGGTGGCGGGGCTCACCTTCGACCAGTTCTTCGAGGTGCTCCCCTCCGCTACGTCGTCGATGCAGATCCAGCAGACCACGACCGTGAGCGGGTGCGCGGTGACCTCTGGGGGCCAAACCGTCATCGCCGGCGCCGAGCAGGCGCCAACGGGGGAGGCCAAGGCGTGTTCGTCGGCTGACAACGACCCGGGCACCAATTCGTCGACGTGGCAGACCTCGTCATCCGGGTCGCAGACATCCACGACGCTCAGCCTCCCCGGGTCGTTGTCCAACGTCCTGCAACTCAGCCTGGGCGGTGGCGACAGCGGCACCTCGACCAGCTCGGTGGCTGCCACCGGGAGCCCGCCCACCGGAGCGCAGGCGTGTACGGACCTCGCCGGCACGGCCCAGACGGTGGGCCAGCCCTGTGGGTCGAGCTCCGTTACCGGTGCCGGTGCCGAGTCCCTGTCGCTGAGCCTGGCCAACTCGCTGTTGGGGTCGCTCGGAGCCGTACCGTTGCTGTCAACGGCGGCGTCGAGCGCACCCGCCTCGAGCTTCGTTGGCCGTTACACCAGCTCCGGGACCTCGTCCTCCTATTGCAAGACACCGTCGGCCACCTCGGGGGACGGCTGCGTCCACGCCGGGGCGACCCGGTCCTTCGGCTTGCTCCAGCTGGGTGGGCTCCCGAGCGGCGTGCTCGGCTCGCTCCTGAGCGGCGGCTTGGCCCCGGTGGGCTGGGCCCTCGGTGGGGCCAACTGCCCGGCCGGCAACTACCTCGTGGCCCTGACCAGCTACAGCGACAGCGTCACGGCCGAGAGCGGCATCGACTCCACTTCGCCCACGGCCGCCTCGAGCGGCACCCCCTATCTCTGTTACTGGAACGGCTCTGGCTACAGCTCCACCAGCGCCATCCTCGGGTCGACGTCCCCGTCGTTGCCCATCAACAGCGGATCGTTCACCTTCAGCAACTTGGCGAACACGCTGTCGGTGGCCATCAGCTCGAACATCTCGCTGGGCACCGCCACCACCACGTCGTCGCCGAGCCCGTGGGCGGCCAACACCTCGACGGGTTGCTGGCAGTCACCGTGTACGGCCCGGGCGACGGTCACCTCACCGGTCCAGGGCTCGTACAGCTACACGGTGAGCGCGGCCAGCATCCTCGGTGGACCGCTCGTGCAGATCGCCAACGTCAACGTCCAGTTCAACCTGGGCGAGCTGACGGCCAGCACCTCCTACCAGGCGGCGCCACCCCAGTGAGCCGGACGACGCCGACCCGCCGCCGTGGGCTCCCCGCTCGAGCGCGCTCCCGCGCGGAGCGCTCGGAAGCGGGGGTGACCGCGCTCGAGGTCATGGTGGCCATGGCCTTGCTGGTGACGATCAGCGTCATGGGTTTCAAGGCCGTCGGCACCGTGTTCACCCTGGACTCGCACACCCTCGACAGCGCCCAGAGCTCGACCATCTCTGGGCTGGCCATGCACGAGCTGAGCCAGGAGGCGATGTCGGCCAACATCATCTTCCCCACCACGGGCGAGGGCGCCAACGCCGGCACCAACCCCGACGGATCGTCCATACCGGACGGGTTCGCCCTGCGCATTTACACCCAGAACAACGGCATCAACACGTGCATCCAGTGGAGGCTGCTCGACACCGGTGTGCTCCAGGACCGGCAGTGGCCCAACCTCTCGACAGCGCCGGCGTGGTCCAACCTGCTGTCGGGGGTGGTCAACTACTCACCACCGTCACCGTTCGCGGCCGACACCAAGCCGTTCGTGCTCGACGCCGAGAGCACGCTGTTCGGCGGCGGAACAAGCGGGGGGCGTCTTCTCGACGTCGACCTGATCCTCGACCAGCACAGCAACGAGACGCCCATCGAGGTCAAGACGTCCATCGCCGGCCGGGACGCGTACTACTTCTCGGCCAACTCGGGCTTCTGCGCGACCTCATGAGCCGCTTCCTCCACCACCGTGAAGGCGCTGACCGCCCGGAGACCGGCGCGCTGGCCCTGGTGCTCGCCCTCACCGTGTGCGCCATGCTCACCTTGCTCATGACCATCACGATCCAGGTGTCTTCGTCGAGCACCTCAGACTCGGCATTCCGGCTCGAACAGACCCAGGCGTTCGACGCCGCCGAAGGCGGCCTCGACCTCGTGATCGGCCAGGTGAAGCAGGCGGGCCAAGCCTCCGGCGTGCCGTGCAGCCTGTCGAGCACCACTTTCGCCAGCACGCCGGTGGCGTCCACGGCCACCGCGGCGGTGACGTACTACAGCAGCTTCGCTTCGGGCATCCCGAGCGGCAAGATGACCTGTACCGCCGGATCGGGTGTCTCCTCGACTCCGGCCGCCGCCATCATCGTGGCGACGGGCACCGCCGGTAAGCATCCGCAGGCGACCTCGTACGCCGAGGCCGAGCTTCAGCTCACCACTCAGGTGGCGGGGACAGTGTTCAACGACGCCATGTTCTCCACTCAGTCGCTCTTGAGCGCCAACAACCCCACCATCTACGGCGACCCGCCTGGCACCGACAACGCCGACGTGCAGACCGACGGCAACATCAATTGTGGAAACAGCTTCGACGTGCAGGGGTCGGTGGCGGCGTCGGGGACCTTCACCGGGACCAACAACTGCACGGTGGAGGGCGACATGATCGCCGGCGGCAATGTGTCGCTGTCCAACAGCACGACGATCACCGGCAGCGCCTATGCCGGGAACGTCCCGTGCAATTCGCCGGCCAGCACCATCAGCATGTTCAACAGCGCCATCATCGACCAGTCGGCCTACGCCTGTGGCGCCATTACGCTCAAGAACCAGTCCAGCATCGGGCACACCACGGCGGCCAACGAGAGCCCGCTGCCGTCGGCCGGCGCGGTGCCGACCGAGACCTTGCCCACGTGGACGAACCCGCAGACCGACTCCACTGCAGCGGCGGCGTGGACGGCGGCCGGCTACACGATGAAGAACGACGGGGCCTCCTGCGCCACGGTGTATACCGACCTCACCTCGGTGACCAGCCCGACGGTCATCACCACCTCGTGCGCGCTGGCCTGGAGCTCGAGTGTGACGCTCAAGACCAACGTGGCGCTGGTCTCGACCGGCGGCTTCGCCATGACCAACAACAACACGTGGCAGTCCGACGGGACGACCACGCGGCTGCTCTACTTCATCGTCCCGAGCCCCGAGACGTGCGTCGCCGGGTTGCCCGGCATCTCCATGGCCAACAACACCACGTTCACCTCCACGGTCAACGTGCTCTTCTACACGCCGTGCACGGTGTCGATCGCCAACAACAACGCGGGTTACGGCCAGATCTACGCCGGCCAGGTGAGCGCCTCGAACAATTACACCCAGCACTACGTGCCCGTGCCGTCGCCGGCGGCCACCGGTGGCGGGACCTACACCGTGTTGGTAGCGTCGCTCCAGTTCGAGCGCGAGGTGAACTCGCCACCTACCCTGGCGAACTGACCGGCGGCGCTCCCGGCATCGACGTTGTCGGCGGGGGAGCGGGCTGGCCCCCGGTAGACGCGTCGGCGCATTGTTGCTGCAGGGCGCGCACGAGCACCGACTCTGGGACCCGGGAGCTCTCCTCCAGCGTGGTCATCAGGGCCTGCCACTGCGGGGACTCGCCCGCCGCGCTGCCGGCCAGGGGCAGGGCCAGGCGCAACTCGGCCAGTGCCGCCGCCTGTCCGGCTTGTTTGGCGGCCGGGGACGACGCCGTCGATGCCCGGTCGTAGAGGTCGAGCGAACGGTGCACGTGGCCGCAGGCCTGGCGCACGAGGCCCAGCGCGTTGGAGTTCGAGCAGCCGGTGGCCCCGAGCGCGATGCCCCCGAGCGCGGCGGCGACCATGGCCAGTCGCAGGCCGGGGCGGGACCGGCGGCTCAGCCTTCGAGCCATCCGGGGGCGGCGTCCAGCAGGTACCGGGAGACCGCCAGGCACCGGTCGAACACGTCGCACAGGAGCTCCTCGCCGCCGAGGACCCGGGCCAGTGACACGGGATAGCGGGCCACCACGGTGAGGCGGCGCTCGGGGGCGTCGGTGGCCGACGCGAACGAGTCGATGGCCGAGACCTCGAGGGGCAGGTCGATGCCGCCCACTCCGGCCAGGTCGATGGCCAGGCG
>Ga0209579_10003790_pt1 | contig 10803 bp, 10 predicted proteins | sample Coa_R1_2_FD_187152 | JGI IMG/M metagenome (GOLD analysis project Ga0209579, IMG submission 187152) | Surface soil microbial communities from Centralia Pennsylvania, which are recovering from an underground coalmine fire - Coalmine... | ecosystem: Environmental > Terrestrial > Soil >... | reverse complement strand
CCAGGTTCCCGTACTCGGTCGCCGAGGTGAGCGAGGCGTTCTGCGTGGCGATGCTGCCGCCGCGTATGCCCAGGACGACGATCACGGCGATGGCCGCCGCCCCAAGCGCCGCCAGCTGAGCCCAGGCACGCTGGCGAAGCCAGGTTTGGAGGCCGATCAGTCCGGCGGCGGCGAGCGGCACCGGGAGCCATACCGCGCCGGCGTAGCCGTTGACCCCGAGCATGGCCAGCACGGAGACGATGAGGGGCAGGAAGCTACGGACGCGGGCGCGTGATTCGAGGATGGGGATGATCGAGGCCACGCTGACCACGAGCAGGAGTGCGGCGGCGACCTCCTTGATCCCGCCCCACAGCGAGTAGCCGTAGAGAAGTGCCGCCTGGGCGGCGATCAAGGCCACCAGGGCGCGCAGTGCGGGCACGCGCACGAACGGACGGGCGATGGCCCAGCCGGTGAGCGCGATCATCGCGCCCAGGAAGGCCAGGTAGGGCTGAAACTCCGACGCCAGGTCCTGACCGACGATCTGGTGGGTGATCCCCCACGGGAGCATCGATCCCACGGGCTCGCCGCCGGTCAGGTAGGCCTGGAGCATCGCCTGGTAGGTGGAGGGCGGGAGGCTCGCCCACGTATGCCCTGCCGACAGGACCCGGTCGGTCATCCCCATCCAGGTCGCCGTGTCGTCGAGCTTGATGAACCCCGTGAAGGTCGGCTCGCCGGAGAAGAGCACCGGCGCCAGGTAGACGAGGTAGGCGGCTACGGCGACGAGGAGCGGCCAGGTTGCGGTTCTGAGCCGAGGTTGGTCAGCGGGACGCCCGGCCCGCCACGGGCGGGCGAGCATCAGCCCGGCGGCCGCGAGCGCGACGATCAGCGGCGTCGTCGCCGAGGCCAGGGCGGAGATCTTGGTCGGGAGCTCGGCGACAGCGATGATCACGGCGAGTCCGAGGGGGAGGTGGAGCCCGGCGGGGAGCCTCACGCCGGACGCCGCCTGGAGCAGCAGGCCGCAGCCCATGCAGAGCAGCCCGAGGATGAGCGGAAAGAGGACCCAGGCCACGAACTGGGTCATGCCGGCGCTGCCTCCAAACCGCGGGAGCGTATCGAGCGAGAATTAAGCGCCATGAGTCGGCGCTCGCGGGTCATCGGGTTTGGATCGGCGCTGGTGCTGGTGCTGGTCGGCGTGGTCGGAGGCGTCGGCTTCGGCGGCACCTTCGGTCAGGTGCTCGCGCTCATCCTGATCAGCCTCGGCGGCGTCCTTGCGACGGCGCTCGTGTTCTACGAGGTCGGGCTGAGCGAGGACCGCGAGCGGGCGCGCGAGGCGAGGCTGAGGGTTCCGGAGGAGGGTGAGGCGCGGCCGGCGGAGAAGGGCGAGGGTCGGCCGGCGGAGAAGGGCGAGGGGCGGCGGGTCAGCCGGGGGCGCGGCCATCTCGACCGAAGGCGCGGCCAGCGGCGCCGGCTTGACCGATAGGGGCGCCGGGGCCGTGGGGGCGCGCCTGCGTAAGCAAGCTCGGCTCCTCACCGAACCTTGCCCCCGGAGTTCATGCATGCGGTACTCAGTGGGCGAAGTTCAGCGCGCGGACGCCCTGGCAGGAACGCCGCACGCGTGGGGCCAACCGAGCGCTTCGCGCGTCAGTGCCCGGTGGCCGAGAAGTGCATGTAGTCCTTGGTTGAGCCGGCCCAGCTGCCGCCCCAGCCCCACCCGATCGACTGGAACGCGCGCACGACGGCCGCGGTGACCATCCCCGGGCGGTGCCGTGAGCGGTTGAAGTACGGGCGGCTTGACTTATCGCGGGTCTGACCGCAGCCGACGTACGGGTTCTCGACCGGGTTGAGGTCGACGGCCTCGCCGTAGGCATGCTCGGACCAGCTCCCGGTGCCGGTTCCGCCCACGCAGGGCGAGGGGACGGCCTGCCTGCAGTCGAAGGCCCCCGTGACATCACCGTCGCGCGGCTGGAGCCGCGGCGGCCCGTACATGTCGCTCAGGCTCATGTGGCGGATGTGAAAGCGCAGGTGGTAGAGCTGCCGGAAGACTCGGCTGAGTGGAGCCGCCGCCGTGCGGTTGACGACCAGCTGCCCCGTGTGCGCCGCGCCGTCGAAGCCGACATACGAGACGGCGAGGACCCGCAGATCCGAGAGCGGCACGGGGCATCCCGGGTGCCACATCGAGCGCTTCACCTCCGCCCGTGACGCGCCGGTCAAAGGCTGGATCGCGAAGTGGAACGGAGCCAGCGCGAGCGTCAGCGCCGGCACGACGACGAGCCGCCTCACCTGCGCGCCTCCAGGGTCCTCGTGAGGGGGCGCACCAGCAAGCGGTCACCCCTCACGCGCTCGTCGGGGGTCACGAACCCCATCCGCCGATAGAAGCTGAGCGCCCCCTCGCTTGGCGAGAGAACGAGACGAACATAGCTGCGGTCATCAGCTGCGGAGATGATCGCCGACAGAAGTGCGGTCCCGATGCCACGGGCGCGGTACGGCTCGAGCACGAACATGTTGCTGATGTAGCCCCAGCGGGAGTCGAGGCGTCCGGGGCGAGGCATGCGGCGGTACTCGAACAGCGACGCCATCCCGACGGGCAGGTCATCCAGGAGGGCAAGCCAGGTCGTCCGCCGCTCGCCCTCAGCCTCGATCCAGGTGGCAAACCGCCACTCGAACTCATCGTCGGCGTGAACCTCCCCGGTCCAACTGGCCCGCAGCCCGGCCAACGCGTGGGTGTCGCCGCAGCCGGCCACACGGACGAGGCAATCGGACATGAGATCCGACGCTGGCCTACGGTACGCCTCCTCGCGATCGCTCGTGGGGCGAAGGCTAGCTGCTGTGCTCGATCGGCGACAAAAGGGCCCCGGCGAATCGCCGGGGCCCCTCTGGCACCTAATTTGCGCCGAACTCAGCCGGCGGGCGGAGTCGACCCGAGGCCGAGCGCCTTGAAGATCTGGTCAAGCTGGACCTGAGTCAGCCCGCTGGCCAGATTGTTGATCCCGAGTTGGGTCAGCAGGTTTTGGATCTGGGTCGTGTTGAGGTCCACGCCCATGCTGCTGAGCAGGTTCTGGAGGCCCGAGATGCTGGTGACCCCGGTTCCTCCCGCCAGACCGCAGAGGAGCTGCCCGAGCAGACCCTCGCTGGGGATTGCGTTGATCGTGACCACGACCGGGTTGGCGTGCGTCTTGCCATAGAGGTCAACGACGAGCCCGAGGAGGTCAAGGTGGAGTGGGCCGAGGACGAGCTTGAGCACCTGGCAGGACTGCGGGCCGCTCGGGCCCGATGGCCCTGTCGTCCCGGTCGCCGCCGCGGTCGCCCCGAACGAGTCGGATGCGCTGAACACATGCATCGGCTGCCCACCGAGCTGGTGGTTGAGCGCCCGCGCGACGCTCGCGGTGCGTGGGAACGTCACCTTGGCGTGCGCGAGCCCGCAGAACAGGTCGCCCAGGACCCGCCCGTGGATGGCGTAGACGTCAAGACTGATGTACGAGGTGGTGACCTGGGCGCCGAGGAGCTCGAGGTCGAGCGGGGCGAGCCGGAGGGTCAGCACGTTGCACCGGTTCCCCCTGGGCTTGGCGACGGCCTTGAACGTCACCTTCGAGGTGTCACGCGACACGCTCGAGCCGGACGTGAGCTTGCCGGAAAGGATTCCGTCGCCGACGACGCCCGCCGCTGTGGCGCGGAAGCGGGTGATCTTGGCCGAGATCGTGAGCTTCGACGTCGTGGCGTGGTTGGCCGAGGACGGACTTGTATTTGCGCCTGCCGACGATACGAGGACCGCGGCTAAGGCAAGCGCCGCATAAACGGCAACGACGAGCTTGCGCACGTCTCCTCCCTTGCTGGATGGGGTGAAAAGGAACTCCCGCGGTCAGCTTCTACCCGCTGCATTTCGGCCCCTAACCCAGCCGGACGAATGGCGTGGGCGCCCCGGCTCCGCGGGTACGATCCCGAGCCTCGACTCACGACAGCAGATCGGAGCGGACGTGGACCTGAACGACACTCCCGAACAGGCTGAATATCGGGAGAAGGTGCGTGGGTGGCTGGGCGAGCACGCCGGGGAAGCGCCCCCGCGACAGGGCTCCTACGAGGACAACGCCTATATAGACGCGAGGCGGGGCTGGCAGCGCAAGCTGGCGGAGGCCGGACTCGCGGGCGTGAGCTGGCCCAAGGAGTACGGCGGCCAGGGACTTGGCCCGATCGAGCAGGTCACGGTCAACCAGGAGATCTCAGCCGCCCAGGTTCCGGGGATCCTCGACGTGATTGGGATCGGGATGCTCGGGCCGTGCATCATCGCGCACGGGTCCGAGGAGCAGAAGAGCCGCTACCTCGGCCCGATGCTCCACGGCGACGAGGTGTGGTGCCAGCTCTTCTCCGAGCCGGCGGCGGGCTCTGACCTGGCCGCGATCCAGACCCGCGCGCGGCAGAACGAGGACGGGAGCTGGACGCTCAACGGCCAGAAGGTGTGGACGACGAACGCGCAGTTCGCCTCCTACGGCCTGCTGCTGGCGCGCACCGACGCTGACGTGCCCAAGCACAAGGGCCTCACGATGTTCATCGTGCCGATGGACGCCGAGGGGGTGACGGTGCGGGGGCTGCGGCAGATCTCGGGCGAGGCCGAATTCAACGAGGTCTTCTTCGACGACGTGCACCTCGATGCGGACGCGGTCGTGGGCGGCGTCGGCAACGGGTGGGGAACCGCGCTCACGGTGCTGATGTTCGAGCGGCTGACGATCGGGTTCGGGTCTGAGAACTTCGGCTCGCCCGCGCGGCTGACGGCCACCGTCGCCCGCGATGCCGCGGCACGGCGTGACGCTGACGTTCGCCAGCGGCTCGGCGAGGTGCTGAGCGAGCTTCTGGCCGTCCGCTTCAACGGCTATCGCGCGCTCACGATGCTCCAGCGGGGCCAGATTCCGGGGCCTGAGGCGGGGCTGGCCAAGGTCACGATGGTCAACGCGGCGATCGCGGCCACCGACCTGGGGGCGGACATCGTCGGGCCCGACGCACTGTCCTCAGAGAGCGAGTGGAGCTATCTGATCTCATTCCTACCCGGGCTGAAGTCGGCGGGCGGGACCGAGCAGATCCTCCGCAACACGGTCGGCGAGCGGGTGCTCGGGCTCCCGCCGGAGCCGCGCCTCGACAAGGGCATCCCGTTCTCCGAGCTCCGGGCCAAGGAGAAGGAGGCGCTTACCTCATGAACTTCGCGCTCTCCGATGAGCAGGAATTCCTGCGCGAGGCCGCCCGCGGAGCACTCTCCCGGCACAAGACGATCGAGGCGGCCCGGGCCGCGCTCGAGGACTCCGGCGCGCTGCCTGACCTCTGGCCGACGGCGGTCGAGGCCGGCTGGCCCGGATTGCTGATCGACGAGGAGCAGGGCGGAGCTGGGCTCGGGGTGTTCGACGCGATGCTCGTGGCCGAGGAGTGCGGGCGGGTGCTCGCCGCGGTGCCGCTGCTTGGGCTCGTGCCGGCCACGGCGATCCTCGGCGCGGCCGGCGACGAGTCGCGCGCGGCGACTGCCACCGGCGAGCTCCGGCCGGCCTATGTCCCGGGACGGCCGCCCAGCGAGCTCGAGGGCGGGTGGACGGTTGAGCCACGGTCGGGGATGGCCCGGGCCGAGGCCCCGCAAGCGAGCGTCGAGGGTGACGCGGTCGTGCTCGAGGGCACGGTGGCTTTTGTCCCCGACGCACCCGGCGCCGGGTTGTTGGTGGCGGTGGGCGAAACCGAGGACGGGCGGGCAGTGGCGGCGGCGGTTCCTGCCGACGCCGGCGGCGTCTCGGTCGAGCCGGAGGTGCGCTATGACGCGACTCATCCACTCGGGCACGTGGCGTTCGACGGGGCGCGGGGTCGACTGCTCAATGTTGGCGCCGAGGCGCTCGCCGACGCCTGGTACGTGGCGCAGGCACTGATCGCGGCCGAGTCGATCGGGGCCGTGCAGACGTGTCTGGATATGAGCGTCGCCTACGCCAAGGAGCGCTTCACGTTCGGGCGGCCGATCGGGTCCTATCAGGCGATCAAGCACGAGCTCACCGAGATCCTGCGCCGGCTCGAGAACGCCCGCGGGCTCGAGTACTACGCAGGCTGGGCGCGGGGCTCGAAGCCGGAGGAATTTCCGCTCGCCGCCAGCGCGGCCCGTTCGGCGGCGGGCCGGGCCCTTGACTTCGCGACCCGCGCGATGATCAACGTACACGGCGGGATCGGCGCCACCTGGGAGCACGACGCCCCCCTGTTCTTCCGCCGGGCCCAGCTCGCGCGGCGGCTCTTGGGCGGCACCCACGACGCCACGGACCGGGTGGCCGAGGAGTCGCTGAAGGCGGCATAGGTACGTTTGGGCGGGGCGCGGGTTAAGGCGACGTTCCCCCAGCGATAGGAGTCCCGCCCGTGAAACGCAGTCTGATCGCCCCGATCGCCGCCGTGGCGATGCTGGTTCCGGCGCTGGCTGACGCCGCCATCACGCCGAGCCCAAAGAACAGCCAGCAGGTCCGCCTGACCCAGCAGCTGATCCAGTACGCGGCCACCGGCGTCGCGCCGCTCAGCGGCACGAGCTCCTACGTCGGTACGAGCGACGGGCGGATCGGCAGTGTCTCGCTCCACGGCACCGTCCGCGGGACCAAGACCTACCGAAGCGACGGCAACTTCGACGGGCGAGACACGATCTTCACGCCGGATGGCTCCATCCGCCTGACCTTCAAGGCGACGACCGTGTTCGAGGGCCGATTCGCCGCTCGCGGCCGTTTCACGGGCGGGACGGGTCGGTACCGCGGGGCCACGGGCTACTTCAGGTTCACCTCCGACGAGCAGAGCCCGACGAGCTGGCTCCGCACGATCAGCGGCTGGATCAGCTTGCGCTGAGACGCTGCTGGGGGCGGTGCCGGCCGCGCGTCCTGGGAGGACCACGTACCAGGGCGGCGAAAACCCTGCGTATGCGCGGGTTCGCCAACTCCCGCAACTTTCTGATCGTTGGCGAGTTATCCGCGCTGAAAACTCCAGACGCCGAGTCTGCGTCCCGCCGTGGGCGCGGACCGGGGGACCCACTGCGGCCTAGGCCGCTGGGGCGAATCGCCGCCAGAGTGTGGCGTAGCGTGATCGGTAACGCGAGCCCGTCAGCTAACCCCGGAGGCAAGACCGAAAGGAGCGGCAGTTGTCAACTGGGCGCATTGACACGTGGCGTGACGGGGCCAGGCGGTCTCGGGATCTGGGCTCGGTCGAGCTATGGGAGCGTTCGCTGGCCCGCTCGCGGCAGCGGAGGCGGCTGCTCGAGCTGAACCGCCGTAACCGGCGCCGCCGAAAGACGATCTCGGTGGCGGTCACGGCCTCGGTGGCCGGTGGCCCGGTGCTGCCTCCGGCGGTCGCCGCGGCCGAGAGCGGACCCGGAGTTACGACGGCGGCCGGGATCGAGCCCGGTGCTCCCTCGCAGACCGGCAGCTCACGTGTCGTGCTCGAGGTGGGGAGCCAGGGCCCACTTGTCGCTGCCCTCCAACGACGGCTGAACGAGGTACTTCCGTTTTCGCACCTGGCGGTGGACGGGATCTACGGCCCCCTAACGCGCGCCGCCGTCGTCGACTTCCAGCGCCACCATCGCCTGCTGGCCGACGGCAAGGTCGATGTCGGGATGTGGGCCCGGGTGTTCGACGCCCCGGTGCTGGTGTTTGGTGATGCTGCGGCTAGCGGGTCCCCTGGGTCGGGGTCCGTGGGGTCGGCGGCGGGGGGCGGCTCCGTGGCTGCGCGGCCGCGCGCCGAGTTCGCGAGCCTGCACAGGCGCTCCGGCACCGCGCGTGAGGCGGATCTTGGCGGGGCGGCGACCACCTCGACCCCCTCGACCTCAACGCGCACCACCGGCGCTGCCGCGACGAGTGGCGGATCCTTGGTCGCCGGCGGCCCCGGCAGCGCCGCTACCGGGTCATCGGATGCGGTCGGAGGAGCGTCGAGCGGTGGCCCGTCAGGTGGGGCCGCGCCGATCTCGGTCGTCACTCCGACAACACCAACCCGGCAGTTCTCAACCTACGTCCTCAGCAACGGCGTCGCACTGCCTCTGCCCCGGCAGTACCTGACCGGCGGATATGTCGATCAGGGCGTCGACTACGCGGCGCCGGGCGGCACGCCTGAGTACGCGATGGGTGATGGCGTGATCATCGGCGAGGGCATCTCGGGCTTCGGCCCCAACGCCCCGATCCTCAAGATCACCTCCGGCCCGCTGACCGGCCTCGAGGTCTACTACGGGCACTCCGGGTCTGACCTCGTGCACGTTGGCGATCACGTGACGGCGGGTCAGCAGATCACCGAGGTCGGGTACGGCATCGTCGGCATCTCCACGGGGCCGCACCTGGAGGTTGGCTTCTATCCGCCCGGCCCGATGGGCTCGGGCTCGCGGATGCTGTCGGTGATCAACTCCCTGCTCAGGCAGCACCCGACGGGTCGCGTGTGGCGATCGGGCTCGAGCTCGGTTCACGTGGCGCGCGATACCCGGAGCGGGCACAGGAAGCGGACCGGGAGTGCGAGCACCACGGCGACCATCGTGACGGTTTCGAGCGGCTCCGGTGGCGTGGGTGTCGGTCCCGGCGTGAGCACGCAGCCTGCGCCGGCGCCAGTGAGTGCTCCGGCGCCTATCCAGGCGCCTGTGAGCAGTGCCGCGCCGGCCAGCCCGGCTCCGGCGCCGACGTCCACTCCGGCTCCGGCCGCGAGCACCGCGGCTCCGGCGCCCGCTCCGGCGCCCGTCCCGAGCGATCCAGGCGTGGGCTCCACGACGGTCCCAACAACCCCGGCGGGACCACCGGCCCAGACGCCAGCGCCTCCGGTGACGCCAACGACGCCGACCCCCACGACGACCACCCCCACGACGACGACCCCAACCACGACCACGACGGCGACGACGACGCCAACCCCGACGGCCCCCGCACCGCCGACAACGACCCCGACGACCACCACGGCAACCACACCAACGCCATCGACGACGCCCCCGGCATCGACCACGACCACGCCGGTCCAGCCGCCTCCCAGCACCAGCGCGACAACCGATACGAGTCAGCCCGTGACGACCGTCTCTTCGTCGCCAGCACCCATTGGGACGTCTAGCGGGGTTGCGGAGGGGACTCCCAGCCCCGCTCCGCCGGTCGCACCGACGGCGACCGGGTAGTCGGGCCAGGCGTGGCGCGGGCCCTCCCCGTCGCCGCTACCCTTGCCGAGCGGGTGGCGCCCGGTCGACGGGAGGCCGAGGGACTTGTTGCCGGTTTTCGATGTCGGTTGAGCTTGAGCGCCCCTGAGCATCACGCAGATCTCCCGCGCGACGCCACCGCGCCGGGACTCGCGCGCCGGGCGGTCGAGCGATGGTTCGGCCCCCTGCTCGACGCAGAGGAGCTTGCCAGCGTGAAGCTGATGACCAGCGAGCTGGTCACAAACGCCGTCGTGCACGGCATCGGCGGGATCACGCTCCGTGCCCGGTTCGAGGACGAGCGCGTGCTCATCGAGGTGGTCGACGAGGGGCAGGGATTCGAGCGCTCAATGCGCAAGGACGACTTCCAGGAGGTGGGCGGTCACGGGCTCGCGATCGTCGACGCCGAGGCGAGCCGGTGGGGCATCCACGAAGGGACCACCCATGTGTGGTTCGAGTTCGAGCGATCCGGCCCGCGCCTGGGCGAGGAGCACAACCCGCTGTCCGACCCGCCCAACCCCCAAGAATAGGCGCGACGCCCGCCAGCGAGGGGGCACAAGCTGGCGGGCGACGCACTCAAAGGCCCGGCAGTCCCTGCCGTCCTTTTGGGGGCGCTGAAAGCGTACCCGACTGCGGAGCCCCGTGGGGGGTCCGAGGTCCGACTGCTGACACTCGCCTGAGAGGAGTGCGGTCGGCGTCTGGAGTGCGCTTGGTTACGGCTGGATGACGCTGGTGCGCTCGGCCTTTGACCGATAGAGCGACTCATCAGCTCTGGTCAGCAGTGCCTCAACCGGCTCGGTGCCATCTGTCTGAACGAGCCCGAAAGCGAAACTCTGTTCCGCCGGCATGAGCTCCTCCAGCCGCCTCAGGACCGCCTCCGCCTCGATGGCTGTCAGCCCTGGAAGGAGCAGTCCGAACTCGTCTCCGCCCAGTCTTGCCAATAGGTCGGTGGAGCGGAGCGCCGACCCCCACGCGGATGTCATTTCTTTGAGAAAGCGGTCGGCTGCAGGGTGTCCGTGCAGGTCGTTGAACCGCTTGAAGTCGTTCAGGTCCAGCAGGCCGACCACGAGCGGCTCGTTGCTCCGCTTCGCGCGGTCTACCTCGCGCGCCAGCGTGCTGTCCCAGGTTCTGCGGTTCGCTACGCCCGTGAGGGCGTCGGTGCTGGCCAGCTCCTGGAGCTGTTCTGCCTGGCGTTTGATTCGAGCCACCAGCTCCTGCACGGTGACGCCGATGATCAGCCCGGTGAGCGGCCAGATGAGCGCCCGCTCCCACTCGCTGACGGGATACGCGCTCCCGCCAACCAGGATTCGCGGGACGACGAACACCGCGGCGACACCGACTATCAGGACGCCCAACTGACGCCGGGTCCCGTAGAGGGCACACCAGAAGACGGGGACGAGGGCCAGCGGAGACTCCGCGGACACAGCCCCACCTTCAGCGTCACGGAGCAGCGCCACGACCCCCAGGCACCCGAGCAGTGGAAGGATCTGTATCCACCGTGGCAGTCTTTCCCAGCGGCCCGCGGCCACGGCGATCACCACGGCGGCGAGCAGCACCCCGGCGGCTAGAAGTGAGGCCGGCCGCTCGTCGCGGGGCGGAAGCGGAACGACGACGAACCCCGCGAGCATCAGAGCGATGAACGGCGCCCCGCGTCGCTTCAGATCGACGCGGCGATGTCGCGCGGGCTGATGCTC
>Ga0209579_10003789_pt1 | contig 10803 bp, 9 predicted proteins | sample Coa_R1_2_FD_187152 | JGI IMG/M metagenome (GOLD analysis project Ga0209579, IMG submission 187152) | Surface soil microbial communities from Centralia Pennsylvania, which are recovering from an underground coalmine fire - Coalmine... | ecosystem: Environmental > Terrestrial > Soil > Unclassified... | reverse complement strand
CGTCACGCCCCGGTCGAACGCTCCGCGGATCAGCTCGACGCCCGACGCCGTGTCGACTGCGGTTCCATATCCGAAGCTCAGACCCATGCACCCAAGTCCGAGTTCCGAGACAGCGATGGTGCTCTTGCCGAGTCTGCGAGTCTGCATGGATCCACCATACGGCCGTTCGGGAGCGTTTGCCAGCCAGCGCTACTGGAACGATCGAATCACCTCGTCGACCGCCGCGCGAAACGCAGCAGGATCGATCGCCGGATAGCGGTACAGCAACGGCTCGATCGCCTGAAAGGAGGTGCGGAGCAACCCGGCGACCACCAGGCCGCGTCGCATCATCTCGCGCACGTCCTCGAGATCCTGCGCGTGACCGCGTTCAATCTTGGCGAGCGCCTGCGCCGTCAGATCGAAATCGTAGAACGCCAATGCAGCCGTCCGTGACGGGAATGAAGTCGTCTGGAGCCGCGAGCCGATGCTCCGGATCGCTTTCGACGCGCGGAATCACGAGCCCGAGGCGGCGCAGCCGGGGCGCGCCAATGGAAACCAACAAGGCCGCCGCGGACAGCACGCCGCGGTCGAGGTCGTGGAGACCCGCGCCAATGAGATCCCCGCCGGGCAGCGATTCCAAAGGCGGCATCGGCGAAGTATATGACGCGGGTGCCGGCGCTATCGCCGAATGTATTTGTTCGGCGCCCCCGGCGTCGGCGCAGCGCTCGCGACCGGCGCACCGACGACATGCGCGCGCGTCAATGCCGCGCTGAGCGTGATGCCGGTGCCAGAGACCTGCGCGCCAGCAGGATGCACTTTCGCCAGCGGCGCAGCGATCGTGATGGTCGCCGGAGTTGGAGCGCCCCCTCGGCCAGCACCACCGCCGCGACCACCGCCTGCGCTCGAGACAATCGTCGCAGTCTCCGCATTCGCGCCGCTGTCTATCGTGATTGTCTGCCCGGTGCTGAATCCCGCCGCGCTCGCAACGGTGATCATCGTCCCGCCGGCGGCAACATCGGCGCCAATTGTCGTCGCACCTGACGTACCCACCGTCGCGATGACGGCAGTCTCTGCGTCTGCGCCCGTATCAATGATGATCGACTGACCGGCGACAAAATCCGCGACACTCGTGACCTTGATATTCGTCGCGCCCACTGCCGACGCCGCCGGCATCGTCGTCGCGACCTGGGTCAGAAAGTCGGTGCAGTTACTGTCCGAGTCGGCGCCGTCCGGGAAACGGCCCGCGCTGCGATTGACTCCAGCGGCGGCTGGTGCGCCGCCGCGGCCGCCCGTACTCGGAACCGGTGCGCGACAACCGCCTTGTCCCAGGCCCGACGTCGCCTGATATCCCTCAGCCGCCCACGGATCGACGAGCAAGCCGTAGTTCAGGCTGTCGACAACGAGACCGGCAGCGTCGCGCAGGACGATGCTGCCGGCGTTCGGCGACAGCGCGGGACCGCCGAACCATTGATTCGGCGCAATCGCGCCCTGATAGCCAGCCGTCGTGACCTTTGCATCGCGAACGACGGAGTCGATCGCGTGATCGCTCGCGAGCGGCTTGTCGAGCGTGATACCGGTGCCGAGCGGTTGGACGGGCTCGTTGCTCGAATGAGCAAGCGCCGTCGCGGGCGAAAAACTAATTCCAGTTCCGCGATCGCTGAACGGCATATTGGCCGCGTGATCGAACTTCAACTTCTCCGCAATCGTAAGGCCGGTGCCGTTCGCGCCTTGCGTGCCGACGGCCGTGACTGTGACCCACTCGATGCCGTGGCCGACGCTGTCGATGTCCAACCGGATCTTGTCGCCGACGGAAACATTGTCGACATTCCCGACCTTGATCGTGCTCGAACCGATGGGCACCGCGGCTGCGAGACGGCCTTGAGTGCCGGCCTTGCCGACCGCCGTCACCGTCGCGATTTCATACTTCTCCGTCGTCCTGCCGACGACGGGATACGTCGCGCCGTAGCCGAGCGCGATCTTTTCGCCGACGACGAATCCGGCGACGTTCGTGACGGGCACGTTCGTCGATCCGACTGGAATTGCGATCACAGGACCATCTGGCAATGGTTGCCATAGTGGCGTGCTGTTGGCTGCGGCAGTTCCGATGCCGGCGATCGTGCGCGTCTCGGCGGCAGCGCCAGTGTCGACAACGATCGAATCGCCGACGGTCATGCCCGTTGTGCTTCGTACGTTGATCGTCGCGTCGCCCTTGCGTGCCTGGGCCGCGAGCCCCGAGTCGGACAAACCGAGCAGGTAGAATCCGCCGGCCGCGAGCTTCGTTCCCGCTGGTACCTTCACGTTGGAAACGATCGCTTGCTGAATCGCGTGCTCCGTCAGCGTCCAGCTGGAGAGATCGACGGGCGCCGTGCCGGCGTTGAACAGTTCGACGAAAGAGTTGGTCGGATTGGCGGGCGCGCCGGAAGCGATTTGAAATTCATTGATCTTGATCGGGCTGACATTGCGGACCTTGAGAGCAACGGTTTCCAGCCCGTTAGGAAGGTCATAGATGTTCCGAGCGACCTCAGACCACCGTACTCGAGCGACGATGTCGCCGTTCCACGGCGCCGGCCCGAAGGTGACAGTAAAGGTCGCGCTTGCGCTCGCGTGAGGCTCAACGAGGCCGGGCTTCATCGTATTCCTGCGCAGAACCGACGTCCATCGCGCCGGCAGACTGATCGTCGGCTCTGCCTGGACCGAGCCGCCTGTCGTATTCGTGAATGTAACGGTGACGTCCTGCGATGAGCCCGGCGACAATGTGAGCACACTTGATGAGCTCGAGGTGGCCGCGCCGGCGGCGATGCTCACCCGCGCCACGTCGTACTTCGCCGCGACGACGTTCGCCTGTATCAACTGATCCGTCGCGTCGGTCGGGAACGTGCCGCCGGCCGTCATGGCGCCTTCGTAGAAGGTGCCTTGCGAGCCGTTGCTGTTGTCGCCGCCGTTGCCGAGCAGAATCGCGCCCTGCTTGCGCATCGGATCGTAACTCTGGTCCACGCGCGGTCCGTCGAACATCACGGCGAGCGCGCCTTGCTGCGAATCTCCGCCGAGCGACGTCCAATGATGCGCCTCGCCCTTCGCCATCGCCGTGACGAATCGCCACGTGATGTTCGGCAGCGTCGCGCAGAGCTTCGAGCGATCTGGCGCGGCATTGACGCAGCCGACGAGATTGTTTTCCTGATCGGTCATCACCCACGGCCCGGGCGGATTTCCGTGGAACCAGCCCGTCGCATCACCGAAATACGTCGTCTCCATGGTCCCGTTGCCGTCGTCGCGGCTGTCGGTTTCGGCGTTGCCGTAGTCGAAGCAGCAGCCGTTGTTGAAATGCTGGCCGTTGATCACCCAGTACTGCCCCTCGGCTTGGTCGTCGACCGCCGTCCCTTTCGGGTCGTCGTTGCGAAGGCCCATGCCCGGCTCGATGAAGGCGCCGTACACCTTGTGCCCCATCACCGTCACGGGCGCCATGTCGGCCAGGGGAAGATTGTTGAATCCGCCCATCGCCGGACCGCTGAATCCGCCGCGCGGCGCCTGCGTCAGGTCGTTGTGCTTGCCGGACTGATCGTAGATTTTGGAAACCCAGCAGTACGTGTTGGCGCAGAACGCGTCCTGCGCGGACGCGTTCGCGTATCCGCCGCCGTCGGTCGCGGCGGAGGCGGACACCACGCCGATGTCGAGCGTCTTGCCGTCCGACTGACGCAGCACCTGATAGAGCGGCCCGCCATAGCCGGCGTAGAGCGCGCGCGTCGTGCTGTGCGCGGCCACGCACGGGTCGCCGGCGGCGGCATAGATGTCACACGGGCCTTGTGGTCTGGCGCCGGGCGCTCTGTTGAGCCGCGCGCCCGACTGCGCGGCCGTCATCATCGCGGCGCCGATCAACGTCGTCAGGGCCGCTGTCAGAGCGACCGTGAATCTGGACTTCATATCGATCTCCTGGCTCGATGGGAAGGTAGCACGGCGCCCCTAAGATCGTTGACAGATCTCATGGGGTGGCGGAGCATGTCTCCATGGTGAGTTCCCGGGAGTTGTTTGCCGACGCCAAGTCATCGCCGGGGCCGGCAGAACCGACCTTCAGCACCGGCATTTTGCCTGCGCAGGATCTGGTTCGCGCGATCGAGGCCAAGGAAATTCAGGCGCTCGAGGACATCACCGACGATCAGATTCAGCCGGCGAGCATTGACCTGCGATTGGGCGGGAAGGCGTATCGCGTCCGCGCCAGTTTCCTTCCCGGCGCCAAATCGACCGTCCAGGAAAAGCTGCGGCAGTTCTCGATGCATGAAACGGACATCTCCAACGGAGGCGTTCTCGAGAAGGGCTGTGTCTACATCATCCCGCTGCTCGAGCACTTGCACCTGAAGCACCGGATGTCGGCGCGCGGCAATCCCAAGAGCTCGACCGGCCGGCTCGACGTCTTCACGCGTCTCATCACCGACCAGGGCACGGAGTTCGATCAGGTGCGGGAGGGCTACCGGGGCCCGTTGTATGCGGAAGTATCACCGCGCACGTTCACGATTCTCGTGCGCAAAGGATCGCGGCTCAGTCAACTTCGCATTCGTCGAGGCGCGCCGCCCACGAGCGATCGGCAGCACCAGGATTTGCATCGAGAGTTCAAGCTCGTCGATCGCGAGCTCTCGGATGAGGACATCAAGAACGGCGTGCCGATCACCGTCGATGTCGTCGGCAGCGCCGAGAACAATCACGTCATCGGCTACCGAGCCAAGAGTCATGCCGGACTCATCGACGTCGACCGCGTCGGACACTACGACAGCGCCGACTTCTGGGATCCCGTGCCCGCGCCGGGCAAGCAGGGGCTCATTCTCGATCCCGCTGATTTCTACATCCTCGCGTCTCGCGAGTCCGTGAAAGTCCCGCCTGGATTCGCCGCCGAGATGATCGCGTACGACACGCTGGTCGGCGAGTTTCGCGTTCACTATGCGGGCTTCTTCGATCCCGGCTTCGGCGACGCCAGCGCCGGCGGCGACGGCGCCAAGGCTGTGCTCGAGGTTCGCTCGTACGAAGTGCCGTTTGTGATCGAAGACGGCCAGATCGTCGGACGTCTGGCGTACGAACGTCTGACCATCCAGCCGGAACGTCTGTACGGCGTCGGCGTGAAGTCGAACTACCAGAAACAGGGGCTGCGCCTCAGCAAGCACTTCAAGCGCGCGTGAGGTCGAAGATTATCGAATCCGCACGACTGCACGCCTCAACCCATCTTCGGCGCCGCTTCGGCGCCCGGCGGCTCGCGGAATGGATCGATGTCGATTGGCGCGTATTCCACATCGAGGATCTCGAGGTGCTCCGTCTTCGTCGGCGCGCGCAGGACGACACGATCGCCGGGGCTTGATTTCATCAGCGCGTGCGCCAGCGGCGACTTCCAACTGATGTAGCGGCGGTCCAGATCAACCTCGTCGACGCCGACGATGCAGACGACATGCTCGCGGCCGGCGGCGTCCTTGTAACTGACGGTGGCGCCGAAAAACACGCGCGTCGCAGCCGATCCGGACCGCGGCGCCGACGGATCGACTACTTCGGCGGCATCGATGCGCTTCGACAGAAAGCGAATGCGCGAGTCGATCTGCCGCAGCCGTCGCTTCGCGTAGAGATAGTCGGCGTTCTCGCTGCGATCGCCGTTGCCGGCGGCCCACGAGACGACCTGCGTCACCGCGGGCCGCTCGCGATTCATGAGGAACCGGTGTTCGTCCTTCAGACGCTGCAAGCCTGCGGGCGTGATGTAGTTCTTCAGCTTTGGCCCGGGCGCGTCGCGCACGGGCTCTCTGAGAGGCCGTTTCGTTCGCATCTGCATTGCGGATCGTCGAAGCGAGAATCAGTATCATCGCATTTCCACGTTCCGCGCCGGAAGAGAGCGATCAGGGTCTTGAACGGCTCGAACTGTCCGGAGGCCGCGGCCTCGGCGGTGCGCGCGAGCAGCGCGTTGAGCTCGGCACTTGAAAATGGCGTAAACGTCGCCGGCAGATGCAGCGCATAGCGGAGGCATTCGAGCGTCGAGACGGTCGGCCCCAATTCACGGCAGACTGTAGCGAGTGACGTTCTACACCATCGGCCACTCGACGAGGGCCATCGATGACTTTCTGGCGCTGCTGCGGGATCACGAGATCGCCGCTCTCGCCGATGTTCGCCGCTACCCAGGTTCGCGCAGACATCCGCAGTTCAGCCAGCAGGCGCTCGCCGCATCGCTCCAGGAAGCCGGGTTCGCCTACCAGCACTTTCCGGAACTCGGCGGCCGGCGTCCGCCTCGGCCGGACTCGCCGAACGGCGCGTGGCGCAACGACGCGTTCCGAGGCTACGCCGACCACATGATGACCGGGGAGTTTCGTGAAGGCATCGCACGGTTGACCTCGCTGGCCGAGCGCGGCCGTACCGCGATCATGTGCGCCGAAGCGGTCTGGTGGCAGTGTCATCGCGGCCTGATCGCCGACTATCTGAAAGCCACCGGACACGAGGTCATTCACATCATGGGTCCGCACAAGACCGACCCGCATCCGTTCACATCCGCCGCGCGGATCGTCGGCGGCCAGTTGTCGTATGCGCCCGAGCGGGACTTGCTCGGCTGAGAGCGCGCGGTCGCCGCATGGGCGTCGCAGCCGGCCGCGAGCGACGCCGAGCGGCACAAAACTCTTGTACTCCCGCCGCCGATTGCGTATCATCCGTACCGATGATCGAGCGAATCGAGTTCGGCCAGCGGCTGCGGCGCGAGCGCGAGCGGCGCGGCGTCCGCCTCGAGACCATTGCGCAATCGACGAAAATCAAAGTGTCGCTGCTCGACGCTCTCGAGCGCGGCGATGTCTCGCACTGGCCGTCCGGCATCTTCGGACGCGGGTTTCTGCGCGCCTATCTGACCGCGATCCACCTGCCCACTGAACCGCTCGTCGCTGAGTTTCAAAGTCTTGGACTCTCGTCGATCGCCGCCGGCGGAACTCGCGGCGAGAAGGAAGCCTTGCGGCTGACGCTCGAGCCCGACTCAGAACCACTTCCGCCCCTGGCAAAACGAATGATTGCCGTCGTCGCGGAGACGAGTGCGGCGCTGGCGGCCGCGGCGCTCGTGTCGCGGTTGACGGGTGCCAGTGTCTGGATCGCGGCGACGGCCGCGCTCTCGATTTATTCGGCCGCTGCCACGCTCTGGTTCGGACGCAGTCCCGCGCTCTGGCTGGCGAACCGCCGAGCCGATCGCACAGACTTCGGCGTCGTCGCGATCGATGCGATCGACGCGGGCCATTCGCTGGCCGACACCAGCACCGGTCCCAGACTGACGTTGGCCGGCGACTAGACCGTACTCTGCCTCTGGCAGCGGAATCCGGATTGAAGTCCGACCGCACGACGACGCCGGCGCATAAGCGGCGGCCACGCTATCGCGGCACGCATCCGCGCACGTTTCAACAGAAATACAAAGAACTCGATCCCGATCGCTATGCTGCGGATGTGAGCAAAGTGCTCGCGTCGGGCAAGACGCCGGCGGGCATGCACCTGCCGATCATGCTGGGCGAGGTCATCGAGCACGCGCGGCCGAAGCCGGGCGAGATCGCCATCGATTGCACGCTCGGCGGCGGCGGCCATGCGCGCGCGATGCTCGACCGGCTGCAGCCGGGTGGACGCCTGATCGGCCTCGATGTCGATCCGCTGGAGCTGCCGCGGACGGAGGCCAGACTGCGCGCGGCCGGATACGGTCCAGACGTGTTCACGCCGCGCCTCGGTAATTTCGCCGGCCTCCCACAAGCGCTCCTCGCTGAAGGTCTCACCGCCGCCGACATCGTCATCGCCGATCTCGGCGTGTCGTCGATGCAGCTCGACAATCCGGATCGCGGATTCAGTTACAAAGGCGTCGGGCCGCTCGACATGCGGATGAATCCGAGCCGCGGCGCGCCGGCGTCGGAGCTGCTCGCGCGCGTCAGCGAGGCGAGGCTCGCCGAGCTGCTCGACGACCACGCAGACGAGCCGCACGCGGAGATCATCGCGCGTCTGCTGAAAGAACATCGACCCGCGACAACGCACGAAGCGGAGCGAGTCGTGCGGACGGGCCTGACGAAGGCGCGGCCGTCGCTGTCGAAGGTCGACGTGAAGATGTCGGTGCGCCGGACGTTTCAGGCGCTGCGCATCGCCGTCAACGACGAGTTCTCGGCGCTCGACGCGCTGCTGCGCGCGCTGCCCCACTGCCTCGCGCCCGGCGGTCGCGTCGTCATCATCACGTTTCATTCCGGCGAAGATCGCCGTGTGAAGAAGGCGTTTCAGGCCGGTCTGCGCGCCGGCGAGTACTCGTCGGTCGCGCGCGAGATCGTCCGAGCCTCGATGGCCGAAACGCGGGCCAACCGCCGCGCCGCGCCGGCGAAGCTGCGCTGGGCGATTCGCGCGCCTCGAACAGAGTGAAGACGCATCGGCTCCGCCTTCGACGATCAGGATGACGCGATCTCGGCGTATCGCGCCAGCGCGTTCGCCAATCGCATGCGGCGCGGCGTCTGGCAATCGGCGTCGAGCAGCCGCGGATTGAGCACGAGGAGGCAGGCGCATCGCGCGCGCGACGTCGCGACGTTGAGGCGATTCAAGCTGTACAGAAACTCCATGCCGCGAGGCGCGTCTTCGGCGCGTGATGACGCCGTCGAGTAGATTACGACCGGCGCTTCCTGCCCCTGAAACTTGTCGACGGTTCCCACCTGGACGGCGCCCGCGCCGGCCGCCCCGAGACGCGCCGCGATGCGCGCGACATGTGCGTTGTACGGCGCCACGACGAGCACGTCGCTCGTGGTCATCGGACGAGCGCAACCGTGCTCGTCGATCCAACGGACGCCGGGATCGAGCAGATCAGCGATGATCGCGGCGACGGCCTCGGCCTCGCGATCCGACGCGTTGCGGCAGCCGTCGTGCTGGACGGGCACGACAAACAATCCGGCGCCGTCGCCACTCAGCCACGGCCGCCCCGGTTGTGCCGCGCCGACAAGCCGTTGCCGTTCGAGACCCGGCTTCGACGACATCTTGCCCTCATAAAACATCTCCGATGTGAACGCGCACAGCTTCGGCGCCAGCCGCCAGGTCGTCGGCAGGAAAATTCCGCGATCCTCGGGCATCGTCTCGCAGCCGGCCAGGACGTGATCGAGCGCCGAGATGTCGATGCCGTCCGGATGACTGCCCTTCTGCGGCTGCTCGAGCTGCTGCGGATCGCCGAGCAGCACGAGACTGCGCCCCGCCGGAGCGACGGCGACGACATTCGCGAGCGACATCTGCCCCGCTTCGTCCGCGAACAGGACGTCGACGGATTTCACGAACTCGGGCCGCGCCCACATCCACGCCGTACCGCCGAGCACGCGTCCTCCCGGCGATCCGATCCAGGCGCGAGCCGTGTCGTTGGCATCCAGCTCATCAATGGCGATCCCCGCAGCCGGCTCGAGGTCGTCTTCTCCGGCTTTGTGCGCGACGGCGATCGGTGCGGTCGCGGCTTTCGCCGTGTCGACGAGCAGTTTGCGAATCACTTTGTGCCCGTTGGCAACCACGCCGACTTTGCGGCCGGCCGCGACCAGCGCCGCGATCATGCGCGCGCCGGTGAAGGTCTTGCCCGAACCAGGCGGACCCTGAATCGGCAACACGCTCTCGTCGAGCTCGAAAACCGCCCGCACGGCGAGGTCGGACGCGGTTTCACCAGGCTGCTGGGCAAAGGGTCCGGGGATCAGTCGCGGCGATCGACGAAGCAGCAGATCGTTCACCACGCGATCGCCGGCGACATCGTCGAGCCCGTGTGCAATCACGGCTTCGGCGGTGCGGCAGATGGATTTCTCCTGCTCAGGCGCCATGACAATCCGCATGCCGATCACGATCCCCGGATCGCAGTCGGTTTGGGCGATGGCTTTCTTGATGTCGACGGTTCGCGCTTCCCGGTCGATGGCGTCTATGGTGCCGAAGGTCTCGTCATTGACCAGTTTCACCGTGTCGCCGGCCTTCAGCTCGTTCTCCTGTATCGGATAGCTGTAGCGATCGACGACCGAGCGCTTCGTCTTGCCAGTTGCGACCGGCGCTGAGATCCGCTCGACGAACTGCAACCCGGCGAGCGCGCCGGGCTCGTCCATCAAATCCTCGGCCGGTTTTTCGCGGAGCCGATGGTACTCGCCAAACGCGACGCGCTCTTCCCGGCGATGCCAATCGACGAGATACGCAAGCAGATAGCGGGCGTGCTCTTCGGCCGAACGCCTGGCCGGCTCCGGCAGCGACGCGTCGATCAACTGGGATCGGAGCGCGATCGCGCGGCGATCGCGCTCGAGCACTCTGTCCGCCGGCTCCGAAGGATTCAGCGGAGGACGCGCGATCGCATCTCCGGCATCGAGTCGCGCCTGGCGCAGCGACTCGAGCCAGCGGCGCAGTTCTTCGTTATTGCTCACATCCCCAACAGCGGCAATGGTTTTCGAGGTCTTCAAGACCGAATCGGACACGTAAATCGGGCAGTCCAGGCGGAGCGCGATGGCCAGGGCGTCGCTCGGCCGGGAGTCCACCGAAATCATCTCCCCGTTCCGCTCGAGCCAGATGATGGCGTAGAAAGTATCTTCTTTCAGGTCGCTGACGACGATCTTTTTTACGGAAGCTTCCAGGCCAAACAGCAGGTTTCGAATAAGGTCGTGGGTCATCGGCCGCGGGGTCGCGACCTTCTCGATTTCGAGGGCAATCGCGTTGGCCTCGTAAACCCCGACCCAGATGGGAAGAATGGCGTTGCCGCCCACATCCTTGAGGACCACGATCGGCATATTGGTCACAGGGTCCATGAGCAACCCGCGGATTTTCATCTCGACTTCCATGCGCTCTCCTCCCAAGTTCAAATCTAGTTCAACAACTCGCCGG
>Ga0209579_10003788_pt1 | contig 10804 bp, 10 predicted proteins | sample Coa_R1_2_FD_187152 | JGI IMG/M metagenome (GOLD analysis project Ga0209579, IMG submission 187152) | Surface soil microbial communities from Centralia Pennsylvania, which are recovering from an underground coalmine fire - Coalmine... | ecosystem: Environmental > Terrestrial > Soil >... | reverse complement strand
TGTCTTCTTCTGAATAAAATGATCAGAGCTGCTGCTTAACATTTTGAGATTAGGCTGCTTCCTTAACTACGTTAACTGAATTTTTCAACACAGCCCTCATAACCCACCATTTTGAGGTTATAAGATGTATCTCTAACAAATTTAAGATAAAATTTTTCAGAATCTATTTCAAAAGATAGAACTACGTCTTTTTTATCATTAGTATCCCAAAAATATTTCAATAGTATAGTAAACCCTTCTGTGGTAGGAAATAAATTTCCGAAATCGCTTACGTTTGAATTGTTTACAAAAGATTGCAAGCGTTCAGCAGGTGTCAACTCTTCTGCCTCTACAGTATCAAAAGGGTCGGGGGATCCCGTTTCTATTTGTTCTTCTGTCGGCGAACGCTCTCTCACAACAGTATCACCGCGCGATATAGGTTCATCGCCATCAGAATCAATGTCAAGATATTGGTTTGAGGCAAAGACTGTGGACGCCGCTGTCGCGCCTGACCCAAATGGATGGGTATACACTATATGTAAATGCGGTAGATTATCTGTTGAGGAGGATACTCCAGATGATATTGTCCCAATAGGGGAGAAAGGTTCAGTAGGCTCCTCGGTTTCGTCTGTAGTAGTTGATGGACTGCCACTAAGATTAACAAGTTTGGATATATTAGTTTTAAGGAGGTTGCATAATGCCTCGAAAGTAGGAGAGGCCGCGCGGTTTGTTCTTGCTTCGGGAGAGTCCGGTTCGTTTTCAAGACTTTTAGGACTTTGTGGAGAGGGAAATGAGTAAATGGATGTGGAAGAGCTAGAAGGGGTAACGGATGAAGTGGACATATAGGATGACATGCAGATCTCCTTTTTTATTTTATCTAAGTGAAAATTTGAATAGTGTGCGATGGTATTTAAGGATGGGATAAAAGAAAAGAAAATTTGTTGTTTGCTCGTTATTCTTAATCGATCGTCTGCCAGGAGGTGATCCGGAGTAGATCTTTGGGGATTTCGAATAGAAAGCGTGAGGGGTTAGTGGGGTAGTCTTTGCCCATTTTTTTGCGATTGCGTGCCATGCTCAACGTGAGATAGCGCTTGGCCCGGGTCATAGCGACATACATGAGCCGCCTTTCTTCTTCCAGGCCGGTTTCCATGAGGCTTTTCTCATGCGGGATGATGTGGTCTTCGAGCCCGACGAGAAAACAGGCAGTGAATTCCAAGCCTTTGGCGCTATGGAATGTCATGACATTGACCTTGTCTTCCTTTTGCTGCTTGTCTCTATCTGCAAATGTTTGTTGATCGAGAAGGGTAGTGCTCAGAAAATGGCTTAGAGAGATTTCTTCTTGCTGCTCTTGAGAGAGCAGTTCTTCCTCATAGATGGCGAGGGTATCGATGCATTGATGGACGTTCTCGCGTTTGAATTCGCGCATTTTTTCCGTTTTGGCATCATCGGTGATCGCAGTGTCATAATCCATTGTCTCGATGAGCCAGGTCAGTGCAGCATGCAAAGGAGGTTTTTCGAATTTGTGCTGGGCTGTTTCTATGAGTTCCACAAAAGAGCGAATCCCCGCGATTGCGCTGTGCGAAAGGCTGTTTTTAATCTCAGAAGAGAGGGGAGAGGCGATTTGGGTGAGCAGTTGCCATAAGGAGATAGCGTTTTGCCGATTGTGCTGCGTAAGCTTGTCCAATGTCGCATCGGAAATGCCTCTTCTGGGTACATTGATAATCCGGAGCAGGGCTTCTTGATCTAAAGGGTTGGAGATGACGCGAAGATAGGACATGAGATCTTTGATCTCGGCGCGCTCATGAAATTCGGTGCCGCCGAAAATCTCATAGGGGATGCCTCGGATCCATGTGTCATTTTTTTTCCATACCGCTTGAAGAAGAGCCATTTCAAAAGAACGGGAGAGGATATTGGAACGATAGAGAATGGCCATCTCTTTCCAGGGGATATTTTTTTCTGTTTTGAGTTTGATCATGCGCTGCACGACAGATGCGGCCTCATCGACCTCGGTAGGAGCGTGGAAAAGGGTGATGGGCTCTCCCTGTTCTGTCGACGACCAAAGTTTTTTTTCATGGCGCTCTGTGTTATGTGCAATGACTGCATTAGCAGCAGACAAGATGAGCGGAGTAGAACGGTAATTCTGTTCGAGTTTGATGACGGTGTTCGATGCGAAATGGAGGATATTTTTGATCTCGGAGCCGCGCCATCCATAAATGGACTGATCATCGTCCCCAACGACGCATAGGTTGCCATGTTTTTCAGAAAGCAGTTGGGCTAAACGGTATTGGATGGGATTCGTATCTTGATACTCGTCGATCATGATATAGCGGAAACGCTCCTGATAGCGGTGAAGGATCTCAGGCTGCGTTTCAAACAGTTCGACAGTCAAAGAGAGGAGGCTGTCGAAATCGACAGCATTATAAGCGCGCATGCATGTTTTGAGCCGCTCGTAAAGAGTGTTAGAAAAGGTGTCGTGCCATTGCGGGTTTTCCACTTTAAGTGCATCGGGCGAGACCCCGCGGCTTTTCGCGTAGGAGATTTTGCTCAAGGTCTTTTCTAAAGAAGGGAGCTCTCCCTCGTGCTCGAGGAGGTGGCGGGCGAGCTGCGTGCTGAGCCGTCGGATGTCTTTTTCATCATAAAGGCTAAAATGTTTGGTATAGCCGAGATGATGGATCTCTTTGCGGAGGATCTGCATGCAAAAGCTGTGAAATGTGCTTAAAGTAACGCATTTCGCGCGTTTTTCTGGGATCAAGCGGCGCAAGCGTTCGCGCATTTCAGATGCAGCCTTGTTCGTAAAGGTCAATCCTAAGATCGCCTCAGGCGGCACCTGAAGATTTTCCAACAAATGAGCGATGCGATAGGTAAGAACGCTTGTTTTACCGCTGCCAGCTCCAGCGAGTATGAGCACGCGTCCATCGATGGCGAGCACCGCTTTTTTCTGTGAAGGATTGAGGTGAGCGTATGTACGATTGCGATCAAGGAGCTGGCTCATAGCTTAAATAGGGGTGGTATTTATTAAATCTCTTTCGCATCCACAAAATCGACAGAACAGGGTTTCAAAAGAGGTATACCCAAACAACTTGGAAATTTGGTTTTTGACCGTGTCGGTTTTGCCTCGGATTTTTTGTCAAAGGCTCTCGCCGTGTCTATTAGCACTGCCGCTCGCCTTTGGCAAAAAATTCAAGGCGCCTCCTTGTCAAATTCCCAAATTTTCAAGTTGTTTGGGTATATTGTGGATTGTTGCAGAATGCGAGGCTATTTTCAAAGCTTTTGAAGCTTATTCAGCAGATCTTTTAAATCGGATAAAATAGCTAGCATCGTCAGCTCAGGATGATTTTTCTTGGGAGAGATGTGCAACTCCAAATCAGCAGGCATAGAAGAGTACAATTCGCGAAAGGCTTCTCTTACAATGCGCTTAAAACGATTGCGGTCGTGCGATTTGCCATAACGGCGGGAGACTGTAATACCCAATTTGGGCGCAAGGCCTCTGGGCTGCCGTCTGTATTCCACGCGTACTTCATTGCCCTGAAAGCGGTGTCCCTGCTTTAAGAGGTTCAAAAAATGAGAACGGTGGAGGACCCGCGCCGATTTAGGAAAACTTTTGTTCACACGGACAGGCGTTTGCGGCCGCTGCGGCGTCTGCGGTTGAGGATTTTTCGTCCGTCTTTGGTTTTCATCCTTTTGCGAAATCCACATGTGGTCTGCCGTTTTCTTTTGCTAGGTTGGTATGTGCGCTTCATTGTAGTATTTCCTTTGACTAAATTTCGCTTAAAATATAACCCATTTTCTTAAAAAGATGCAAGAACCTATCCCGATTAAAAAAAAATATAAGAAGGCGTCTCCAAAGTAAGGGTTCGTCGATTTTGGGGTTCTTTTGAGCCTATTTTACAATCAGGGTAAGGAGAAAATCGCCGCGGTAGCCCAGAGTTTTTGTGAGAAGCAGCTTAAGGTCGTTTTCTGTTTTTACCAGGAACGCTTCCTGGTCTTCTATTTGTAGAGCAGGCATTTCTAAAAAAATTTCCATTTTTTGTTGCGCAAGCAAGGACACATCGGTAGAAAGTGCATTTCCCGGGAACCTCTCTGTCCAGTATTTTTTTATATAAGTGCGGAATAGCGCAGCTTCGATCACTGTGTTTTGTGCGGGCACGATAAATTGGAAATACGCTCCGCGGTTCATGGCATAAAAACCGATGAGAAGCAGGACCCCGCATCCTAGGACGGACAGGCCGATCGGAACAAAGCTCGCACTATGCTCAATAAAGAATTGACTCATTGTAAGGCGCAAATGCGGAGCGTAATGTAAACCGATAAAAAAGCCCCCGATCAGAAGAATGAGCACAGTAAACAAAAATTGCACAGCTGAAAAGAGGAGATGAGCTGGTTTCATTAGATTACAGCTCGTCGTCATATTTGTTCAGAACAGAAGCTTGTTTTGCGCGTTTGATCTGCTTTTCGACAACAGCTTCGATATTTTCCTCTTGCTTGGGAGAAATCAAGTTTTTAAAGATAATATGCACACAGCCGACATGCAGTCCCGTTAGATGGCTGATGTCCTCGACGATCTTTGCCTGGATTTCTTCTGCCTTTTCTGGAATCGAAGTGCCATAGGCGACATTGACCTCGACGCGTATGTTGACAGCGTGATTCTTTTGATCTTGTTCGACATGCACGCCTTTGACCCCATCCAGGCTATCGCGCCCCAAAAGGCTATCGAACAAGGAGCCTTCCAAGGTCTCCACGCCTTCAATGGTTTCGATGCATCGGACAACAATCGATTGGAATACTTTGCTTTCAATATCCCGGACAAAAATCGTATCGGGAAGTTCTAATTCTTTTTTGTCGATTTGTTTGAACGGATCATGCATGCGATCACCTCTATTGAGCTTAACATAAATCCATTATACTCTATTTTCTGTTTTTTCAACGTGTTAAAAATTATTTAACTATATATACCAAAGCAACCGGAAAAAATGGATTTTTAACGGTCTCTCAGCTACTTTGTGTATACCAGAAGCCCCAGGTTCCTATATGATAAAAGCGTATGCAATATTTTTATAGTCTTCTATTCGGTCTTGTCAATGCATTTGTATGCGCCCATTTCGCTAAAAAGCGAGGGCGTAACCCTCTGTATTGGTTTATCGGGGGAGCCCTGTTCGGCTTATTTGCGCTGGGCACATTGTTTCTGCTTCCTATACGAAAAATAGTCGCTCAGGCCAAGGAAGGAGTCCCTGTGCCGTTATTGCAAGCAGCTGTTCCTGCGCAGGCGAGCAAACTCTGGTATTATCTCGACCAGGAAAAGCAGCAATATGGGCCTATGAGTCTAGATGCGCTGGGCAGGGCATGGAATGACGGAAAGCTCCATGTGCATAGCTTAGTGTGGAATGAGGACCTCGAAAGCTGGAAAAAGCTCGAAGAGGTAATGATCAATTTTCAGAAAAAATAAAAAAACCATGTGCGATTCACATGGTTTTTTAAAAATCTTACCAGCTCGCTTTTGTGATGCCTGGGATCATGCCATTGCTGGCCATTTCGCGGAAACACAGACGGGACAGTTTGAATTTTCTCAAAAATCCGCGCGCGCGGCCGGTGAGTTGGCAGCGGTTGCGTAGCCGGACAGGGGAGGAGTTGCGCGGCATTTTATTGAGCGCAATTTTAGCATCTTGCCGTTCTTCCTCGCTTTTATTCATGTCGAGGATGATTTTTTTAAGACGTTGACGTTTTTCCCATCTGAGATTAACGGATCTCTCGCGTCTTTTTTGTTTTGCAATTGAAGATTTTGTCGCCATAAACTCTCACTTACTTCTTTTTTCGTGCAGGGCCTTTTTGCCTCTGCTTGCGATTAGGATCCGTTTTATTGATCACATAGATGCGACCACGCCGTCGGACAATTTTATCCCCTTTGGAAGGGTCGGCTTTAATCGAAGCTCTTACTTTCATGAAATAACCTAATAAAGATCAAACATTTCTTAGAGATTTATACGCGATAGAGGAATTTTTGGCAAGCGGCATGGTATCTGAAAGACAGGGGTTGTAAATTTTCAAAAAAATACTTATTCTTGAGGGGCGGATTCCTTAACAAATAGAAAAATTCCTTTTCATAAAAGGCATATTCTTTTAAAACCCTTTAAAATTGATAAACTTCGATGGAAATGTCATATGAGCGATTCAGAGAATGATGCCATAGATGCCTTCCATAACGTTGAAGGCCATAGCGCGCAGTTTTCTCAAGCTGGGGCGATTGACGATCTCTCGTTGAATCAGCTGCGCGATCATATAAAAAAAGTTATGATCCCGCTTCTCATCAAAAGCTTTCAGTTGAAATTGGAGTTGAGTCAGGCAATCAGTTTGCCCTCTCGTCTTCAGCCTATCAAACAAAAGCACTCTTCCGAAGAGATCATAGCACAGTTAAAGCAGTTGGACAAGGACTTGCAAGTCTTGTTGCTTTGGTGTCAAAGTTGCCGCAACCAGATCCAAAAAGCGCTTGTTCTTCCCGAAGAGGAAATGAAAAGCGTGTTGGCATCGACGCCGCCATCCACTGCAAATCCTGCTGTGTCAAAATCCTTTTCAGAGGCGGTGACAGCGCATTCCACACATTTTAAAGGTCCGCATCAAAAAGAATCCTCCCCCATGGAGGGAAAGATTGCATTGACCAAGGTCGCCAAAAGAAAACGCTGGTGGAATAAAATTTTTTAGGGCGTTTCGTCGATTTTGGGGTTATTTTGGTTGCCTTTTGGTTCTTGAAAATGTCTTTTCGGTTATTCTTATACCGAAACAACTTGAAAAATCGGGAATTTGACAAGGAGGAGCCGACGCCGTCAAAAAACCGATTTTTCAAGTTGTTTCGGTATAAAGACCATTTCTCAATAGTGAAGGACTATCGTGGACGTTGATGAAAAAATATCGCCGATGATGGCGCAGTGGCATGCATGCAAAAAGGAAGCAGGGGATGCTCTTTTGCTCTTTCGCCTTGGGGATTTTTATGAGGCATTTTATGAAGATGCATCTATTTTGTCCAAAGAGCTGGACCTGACGCTGACCAAGCGCCAAGAAGTGCCGATGGCCGGAGTTCCTTCCCATACAGCAGAATCCTATATCGACAAGCTGGTCGCAAAAGGGTTTCGGGTCGCTGTTGCAGAACAGATGGAAGACCCTCGTATGGTCAAAGGGTTGGTGGAGCGCAAAGTCGTAAGGACCATCACGCCCGGCACTGTCGTCATCTCCAGTTTGCTCGCCGATAAGGCGAATAATTTTCTTGTATGCGCCAGCGAGCTCAATGGCATCTTCGGGCTTGCCGTGCTGGATGTAACCACTTCCGATTTTAAAGCGATGGAATGCGAGGGGAGCAAACAGCTCCTCGATGAATTATGCCGACTGAGACCCAAAGAGATCCTTCTTCCTGATGGATGGAAAAAACAACATACGCCACTGATCGAGGAGTTGAAAGGACAGCTGGGATTAGCCGTGCATTTTCAAGAACGATGGCATTTTGATCATGAAATGGCCTGTGATGTGCTTCTCCGTCATTTTCAAGTACACAGTTTGGATGGTTTTGGCCTCAAAGGCATGGTCGCCGCCATCAATGCGGCTGGCGCACTTTTACATTATGTCCACACAGATCTTAAATTGTGCGTGGAACATATCAAAGAGATCCGAACCGAATATCTTTCGCGCTATATGCTGTTAGATCGCTCCACGCAAAGACATCTAGAGCTGTTTGATGGGCTGCATGAAAAAGGGCATACACTCTTGGCCTTTTTAGATAAGACGGCAACTCCCATGGGGGGCCGCCTCTTGAAACAATGGCTGCTGCATCCTCTCCTGGACGTGCAGCATATAGCGTTTCGCCAGGAAGGGATTGCAGAACTGTTGTCGCAAAGCGCCCTGGCTGCACAGGCCCTTTTGCACTTGCGCGAGGTCCGCGATCTGGAACGTTTGATGATGCGCATCGAGACAGGATACGCCTCTCCCCGCGATCTGGCGGGTTTGCGGTTTTCTTTAGAACATATCGCACCGCTTGCGCTGCTTGTGGGCCATGCTTCCAGTGCGATCCTGCAGGATGTCAAACAAGAACTCGTCGATGTCTCATCGCTTGTGAAAACCGTTGCCGATGCGCTTGTCGATCATCCGCCCTTACGCCTAAATGAAGGCGAGATCTTTAAAGCAGGCTACAACCCAGAGCTCGATGAGCTGCACGCGTTAAAAAATAATAGTTATTCCTGGCTTGCCGCTTATCAAGCGGAGCTCAAAGAAAAAACGCAGATCAAGACGTTGAAAGTGGGCTATACCAAAGCATTTGGCTATTACATCGAGATCAGCCGCGGCCAGCAGACGCGCATTCCCGATTATTTTCAGCGCCGACAGACACTGGTCAATTCAGAAAGATGCATCACTCCTGAACTCAAAGAATACGAACACAAAATGCTGCATGCAGAAGAGCGCATGGCCGCTCTGGAATACGAGCTATTCACCGCTTTGCGCAAAGAGGTAATTTCTTACGCGCAGAACGTACGCCGCATTGCAAAAGCAGTGGCCACATTCGATTGTCTGCTCTCGCTCGCACACATCGCTCAACGCTACCACTATACACGGCCGATTGTAGACACCAGTGATCTTTTCGATGTGGAGGCAGGACGCCATCCGGTCATCGAAGCGGCAAGCGGTAGCGAGCCGTTTATTCCCAACGATGTCTTTCTCGATGATAAAATGCATCGCTTGATTTTGATCACGGGGCCGAACATGGCCGGAAAATCTACGTATATCCGGCAGGTTGCTTTGATTGCGATTCTAGCTCAAATGGGATCGTTTGTTCCTGCCAAACGTGCGCATATCGGTGTGATCGATCGTGTATTTAGCCGCATTGGCGCAAGCGATGATCTCTCTCGCGGGCAATCGACATTTATGGTAGAGATGACAGAAACGGCGCATATCCTGCACTATGCGACGCAACGCTCACTTGTCATTTTAGATGAAATCGGCAGAGGTACGAGCACATATGATGGCATTTCGATCGCTTGGGCTGTCGCTGAATATCTATTGACCCAGCCGGAAAAAAGAGCGAAAACGCTGTTCGCCACGCATTATTGGGAGCTTACCGAATTGGAAAAGAAGATTCCAGGAGCTGTGAACTTCAATGTCGCCGTGCACGAATCTGAACGCGGGATTGTCTTTCTGCACAAGATTGTCAAAGGCGGCACTGACAAAAGCTATGGCATCCATGTCGCGCGTCTGGCTGGACTGCCGCATGCGGTGGTCAAACGCGCGCAAGAAATGCTCGCTTCTTTAGAAAAAAATGCGGGACGCAGCCCAGCGATACAGAAAGGCGCGAAGGAAAAGCAGCTTTCTCTTTTTCAAACAGATCCTATCCATTCTGAAATACAAAAAATCGATCCTGTGAACATCACTCCTTTAGAGGCATTAAGAAAAATCATGGCATGGAAGGAGATATTGTCCGTTCCGAAAAATGATTTTTGATCGCAAGCAACTCGACCATTATCCTCTGGATCCGGGCGTCTATCTGATGAAAGACGTAAATCACAAGGTGATCTATGTCGGCAAAGCAAAGCAGCTTAAAATACGGATAAAACAGTATTTTTCCGCCACTCCGGATGCACGTCCGATGGTGCCCTATTTAATCGAAGAAATCGCATTCATCGATACCATTGTCGTCGATTCCGAAAAGGAAGCGCTGCTTTTAGAAAATACGCTCATCAAAAAGCACCAGCCCAAATACAACGCCTTTCTCAAGGACGACAAATCCTATATCAGCCTGATGGTGAATCACCAGCATAAATGGCCCATGCTGCGGCTCATCCGCTATAAAGGAGTCCCCAAAGAAGAAGGGCTCTATTTCGGTCCCTATACCAGTGCTTTTGCCGCACGACAAACTTATGAACTTTTAACGCGGTTATTCCCTTTACGTCAATGTTCCGATGACGAGCTGCAACGCCGCACGCGGCCTTGTCTCTTGTATGGGATCAAACGCTGCTGTGCGCCCTGCGTAGAAAAATGCACCCGGGACGAATATGAAACTTATGTGCAGAGCACGGTCAAATTTTTGCGCGGCCAGGACAAAGAGATGCTTAAAGACCTTTATGCAGACATGCAAAAAGCTTCCAAAGAACTCGAATATGAAAAAGCTGCTGATCTCCTCAAAATGATCCGGCATATCGAACATGTGATCGAAGCGGACCAATTGGTTGTGAAGGTCGATGGAAAAAACACAGATGCTCTCGCCGTCTATCGAGAAGGCCGCGAGGTCATATTGACCCAGTTGATTTTCCGGGAGGGCAAATTGACCGGATCCGAACATTTTTCTTTTACGCAGGCAGTTGAAGAAGATGAAGAACTGTTTTCTTCGTTTATCCTTCAGAATTATACACAAAAAACCCTGCTTCCCGATGAGATCTTAGTCCCTGTATCTCTCAAGGACGCATCTGTTCTGGCCGAGATTTTAAAAGACAGATTGCAGAAAAAAATCGCGCTCACCGCTCCCCAAAAAGGAGAAAAGCTCGCATTAATCGCCCTTGCGGAAAAAAATGCAAAGGCAGCGTTTGAGCGCGAAAAAGACCGTCAGGAGCTTACCGAGAAGATGCTCCTCGATCTACAGGACACCCTCAAGCTCAACCGCTATCCCAAACGCATCATTTGCTTCGATACTTCTCATATCTCAGGACAAGAGCCCGTGGCTGCTCTGATTGCATTTACCGAAGGAGTGAAAGATTCTCAGCGTACCCGTCTCTTTCGCATGAAGACAGCAAAGCCCTCGGACGAATATGGTTATTTGCGCGAAGTGTTACGGCGGCATCTCACACGCGCCAAGCAGGCG
>Ga0209579_10003781_pt1 | contig 10822 bp, 9 predicted proteins | sample Coa_R1_2_FD_187152 | JGI IMG/M metagenome (GOLD analysis project Ga0209579, IMG submission 187152) | Surface soil microbial communities from Centralia Pennsylvania, which are recovering from an underground coalmine fire - Coalmine... | ecosystem: Environmental > Terrestrial > Soil > Unclassified... | reverse complement strand
CGCGCTCGAATGCCTCGAGCACGTACCAGACGATCAGCGAGCCGACCGACGCGAGCACGAGCGCAAGCAGCGGATAGCTGAAGAGCAGGACACGGCCGTGGTCGAACGCGATCTGCACCGCCAGGGCGAACAGGCCCCCGGCGGCGACCGCGATCAGAGGGGTCGCGACGGCGCGGAGCCGGATCGCCAACGCCGGCAGCAACCCGAGCACGAGGATCGAGAGCACATTGAGCCAGCCCGGCGAGCTTCGGAGCGGGAAGCCGCGGAGCGCGCTCTCGACGATGTTCGCCTGGATCTCGGCGCCCGGCATCCACTCGCTGCCTGACGCGGACGTCGCGTGCACGTCTTGGAGCGACGGCGCCGACGCGCCGATCACGACGACCTTGTTCCGGAACGCGCTCGCCGGCACGACGCCGCGGTAGACGTCCCAGTACGAGTACGTCCTGACCGTGCCTGGGGGACCCGCGTAGTCGATCCAATGCGAGCCGGTGCGCGGCTTGGGCACCGGTCGCCCCTCGGCGACGGCCGCCGCGGCGACGCCGAACGTCGTCAACCCGTCGACCGACTCGGGCACGTGTCGCAAGACGCCGTCGGGATCTGCGACGAGCGACGCGTTGGCGGCGACGGCGCCGATCTTCTTCAGCACCGAGTCGCCGCCGAAGACGTTCGTGTGTCCCTGCGCGTCGACCTCGGTCGTGGCGAGGACGACGTGCCGCGCGTGCGCGACCGACTCGATCAGCGCGTTGTCGTCGGCGGCATCGGTGGGCTCTGTGAACTGGATGTCGACTGCGATCGCCTTCGGGTGCCCGGCCGCGATCCGGTCGATCACCTTCGCGTGGTAGCGGCGCGGGAAGGGCCACTGGAGCTTGTTCTGGAAGCCGGCGAACGTGCGGTCGTCGACGGCGACCACCGCGACGTCGGGCGGCGGCCCGGTCGAGCCGCGGATCGAGAAGCGGAGGTCGACCGTGCGCAGCTCGAGCGTGCGGAGAGTGTGGCCGGCGTACGCCGCCAGCGCGATTCCGGTCGCAAGCGCACACACGCCCGCGAAGAGCGCGATGCGGGTACGTCCTCGCCGCCGTCGGATCACGGTCTCCTCATCCCCCTGCCTGCAACTGCGTTTTCGGAGCTACTCAACCCTAGGCCACGAATCGCCGATATGCCAGAGGCGCGACGTTCTTCGCGCCTTATCCGTTCGACTAGGTAGATGGCCAGGATCACTCTCACACTCGCGCTCGTCTCACTCGCCTCCGTCATCGCTCTCGCGGCGCACGCGGTTGCCGCGAAGCCGAGCGGCGGCTCGGTGAGCCGGTCGCTGCTCGCACGGGTGAACTCGGGCCCTGACGGGCGGATCACACGCAGCATCACGTGCACGCGAGTCGCCCGCGGCCGGGAGGAGTTCGCGTGCCGGCTCGTGAGCGTGCGCTCGACGAGCCTCGGCGCACACGTCGCGCTTGTCGACGGCGGCCTGCGCGAGACCTGGCAGCCGCTGCGCGGCTAGCCGGCGTCGCTCACGCGGGCGGCGCGGGTGTAGACACTGACGCGACCGCCGCGGGCCCACCCGCAGAGCGTCACACCCTGAGCGTCCGCGAGCTCGACCGCGAGACTCGACGGCGCGCCGACGCCGACGAGCACCGGGCAGCCCGCGCTCGCCGTCTTCTGCACCAGCTCGAACGAGAGCCGGCCGGTGACGCAGAGGATGGCATCACTCAGCGGCAGCCTCCGCGACTGAAAGGCCCAGCCGACGACCTTGTCGAGCGCGTTGTGGCGCCCGACGTCCTCGCGCACGCAGAAGAGGTCGCCGGTGGGAGCGAAGAGGCCTGCCGCGTGGAGGCCCCCGGTGGCGGCGAATGTCGCCTGCGCCTCGCGCAGCCGCTCGGGGAGCGCCGCCAGCAGAGCCGCGTCGACGGCGAGCGTGGACTCGACCGGCGGTGCCTGCACGGCCACCGCGGCGAGCGCGCCCTTGCCGCAGACTCCGCACGACGACGATGTGTAGAAGTGGCGCCGGAGCCGCTCCGGGTCGAACGCGCGCACCTCCAGCTCGACCGTGTTGACGGGGAGATCGGCCGGTAGCGAGGCGCGAATCGGGTCGAGTCCCTCGCCGACGGCGAAGCCGAGCGCAAGCTCCTCGTCCTGACCGGGCGTGCGCATCGTCACCGCGATCGGCGCGGCGCCGATGCGGAGCTCGAGCGGCTCCTCGACGGCGACGAGGTCACGCTCCGCGTGTCCACCGGGATGGCGGAGAACCTCGACCGGCGCGGTCGAGTACGGCGGCGCGTTCACGTTCGCGAGCAACTGCTCGGGCAGCTCGACGATCGCGACGTCGAGCTCGCCGAGGGCGTCGCGGAGACGCAGCTCGCCGGCGGCGAGCCGCCGCTCGAGCACCGGTAAGACGGTGCGCCGGTACGCGCCGGGCAACGGGCCGGTCTGCGGCACCGCCGCGTCGCGGCACTCGCCGGCCAGCCGTCGGAGCGCGTCCGCGGTCAAGGACGGACAGTCGACCGGAACGACGACGCAGAGGTCGGTCTCCGCGGCACGCAGGCCTGCGACAAGCCCGGCGAGCGGCGCGCGGACGTCGCTCTCGTCGTCGACGAGCTCGAACGGCAGCGGCAGGCCGTCGGCGCGCTTCCCGACAGCGAACCGCGTGCTGCAGCACTCGCCGAGCAACCGCCAGGCCCGCTCGGCCAGCGTCTCGCCGTCGAGGCGGGCCAGCGCCTTCGGCGAGCCGAACCGCGTGCTCGCACCGCCTGCGAGCAGGATGCCGGTCAGCTCGGTCATGCGACGAGCCGCACGCCTGTCCCGACGGCGACGCGCCCGATGCGGGTCGCAAAGGAGTCGAGGGCGCCGGGTGCGATCGCGACCAGCAGGCCGCCGGCCGTCTGCGGATCGAACGCAAGCGCGACCTGGGCCTCGCTCGCGCCGTCGACCGTGAGCGCGTTGCCGACGAAGGCGCGGTTGCGTGCATCGCCGCCGGTGCGCACGCCGCCGGCCGCAAGCTCGAGCGCGCCCGCGAGCACGGGCAGCGCGTTCGCCTCGAGCACCAGCTCCACCCCGCTCCGCGTCGCCATCTCGTACGCGTGCCCGGCGAGCCCGAAGCCGGTCACGTCCGTGACCGCGTGCGGCTCGCGCGGGCGGATCGCGTCGGCGGCTGCGGCGTTCAGGGTCTTCATGCATGGCACCGCCTCGCCGAGGTCGGCCTTCGCGTGTACAAGCAGCCCGGTGCCGAGCGGCTTCGTCAGATAGAGGTCGTCGCCTGGTCGTGCGCCGCCCGTGGTCCACACCTCGTCCGGATGAACCGTGCCGACGACTGCGAGGCCGTACGCCGGCTCTTCGTCGCGCAGCGTGTGGCCGCCTGCGAGAACGCCTCCAGCCTCGCGGACCTTCGCGGCCGCCGCGCGAAAGACGGCGCCGACGACCTCGGCCGGCAGCGATTCCGGGAAGACGGCGATCGAGAGCGCGACAAGCGGCCGGCCGCCCATCGCGAAGACGTCGTTGAGTGCGTTCGTGGCCGCGATCGCGCCGAAGTCGGCGGGGTCGTCGACGATCGGCGGGAAGAAATCCAGCGTGACGACGAGCGCGCGTTCGTCGTCGAGCCTGTAGACGGCTGCGTCGTCGGACGGCGCAAGGCCGACGAGCAGGTCGGGGTCGGCATCCGGGACGAGTCCGCCGACGAGCTCTTGCAACAGCGCGGCCGAGTACTTCGCCGCGCAGCCTCCGCACGACACGAGCTCGGTCAGTCGAACCGATCCGGTATCCACGGTCACAGCGCTCCTACACTCTAGGGATCGAGCTCCGTGAGCTGCCAGGGGTCGACGAGCTGCTGCGCGTCGAGACGATCGCGCGACTGCCACACGCGCGAGCCGTCGCTGCCGTGCGCGAGGCCCTCGCGCACGCTCGCGAAGAGATCGCCGCCGGGGTCGATCCGGGCGACCTGACCGAACGCGTGCTCGAGCTCGCGGCCGCGCACGTCGCACCCAGCCTGCGGCGCGCGATCAACGCGACCGGCGTCGTTCTGCATACGAACCTCGGCCGCGCGCCGCTCGCGACCGCCGCGCTCGAGCGCGTGCGCGAGGTCGCGGCCGGCTACTCGAACCTCGAATACGATCTCGCGACTGGCTCGCGTGGCTCGCGCCAGGATCACCTCGCCGCGCTCCTCCGCCGCCTCACCGGCGCCGAGGACGCGCTCGTCGTCAACAACAACGCCGCCGCCGTCTTGCTGGCGCTTGCCGCGCTCGCGGAGGGACGAGAGGTCGTGGTCTCGCGGGGCGAGCTGATCGAGATCGGCGATGGCTTCCGCATCCCGGACGTGCTCGCACGCTCGGGCGCCCGGCTCGTCGAGGTGGGGACGACGAACCGCACACGCGCGGCGGACTACGAGGCGATGGTCGGACCCGAAACCGCGGCGATCCTGCGCGTCCACCAGTCGAACTTCCGCGTCGTCGGCTTCACCGAGCGGCCGCCGCTGTCGGAGCTCGCCGGTGTCGCACGTCGCAATGCTGTCGCGCTCGTCGACGACCTCGGCTCGGGCAGCCTCGTGCCGCTCGAGGACGAGCCGCTCGTCACGGACAGCCTCGCGGCCGGCGTCGACCTTGTCACGTTCTCAGGCGACAAGCTGCTCGGCGGCCCGCAAGCCGGGATCGTGCTCGGCCGTGCCGAGCTCGTCGATTTGCTGCGACGTCATCCGTTGCAGCGCGCGCTCCGGCCGGACAAGCTGACACTCGCCGCGCTCGAAGGAACGCTGCTCCTGTACGCAGACCCGGAGCGCGCACTCACCGAGGTTCCCGCGCTGCGCGCGCTAGGCGAGCCGCTCGAGCGCGTGCGCGAGCGTGCCGAGCGGCTGGCGGCGCTCGTCGGCGGCCGGGTCGTCGAAACGACCGCATGCGCAGGCGGCGGAGCCCTGCCGCTGCACGAGCTGCCGAGCGCCGCGTGCGCGGTCGAGCTCGAGCAAGCCTCTGCGCTCCGGCTCGCCGACCCGCCGGTGATAGCCGTCGTGCGCGACGAGCTGACGCTGCTCGACTGCCGCACGATCCCAGACGAGGACGTCGACTCGGTCGCGGCCGCCGTACGCGCATGCCGCTGACACTCGGCACCGCAGGCCACATCGACCACGGCAAGACGCGGCTCGTCGAGGCGCTCACCGGCACGAACACGGACCGGCTGCCCGAGGAGCGGGCGCGCGGGATCTCGATCGCGCTCGGCTACGCGTCCCTCGAGCTGCCGGGCGGCAACAGGCTCTCGGTCGTCGACGTCCCCGGACACGAGCGGTTCGTGCGCACGATGGTCGCCGGTGCGAGCGGCATCGACCTCTTCCTGCTCGTCGTCGACGCCGGCGAAGGCCCGCGCGCGCAGACGTACGAGCACCTCGAGATCCTCCGGCTGCTCGAGATCGAGCACGGCGTCGTCGCGCTGACGAAGGTCGACGCGGTCGAGCTCGAGCGCGTCGCCGACGTGACCGGGCTCGTCCCCGGCGCGGAGGTCGTCCGCGTAAGCACGGTGACGGGCGAGGGACTCGAAAAGCTCTGCGGCGCGCTCGGTCGCGCGGCCGCGCAAGTTGCTCCCCGCGAGCTCGACGGCGCAGCCCGCCTCTACGTCGACCGCGTCTTCACGCTTCCCGGCGCCGGGACGGTCGCCACAGGGACCCTCTGGTCTGGCTCGATCGGCGCGGGCGACCCGCTCGAGGTGCTGCCGGCGGGCTTCGACGCGCGCGTGCGCAGCGTGCAGGTGCACGGCGGCTCGGTCGACCGTGCCGACGCGGGTCAGCGCGTCGCTGTCGCACTCTCGCTCGAGCGCCGGCGCCACGTGTCACGCGGCGACGCGCTCGTGACACCGGACTCGTTCACGGTCTCGTACCGACTGGACGTCGCGCTCGCCGGTGCCGTCGCGGGGCCGGTGCGGGTGCTGCACGGAACGAGCGCGACACCGGCTCGCGCGGTCCGCATCGACGAACAGCACGCGCAGCTGCGACTCGAGCGGCCGGTCGTCGCAGCGGCCGGCGATCGCGTCGTCCTGCGCCGTGAGACGACAGTCGGCGGCGGCGTGGTGGTCGATCCGGCCCCGCCGCGCCACGCGGATCCCGCACACGTGGGCCGAGCGTCGGTCGACAGCCCGGTTCGGCTGCGCGAGCTCAGCTTGCGCGGGATCGCGACCGACGGCCTCGAGACCGCCGGCCCCTGGGTGTTCTCGCCGACCTGGCTCGAGGCGTTGCGTCACCGAGTCGAGGCCGCCCTCGAAGCCGAGCCCGGCCTCCCGGCAACGGCGCTCGTCGGCAACGCGCGGTGGGCCGACGAGGTGCTCCCTCTGCTCGGCCTCGAGCGCGTCGGCGCGAAGCACTATCTCCCTGGCCGCCGGCCGCAGCCCGAAGTGGACGACCGTGTCCGTCTCGGCGACGGCAGCACGATCACACCCACCGAGTACGACCGCGCGAAAGCCATCCTCGTCGAGGAGTGCGAGCGGGCCGGCACGATCTCGCTCGCGCGCTTCCGCGACCTGCTGGGCGCGTCGAGGCGAGTCGCGCAGCTCCTGCTCGAGCGCTTCGACGCCGACCGGGTCACGTTGCGCGTCGGCGACGAGCGACGCCTGCGTCGCTCGGCAACCCGCAGCTAGGCTCGTCGGTCGGCTCCTCAGCGCGACGCCGCTTCGAGTGCCGCCCGTCCAAGCTCGCCCGCGCAACGCAGAAACCGCGCCGGATTGTCCGTGCCGGAGAGACCGAACGGTACGCTCGCTCCCGGAGCGGCAGAGGCCGGTGCCTCAGCCGGTCTTCAAAACCGGCCAGGTCGTGTAGCCCACGGCTGGGTGGGTTCGACTCCCACGCCGCTCCGTCCGAGGAAGTCCCTGCACAGAGTGCCGGAAAGGTCGGAGTAGGAGGCGGGCGGGCGAGGCGCTGGCTGGCCCGTTTGGCGTCGGTTGGCGGCTCTGGACCGTCGCGTAACGATCGCGCGTGCGGCGGCATGAATTGATTCTGCTGCCGGGTGTCGAGCTAGTGATGTGCCGCGATGGGAGACTCGGCGCGGGGCCCCGGACGGGGCAAGGCGGTGCGGACGGGGGTGCAGGCGCGCCACGCCCGCGCCTGCGCGTCCCGCGGGTAGCGGATGCTGCTCGTGCCGGCCGAGCTTCCAGGCCCAGATCTGGTCGCCGCGTGAGCGCAAGCCGATCTGGAAAAGCTTCCGCGAGCTCGCGGAAGCGGTCGCCTGGCGGCAGGAGGCGCAGGTCGCGCTTCGTCGCGGCACGCTCCGAGCGCCGAGCCCCTCGACGCTCCGAGAAGCAGCGGAGGAGTGGCTCGCAGCGGCCGAAGCGGGAGTCATCCGCACCCGCTCGGGCGACCGATACAAACCCTCAGCGCTTCGCAGCTACCGGCAAGCGCTCTACGGCAAGGTGCTGCCAGAGCTCGGCTCCCGTCGTCTGACCGCCGTGATGCGCAACACCGTCCAGGATCTCGTCGATCAGCTCGTGGCGGCCGGGCAAGCGCCGAGCACAGTCCGAAACACGATCCTGCCTTTGCGCGCGATCTACCGCCGCGCCCTGCTTCGCGGCGACGTTGCGATCAACCCGACCCTGAAACTCGAGCTCCCGGCCGTAGGGACGCGGCGAGACCGGATCGCGCGCCGCGACGAGGCAGCCAGCTCCGCCAGGGCCAAGGCGGCGAGGGATTCGTCTTCGCCAACCGCCACGGTCGACCGTTCGACCCGATGACACAGCTCACGCGCGCCCGCAAGGCCTGAAGCGGCGCCCGGCTCGACCCGCTCGGCCTGCACGACTGCCGCCACACCTACGCCGCCCACATGATCGCCGCCGGCGTCAACCCCAAAGCACTCAGCATCTGCATGGGCCACTTCAGCATCACCATCACCCTCGACCGCTACGGCCATTTCCTCCCCGGCAACGAACACGAAGCAGCCACCCTCCTCGACACCTGGCTCACGACACGACCCAGCTGAGAACAGCCACCCGTCAATCGCTGCGGTTCGAGTCCAGTTCGGTGGGGCGCGCCGGGATCGAACCGGCGGCCTCCAGCGTGCAAATCGCGGGCGGCGCCGGCTACGGGCGGTCGCTCGCACCAGCACGGCTCCGTCAAACTCACGTGACCTCGCGCGACTCGATTCGGGCAGGGAGGGAGCGCTGCGCGTCCCTTGCACGCTCGCAGCTTGTCTTCACGGCGTATCGAGTCGCAGCTCTGCGGGTTCGCTCGGCACCGGCTTGAGGCGGCCTGGGCCGACGCGGTAGAGGGCGACGCCCTTGTACTGCCGCACGAGGTGCAGGCGTCGATCGTGTGCGGCCAGTTGCCCCTGTGCGCTGTCGGTGTGGACGAGAACGAGGGCGGCGTCGGTGATTGCGCGTAGGCTGCCTGGCTTGCCCTCGAGCCAGTCGAGGTAGAGCCGCTGGTCGCCGGTGCGGAAGGCGTCGAGCGGGTTGCCGAACCGCACCGTTCCGCCGTACAGCTCGACCTGTTCCGCGAGCATGGCGTCGGCGAGCACGGGCAGCTTGCTCGCGGCCGCCTGCCGTGCCAGCAGGTGCGAGCCGGGGTCGCGGGGGCCGTGCGCCCAGGACAAGATCGCCATGCCCGCGAGCGCAAAGAGTGCGGCCGTGCTGAGACGGCGTCGCAGCCCGGGGAGCGCCAGGGCCCGAGCGCCCGGGTAGGCGGCCAGGAAGAGAAGAAAAGGCTCGGCTCTGGCGAGACGGACTGTGGCGGCGGCAAGAACGCACAGCGCGACGGCCTCCCAGAGTCGCAGCCGCCCCCGCACGGCGAGCGCGAGCAGGAGAACGGCGCAGGCGGCGAGCGCGAGCCCGTAGCCGTTCAGGCTGGCGGGAGCCCAGAGACCCCAGTGGCGGCGGGCGCTTTCGTTTTCGAACACTTGCCGGTAGTACGCAGGCGTCTCCAGGAGCACGGGTGTCGCGAACAGCGCGAGGGTCGAAGCCACGCCGACGGCCGCGGCCGTCCGCCGATCGCGGCGTGCCAGAACGAGATAGACGAGCAGCACCGCCCAACCGGTCAGCACCCCCCCGTGCAGGTTCGACCAGAGCGCGACCAGCGGCACCGCGAGCCAGATCCGGCGCGAGGGAACTCGGCTCTCTTGCTCAAGCAGGTAGACGAGCACGGGGAAGAGGGCAAGCGAGAAGAGGTAGGAGCGGGTGTAGACGAGCTGAGGGAGGCAGCCGATGACGACCAGAGCCGCGACGAGCGCGGCAGAACCATCGGCGCTACCTTGCCGCCGCAGGCCGCGGGCGAGGACCGACCAGGCGAGCGTCACGGCCCCGAGCTGCAACAGGATCAGCCCTCGCTCACCAAGGAGCGAGAACATGCTCCAAGCCAAGAGCTCAGCCAGAGCCGGAACATCGTGCCAGCCACTCGTCTGTGCCGACGCGAACGGCAGCGATCCAGGCAGATGCCCGTGGGCGACGAGGCGACCAAGAGGCACCATCCAACGCAGATCGGTGCCGACGACCCCGAGCGAGACGAGCGCCGCTGCAGCGGCCGTCACCGCCCAGGGAGCCCGGGCGAGCGGCAGGTTCAAGACCCTCCAACCCACCCGCTGATCCGGGGTGACCGAGCCTGCCGCGTACCGTGACGGCCCCGGGGATCGCCGCGCCGACGAAGGCACCCGGCGCCGGCGCAGCCCCCGCGACGCTCGACGGCCCCCGACAACGTGCGAGCGGGAGAAGCGCTCGTCCATGCGCCGCATATCGGCATCGTGCTGGCGCACCTGAACAGAGGTGGCTCGCGGAAATGGCCCAATGCAGCCGGGTTCCCTCCGAGGGGCCGGGCGGGGACTCCCGAGCCGACTACCCGCCCGGCCCCGGCTGCGCCACGCACACGGGGCTCTCACCGCGTTTTCATTCCGGCGGCGTAGAACAAGCACGCACATCCGCAACGTAGCCGGCCGGGCGCTCGCAAGCAGTCACGGAACGGGGCCGGGCGGCAAACCTGAGAGCCTTCCCGCCCGGCCCCGCCGGCTGAGCTACAGCAAGCGCCTCGGCGGGCCGTAGCGTCCGGTCCGCCCGCGGCGCCTCCTGCGCACCCCCGTGGTCACGCTGTGGCCACAAGAGGTGAGAGTTCGTAGGCGGTTAAGGCTTCGCCGGGCCTGAGCAAGACCTGCGAGGCGAGCTGACCAGGGGCTGCCTTTGGAGGAGTTGGATCGCTGACGATCGCATCCGATGCGCGCGATCCCTGGAATTGGGGTTGTGGAAGGGAAGCGGCCGACCATGCTGAGTAGCTCGATGTGCCGCCGCTGTCGCTGGTCGTCGCCGCGCCTGACCGCGGTGTTGTTGTTCATCATGCTCGCGACCGCGTTTACGGTCACGGCCTCCGCGCAGGCCGGCGTTGCGCCGACCGTGACGTCGGTGACGACATGGAGAACGAACGCCGCGCCGATGGCCTGGGCCGGCGGTCGGATTTTCTACGACGCCCAGGGTGCAAACGGCATCGACAACGGCTGGTCAGCGAACCCGGACGGCTCGGCGGCCGTCTGCCTCACCTGCATCGCGGCGTTCCCGGCGACGACGCAGCACGGCGTCTCTGACGTCTCACCGGACGGGCGTTACGCCCTCGTGACGGTCGAACGCTCTGGCCACTGGCCGATCCCCGACGGCACGCCGCTTGCGGCGCCGGGGCGTGGCGCCTACAACGACCTCTACCTCGAGACGACCGACGGGCTGCACGCATGGAGGCTCGTCAGCCTGGTGCAACAGGGAACGAGTGCGCTCATCTGGGCGCGATTCAACTCGAGCGGGACTCGGATGGGTGCCCGCCGCGCTTGACAGCGCGCGTCTTTCGTTCAGAGTCGTTACACCGGTTCGGGTCAGCGGAATACGGGTTAGCGCGGACCAGCTC
>Ga0209579_10003780_pt1 | contig 10825 bp, 4 predicted proteins | sample Coa_R1_2_FD_187152 | JGI IMG/M metagenome (GOLD analysis project Ga0209579, IMG submission 187152) | Surface soil microbial communities from Centralia Pennsylvania, which are recovering from an underground coalmine fire - Coalmine... | ecosystem: Environmental > Terrestrial > Soil > Unclassified... | reverse complement strand
GGCGACGCCGCCGGTTTCCAGACGCTGCAACACCTGGCCAGCGGCGAATTCCTCGGCCTGCCGATGCCGTTTGTCATTCTCATCGTGACGTCCATCATCCTGTGGATCGTGCTGCATCGTTCCATCTATGGCCGTTATCTGCTGGCGGTCGGGCGCAATGAGGAGGCCACGCGCTTTTCCGGCGTGAACACCCGGCGCGTCATTGCCAGCGCCTACGTGCTGGGCGGCCTGCTGACGGGCATCTCCGGCATCCTGTTCGCCTTTTACACCAACTCGGTTTCGCCCTCGACGCACGGCAATTTTTACGAGCTCTACGGCATTGCCGCGGCGGTGTTGGGCGGCTGCAGCCTGCGCGGCGGCGAAGGGTCCGTCATCGGCATCCTCATCGGCACCGCCCTGCTGCTCGTGCTGCAAAATCTCGTGAACCTGCTGAACATCCCCAGTTCGCTCAACTTTGCCGTCATGGGCGCCGTGGTGCTCATCGGCGTGCTCGCCGACCAGATTTTTAAAAACCGCGCGGCCAAAAGAATGGCGCGTCAACCTAGATGATGAATTTCAAAAGCATCGGAGTTTGTGGCTATCTGTTTCTGGCGGTGGGTTGCCTGTACGCGCAGAATTCTTCAACCAACACCAATCTTACCGCGAGTGAGGAACAAATCATCGCCGCCGCCAAGGCCGCCGCCGCGCCCCGATTCAACGACGCACGTATCATCGGCATTCGTCCCGGCACGCCGTTTCTCCATTCGCTGGCCGTGACCGGTGCACGCCCGCTCGTTTTTTCCGTTAAAAAACTGCCGGACGGCCTCGCGCTCGATCCACAAACCGGCATCATTACCGGCGTGCTGAAGAAAAAGGGAACCTTCAGTTTTACTGCGTCCGCCCGAAATTCCGCCGGCACGGCCACGACAAAAATAAAAATTGTTTGCGGAGACACCCTGGCACTCACGCCTCCGATGGGTTGGAACAGTTATGACGCTTTTGGCGACAATGTCGTCGAGTCCGAGGTCCTGGCGAACGCGCATTACGTCGCGGCGAAGCTGCAGCCGCTCGGCTGGGATACGGTGGTGGTGGATTATTGCTGGTCCGACCCCGGGGCGCACGACAACAACCGCAATGCCCGCGCCAACGCGCCGCTGGCCGCCGACAATTTCGGGCGTTTGTTGCCCGCGCCCAATCGGTTTCCCTCTGCCGCTGACGGTGCTGGCTTCAAACCGCTCGCCGATGCGGTCCATGCGCTGGGTTTGAAGTTCGGCATCCACGTCATGCGGGGGATTCCACGCAATTCCGTCAAGGCCAACCTGCCCATCGCTGATTCGAATTTCACCGCGACCGAGGCCGCCAACACCAACGACAAGTGCGCCTGGTGCCCTGACATGTTTGGCGTCAGGAATAATGCCGCCGGCCAGGCATGGTATGATTCCTGTGCGCGGCTGTGGGCCGGATGGGGCGTGGATTACATCAAGGTGGACGACCTTTCCCAGCCTTATCACGCGCCGGAAATTGAAATGATCCGGCACGCCATCGATCAATGCGGGCGCAGCATGGTTTTCAGCACGTCGCCCGGACCGACGCCGCCCTCTCGCGCGGCACACATTTCGACCAACGCAAATCTTTGGCGTGTCTCCGGCGATTTCTGGGATACCTGGAGTTCACTCAACCATGAGTTTACGCTCGGCGTGCGCTGGCACGATTTTGTCGGGCCGGGACATTGGCCGGACGCCGACATGCTGCCGGTCGGCCATCTTTCCGTCAGCCACCGCTCCGTCGGTCCCGACCGTTTCACCCGGTTCACGCGCGATGAACAGCTCACGCACCTTTCGCTCTGGTGCCTGCTGCCCTCGCCGCTGATGGTGGGTGCGAATTTGCCGGACAATGACGACTGGACGACGGCGCTCCTGAGCAATCCGGAAGTGCTGGCGGTGGACCAGGACCCGCTTGGCCAACCGGCGCAACGAATGGCGAATCCCGATGTGCCCGCAGAAACGTGGATGAAAAAACTGGCCGACGGCTCGGTGGCTGTCGGATTTTTCAACCGCACTGATCAACCGGTGAAAATCGATGTGCTCTGGCGAAACCTCGGACTTCGTTCCGCACCCAAAGTCCGGGATTTATGGATGCGAAAAGATTTGGACCGGCAGAAGAACTTCACGGCTGAATTACCTGCGCATGGATGCATGCTCCTTGACGTAAATTAAGGTTGAGTTGAATGGCTTTTTCATGGTGCATCTTGCGGTCTATTTTCCGTATAAAAAGACCGCCGGAACGATTTTCTCATTCCGGCGATTGTTCTATCAACTTTCAACTCCCAGCCTTGAACCGTTTTCAGGTGGCCATGTGACTGACCGGGTCACTCCACTCGCTGTGGCCGGTGCTGCCGCCGACGCCGCGATATCGGACGGTATAGGTCGTCCCCGGTGTCACTGGTTGGATAATCATCCGTCGGGCACCCGTGAAGTCGCCCGCATCCGCCCAGGTGTTCCCATTGCCCGCCACCATCGTTTGCGCCTGATACGAATGGGCGTTGAGCAGGGACTCCCCGCGAACCAGCAATTGGCCGCTGATCTCATTAACGACGGCCTGAATGGCCGGCTTGGGCAGCGGCGATTGCGCGCGGTTGGTGCTGGCGGCCTCGAATCCTGAGGACAACAGCATGGCCAGGTCATGACGCGCCAGGCTCTGCACATACATCGCGGTCTTGTGCAGCGCGTCCAGCAACGCCTCGCGCGCCGTGTTCTTGGCGGCGGTCAATGGCGTGCCGCCGTGCAACGCCGCGCTGATAGCGTTTTCAAACGCCAGTTGCAAACTGGTCAGGTCTGTTGGCGTTTGCGCATCGGCGCCTTTGGCCACCGGCACGGGCTTGAGCGGAACCGGCGGGCTCGGGAAAGCGGGATTGCCGGTCAGGCCGTCAATGACACCGCTGGTGAATTCGTCCACCTCGGCGTCCGGCGCTTGCGCGAACCCCAGATAGACTTTGTAGTTTTTCATGGTTGTACCATTCATATTAATAACTCACTAATGAAACGTTGAATTGCTGAACCCCCGGAGGGAACCACATGGTTCCATGGACTGTTCGTTCGCGGCGGGTTCAAGCAACGCCGGTGCCAACCACTAATGCAACATGTAACATTGAAATAAATATTCTAATCATCATCAGGAAAGATTTTGGGCTCGATTTGAAATGAAACACTTAGGCCGGTTCCCGACCCGAACGAATTTCCAATCGCGTGAAAGGTTCTCAAAACAGGTCCAGCCGCCGAAGTCGCCTGGATTGTCTAAAAATAAATCATCCTGGTCGCGGACCGGACAAATTTATCTGCTGAAAAGCCAATGTCGGGGATAAAAGTTCCCTTGCCGGAGATGAATAATGCGTTTTTGGTGACGGACAATGCAAAGTCAGCTTTGGAAGTTCCCTTGTTGGTCATGGACAATGCAAAGTCAGGGAGCAAAGTTCCCTTTTCCATGACGGACAAGCCAAAGTCAGACATGGAAGTTCCCCTGTTTAAGACGGACAAGGTAAAGTCAGAGACTAAAGTTCCCTTGTCCGAGGCGGAAAAGATAAAGTCGGAGATGGAAGTTCCCTTTTCCAAAGGCGACTTTCTTTGTTTATCAACGAGTTAACGAAATCAGAGGCCTGGACTGATCAAAATGGGACAGCTTTAAACATAAATCGCATCGGCAAACAGCGATTTGATGGGGCGGGCGACTTTTATTGCAATGGAAACCTGTTCAAGTTCAACAATCGGGTCACAAAATGGTGACATAAAACAAATTGCTTGACACCATAAGCAGTGCGGGTTTACAAACGCATAGCCTTAGAAACTTTCGACCGCGAGTTGTCAGGCTGGGGTCGCTGTGGAGAGCCTGCACGGGGAATAGATAAAGGGAAGTCCGGGGCCATATCAAATCCGCTTTCGAGCCAACTCAAGGAGTTTGTCCGATGAAACCGATCCACCTATTTGGGGTGCTGCTGGCCGCTTCCACCCTCCAGGCACAAACTTTAAATCAGGCCACAACCAATCCATCGGCTTTGCCCGACCCGACGCCTTACACGGTCGTATCGCAAGGGGCCAATCATCAGGTCTGGCAATCGCAGACCTATAATCAAGCACCCAATGGCAAGATTGTCACAAACATTCTTCAATACACCGAGTTAGCTACGGGTCTGAACCATCTGGTCAACGGTCAATGGGTGGCCAGCAGTGAAGAAATTGACATTGCACCGGACGGCAGTTCGGCTTGGGCGACCAACGGCCAACACCGGGTCTATTTCCCAGGGGACATCTATAACGGCGAAATCGAATTGGTAACACCCGACGGAAAAACGCTGCAAAGCCAGCCCATTGGACTGAGCTATTTTGACGGGACGAACAGTGTGCTGCTGGCCGTGGTGACCAACGCGACCGGGGCGATTCTGTCGTCAGGGAATCAGGTGATTTACACCAATGCGTTCGATGGTTTGAACGCCGATTTGCTATACACCTATACCAAGGCCGGCTTCGAGCAGGACGTTGTCCTGAATGAACAACCGCCCGACCCATCATCGCTGGGTCTGAATCCCGCCACCACCCGGCTCCAGGTGCTCACCGAGTTTTTTGATCCACCGCAGCCGAATGTGACGACGATGACGGTGCCTACCGACGCAGGCGATCTGGAAAATGACATTCTAAACTTTGGGGTGATGCAAATGGGCCAGGGCAGGGCATTTTTGATCGGAGCCGGCTCACCATCGGTTGGTGTGGATAAACAATGGCTGGAATTGGAAGGCAGGCAGTTTCTGGTCGAAGAAGTGCCCATCGTATCAATTGCCAGCGAAATTGACAGCCTGCCACCTTATGTCGCCCAAGCGGGTGTCGGAACAAAACCTGTCGTTTCCAGGAACCTGATCCTGCCGCCGCAACGACAGGTTCACACATCGCCCAAGAATACTTTCGTGGCCAAGGCCATGCCGCCCAGCCGAGGCTTTGTGCTGGATTACACAACAATGACTTCGCAGACCAATTACACATTTCATGGGGACACGACCTATTACTTGAGCGGCACGGTGAATTTGAGCGGCACCAACACCTTTGAAGGCGGGGCGGTGCTCAAATATGCCAGTGGGGCGAGCCTGAATCTGGTTCAAACCACCATTACGCTGCTAATCAACACCCTGACTGGCGATTATCGCCCGGTGGTGTTCACGGCCAAAGATGATAACACGGTCGGTGACACCATTTCCGGTTCGACCGGCAGCCCGAACAACTATTACGCCAATCCGGCATTGGAGATTGAGGATTCCTCCGTCCAGACCCTTTCCAATATCCGGATCGCCTATGCCAGCCAGGCGATTTTGGTCTCGGGCAACAGTGCGGTCACCTTCTATAATGGGCAACTGGTGAATTGTCAGGACGGGGTCACCGTTGCGGACAGTCCGGTGTATCTCCGAAACGTGCTCTTTGCCAATGTCGCGACCAACTTTAACGAGACCAGTGCCGGCACGGTGGATGTCCAGAATGGAACCTTCAACAACATCAAGTATTTGTCCGCTGAAAGCGCCAACAACGCTTTGACGTTGGACGTGACGAACTGTGTTCTGGCCAATGTCACTAACCTGTTTGCGGGCACCTATACCAATGCGGCCAGCGCCTGCACCAATGGGTTTTACAACTGTCCCGCGTTTGGAACAGGCCAGCTTACCAACACCTCCTACCCGTTCCAGTCAGTGGGTGCGGGCAATTATTACCTGACCAACGGCTGCAATTTCCTCAACCAAGGCATGACCAACATCGACCCGGTATTGCTGTCGTCTCTGGCGCAACTGACCACCTATCCTCCGGCGTATGCCTACTCCAATACAACCGTTTCAACCACTACGTGGACCCTTCAGGTGCAACGCGATACGAATGCTGCGCCGGCTTTGGGCTATCATTATGCGCCGATTGATTACGCGGTCAGCGGAGTGACCGTCAGCGGAATACTTACCCTTAGCAACGATGTGGCGGTGGCATCATTCCAGAGCTACTTGTCGGGCACTTGTGCCTCAGGTTTTACGGTGGGTTCGGGTGATTGGTTGACTTCAGTGGGAACAGCGCTGGCTCATAATCAGATATGCCATTATGCCGCCGTCCAGGAGCAGCCAATGCTCTGGGGTGGCAATGCCTTGAAATATGCAATACTCGTTAATGCTTCCAGTTTTACCTCGTCAGCGGTTCTGTACGCGCGGTTTACCGATTTTAACGGGTTAGCGGGACTGGGGACCAGCGCCGGTTTTACGGGAGTGTCGCCGACGGGTGTTAGAATTGGAGGCGGTGATCCGATGGAGCTGAATCTGAGGGATTGCCGGGTGGGTCCGGGATGGCTTGTCTGCGCCACCTATCAGGGCACGGACACCAATGTTTGCATCAACAACCTATTTGACCGGGGGGGGATAATCATCAGCGATTTCGACGGGGACAGCCCGGTGACAATGCAAAATAACCTGTCCCACAACGGTTATGTGTCCTTTGACAATGAGAATCAGACTTACACCTGGACGGTGGAGAACAACTTCTTTGACAATACCGCGTTGCTCCCGGGCAGCGGCGGCCTGTCTGAGGACCACAACGGCTATTGGAACACGACACAACTGACGCCGACCAACGCCAACGACGTGGTGGTGACCAACTTTATTTATGCCACCGGCCCGTTGGGTAATTACTACCAGGTTTCAACCAATCTGTTGAATCAAGGGAGCACTACGGCTGCGGCGCTGGGTCTTTATCACTACACGGTGCAGACCAACTTGGTCGGTAGCGCTGAGGTGGCCGAAGGCACCAACACTGTGAGCATCGGTTTTCACTACGTGGCGGTGGATCAATACGGCAATCCCTTGGACAGCAACGGCGATGGGATTCCCGATTACCTGGAGGACGCCAACGGCGACGGGGTTTACGACACCGGTGACTTGGGTGATTGGCAGCATCTCAACCTTAACGTGATCATCACCCAACCGAGGAATGGAAGCGTTTTTCCCTAAGAATGAATTTACAGAACCTTTGAACGATCTATGGAAACTCAAATTCTTGCTTCTGGGTCTGGCAAATGCCAGCAAGTCTTGCTCCGCTTGAAATTATTATTACTCGTGGGCTTCATGCTGGTTCCGGTGTTTCCCCTGCGGGTGGCAGCGGCGGATTCCATCAATTCAATCACAATCAATTACGCTGACCAGATTTCCAGCGCTCGCCTTTTTAAAGGTCCTTTGGTTTGGGTGGGCCAAATGCCGCCTAGCAGTACCGAATCTCAGGAATTGTGGCAAGCCGCCGGGTTAGACCCATCCTTTGGAGTGACGGACAAGGTCTATAGTTTGGTAACCTTTATCCAAACGCATCCTGATTCTGCGTGGACGCCGTCACTGGAAGCCAACTTGGCTTGGTATTTTCGATCTGAGGGCCGTTACGGTCAGGCTCTGGAATATTGGCAGAAAGCTTGGACGGTAACCAAAGATGCCTCCGACTCGCATGGCCGGTTGGTTGCGGATTTTACCATTGCCTATTGGGGCCAATTGTTGGCCAGTTTGGGGCGGGTCCAAGAACTGGATCAATTGATGGCCGAGGTGAAGGGCAGACAGTTGAGCGGGCAGGAGTATCAACGGTTGTTGAGCCAAACCCGGGATGCGTTGGCGATCATGAAAAGCAACCCGGGTATTTCCTACCGTTGTGGCACGCTGGCGTTGTTTCATGTGGGGGTGGCCTTGAAAGTGAAGAGCGATTTCAGCGCGCTGGCCGACATGAATTCGCCGGACACCGGCTTTTCGTTGTCCCGGTTAATGGAGTTATCAAAAGAATATCAACTGGGATTGGCGGCTGTTAAGCGCCCGGCGGGCAGTGAACTGGTGGTGCCCTCGGTAGTACACTGGAGGCAGTATCATTATGCCGCAATTGTGGCCGAGCGGGATGGTTTGTTCAACGTGGTTGATCCGACCTTTGGCCGGCCCCAATGGATGACAGCAGCGGCAATAAACGAAGATGCCGATGGTTACTTCATGGTGCCGGCCAGAGAGGTGCCGCACGGCTGGCAACAAGTTTCCGAAGGTGAGGCGGTCAAAGTCTATGGTAAAGGATTGAATACAATAGACCCTCCACCCCCACCGCCCCCCTGTCCAGGTGGTGATCCTGCATGTCCGGTTTGTTGTCCGCCGGGCGGTGGCGGCGGTGGCGGCAGTCCCCCCAACCAATGCTCATCATGTGGCATGCCAACGTGGCAGGTGAGCGAACCCTACATTTCTGTTTGGTTGCATGATCAGCCGATGCTTTACAACATGAGCATCGGGCGACAATTTGTACTGACGCTGGATTACCATCAGCGAGAAACCAGGCCAGTGGAAACCAATGCCTACGGTTTGAGCGGTAGCTGGCAAGTGTTCAATTTCGGACCAAATTGGAATTGCAATTTTCTTACTTACCTGGATGTACAAGATAGTTCCAACACCAATTTTACCAACTACTTTGCGACCCAGTATTGTCCCCAAGGCGGCGTGCGAACCTATAGTTGGGATGGTTCGAATCCTGACACACTCACTCATACTCAACTGCAACGCATGACCAACAGTTTGGGCGGGTTTACCGGCTTTGAAATACTCTATCCCAATGGCGCCCAATCCGTCTTTGGCTTGCTGGCCCCGGTGTCCACCATCCCTCCTGAAACGCTGGCTGTGATTACCAAAGTGATTGACCCGCAGGGACACGTAATGCAATACCTGTATGCTACCAATAATAATCTGATTTTGCTCACCAACATTGTAGATTTCGATGGGCGGACCAATCGATTTATCTATGGGAATACCAACTACCCGACCGCAGTGACGCAGGTTATCAATCCCTATTCGGCGACAGTCAACCTCACGTACGACACCAATGGCGTCTTGACCAATCTTGTGGACGTAATGGGCATTAGCAGTTCGTTCCAATATACTTCCACCAACGAGGTATACACGTACTGGGATACCAACATGGACGATTACTATTCCGTCACCAATCCTGTTTTGTTGCTGACCGCGCTAAAAACACCTTACGGCACAACAACTTTCGATTATTTTGACAGCACAGCACCACTGTTCGGCGACGTTCCAGGTAGCGCCGACATCAACCGTGCTATTACCGTGACCCAGCCCGACGGCGGTCATGACCTCTACATGTATCGGGATGACTCGGGTCAACCTGATACTGGTGATAATACCGTAAACCCGGCATTTGCCAATTATCCGTATTATTATTATAATGAAGCTAACGATTATGGTTGGTCCTGGGATTTCGATGATATTGATTTCCCAGACCCGTATACTTACGCCTCTGCCAGTCCTATTGGTTTCGCTGTCCCTCTTGATTTAAGTAATTTTGATAGCGATGCCAACTATTCGGTGTGGATGCAAAATCGGAATTCCTTTTTTTGGGGGCCTCGCCAGTATGCGGCGTTAAGCACCACCAATCTGGTTGACTTAACAACTCAAGACTACGTTTCGGCCCGAATGCGGAACTGGCTGCACACCACTGATAGCGCCGGATCATCAGTAGGCTCGACCCTCAACACGCAAGTGGCGCCCAGTCCGGACGGCACTAACTTCGGTGAAATGACTTGGTATGCCTATCCCGGTAAGTCAGAAAAAAATGTTCAAGGGACTAGCGATTGGCCTGAGTATGTGGGCGTACAAATCAATAATTTGTTGGCTGTCCCTGTCGTTTCCAGCTATTTCGGTTACTCTGGTCCCTTTGGTTACGAGGCTGACCAAGCACGAATGCCGACAGCATATTTCGAACATTATGAATATAATCCACTAGGCTTCGTCACCAACAAGATTATTACTGGCATGGACCTTTTTGGTTACACCGAAAAAACCAACCAATATATCTATGCAGCCAACAATATAGACCTATTGCAGGAAATCGGCCCCGATGGCGTCACCAATGCCGCGTACAGCTATGACGGTTATCATCAGGTTTTGTCCATGACCAATGCCTTGGGCGAAGTCACCCGCTACACCTACAACACCAACGAACAGCTTACAAGCATCACACAACCCAACGGACTTGTGACTACGAACGTTTATGGCAGCGATGGCTTTTTGGAGGAGCAGATTGTCACAGGCTATTCAACTAACAGTTACACCTACACCAATGGCTTGGTCTATACCCACACTGATCCGCGTGGTTTGACCGTCACCAACGCCTGGGATGCCTTGCAGCGTCTCACGAAAGTCAGTTATCCCGACGGCACTTCCGTGTCTTACGTCTATAGCAACTTGGATCTGGCCCGTATTATTGACCGCATGAACTTTACCAATTCATTTGCTTACGATTCCATGCGGCGGATGACGGACTCTACCAACGCCTTGGGCTTCGATACACATTACGAGTACTGTACCTGTGGAGAACTTGAATCTATCCGAGATGCTGCCGGCAATCTGACTTCATTTAACTACGACGCAGCCGGCCGCCTGACCAATACCACCTACGCTGACGGTTACAGTGTCAACCGGGCCTATAATTTCTACGGCCAGTTGCTTAACCTCTGCGACAGTTCTGGCAACAGCGTCAGCAACTACTACGATGATTTCATGCACTTGGCCGCCGTTACCAACACCTTCGGTCAGGTTGCCGCTTATCTGTATGATACTGACGACCGGCTCACCAACAGAGTGGATGCCAACGGTGTCAGCGTGGGGATGACCTATGACAATTTGAACCGCCTTCTCTCCCGAACCTATCCCGATGGGGGAGTGGAACACTTTGGTTATATGGCCGATGTTTCTGGTCCAACCGATTATACCAACCAGATTGGCAATGTTGTCACCTATGCTTACGACGACTTGAGT
>Ga0209579_10003779_pt1 | contig 10828 bp, 12 predicted proteins | sample Coa_R1_2_FD_187152 | JGI IMG/M metagenome (GOLD analysis project Ga0209579, IMG submission 187152) | Surface soil microbial communities from Centralia Pennsylvania, which are recovering from an underground coalmine fire - Coalmine... | ecosystem: Environmental > Terrestrial > Soil >... | reverse complement strand
AATTTGACAAGAAGGCTTCTCGAAATTCTGATCTGGAACGAGCGACCATTGTGCGTGCACAAGGCGCGAGTGAAGATGAGAATTTTGAGAAAAAGCCGACGCAGTCAAAAACCAATTTTTCAGACACGTTGTGTATAAGATCCAATACTTATCAATCCTAAAACAAGAACATTATGTTAAAGAAACCATTGTTAATTGTTGAATAGTTTTAATGGTTTTGACATAGCACTATCCCACCTGTGTCCGACGAGACAATAAACCAGCCTTTGTGAATTTTGAAAAGGCTAATCTAATGAGGTTTCAAAAGGCTCAAAACTCTTTCTCTATACTGCAATACAGGTTGTGGATTTGTTTTGTCTTGCCACAACCAAATATATTTGGTAGAATATCTTTTTTATATTTACAATTCGGATTTAGGGAGCAAATAGTGCCTATTAGTGGAAAGGACATGCGAAAGCTATTTTATGATGTAGGATACGAACTTGTTCCAGGTGCAGGTAAGGGAAGTCATTGGAAGCTCAAAAAAAGAGGATGTCCTACGGTTACTATTCCGAATCATAAGGAATTAAAAAAAGGCACTGAACATGACCTGAGAAAAATTTTAGAAAAAGCAAAATAAAAAACCGAGAGTTATACTATGAAATATCATTTTAAGATTCGTAAAGAAAAAAAAGGATTTTCAGCTCAATGTATAGAGCTAGAAGGATGCCTGACTCAAGGAGATTCTATGAAAGAACTCTTCAAGAATATGCAGGAAGCTTTAAATCTATATGTCCAAGAGCCTGAAGATTCAACGGATCTAGCATCTTTTCCAAACGACTCTATAAGAAAATCCAAAAACGTCGTAGAAGTGGCTTTAGATCCTGAAGTTGCTTTTTCTTTTATGGTTAGATACTATCGTATTAAACACAAAATGACCCAATCTGAAGCAGCAAAAAAAATGGGTTTTGAAAATCTCTATAGTTACCAAAGATTAGAAGCAAAAAAATGCAATCCCAGTCTAAAGATCATTTCTAAAATAAAACAGGTCTTCCCAGATTTTTCTGTGGATTATGCCATAGCATATTAACCAATCGGAAATGAAATGGGGGGGCGGCTGGACGCATTCAGAACTTTCGGTGGGAGATTGATAAGGAAAAAAGTTGAAATATTAACCGCCTTTCCACTTGAAAAGCGATTTTGCAATCTCTGAGTAAAATTTAATGGGATGTTGTTGATAGCTCGGAAGCGGTGATTTCCGTCTCGAGAAGACTTAACTCCTGTATTTGCTTCCCTTCAGAAAAATCAAGTTGCGCAAGGTCAAAATTAATACTATAATTTTGCCCAGTAGGGAAAAAATAATAAGTTCGATGGGTTAAATCAGCAATGCTGGTCCAGAGCGTGAAAGTTCTTAACTCGTTGCCCATAAAACTAACACCATTGTTTTTAGAAACATTATCTTTCTGAAAAACGCGTTCTATACTTTGTTTTATTAAAGATATAGCTTCATCTTTATTTTTCGGTATGGGCAATTCTTTTAAATAGGCAGAAGCTAATACGAAACGACTTGTTGAATCGGTGCCAGTTGGTAGGGAATAATACCCTCCAAATTTTTCGTAGGTCGCTAAATTCTCTAGCTGTTTGTCATAAGTCGGATCATTTGTTCCTACTTGATACTGAGAACCTTGATAGACAATCATTTTCCCTTCAATAAATTCTATGATGGCCGAATCACCAGTGACATCTTCTATCATTAGGTGTAGGGGCCAAATAAATCCATTTACAGTAAGAGGAACAACTTGAAAATGATTATGAGCTTTGAGAGCTTCTTCAACTGTGCGGCACGTGCCAAGTATATATTGAATCCACTCTCCATAATGAATTCCAGGACGAGAGTCTCTTTCTTCATATTGTGTTATAGTTAAAGCTAAAGCATGCATGGCAAGGCCGCATTCGTTGAGACCATCCGTGATAAGATTCTTCATATGAAAGGCAGATATAGAGATATTCCCATATAGGGAAGTCCATGCCAATCCATTATCATCAATTTCACTGCGATAGTGTAGTCCTCGTGGATTTAACCACATTTGTGGTTCATCAGAAATAAATAAATCCATTGTGCGAGCGACAATTTTGTCTTGATTATTTTCGTTCCAAAACATTCGAGTACATGCCTCAATGCCAGATAAAGCGAGAAAATAAAAGACGCATATTATAGTTATGCTTAGAATTTTCATTTTAGTTTTTATCCGTTAACTTTATTAAAAATGTCTTCTAAATCTGGCTGGTTTTTTACGTAGTTATGTTTATGGAAATTGGGCGCGGTTGGACGCATTTAGAATTTTTAACTGGAATCGGCTGTTGTCTTCAGCTATCTTTTTCTCAAAAGAAATCTATCCAAGAAGAAATTCAGATCACCACCCAGAATAAAAAAAATTTGTAAATATGTCTTGAAAAAAAATATAGAATTTTGAATTACACCTAGAAATTTTTGCCAATTTCCAAAGCCACCTGATATGACTGGTAGCCTTTGCCAAATGCTCCTTCTGCTCTCACATCCACATAGGGCATCTTAGGATTGGCTGAGATGGAGAGCATGGAGAACTCGACGACGCCGAGGTTTTTCCCTCCATTGAGGGTAGTGAGTGTGAAGGAGCCAGGAGAGCCGATAAAGGCACCAGTAATGGTGCCTGTATGGAACGCTTTTTGATAGGCATAAGATACCTTTTCGCGGAAAAGGAGTTCGCCCCAGCAGAAGGGGATGCGCTCGCAAAACTTGAGGCCCGCCTCTGCCCAAACAAGAGAGGAGAAGCGCGCCTTCTGAATCACATTGTAGCTGCCTGCGCCATGCTCGTGGAAGCCGCGTTCCCAGTTTGCGACCCATTCGACCATCGCAAAAGGCTCATAGATAAAACTACTGGAACAGATCATCCGATCAGATCCTTCATACCCTATCTCTAAGTGGGGAGCTGTCTGCCAGCCGTGTGTTGAGGAATGCGCCGTTTCATTAAAGCCTGGGAAATAGATATGGCGCCGATTCTGAATGTGGTTATAACCGCCCCAAATCCCCATATCGACATACCAATTATCACGCTTGATCGCTCCATACAGAGTGACAAGCCCTTGGTTGACATTGGCATCACCTGCATCCCGTTTTTCATGGACATGTGTAAAGCCGTAAGCGACAGCGGAGCCTATCGTATTGCCTTCGTGAGCATATTCACCACCGAGAAGCGCTCCACCAAGCCCCAAGTTAAAGCTGACGGTTTCGTTCTTGCCCTCTTGTTTTAAATAATTGCCAAAAGGTGTGAACCAGACAGTTCCGGCTCCTTTACGAACAGGCAAACAATTGTTATTTGAGACAAGAAGCTGCGAAGTGGGAATATTCGCTGCAATATTATGTCCACTCTCTTTTCTTTGGAAGCGCCGCTGCTCTAAATGAGCGCTCACCACCCGACTTGCTGCCAAAAATCCATTTTGCGCGGCATAAGTCGCATAGCTATTGCGCGTCGGTGCCACATTCTCCAGCGCTTGTGCAAGACCACTTGGAAGAAGAGCAAAGGAGCGGATCAGATCGATTGTCCCATTATTATTGAGGTAGGTGGCAAGCTTTGTATTATTGCCATGCAAACCGTTCGTTGGCATCTGCAAAAGAATAGCTATCCCATTGAGCAGAGAACCGAATGGAGGCAGAGCCGAAAATTGTCCATTCAAAAGGTTGACAACATATACATTATCAGAGCCATAGTCTACGGTATAGAGCGTTGTGTCGTTTATAGCCGCATTTGCTAGGTTAGCGAGGCTAGAAATCGTAGTGACAATTGATGAGACGCCAGTTTTTAGATCAACAACACGAACCGTGCCATCATTATCACCTATAACATAAGCGGTTGTACTTGTGGAGAGTGCAATTCCTTCCAATGCCGGATTCCCGGGGATGTTTGCGACAAAAGAGGAAAGACCACTTTCTAGGTCAACAAAGTAAATATTATTATCCCCGGCGCCTACCATATAAGCTGTAGTACTGCTTAACATGGCAATATCAGTGATCTCTGGATTTCCAGGAATCGTTGCTACAGCTGAATAAGCACCCGTTTTTAGATCGACGGAGTAGATCGTACTGTCGGATTGACTAGTTACATAGGCAGTCCTATCACTTGCAAGAGCTAGGTCATAAAGGAAATTCCCAGTTGGTATAGGAATTGGCGTAACCTTGCTGTAGGTATTATTTTGCAGGTTAATTGAATAGATATTCCCATCTCCACCACCCAACACATAAGCTGTGTTTTTATTTAACAAGGCAATATCTGCTGGTTGGCTGCCTGGGATTGTCGTTACAACAAAATTTGCCCCGGTCTGAAAATCAATGAGATAGATCTGGTCATCACCATAACCTGCTGTATAACCAGGCCCTACCGATGAGACTGCTGCACAGACACTCCCTAACTCTAAAAAAGCCAATGCCGTAACGACATGCCAATTATTCATGTCCGCAAGGTAACAACAAACGAGATATTTTTTACACACAAAAAAGGATCAACAGATGGGACGGCTGGACGCATTCAGAACTGCGGCGTGACTCGAACACGCGAAGTCGTGAGACGAGGGATTTACAGTCAGCCGGAATCCAGTGCTCCACAACAAAGCCCAATGCTTATCAATCTAAAATACAACACTCTATGTTTGATTAACAGTGAGTAGTTGTTGGGTGTTTTTGTTTAAAATAGCATGTTGCTGTCCCACCAGTGTCCCATCAAAGAAATCTTCTGTCACTAGTGGCAGTAGTCGAAGATTCAAAGTAGGAGGTTAAGAAGAGGTCTAAAAGGTTCAAAAGCTCTACTTAACCGTACTTTAGCAATTTTTTATCTAAATCGAACCCGGAAGTTCTTGACTTCCGGGTAGCTTCCGGGTTATCTTCCGGGTACTTATTTTTGAGAAGGACTTATGATAGAAGAGTTGCTTCAGCAGGAAGAAGGAAAAACTCTGGAGTTTAAAGAAAACACCAAGAGCTTGAATGGGATCATCCATACGATCATCGCCTTTGCAAATACTGCAGGAGGGAGGATTCTAATCGGAGTGAAAGACAAAACGAAAGAAGTTGTTGGTCTACAAGATCCTATCGAAGAGGAAATGCGGCTTGCAAATGCGATTGCAGACTCAATAGAGCCTCTCTTTAGTCCCGACATTCACGTAGTGTCTTGGAGAAACAAAGAGTTTCTGGTCATTCAGGTTCCTCATAGCTTAGGTCCCTACTATGCAAAATCCAAGGGACTAAAAAAAGGAACCTATATTCGTCTTGGATCGACAAATCGACTGGCAGACGCTGTTATTTTGGCAGAGTTAGAGAGATTGGGAGAAAACGAGTGTTTTGACGAAATGCAAGCCCCCAGTTGTTCAATCAAAGATCTTGACCTTGAGGCCATCAAGGCATGTTTTAAAAAAGTTGGAAAACTCTTCGAAGAATCTACTGCCTTCTCCCTGCGTTTGTATCTGAGAAAGCAATCAAAATCGATTCCAAGCAAGGGAGCAATCCTATTGTTCGGCAAAAATAGAAAAGAAATTTTTCCTCATGCCACCGTTCGTTGCGTTCGTTTTTCTGGGATAACCAAGGATGAAGTTTTAGATCAACAGGATATCGATGACTACCTTCCATTGGCTCTGGATAAAATCACCTCGTTTGTACAGAGAAATACCAAGCTGGGCGCTGAGATTGGCCCATCCATCCGAAAGAACATTGCAGAATATCCACCCGTAGTAGTGAAAGAAGCGGTTACCAATGCCTTAATTCATACCGACTACAGCGCTGCTGGAAGCCAAATCCAAATCGCTATTTTTGACGACCGAATTGAAATTACCAACCCAGGAGCCTTGCCTTTCGGGCTTAATATGGAAGATGCCTTACAAGGAGTTTCCCAACTAAGAAATAGAGTCATCGGCCGCTGCTTTCGAGAACTCGACTTGATCGAGTTATGGGGATCGGGATTGAAGCGCATGATTTCCCAATGCCAAAAATCAGGAATAGCCACTCCACGATTTGAAGAATTGGGGCACTTCTTTCGCGTTACCCTGTTCAATCGTAAAGAGACCAAAATCGTTATCCGCGGATGGAGGAAAGATTTAATGGACCTGATTACAAAACGGAAAGAAATTACTACAAAAGACGCAGCAATTTTCTGGAAAATCTCAGACCGTGCAGCAAGAGTTCGATTAAAGAAAATGGTCGAAGAAGGCCTTGTTGCAGAAATATCCACTCATGCTTTTGACCCTCAGAAGAAATTTATCTTGAAATATTCAATGTACGCCTAAATATTCCCATAGAACCATATGTCCCTGAATCTTCTCCGGAAAGTACGCGTATTCTTATGTTTCGACGTAAAATGGCTTGAAGATTTTGCTCAACCAATTTCCTACTTATGACTATTTCAATCATATCATTTATTCGATGTTCTTTTTCCGAAACTAAATAGGATCGTGCTTCTTTTCCTAATTGGGAAATTTCCTTTCTATATCTTATGCATGCAGAAGCAAAACAAATACTGCTGCTCTCGCAATGGCCTCTAATTTCTTCTGCATATTTTTTATGCATTTCTTCAAGGACAAGCCGATCCTTTTCATTTTTTTCAACAATATAATGATGGACAGTAGGCTGAATTGACATGCGAAAATTTTAACCATCTAGACGTTTTTTTCTATCCAAAAAGGAATATATAAAGGAATGCTTTAAAAATTGAAAAAGTCAATGTGTTGAGTAATGCTGTCCCATAAGCGTCCTCTTTGAGGACTAAAAAGGGCTTAAATTTGATAGGATTTTAGGGGCTAATTTCTATAGAGAAATTGGGGGCGGCTGGACTCGAACCAGCGGAGTCGTGAGACGAGGGATTTACAGTCAGTAGGAATCCAATCCTCAACAACAAAGCCCAATGCTTATCAAGCTTAAAACAAGAAGTTTATGTCAAAGAATGCGTTGTTATTTGTTGAGTAGTTTTAGCTGTTTTGATGTAATGCTGTCCCACCTGTGTCCCACGGGACAATAGCTTAAAGAAAAATTGTCTTCAAATTATGAGCGCTTACGGATTGAGAAAGTAGGCTTTGTGAATTTTTAAAAGCCTACTCTAAAGAAGGTTCAAAAGGCTCAAAACTCTTATCAAGAATTGAAAACAGACTACTGCCTAGGTCATTAGTAATACACCGAACTACAAAACCTATTCATCAATTCCTCTCACATAAGCAAGATAAAAAGCAATTCTACTACAAATAAAATAATCTAACGCAAAAATTGTTTTAAATAGCGTGAATTCTACACGATCAATACAATACTTGTTCGATTAATAATCAAAAATGGAGGTTTATGAAAAAATTATCGATATTGACCTTGTCACTAACTTGCCTTTTTTTGAGCAGTGCAAACAGTGTAAATACTATCAGTGGTCGAGATGGAAATATGATGGAAATTTCAGAGCAAGGTGCATGTGGTGATCCTAGTTGTGCTTATGAAAGAAGAGATCGACGTACAGGCACCATAATGCACTTCGACAGATATGGTAAATTGTTAGGCCGAACAAAAGGCTGATGCAAGCCTTCTAGTTTTGTATCCGCAAAAATTTAAACTATAAAAAACCCCGTCACAAAGGAAATAATTTATGAAAAATGTATTTACAACAACTGTTTTTGCCTCAGCCATTATTTGTTTAGCGCCTGGTTATACGAATGAGCCATCGAAATATGAAGCACAACATCAAATTCAATTTGTAAATTTAGGACAAGATCAAACATTCGCGCAACAAGGTAAAACTTATTTCGACGCAGGAAATTTTAATGGTGCTTGGTATTGTTTCAACGAAGCAATTAAAATCAATCCCAATGAGCAGTTTTATTATTATATGCGCGCCGCCTGTTCCGGCAGACAAGGTAATACTCAGGCTGCGATAATAGATTACAATAAAGCACTAAGTGTTGCTAAAAATGATGAACAAAGAGGTTGGATTTATTATGATTTGGCAATTACTTATGCACAAATGGGTGATGAAAATACAGCCACGGCTCATTTAGTAACATCTGCAAAATGCGGGAATGGATTAGCGCAAAATTTCTGTAACCAATATGGAATTACTTATTCATAATTAAATTCTATTCTATTTTTTTCTTCTTCGTCGTCGTTTTTAGAGCAATTCCCGCTGAGTTGCAATCAGCTAAGTCAGAGTTAGTTAAGACGTGCTCCTTCGTAGAATTTTCGGCAAATTCCATACCCGAATCCTCCGAAAAACCCTCTCCCATAACATTAGATTCTCCTATGAGTGGACGAGATGCGCTTAGCACTCCACCGCGCGAAGCGCCAGCGGGAATTGCTGTCGTTTTTAGAAGACTCTTCCATAACATATTTTTCTATAAACGACGCTTTAAACACCTGAAATTTACACGATCTACTTCAAGTGAACAAATTGGTCTTATGAAATTAAAGCGCGATTCTAGAGCCGTCCAATCGCGTTTATAACGACTTCTATTAATATAGACCTGTAAGCCCCCCAAACCCTCAAAATAGTATCCTCCACTCTTCCGAAATGAGATGGAAAAGCGCTCACTGGATTAAGAAACCGCCATGATAAGGGGTGCCTTGAGCCTTTAGGTATATCCTCTACAAAGCTTCGGGTATTACCTTTTCTTCCTATGCGACTGAGTACTGTTGCCTTTACTCGAAAGGCATCAGCTCCATGGAAGCCCAATTGTATGCAAGGGCTGACCAGTGCTCCGTCAAGCTTAACATCCAGCACGGTCATTCCATTCCATCTTGTAATTCTCAAGACATTTGATTTCTTGGACACACTTATGCTCATCAAAGCAGCAACGATTAAGAATATTACGGGCAGCATCATGAAAACAACCGAAAGAAGATGCGCCTTCTACTAGCGTCACTTGGTAAAAAAACCGGCTTTGGTGAACTTTGAAAAGTCTAGCCTAAAGAAGGTTCAAAAGGCGCAAAAGCACACAAGTTAAAAATCAGAATCCCAACTTCTTGAATTATTAACCTAGATGCAACTTTTAGTTAATAATAATATTAAATATTTTTTGTTTATTTGACTTTTGCTCAATAAGCGTTATGTTAAAATTCTGTTGATATTCATTAACTGGAACAAATATCAATTTATTTAAGTGCGAATGCGAGAATATTGTCTGATCTCTGGCAGTTTTTGCTGAAAAATCGTTATCCAATGCCTCATTGGCTTCAGCGGATTTTACCCCATCTACTACAGCTGGGATTGCAAAAAGCCCGCAAGTAAACCACGCAGCAGCTCCATAGCCAACAGCTCGACCCACAGTTGATGTATGTACTTTTTCAGCAACTTCTTCTGGCCTAGCACAAGATAGACTGATTCTATTTAAGGAAAATAGATAATTCTTATCAGAGTTGTTTTGAATACAGATTTGAATGGGTTGATACCCTTTTTTTATAACATCCCTATCCAGATATTTCTTGCAATCAGCCTTGTTAAAGGCCATAGCTGAAATCAATACTGTTTCAGTATTTACATAAGAAGTTTGAATCATTTCTGAAGAAAGAATATTCAAAGAAGCTGCTTTATAGCTCGCACACCCTGTCAGGAAAAGAATGACAATAGACAATGGAATAAAAACAAACACTTTTTTTTTCATAAAACACCTGATTGCAAAAAAACCATTTTATTTGAATTTATAAATCGAATCAATCTGAATAAATTGTTTTATATCAGCTGCATTTGTTAAAAACAATCAATTACATTGATCATTTAATCTAGTTTATAGTTGCAAATTGAGAATATTCTGTTGAATATACGTTTGCCCCACCAACATAAATATGTCTCACGTAATTAATGCCATTGATTACTGCAAACACAAAATGATCGGTGAATATATACAATTGGCTTTGATCACCTATGCCCTGTCGTCCATCTGGAACCCTTCCCTTAGTGTCATGAACAACTGTTAAAATTACAGTACCATCCGTGTAATAACCACAATGTAAATAACATCCATCATAAAGAGTTTTTTCTACTTTGTATGCGTCTATTCTATAACTCTTACCATTTTCGACTTTTACAGAAGCCGGACGAGCAGTTTCTCTTTGGCTGCAAGTGTTTTTTACATGAGCATCTTTAAGAACTGAACGCAGCTTATTTTGAAATTGAAGAATTTTTACATTCGTACCTAGCTGATTTCCACGAACCATGGACATCAATAAATGTCCTGTGCCCTCAATATAATGACCTTCTTTAAATTCAGCTTGAGAATGATAAAGCCCTATTAAAATCTGCATAGCAAGTGAAGCAATCCCTATCTCTAATCCTCCATGCAGAAATAGAGCAAGATAAAGGGCGTTATTGATAATACCCAAGCAATCTTCCATTGCTTTCTGATACTCACCGTTTTTCAAATGCTCAATCAGATGAACTATTTCAATAATCAAATCGTGACCAGTAGAAATGAGCATTCCAAGAGGATGTGCAAAAATAGTCCCTGCCAAGGCAATTACAGCAATAGAGGTCTGAAGCATCGCATATGGGATTTCTTTGGAATTACCGCTTCTGATGCACTCTAAAAGCTGTTGTGCGCATGTGACAGTGCGGAGACCTCCCATTGCAAGAGATAAGGGAAAACTGAGGGGTTTATAAAGGCTGATGAAAGGAAGGGCAACCAATGCAACGCGCTTGCATTGATCCGTTAATGTATTCTCTTGTGATTCTTTTGATTTATCATTTGGAATATCATTTTTGTATTCACGATGATAATAGACTGGCTGAGAAGATCTCAGCAATTCCCGCTGAGTTGCAATCAGCTAAGTCAGAGTTAGTTAAGACGTGCTCCTTCGTAGAATTTT
>Ga0209579_10003775_pt1 | contig 10835 bp, 11 predicted proteins | sample Coa_R1_2_FD_187152 | JGI IMG/M metagenome (GOLD analysis project Ga0209579, IMG submission 187152) | Surface soil microbial communities from Centralia Pennsylvania, which are recovering from an underground coalmine fire - Coalmine... | ecosystem: Environmental > Terrestrial > Soil >... | reverse complement strand
GAGTGAGGGCGTGTCTCAGGTTAATCTCACTCTTTCCTCGCGTTGGCGTGCGGTCATGCTGACCCTGTTTGACGGCGAAGACAGCTGATGCCCGATGGAGACGGCGGCTTCGCCGAACGGCTGGCGTCGTATGCCCCCGGCTTCGAGCTTTATCTCCAGTTCGACTCCCTGCGCTCCGATCCCCTGCGACGGCTCCGGGGACAAGACCTTCTCGAGGTCCGGCGGCGAGCCCTGGAGCAGCTCAATCGATTGAACCTGAGCACAACACTGGTGGTGACCCTTCAAAAAGGCGTCAACGACGGGGAGATCGGCGAGATCGTGCGGTTCGCGCTGGAACAGGAATGCGTGCGAGGCGTAGCGTTCCAGCCGGTGCAGGCGGCGGGTCGGACGGAGGGGTATGATCCGGCGACGGATCGGCTGACGCTGGCGGAGACTCGCCGGGCGATTCTGGATCAGTCGGGAGTCTTCGATGAGGCAGACCTCGTCCCGGTGCCCTGCAACCCTGACGCGATTATGATGGGTTATGCGCTGAAGGCGGGCGGGAAGGTCCACCCGCTAACTCGTTATGTGAATCCGAAGGACCTCATCGAGGGGGCGCGGAACACGATCGTCTACGAACAGGACGAGGCGCTGCGCGGGCGAATGCTGCGCCTTTTCAGTACCGCCCTCTCCCCGGAGGGCGCCGCAGGACAACTGAAAGAACTTCTGTGCTGCCTTCCCAGCATTGTGGCCCCCAACTTCGGCTACAAGAACCTTTTCCGTGTGATTGTCATGCGCTTCATCGACGCCTGGGATTTCGACGTCCGGGCTATTAAGCGCTCCTGCGTCCACATCGTGAGCGACGATCTCCGCCTCATTCCCTTCGAAACCATGAACCTCTTTTACCGAGGGGATCGTGCGGCGCGCCTGGAGGAACTGAGGAAACTAGCATTGCCTACAGGGTAGTCCCTCAAGCTCGTAGCGCAGCTTCTGCTTCGAGCGTTCGCTTCAGACGCTCGTCCTTCAGCCAAAGCATGGCCATTAATACCCCCAGCCCTGCGGCGCCGAATTGATAGGCCGTAAACCCCACCCAGATCCGCGGCTCCGTGCGGACGAATTCGATGACGAAGCGGAATCCCGCGTAAGCGATGAGGTAGAGCTTCAGAAGCTGCCAGCGGAGTCGGCCGGCCAGCTCCAGGCGCCACAACAGGAATGCCATTGCAGCGTGGAAGCCGCTCTCGAACAGCGGAACTGGAATTCCTGGCGCCGTGCAGCACCCATTGAAGAAACACCCGAGGCGACCCACGCCTACTGCCGCTGCCAGCGGCACCGCAAACCCGTCTCCGGTCTTCGCGCGAATCCCTGCCATCAGCTTCGCGGCCTCGACGCCTAAGTAGCCGCCAGCCAGGCCGGACAGCAACGTCTTCCCGTCCCGAATCCAGATATGCAAGGTGAACGGCGACTCTCCGGCAAAGATCACGAAAGGGAGCTTGGCGCCAATCGCCGCCCCGAGAATGGCCCCCGCGATTACCGCCGCGCGTTGCCGCGCAGGAAGCAAGGACGGCCGATGAAGTGCGAAGGCCGTCCCCAGCGCCAAGACCTGGAAAAGGGCATACAATGCGGGCCCGCTCATGGGAATAGACTAGAACCTCACGGAGTGGATCGGAAGCGTTTGCCGCGACGCGCCATTCCGTTAAACTCCAGAGGTAGGCGGAGGGACCCGAACATGGCGCTGGGCTCGGATCACGGCTGGGCGGCGCTCCTCGCGGTGGGAATCGCCCTCTTCGTGGTCACCGAACTGGCCTGGTGGTGGCAATCCCGACGTCGACTCCCCAACTTGACGGGAGTTGGAAGCAACGTCGTTGCTTTCCTCATTGGAGAACTCCTCCGGCTTGCCACCTTCGGAGTTCGACTCGGGGTCTTCGTCGCGGTCCGCGCCCTCAGCCCCTTTGAGATTCCAACCTCCATTCCCGCCTTCCTTGCCTGCTATCTCTCCGTCGACCTGCTCCTCTACCTCCTCCACCGCCTGATGCATGAGACGCAAATCGGTTGGGCGTTCCATTCCGTCCATCACTCGAGCCACGACTTCAATCTCTCGCTGGGTGGTCGCGTTCACTGGGTGCAGCGCCTCGCAGATGACTTCTTCTATCTTCCCCTGGCCTTAGCCGGCTTCGACCCGCTGCTCATCCTCAGTGCTCTCGAGATCAATCGTGCCTCTCAGTTCTGGGTCCACACGGAGATGATAGGGAAACTTGGGTTCCTGGACGTGCTCCTTAACACGCCGTCCAACCACCGGGTACACCATGCTTGGCGGGACGGAGGGCGACGCTCCAACTACGGATCCAATTTTATGATCTGGGACCGTTTCTTCGGGACCTATGAACCGGAACGGGTCCCCGCGCCCTACGGCACGGACTTGGGCGATTTAGGTAACAACCCCTTCCGGATCCAATGGGCGGGCTTGCGGCAGTTCCTGAAGGGGCGGGAGCTGAAGCAGCCGCTCAAGATCGCCTACACCCTGTGGTTCCTGGTGTGGTGCGCTTCTTATCTTTGGTGGTTCGGACCACAGTCGATGCTTTGGATGTGCTGCATCGCCAACATCGCGATGCTGCTGGGTCTATGGTTCAACAGCCCAGCGGTCATCTCATTCGCGGGCCTCGCGGTCCTGCTAGCGCAGATCCTCTACACGGCGGATCTGGTTGGCGCGCTCATTTTTGGGATCCACTTGTCCGGCGCGACCCGTTACCTGTTCGACTCCACCCAGCCCGTGTACATCCGGATGCTTTCTCTCTTCCACGTCTGGTCCCCACCGCTCCTCCTGACCCTGCTGTGGCGCTTCGGCTACGACCGCCGGGCCTTGCTCATGGTTGTGCTTTGTGCGCTTGTTCTCTTCCCCGTCTGCTTCGCCACGTTCGATCCCACCCACGACACCAACAATCCCGTCATTCCGACGGTCAAGGGCCGACCTTTCGACCGGGATTTCAACATCAACTGGGTCCACGGCTTCTACGACGCTCCAAGCCGGGATCCCGGTCTTGGGGATCTCTTCCGCGCCCTTTCCGGCTACCTCATCGTCCTTGTGTTGCCAACCCACTTGGCACTCCAATGCCTGTTCAGACCGCCTGAGCCCCGTCATGCCGCCTAAACCTGCGTGCCCCAACCGGATCCGCCACTTGGTCGTGGTCCTTATCCTCTGCCTACAGGCCGGGGCCATCGCTGGAGCAACGTTCTTCCCAGCCCTCCGCTTCCTCGCCTGGGCTCCGTTCCACGAGCCCGCTGCCTGTCAAATCCAGGTCCTCATTGAGGGGCATGAACTCAACGATGAGCTTGTGGCTCGGCGCTACGGCCTGCCCCAAATCCACCGCAAGCCCGGATCGGCCGAGGACTGGCAGCTCAACGACATTCGGAACCTCATCGAAGTCGTCGAAGCCTACGAGTCCACCACGGGACGCCGTGATCGCGCCCAGGTCCAGATCGAGTTCCGCCGAAATAGAGGGACCCCGGAGGTGTGGCGATGGCCGCCGGCTCCCTGACCCTCGATGCCGCCGCGCGCACGTTTGGACTTAGCGCGCTGTTTCGGCGTGCGTCGGACACCCAGCATGCGGCGCTCCCTGCGGAGCAAGTCCTGACTGCCAAACTCCTGGCAGCGGCTTGGATCGCTACCGGGCACGTGGCCCAGCTGACGCCGATTCGCGTGCCGTGGGTGGGGGTCCTTCAGCGAGTTCCTGAAGGCTATCCCTGGTCGATGTCCTTCGCCTTCCTCGGACTCGTGGCTGCATTTGGCATCCTCTTCACTCCGTGGACACGATCCTTCTGCCTCTGTCTAGGAGGTGTGATCCTCTTGGGTCTGGCCTCCTCGAAGGCGGCTTTTTCCTACAACCGACTTTACTGCAGCGCTCTTTTCGGCATGATCTCGCTCTCGGGCCCGGGGATCCTCGGGGCAGGGCCGCGAGGTCAGGCGGCCTTGGTCTACTTGGGCGCCGGCTATGACAAGCTCCTAAGCTGGGGATGGCGCTCAGGCTCCATCCTGGACTGCTTCCTCCGGAATCTCGCGGATTTCGGCCGACTTTGGTCGCCAGGCGGACATGTGGGCGAGCCGAACCCCGCGGCCCGCCTGATAGTGGAATTGGTCGATCGGTTCCCCGCCCTTCTGCTTCCGGCCGTCCTGTCTTGGACCGTCATCATCTGCGAATTCGCCCTCGCCGTTGCGTTCTTGCGGAGGTCGTCGACCGCGATCGGACTCAGCGTAGTGTTCCACGGGGGCGTCTTCGTCATCACAGGAGGGACCCTGGGGATGTTCTTCTACGCGGGGCTCATCTCCTCGCTGCTGGCGGTTCCCTGGGCGGAACGGCCCGTGCCTCGGTCAGCCGGGCGGGCGGCCGGCTTCCTGGCCGCCTTGCTCGGAACGCCGTCGGGCTTGCTCTGCCTCTGTCTGTGGACCTGCGGCCCTTGGCTGAGCCCCGGTTTCCTCGTGATGGCCCTTGGAGCCGGACTGTTGGGGATCGTCGTGCTCGGCCTCCCTCCACGCGCGCCACACGGTTCCCAGCTGGATTCGGAGCGGATTAAGCCCTGAGTTCCACCCTTCAACCCCATAGCGTTCCGGCTCCTCGCCGTGGCGCCACGTCCCAAACATCCGGTCCCACAAAATGAGCGTGGCGCCGAAGTTGGCGTCCGCCAGACGTCGCTCCGCCGCGTGGTGGATGCGGTGGTTGCTCGGAGTATTGAGAATGCCGTCGATCCAGCCCAGTTTGCCAATGGTTTCCGTGTGGCACCAGAAAGGCGACATTTCGTTCAGGAGAATCAGGAAGAGAAGCTGGACCGGGTCAAATCCCAGAAATGCGAGTGGGAGGAAGAAGAAGTCGTCAACGAGGCGCTGAAGCCAACCGAGTCGGATCGAGGCCAGCAGGTTCATGGTCTCGCTGGAATGGTGCACCGCGTGGACCGCCCAGCCGAGCCGGGTACCGTGCAGCATGCGATGTTTCCAGTAGTAGATGAAATCGACCAGCAGGTAGCCCAGGATCGCAATCGGAATTGATGCGGGAAGGTGCCAGGGGATCTTGGAATAGATCCAGGCGAACGGAGCCACGCGGATGCCGAACGCCAGCGAGCGAAGCGAGAGTTCCGCCAGCCACATCGCCGGGTTTGTAATGATGAGGCCGGGTGGATCGAATGTTCGGAATCGAGCGGCCCGCCAAACCATTTCGCAGGCCACGAGCGCAAAATAACCACCGAGCCAGTAAAAACGAGATTCCCAAAGGAACTTTGGGAGTTCGTTCATCGCCTTGAGCAGACGGCCAGGATGAAAATGAAGACCATCGCCAGGAGCACTAGTGCGCCGACCAGGGACCAGAGAGCTCCCTTGGCGCAGCCCGATGCGGCCTTGGAGGCTGGCTGAGCGCTTCGGGGCCCGGCGGCCGGCTGCTGGGGGCTTGGGTCAGGCGTTTCTGGAACAGCCATGGTCACCCATCTTAAGGCTTCCTCCAAACTCCGCAAGATGCTGGATCGGATCGACGGATCCCATCAATGCCGACCTGTACCGACGCCAGGAGGCGCATTTCGACCGCTCCAAGGCGGCGGCTCTAGGCCCCCCACCGAGTCTACCAGGCCGCGCACCGCAGCCTGAGCCTTCCGTGCACCACTTCCCATGGAGGGGACTACCAAATATCAGGCTATTCGGTGGCGCCGCTGAAAGGGGGGGCATGTTGGCGATATTACAAGTTAGCTTTGATCTGGGGATCCTTCAGGGACCAGACTGCTATCTTGCTGGGAACTTGACGACATTGTGGACACTCGATAATCTTAAGATCCTACAACGTTCTTTGACAAAAGCGTGAGCGCCGATATTGCTCACGCACCCCAACAAAGAGGGGCAAGCCCCCTACCGCGTTGCCGTGCCGCCGATGAATGGCGCGAGCGCACCGGCTTGCAAGTTGCTGACGTGGGGTATGGCTGTAGAGCGAATGCGTGTCTTTGAGCGCGTCGTCAAGTGCTGTGAAGGGATATTTCTTTCATAGTTCTTGGCGACGCGCTTTTTTGTTGGCCTACGGAACTGAATGGCGGAGAAAAAGAAGTACGTTGTCTGGTCGTTCGAGGAGGTCAAGGAAAGCCTTCAACGACGCTTTCCCGGTGCACCTCTGGGAGAGATACTCCGGATTCTGACGGAGACTCTAATTCTGCGGGCAGAGGAGGGGCGTCGAGCTCCGCCCCCCTATGGTCCCGGAGCAATGACGCTTACTATCGAGGAATTGACCACTCAGGGTCTCTATAAGATCACCGCGCTCTACGAGATCTTCAAAGAGGACCAAGCGGTCGACCTGTTTGACGTCGGCTTGGTGAAGCTGGAAGAGGATCTCTAGCCTACTTCGAACGAGCTGATAATGTCTGCCACCGGAATGCGCTTGCCTCGTTCCTTCGCCGCTTTGGCAGCGAGATAGGTCTCAAAGTCGAGGCCAAGATCGTTCTTCAGTTGGTCGTTGCATTGATCCATGTCCAGAGACTCCTTGAGAGCTCCCGCCTCTTTTGCTTTCCTTGCGGGTTCCGTCCTGTATACAACTTCGTCCAGCAGGACATCGAGCCGAAGTTTCCCAAACCGGTCCGCGACTCGCTCCGAAACGATACGCTCTTCCCGACTAAGAGAAAGCTCTCTTGGGTCCTTCGCTCGCTTCACTTGATAGCGGTGGCCGTTAAACTCGGGAACGAACTGTTCTTCGATAAATCCTTCCTGCGCCAGGCTCTTAATGGTCCCGTAGAATTGGGTGTCGAATGGCCCGTTCTCGAAGAGCCTGTATTGGAACTTCGTGACCGGCTTGCCGTATGTCATCCGGCTAATCAAATCGGTAAGATAGCAAAGCTTGATGAGCTTGGTGCGGCCGAGCCCCCCCTCCAGCTTCTGAATGAAGTAGAGGACCAAGTCCCTCGTTCGCAGCTCTTTTTCTTCAGATGCCATGAAGTACTTCACCCATGAAATGCATAATTCTAACTATCATCCTAGCACGAACCATAAGCGCATGCCAGACCTCCTGCACCCTTTATATCCCTCTAACTCCTCGCAAGGAATGCTTTCATCCTAGCAATGCATGATTCGACGGATACCAGAGGAATACCAGTAGGAAACACTCCTTTACGACCCAGCGGCGGTAGATGAGGAGAGTCCATCCGCTGCAAAGGACTAGATCGCCCAGATACGGCCTGATGGGCTGAAGCGCCGCGGCCAAGTCGCGCTCGTCAAGCATGAGCATGGGCGGGCTGCAGGTTCCAAGCTTTGGAAAGGCGTCGTTGCAGGATTTGGGAGGCCGCCTCATCACCGCGAACCGGGTAGTGCTTCAAATCAAGATAGAGCTGCAAGTCCGAGACCACCCGGATGCCGTTCACCTCCCGGAACCCCTGCAACACGGATTCTCGGTAGTAGGGGCGCATCAGGACGACATTCCCAGCGTTCTTATCCACCGGCTTCAATGCCAAACGGTCCTTGATGCCCTTCGCGACCCCGGGGTCTGCCACGTATAGGTGCCAGACGTCGCTCAGAGTAAACGGTTCAATTAGGTTGTTCCCTGCGTGAAGCGACAGGGCGTACGCACCGGCTTTCGGGAGCACCTCTTTGAGCTGATCTCCCATGTTTCCAGATCGTGCCGGCATGAGGAAGTGGGACTCGATCTCGTTCTTGCGCCAGTTGTAGGAGCTTGACCAGTCGCTAAGAAGCTCCCTCTGGTTCTTGATGCGATAGCGCCGATCCGCTTCCCGAAGGACATAGTGAGCGTCCTCTGCTACCTGCAATATCTTGGATACATAGCCTGGACTGATTCCCACCGCGACGGCGATCTCCCGGACTCCGGCGGGTTCCGATCCCTTTTCCAGGAGATATCGCAGGATCAGGCTGGCACGATCCGCGAACGGACTGCGATTGCGTGCCTCCAGGGGATAGCGGCTCGCCCTAACTTCCTTCTCGATGGCCATGCTGCCGTGGGCGATCCAGACGTTGCCCGAAAGATCAAGGTAGGACAGCCCGTGCTCCCGGCACAACTTGCGCGCATCCTCACCAAGATAGGAAGCCACCACCAAGGAGGCGGGCTCGGAAGAGCGATGGGGTTCTTTCTCGATGGAGAAGATGACTTCCTTGAGTTGCGCAAGGCTCGCCTGAGGAACGAGATGAACGGCGAGCCTAAGTTCGTGCCCCTTCCAAGAGATCTTGAGGACCCGCCCGCTCTGCTCCCAAGTGATCTTCTGGTTGGAGAGGACCGCGGGAACGCGCGCCTTGAGTTCGGACTCCAGTTCGTCCTGTCGCATGTTTCCTGATAACATATTGTTTCCTATATGGGGAATTGTGTCTTACCTGGAAATTAATTTCAAGAGTGGAACAAGACTCTGATTGTCAGCGCTGCTGTGTTGCCACGTCATCTCGTGTTGCACGGTATAAGGCGTTTCCCGTAGGCACGAGATAGGCCGGCTCTTCCAGGATCCCCAGGATAGGTCCTACGCGGTAGACCCCGTCCCGTTTCTCCTTGCTGACTTGTGACACAACCCCTCCTTTGTCTGGTCATATCAGTCAAGGCAAACCCGCGAACAGTTAGTTCGGGCCAAATCTTACTACCTAGAGCATGCGAGGTCCGAAAACGGGGAATCACCGAAGCAACGTTCCTTTAAGCCTGAGCCTTCCGTGCGCCATTTCCATGGAGGGGACTACCGAATATCGGATTATTCGGCCGTCTCGGCGGTACCTTCGTAAGCTCTCTGCCCCGTTCTACTTCATGTATCCAGAAACTCTTGCCGGCTGCCGTCCGGGCGGCCTTCAGGAGGCCATTTCAGTGCAGTCTCACGCCCTGGTCAGCGAATGTGCAACCTAGGGAAGTAGTCAGTATTAATCATTGGTACGAATTCTCGAAAGAGATCAGCCCCCTCGTTGGTAGAACCTGAAGCTTGTGAATACGAAGGCCGCCATGGTGAAGACGGGAAGTGCGACCAGCGACGAATCCCTGGCTCTCGAGGTCCGGGATCGACGGGACCGTTCGGCCCTCGAAGAGCTCGTCGGACGCTACGACCGCCGGATTTTTGGATTGCTCCTCCGGTTCCTGGGGTCCCCCGAACGGGCCGAGGAGGCCGCCCAGGAAACCTTTCTCCGCCTGCTCCGGGGGCTCCCGAGTTATCGAGGCGACCTGCCGTTTCGCCCCTGGCTCTATCGAATCGCCCTGAATACGGCACGGTCGATTGGCACCCGCGAGGCCGAGCGGGGCAACCGGGAACGACGGGCCGCCCTGGGACGGCCGGAGGAAGATCGATCCATGAATCCCGCAGATCAGGTGCTGAGGAAGGAAGTCTCCGCCTTGGTGGAGGACCTCCCAGATAACCAGCGCCAAGCAGTGATCCTCCACTACTTCCAGGGGCTTTCCCACTCGGAGGTAGCCTCCGCTTTAGAAGTCCCGGCCGGGACCGTCGCGAGCCGGATCCACCTCGCCCTGGAATCGCTGCGCGGCCGGCTGGCGACAACCGGGGCGGCCGCCGCGGCCGTCACACTCGAGGAACTGCTCCGGTGCGGCGAGGCCGAGGCGGCCCCGGCGTCGATCCGGTGGGCTGTCCTGCGCGAACTCGCCGCCGGTGCGCGCGAATCGATCTCGGCCGGGGCATTGAAAGGAGTCGTGGTGACCAAGACGAAGCTGTCTTCCATGATCGCCGTAGGCGTCCTCTCCATGGCCGGCGGCGCCGTCGTGGGATACGCCGTGCGATCCGCGAGAGAGCCGGAGCGGCCGGAGCCCATCGCGATCGCATATCCGGCGCCACGACCGGTATCGGCGCGGGAGGCGGAGGTTCCGCCGGCCCCTCCCCGGATCGCCCCGCCCCTTCCGACCGCGACCCCGCCCGCGGCTCACGTCGCACGGACCGCGCCCCCGGAGCAGAAGAAGTCCAAGCTCCAGCGGGCGGCGGCCGTCATCGCCCGGGCGATCCGGGCGTCGGGGAATCGGCCGGCGGGATCCCTCCAACTGCCCCCCGGCGACGCCGGCGAATTGATGAGCCTCATGTCCGATCCGGAGACCGCCGAGGCCCTTCAGAAGGCGAGCGACCTCGACTGGACGAATACGCGCGAATTCATGGCCGCTATGCTGGAAGAGCTGATCCCCGATCTCACCGATGACCAGAAAACGCGCCTTCAAACGCTGTTCGCCGGGATGCAAGCCAACTCTGGAGTCACCGGGGATCCGAACGCGACGAAGCTGGATCGAAAGCTCGGCGAGCTGAAGCTCGGCCGGGAACTGATGAGCGGGCTGGCTTCTTTCCTGTCCCCGACCCAACAGGCGGCTCTGGCCCCGCTGGACCGCCTTGGGGTTCACTCCGTCCCCGTCCAGAAGGTGTGGGTGTCGGCGCCTGAGGACGCAGCGTCGGCGGTTCTGGATTTCTGGTCGAAGAGCTTCGCGCCCTTGAGCGCGGAGGACCGGTCGCGGCTGTCCGGCGCGGCGACGGACTATGCGGCGAGGCTGCGTTCGGTCCAGGGGGACCTCGAGGCCGCCTATGGGGCCGCGTTCGTCAGGAAGCTCGCGAACCCTGCCCCAATGCAAATGGTCGCCTCTCCCGAAGCGGACGCCGCCCCGAAGGGTCCCCCCGCGTCCTACTCGGGACTCATCGTGAATCAATTGGACGCGTACGGCCGGCTGCTCGAACTGGAGCGGGACGAGCGCCAGGTGCTGGCGGCCCTGCTCCCCGGCCAAGCCGACGCGATCCGCGCGGCGGAGGCCTTCACCCCCTTCCTGGACTCCGGAACCCCGCCGGGATTCCTGGGCATTTCAGTCGCCGACCAACCCGGCGGCGGGGCCCGCGTGGCCCAGGTCCTCGAGGACGCTCCGGCTCGGCTCGCCGGTCTCCGCGAAGGG
>Ga0209579_10003774_pt1 | contig 10839 bp, 9 predicted proteins | sample Coa_R1_2_FD_187152 | JGI IMG/M metagenome (GOLD analysis project Ga0209579, IMG submission 187152) | Surface soil microbial communities from Centralia Pennsylvania, which are recovering from an underground coalmine fire - Coalmine... | ecosystem: Environmental > Terrestrial > Soil > Unclassified... | reverse complement strand
GGATCGACTGGATCCATACCGCGCGCGATCAAGGCGCGCTCATTCGTGATTACACCAAATGGGACGACCAGCCGTCCTCGCCCGCCGCCGCGCGCGAATCTATCCTGCGCGGCACCTGGATCGCCAATACCGCCCCCCACGGTCCGGTCTACATCAATTTCGACGCCGAATTGCAGGAGGCGAAAATCTCCGAGCAATTGCCGCCGATCGACGCCGCCCGCTATATGCCGCGGATCGCGACCGCCGCTCCGGCCGATCTTGTGCGCCAAGCGGCGGCGATGCTCAAAGACGCCAAGCAAGTCTTGATCCTCGCCGGCCGCGCCTCGCGCGACCTCGACGCCTGGAATGCGCGCGTCGCGCTTGCCGAAGCGCTCAATGCGCGGGTGGTGACCGACCCGAAGGTCGGCGCGAGTTTCCCGACCGATCACCCGCTCTATGTCGGATCGCCACGCGCGATCACGCCCGACAGTATCGAAGGCTTGAAGAATGTCGACGTCGTTCTCAGCCTGGATTGGGTCGATCTTGCCGGCGCCATGCGCTATGGCGGGCCGATGCCGGCGGCGAAAGTCATTCAAATCTCGCTCGATCACCACGTTCATTTCGGCTGGAACATGGATTACCAGGCCCTGCCGCCCGTCGATCTCATGCTGTCGGCCGATCCCGATCTCGTGGTGCCGGAACTGGTCAGGGAAATCGGCAAAAGCGCAAAGCCGCATGCGATGCCGACGCCGCGCAAGATTTCGGACAAGGGACCGTCCGGCTTCACCAACGAGCACATCGCGCGCAATCTGCGCAAAGTGCTGGGCGACCGCCCGGTCACCTATACGCATCTGCCGTTATCGTGGGACGACAGTTGGGTCACCTTCCGCCATCCGCTGGATTATATCGGCTCCGACGGTGGCGGCGGCGTCGGCGGCGGCCCCGGCATTTCGGTCGGCGCGGCGCTGGCGCTGAAGGGCTCCGGGCGGCTGCCGATCGCGATCTGCGGCGATGGCGACTTCCTGATGGGCTGCACCGCGGTGTGGACGGCGGTGCATTACAAGATCCCGCTGCTCTTCGTGCTCGCCAACAATCGCTCGTTCTATAACGACGAGCTGCACCAGGAGCGGATGGCGCGCGCGCGCAACCGCCCGGTCGAAAACAAGTGGATCGGCCAGCGCATGGCCGATCCCGAAGTCGATCTTGCTGCCATGGGCCGCGCCCAAGGGGCAGTCGGTTTCGGTCCGGTCACCAAGCCTGCCGATCTCGCCGGTATCCTGGAAAAGGCCATCGCCGCGGTCGACGCTGGCGGGGTCGCCGTCGTCGATGTGCGCGTCGAGCCCGGCTATACCGCGGTGATGACCGCGGCAATGACGCGCGGCGGAAATTGAACGGGGGGTCGCTTTAGGGAGAACGATCATGAACGAGGCAGTCCCGCTTAAATCGCTTAAAACGCAAGGCTTGCATCTGCCCGAGCATCGCGACGCCTTCTACGGCGGCAAATGGCACAAGGCGAAATCCGGTCGTTCCGCCGACGCGATCAATCCCGGCACCGGGGAATCTCTCGGTGCCGTTGCCGACTGCGGCGCGGCCGACATCGACGCCGCAGTGAGCGCGGCCAAGGCGGCGTTCCCGACCTGGCGCGACACGGCGCCGCTCGAACGCGCACGGCTATTGAAGCGCATCGCCAATGTGTTGCGCGAAAACGCCGAGGAACTCGCGTTGATCGACGCCGCCGATTGCGGCAATCCCTATACCGAGATGGTGCGCGACGCGACGATCGCCGCCGCGCAAATCGAATTCTACGCCGGCCTCGTCACCGAAATGAAAGGCGCCTCGGTGCCGATGGGTCCCGGCGTGGTGAATTTCTCCGTCCGCGAGCCGCGCGGCGTCGTCGGCCGCATCATCCCGTTCAATCATCCATTCATGTTCTGCGCCGGCAAATCCGGCGCGCCGCTTGCAGCCGGCAACACCGTGGTGATGAAGCCGCCGGAACAGGCGCCGCTGTCCTCGCTCCGTCTCGCCGAGCTGATCGGCGATATTCTGCCGCCCGGTGTGTTCAACCTCGTGCCCGGCGGCAGGGAAGCGGGCTCGGCGCTCGCCTCGCATAAAGACGTTGCGATGATCGCGCTCATCGGCTCGGTGCCGACCGGTCGTGCGGTGATGAAGGCCGCTTCCGATACGCTCAAAGCGGTGATGCTGGAACTCGGCGGCAAGAATGCGCTGATCGCCTTCCCCGATGCCGATCCGGACGAAGTTGCCGACGGCGTGATCGGCGGCATGAACTTCACCTGGTGCGGGCAATCGTGCGGCTCGACCAGCCGCGCCTTCATCCATGAGAAAATCTACGACGCCGTGCTCGCCAAAGTGAAGACCAAGATCGCCCATTACAAGCCGGGCATCGCCACCGATCCCACCACCACCATGGGCTCGATCATCTCCAAGACGCAGTACGAGCGCATATTGGGCTTCATTGACAGCGCCCGGAAGGAAGGTGCGCGGCTTCTGACCGGCGGCGGCCGGCCGTCCGACCTGGCGCTCGCCAAAGGCTTCTTCATTGAGCCGACGGTGTTTTACGACGTGCAGCCCTCCATGCGCATCGCGCGCGAGGAGATTTTCGGGCCGGTGCTCTCGGTCTTCAAATGGAGCGATGAAAAGAAGATGCTCGACGAGGTCAACGCCGTCGAATACGGGCTGACCGCTTCGATCTGGACCAACGATTTGTCCACCGCGCATCGCACCGCGGCCGCCGTGCAGGCCGGCTTCATCTGGATCAACGAAGTGAGCAAACATTTTCTCGGCGCGCCGTTCGGCGGCTACAAGCAGTCCGGTATCGGCCGCGAGGAATGCTTTGAGGAATTGCTCGCTTATACGCAGGAGAAGAACATCCACGTGCGGCTCAAGCCGGCGCAGGTATAGCGCCGGCAAAGCTGCGCCGTGGTGCGACGATGAGACGGCCGGAATTCTTGGCGCTCATCGGCTGCGGGGCGGCCGTGTGGCCGCTCGCCGCACGCGCGTAGCGCCGATCCGTAGGGAGGAGATCATGCGCAAAGCCAAGCGCGGACATGCCGCCGCGGCGCTCGAACAGGTTGCCGGCAATGGTCTATTGCACCGCCGCGCTTTGCTTGGCGGCGGCATCGCCTTTGCAGGCGCGCTGGCCAACGGCGCAGCGTCAACCGGCGCTGCGGCCGAGCCATTGCAAGAACCGGAATGGAGTCTGGCGCCCGGCGACGTGACGCCGGTGCTGCAGACACCGTCGCGCTTCGAAGCCAAGGTGGTGCGCACGCTCAGCAACCCGAAGGGCGAAGCGCGCACCCAGCACGCGCGCGCGCCGTTGCAAATGCTCGAAGGCACGATCACGCCGAACCCGCTGCACTTCACCATCCTGCATTCCGGCATTCCGGATATCGATCCGGCGCAGCATGTCCTCGTCATTCACGGCATGGCCAAACAGCCGCTCGAATTCACCGTCGACGCGCTGCTGCGTTATCCGATGGTCACGCGCAAGCATTTCGTCGAATGCGGCGGCAACAGCGCACCGATGTTCTCGCCGGAGCCGATCCAGGCGACGGTGCAGGCATTGCACGGCTTGAGTTCCTGTGCGGAATGGACCGGCGTGCCGCTGTCGACCTTGCTCGACGAGGCCGGCGTCGATCCGAAAGCGACATGGTTGGTCGCCGAAGGCGCCGATTCGCTCGCCGTGTCGCGCAGCGTGCCGATGAAAAAGGCCTACGACGACGCCATGATCGCGCTGTACCAGAACGGCGAGCGGTTGATGCCCGGCAACGGCTACCCGATGCGGCTGTTGTTGCCCGGTTACGAAGGCAACATGAACATAAAATTCCTGCGCCGCCTCAAAGCGGTCGATCAGCCGGCCATGACCTATTACGAGTCGCGCAACTACTCGCCGCTATTGCCGGACGGCAAGGCGTATAAGTTCTACTTCGTCTGCGAGGTGAAATCGTACATCACCCGGCCGTCGTTCGGTTACAGCCTCAACGGACCGGGATTTTACGAGATTTCCGGCCTCGCTTATTCCGGCAACGGGCGCATCAAGAAAGTCTTAGTATCCGCCGACGGCGGCAAAAGCTGGGGCGAAGCGGCGGTTGACGGGCCTGTCAGTGCAAAATCGTTCACGCGCTTTCGCATGCCGTGGCGCTGGGACGGCCAGCCGGCGGTGTTGACCAGCAGAGCCTGGGACGAGTCCGGCGCGGCGCAGCCGCTGCGCGCCGATTTCGTTGCCGCGCGCGGCGAAGCCAAGAAAGTGCCGAACGTCCTTGGCTTTCCCAATCAGCACTACAACAGCCTCACGTCTTGGGGGATCGATGGCAACGGGGAGATCAAACATGTCTATGTTTAAGCCGCTCGCCGCCGGCCTCCTTGTCGCGCTCGTCTTCGGAACGGCAGCGATCGCCGGCGACAGCCCGCATCTGGGCAAGCCAATGACCGACGCCGATATCAAGCGGTGGGACATCACGGTGCTGCCGGACGGCAGCAATCTGCCGCCAGGCAGCGGCACGGCCGCGCAAGGCGCCAAGCTCTATGTCGACAAAGGCTGCAGCCTCTGCCACGGCGAGAATGGCAAAGGCGGACCAAATCCGACGCTGGTCGGCAATCCGTCGCTCACCGCGGACGGCATCGCTTCGACCAAAACCATCGCCAATTTCTGGGCGTGGCCGACGACATTGTTCGATTACATCCGCCGCGCCATGCCGTGGACCTCGCCGCAGACGCTGAGCGACGACGAAGTTTACGCGCTGTGCGCCTATCTGTTCGCAGCCAACAATCTCATCCCGCAGGATGAGGTGATGGACGCGCAGACGTTGCCCAAGGTGAAGATGCCGAACCACGACAACTTCATCGTCAAGTTTCCAGACCGGATTTAGGTTTCGTCATTCCGAGACGTCGCGAAGCGGCGAGCCCGGGATCACTACAGCTTGAACGTCTCATACGTCGCCGGATGAAACAGCTCATCAACCGCGACGCGGCGCGCCGACAGACCTTCGGCGTGATGCTGGCCTAGGAAATAATCGAGCACTTTGCGGTTTCTCCCGACGCCGTAGGACCAGAAATCGTGGCCCATCAGGTCGCGCGCCTCTTTCAGCCGCTCCTCGACGAACGGCAGCGTCGCCTTGGTCGCCGACGTGTCGGATAATTTCCGCAAACCCGCTTCCTTCGCCTGCTCGAACGCCTTGAACACCGCGCTGGGCAGCCATGGATGCCGCTCGGCAAGCTCGCGGCGGATGCCGACCACGTGCATGATCGGGAAAAAACCGGTGCGCTTGAAATAATCCTTCGCCACCGCGACCGGATCGGCAAACAGCCAGCCGACATGCGGATGGCCCTTTTCAACGAGCGTCGGCGGCCTTGGCGCAATGAAGCCGTCGATCTCGCCTTCTTCAAGCAGCCCGGAAATCGTTTTGCCTTCGGGCGCATTATCGAGCCGCACGCCGGGCGGCAGCTTCACCGTGATCTTTTCCGGCCGGCCCGCCTCTTCGATACCGCCGCGGACCCAATGAATGTCCGAGCGCTTGACGCCGTAATCATCTTCGAGGAAGGCGCGCGCCCACACATTGGCGGTGAGCTGATATTCCGGCACGCCGACTTTGCGGCCCTTGAGGTCTGCGGGCTTCTTGACACGGTCGGTGCGGACATAGACCGAGGTATGTCGGAAGGCGCGCGACACGAATGCCGGCACCGCGATATAGGGGCAATCGTTCTGCGCGGTCTTGACCGTATAGCTCGACAGCGACAGTTCGCAGATATCGAATTCGGCGGCGCGGAACGCGCGAAAGAAAATCTCCTCGGGAACGAGCGTCATATAGACCGGATCGACGCCCTCGATCTGCACGCTGCCGTCGATCAGCGCGCGGGTGCGATCGTAGTCGCCGACGGCGACGGAGAGATTGAGCTTGGCCATTTCCCTTCCCTACTCACGTTGCTTGTGACAGATAGCCGCCTCGGACGGGTCGTGCCAAGGTGCTATCTGACAGTCCGCCGTTTCGGCCGAACTCGTTGCCGGAATCCATGATGCAACGCCAACGCTTTCTTGTTGCGGCCGTGGCGATCCTCCTGCCGTATGCCCTGCCTTGCGCCGCCCAGACGCAAAACGCGGCGGCGTACGTCTATAGCGACGCCGGAAATGTCTATATCGCGCGCAACGGCGCCAAGACCAAGCTCACGCAATCGGAAATGGACGTCGATCCGGTGCTCGCCCCAAACGGCGACTATGTCGTCTATACGCGGCAGGGGCGCGGCCGCACGGTCCACGGTTACGACAGCAGTCAAGTGTGCAGCACGCAGCCGCGGCCGGACGAACTACGCCGGATCAACGTCGACGGCTCCGGCGACAAGCTTCTGCTCAAGGGCCGCAAGGGCGGTGCCGAACGCCAGCTTTGCGATTTTCGGCAAAAGCAATTCAGCTCCGACGGCCGGCGGCTTTATTTCCTCACGCCGGGCTCGGCGACATCGGGCGCGCTCCATGTCTACGATATACGCAGCGGCGACGAGCGGTTCGTCACGCCGGCCAATGATCTTCTGGTCCTGAATTTCTGCCCGAACAAATACAAAGACGATCTTGTCGTTCTGCAGCGCCGCGATCTTCGGCTCGGCGGCAGTTATGACTGGTATTGGCTATACGATCCGACCGGCCAAAGGGAGCTTGGCCCGCTTGGTCCGTTCGATACCCCCGACGACATGGTCCGGCAGGCGCATGGCGTCTGGTGCGCGAATGAGCCGCAGAATCTACTCAATGCCCCGCAAACGGCTCCGCCGGCGCGATATCGGTGAGTTTGAGCTGCACGCGTTCTTCGCCCTGCCAGCGGTCAAGCGCGAATGTGCCCGCCGCATGCACTTGTCGGCCCCGGCTGTTGCGCAGCGCAATCCCAAGTTTTTGCCCCGAGGCGCGAAATGCGATCGCATTGAGTCCGGTGCCGTCGGCGGATTTCAGCCGCACCCGCATATGCGCCTGACCAACCTCCTCCGCATAGGTCACCGTATGTGCAGGAAGCGCGATGACCGGTTCCGGATTGCCCGAGCCGAACGGCCCAGCGCGCTCGATCATCGCCACAAGACCGGCGTCCGCGGACGCCGCGGTCACGGCGCCATCGATCAAGAGACCGTTGGCGCGTCGCGCGATATCGACATCGGCGCCCAGCGTCGCTTCAAGAAACGCGCGCAGCTCCGCGAGACCGCCCTTGCGCAAGGTCACGCCGGCCGCCATGGCATGGCCGCCTCCTTTCAGCAAAAGTCCCTCGGCTACCGCGCGTCGCACCGCGCGGCCGATATCGACCCCGGCGATCGAGCGCCCCGAGCCGGTGCCGATGCCGCCGGGCTCGAGCGCAATCGCGAAAGCGGGACGGCCGAATTTTTCCTTCAGCCGCGCGGCGACCAGGCCGACCACTCCCGGATGCCAGCCTTCGGCAGCGGTGACCACGACCGCACCCTTTTCCTCGATGCCGAGCGCGGCGCCCGCCTCGGCTTCAGCCTGCGCCAGCGTCGCCTGTTCGATGGCTTGGCGTTCCTGATTGAGTCGATCAAGCTCGGCCGCGATTTTAGCGGCTTCGATCGGATCGTTTTCGATGAGGAGTTTTACGCCAAGATCGGCACGGCCGATCCGCCCGCCTGCATTGATGCGCGGCCCGAGCAAATATCCGAGATGCCAAGCCTCGGGCGGCGCCGAAAGCCGCGCCACGTCCATCAGGCTGACATGGCCGGGTCGAACACGGCGGCGCAGCGCGATCAGGCCTTTGGCGACGAAGGCGCGATTAAGCCCGGTGAGCGGCACCACGTCGGCGACGGTGCCCAGCGCGACATCGTCGAGAAGCGCAAGCAGATCGGGCTCAGGGCGCGCCGTAGTCCAAAAACCGCGACCGCGCAGCACCCGGTTGACCGCAACGACCGTCATGAAAGTGAGGCCGACAGCGGCAAGATGGCCGAGCCCGGAGAGATCGTCGCGCCGGTTCGGATTGACGATGGCCACGGCCGGCGGCAGTCCCTCGTCGGCCTGATGGTGATCGATGACGACGGTATCGAGGCCGAGTTTTCTGGCCTCCGCCAGCGGCTCGATACTGGTGGTGCCGCAATCGACGCAAACGAGCAATTTTGCGCCGCGTTCGGCGAGGGCCCGCACGGCTTCGACATTCGGGCCGTAGCCTTCGAACAGGCGGTCGGGAATATGGATGATGGGCTCGATGCCGCATTGGCGCAGATAGCGCGCCAACAATGCGGCCGAGGTGGCGCCGTCGACGTCATAGTCGCCGAAAATGGCAATGCTCTCGGCCCGCGTCACGGCGTCGGCGATGCGCCCGGCGGCCTCCTTCATGGCGGTCAGCACATAGGGATCGGGCATCGAATGCTTGACGGTGGGATCGAGAAAGGCGTCGACCGCGTCGGCTTCGACATTGCGGCCGGCGATGATGCGCGCCAGGAGTTCGGGCAGATCATGACGCTGCGCGATAGCGAGCGCACGCACGGCGCCGCGCTCATCGAGCCGGTCGCGCCACGCGCGTCCGGTCGCCGAATTTTCGACGCCGAGGAAGAAGCGATTGTCAGTCATTTTCCGTCATTCCGGGGCGCGCCCACCTGGCGCGAGCCTGGAATCCATATTCACAGATAGCGCGCGAATGGCTTGGGCGGTGGCCATAAATTCCGGACTCGCCGCTGCGCGGCGATCCGGAGTGACGCTATCTGATTCAACAAATCAACTGCAAGCTACTCGAACTTATGGTAGTGGTACAGTTTCAAGACTGCGAAAGCCGCTCGGGAAGGCGCTGGCGATATTTGGACGTGGGTTGGCCTCGATGCACAAAGCAAGCTCGCCGTATCGTGGTACGTTGGCGGTCGCGATAGCGAAGCAGCGATGATTTTCATGGACGATCTTGCCAAGCGCCTTGCGAACCGCGTGCAGCTAACGAGCGACGGTCACAAGGTGTATTTGGAAGCGGTCGAAGGCGCGTTCGGTTCCAATATCGACTACGCCATGCTGGTCAAAGTGTATGGCCCGGCACCGGAAGGCCAGCGCCGCTATAGCCCGGCAGAATGCATCGGCGCGATCAAACACCGCGTCGAAGGGAATCCCGATCCCAAACACGTTTCGACCAGCTACGCGGAACGGCAAAATCTCAACATCAGAATGGGCAACCGTCGCATGACGCGACTCACGAATGCCTTTTCCAAGAAGGCTGCAAACCACGATCACATGATGGCGATCTATTTCATGCACTATAATTTCGTGCGCATCCATCAAACCTTGAAGATTACGCCAGCGATGGCCGCTGGCGTCACGTCAAAGCTTTGGGAGATGTCTGATATGGTGAAAGTGCTTGAGGATTGGGAAACGACTAACTGAGGGAGAGCGCCATGAAAATCCGCATCGTCATTATTGTCGCATGTGCCGCCACGTTTGCTCTAGCACAAACCGATCTGGGGCAGGCTGCCTCGAAGGGAAATTTAATTGGAATGACCTCCGCTGGCGGCAGCAAGGGATATGGCATAGTTGTAAAGCATGGGGAGTACCATCCAGCAAAGCACGGGCAATACCAGCGCAAAAAACTCCCAGGACGAATGAAATCTGAACCGATCCAGTAAATACGCACGACGGCTTTTCGGATTTCAAACTGTACCACTACCGAACTTATCAAGCTTGCGGTGCTCGGCCCTGATCCAGCGCACCGTGCCGCTCACCGAACGCATCACCACGGTTTCGGTTTCGATCACGTCCTTGCCGAATTGCACACCGCGCAGCATGCGGCCGTCGGTGACCCCGGTTGCCGCAAACAGGCAATCGCCTTTCACCATGTCCTCGATCTCATATCTCTTGCGTGGATCTTTGATGCCCATTTTGGCCGCGCGCTCGCGCTTCTCGTCGGTATCGATGACAAGCCGGGTTTGCATCTGACCGCCGATGCAGCGCAGCGCTGCGGCCGCCAGCACGCCCTCCGGCGCGCCGCCGATGCCGAGAAAAATGTCGATGCCGGATTTGTCCGGGTCGGCGGTGTGGATGACGCCGGCCACGTCGCCGTCGGTGATCAGGCTCACCGCCGCGCCGGCCTTGCGCACCGCGGCAATCAAATCGGCGTGGCGCGGCCGGTCGAGGATCATGGCGGTGATTGCGTCGGGCGTGACGCCCTTGGCCTTGGCCAGCGCGCGAATGTTCTCGTCGGCGGGCGCGTCAAGGTCGACCACGCCCTTCGGATAGCCCGGGCCGACCGCGATCTTGTCCATGTAAATATCGGGCGCGTGCAGCAGCGTGTCTTGCTCGGCCATCGCCAGCGTGGCAATGGCGCCGGGCATGTTCTTGGCACAGAGCGTGGTGCCCTCCAGCGGATCGACGGCAATATCCACCTTCGGCCCGTTTTTGGTGCCGACCTTCTCGCCGATGAACAACATCGGCGCCTCGTCCATTTCGCCCTCGCCGATGACGACGGTACCGTCGATGGTGAGACCACCAAGCTCGCGTCGCATGGCGTCAACGGCCGCCTGGTCGGATTGCTTTTCAGCGCCGCGCCCGCGCAGCCGCGCCGCGGCCACCGCGGCCCGTTCGGTGACACGGACGATTTCGAGCGAGAGAACGCGCTCGAGTCCCTGCTGCGGCCGGCTCGGCTTCGATGACATGAGGCAAATCTCCAAGAACAACCGACGAAACGGTCTTATGCAACCTTGTTGCCGATCACGCGCGCTCGATCCGGATGACCTGCGGCCGGCCATAGACAACCCGGTCGCGCCGCACCGCGGCAAGCGCCTTGCGCACGGCATCCTCGCTGGTCGCATATGTAATCATGATGACGGGCACCGCTTCGCCGGAGCGGCCGGGTTGCGCCGCGCCGCGCGAGCCCGCATCATGGCGCTGTACAATCGACT
>Ga0209579_10003773_pt1 | contig 10841 bp, 7 predicted proteins | sample Coa_R1_2_FD_187152 | JGI IMG/M metagenome (GOLD analysis project Ga0209579, IMG submission 187152) | Surface soil microbial communities from Centralia Pennsylvania, which are recovering from an underground coalmine fire - Coalmine... | ecosystem: Environmental > Terrestrial > Soil > Unclassified... | reverse complement strand
CTCCACGTGCTCGGTTTGAATCACGCCGCCGAGCCGGGGGCGGGCCTCGAGGAGCGTGCACGGGACGCCGGACTTCGCAAGGTAATAGGCAGCCGACAGGCCGGAGATACCGCCTCCGATGATGGCTACCGACGAGTCCATGACTTCGATTATCGCAAGTGGCGAGGGCACGCGCTCCTATGGCAGTTCCACTTCGAGCGCGTAAATATCCGAGTTGGCGTAAATCACCGTGGCGATGGGGGCATCGCCGGGCGCCATGCCGGCGAGCAGGTAGCCTACCGCGTTGGATTGCGGGATCTGCCGCGAACTCATCACGCGCTCTTTGCGGCGGTTGGCAATGGAGACGCGAAATGTGGGCTGTTCGGCGCCGCCCAGCACCTCCTGGTAATAGACGAATTTGCCGTCTCGAGACCAGAATGGAACGCCGAGCCCTTCCCCTTCCGCGAGTAGCGACCACGCTCGGGTCTGGAGGTCAAGCAACTGAATCTGTGTTCCGGCGCGGCTGGTCGCGGCGACATAGCGTCCATCAGGCGACCACGCCGGCCTGGCCATGGCTTCGGAATCAGGGAGGAGCGTGGGTGTCCTGGTCTTCCAGTCCATGACGTAGAGTCCGGGCTTTCCGGATGCGCCGGGCGAAAACGTGCGCGCAAACAATAACGAGTTGCCGTCCGGCGACCAACTGGCATCGCTGTCCATTAAAGCACCTGAAGTGACCGCCTGGGGCGCGCCGCCGGTCGCGGAGATGGTGTACACCTTGGTGGTGAGGCCGGGGGGAGAGCCGGCAAAAACGATGCGCGATCCGTCCGGCGACCAGCGCGGCTGGTGAGCCGCCATCAGCGGCGGCGTGAGCTGCAGACGCTCGCTGCCATCCGGCCGGCTGCGCCAGAGCGTTCCGTCCGGCACAGTTATGTAGGCCACCCACTGCCCGTCTCTCGAAAAGCTCGCCCATCGCCCGGCAACATCGGCCAGAAACGGCCGGAACTGGTTGCGGCCTGGATCGAAGCGCATCAACTCCCGGCGTTCCTGGCCGGCAGCAAAGTAAATCCGTTTGCCGTCCGGGCTGGGAGCCAGCGATCCGAACTGCATGGGCGTGGAGTAGAGCTGCACGGGCGGGCCCTCGAACGCGCGCGGGAAAGTGCGATTCTCGCGCATGGCCCACACGCTGGCGACGCGCCCGCGGACGGAACGGAACACGAAGTATTTTCCGGATGCCGCCCAGATTCCGCTGTTGTCCCCATCGGTGGCCAAAGCCGGCGGATTCCATTGCGTCAGCAGGCGGTGCAAGCCTGTGCCGTCCAGGCGGGATTCCCACAGCGCATACGGTTCTGAACTGGGAGAGTCGACGGCGAAGCGCAGGACTTCCCGTTCGGCCGGAGGCGCCCAGCGAATGCCGCCAACAATCCCCGGGGTGTCGAGCAGCTTGTGTGACCCGGAGCCGTCACTGTTCACTTGAAACAATCCGGACCCACGCGCGAAAACGATGCGGCCGCCATCCCGCGACCAGGCCCCCGCGTGGGCCAACACGTCGCCCACGCGGCGCGGCGAGCCGCCCACCGTGGGCACCACCCAAAGCGGACGATCCGGCTCGATTCCCGTTCCTCCAGAAACCAAAAGGCTGGAACGGTCCGGCGAGATATCCAGTATGTCCGGATTCGGGATCTGCAAAGGCAGCGGCTGCGGATTGCCGCCCTGCACGGAGACCTGGGAGAGAGACCAGCGGCCACCTTCGCGCTCGGTGAAATATACCCTTGAGCCATCGCAGGCAACACCATCGCTGAACTCGGCCCGGCCAGTTTGCGTCAGTTGGACTGCCTGCAAAAGGCGGGCCGGCTGCACTGAAGTGACCAGCCAGTAGACGCGGACCAGCACGAACAGAATGACTACTATCGCCGCCACGCGGACGTAGCTTGCACGGCGGCGCCGTGGAGCGGGCGGTGGCTCTGTTGGCGCGGTTGGCGGTGCCGCGTCCGGCCTGGGCTTGTCAGCCGCAGCCGCATCCGCCGGCAGCACGCGAACTTGCACAGGCGCGATGAAACGGTAACCCCGCCGCGGCAGCGTCTCCACGTAGCGCGGTGTAGCCGCATCGTCATCCAGCGCTTCCCTGACTTTCTTGGCGGCGATGTTGAGGCCGTTATCGAAGTCCACCAGGGTGTCAATCCACAATTTCCGAGCCAGCTCTTCCCGCGTAACCACCTGGCCGGGACGCGCCAACAGGGCGGCAAGCAGTTGGAAGGGCCGCTCCTGCAGCTTGATTCTTTGCCCGTGCTTACGCAGCTCGCCTTGCGCGAGGTCTACTTCGAAGACGCCGAATTGGAGGATTTGAGGGGCGCGGTCTTTGGGGTCCACGGATCATTCCGCCTTGATCGGGCCATACGCGAGTTTAACACTCTGGCGTGCGACGGTTTCGCGGCGAAGCAGCTCTGTATTGGTTACTCACCCTCGTCGAATCCAGGCTCGGGCGCGGGAAGCACATCCTGATCGCCGGCCGCCCACACGTACAAAGTCGGCAGCAGGAAGATGTTCATCACCATGGCCACCATCAGACCTCCCACGATCACAATGGCAAAAGGCCGCTGCGAATCCGAGCCGATGGCCGTCGACGTGGCGGCGGGCAGCAGACCTAACGTCGCCACCAGCGTCGTCATCATGATGGGCCGGAGCCGCAGCACGGCCCCTTCCACGGCCGCATCGAAGATCGAGTGGCCGCGGGTGCGCAGCTGGTTGATATATTCCAGCATGATCACGCCGGTCTGCACGCAGACGCCGAACAGCGCCAGGAAGCCCACGCCCGACGACACGCTGAAGTGCGTGCCCGTGATGAGCAGCGCCAACAGGCCGCCCAAAGGGGCCATGGCGATGTTGGCCAGCATGAGAGTGGCCCACTTGAACGCATGGAACATCGTGTACAGGATGATGAAAATGACCAGAACGGTCACCGGCAGCACGATCATTAACCGCCTCTGCGACCGCTGCTGGCTGGCATATTCGCCGGCCCAACTGATGGTATAACCTTCGGGCAATTTCACCTGGCGGCTCACATCCCGGATGGCCTCTTCCACGGTGCTGCCAAGATCGCGTCCGCGCACACTGTACTTAATGGCCACGTAGCGCGAATTCTCTTCGCGATAGATCTCCGAAGCGCCATCCAAAACGCCCACTTTTGACATTTGCGCCAGCGACACACGCTCACCGCCAGGCGCCAGCAGGCGGATGTTGGCGATAGCTTCCGGGGTATCGCGGTAGGGCGCGGTGTATCGTGCCACTACGTCGAACCGCCGCTCTCCCTGCAGGAGCTGGGTGACCGCGTTCCCGCCCACGGCGGTCTGGATGGCGTCCTGCACATCGGACACGTTCAGGCCGTACCGGGACGCCTGGTCGCGATCCACGATGAAATTGAGATTGGGCTGCCCGATCACGCGAAACAAGCCCAGATCTTCGATACCGCGGATATGCCGCATTACGCCGACAATCTCGTCGCCCTTCTGCTCCAGCAGCTTCAGTTCGCTGCCGTAGATCTTAATGGCCAATTCGCCTTTTACGCCGCTCACCGCCTCTTCCATGTTGTCGGCAATCGGTTGGGAGAAGTTCCACAGCACTCCGGGAATTTGCTCTAATTCGCGGTCCATGGCCGCGATCAGCCGCACTTTGTTCTGGTGGAAGGCCGGGCGCCACTTGCCCTTTGGCAGCAGATCCACGAAGTATTCGGTATTAAAGAAACCGGTCGTGTCGGTGCCGTCATCGGGACGGCCCACCTGCGAAACCACCTGCGTGACCTCCGGGAAGGAAGCCAGGATGATACGCGCCTGGTTCATCAGCCGGGTGCCTTCGGCGGGCCCGGTGCTGGGCGCCAATGTTCCGCGCGCCCAGATGGCTCCCTCATCCAGATGCGGCAGGAATTCAGATCCGATGACGCCGCTGGTAGCCAGCCACACGGCTACCGCCAGGCATGTCGCGGCCAGCCCAACCGTTAACCAGCGGGCGCCAATCGCCCGGCGCAGCAGCCCGCGGTAGCCTCGCGTCAACCAGTCCAGCACGGGATTGCGCCACTCGTGCGCACTTCGCCTGAACAGGAGGCTCGCCAGCACGGGGGCCACCACCATCGAAAAAATCAGCGCGCCCAGTAGCGCGAAAGCCACCGTCCAGGCCATGGGCTTGAACAGCCGTCCCTCCACGCTTTGCAGTGTGAAGATCGGCAGGTACGCGGTGATGATGATGCCGATGGCGTAAAAGACCGGACGCTGCACTTCGTGCGCCGCGTCGCGAATGCGCTCCCGCAATGGCCTGGGAGGCCCGCCGGCGTGGCCCAGATGCCGCACGATATTTTCCACCATCACCACTGCGCCGTCCACCACCATGCCGAAATCCAGCGCGCCGAGCGAAAGCAGGTTGGCGGGAATGCGCCGGAGGTCCAGACAAATCGACGCGAACAGCAGCGAGAACGGAATGGTAATGGCCACGATCAGCGCCCCGCGCGCGTTGCCCAGAAACAGGAACAGAATAATGGCCACGAGGGCGATGCCCTCGGTGAGGTTATGCAGCACGGTGTGCGTGGTGAAATGCACCAGATCGCTGCGATCCAGGAACGGACGCACCTTAACGCCTTTGGGGAGAATGCGGTCGTTTAGCTCTCGCACCTTGGCGTGGATGGCGTCGAGGGTCGCATCGGATTCCGCCCCCTTGCGCAGGAGCACGATGCCTTCCACGACATCGTCGTTATCCACGACCTTGCCGTCCGCTCTGTGGAGCGCGAAGCCGATCCGGCCCAGCCGGATTTTGGAACCCTGACTCACTGCGCCGATGTCCCGAATCCGGATGGGTATCCCATTCTGCGCTTTGACCACCGTCTTGCCGATATCCTGCACATTATCCACCAGCCCCACCGAGCGCACATTGACTTCCTGCAGGCCCTCCTCGACGAAGCTGCCGCCGGCATTCACATTGTTGTTCGACAACTGCTGCTCGATCTCGCCGATGTTCAGTCCGTATTCCACCAGCTTGTTCGGATCGATGGCCACCTGGTATTCCTTGGTGATGCCGCCGAAACTAACCACGTCCACCACGTTGGGCACCGACTTGAATTGCTTCTCGAGTACCCAGTCCTCCAGCGCCTTCAACTCCATCAGGTCATACTCGGGATTCGTGCTGGTCAGCGTGTACCAATAAATCTGGCCGACCGGGCTGTAGTCGGTCCCGATCTGGGGTTGCAGATTCTCGGGCAGCGTCACCTGCGTCAGGCGTTCGAGGGCTTTCTGGCGGTTCCAGTCGTTATCGGACTCGTCATCGAAGACCAGCATGACGCTGGAGAGCCCGAACAGCGAGGTGGACCGCAAATGCTGCAGGTGCGGCAGGCCATTCATTACGATCTCGATCGGAATGGTCACCTGCTGCTCCACCTCTTCAGCCGCCCGGCCGGGCCACTGTGTGATGATCTGCACGTAGTTGTTGGCGACGTCCGGATAAGCTTCGATGGGCAGGTTCCGGAATGAAACCACGCCCCACGCGAAGAGCAGAACCGCCAGCGCTACAATCAACAGCGGATTATCAAGAGCGAAATCGACGATCCGGCGAATCATGGTCTATGGCACGGGCCTTCGCGCGCTACTTGAAGGTCACCACACTGGCCGACTGTGTATGCGCGCGGGCGTTCTTCACGATTCCCATAAAGCGGTGCGCGAGTTCCAGAATCCATTCCGATTTGCGCAGACGAATCGCGTCATGCGTGAATAATTCCCGGCCCACTCCGATGGCGCTGGCGCCCGCGGTAATGTAGTTGCCGGCGGTGTGTTGCTGGACGCCGCCTCCCGCGACCAGGCGAATATGCGGCAGCGCCGCCTTCAATGCCCGGATGTAGTTCTCGCCGCCCAGCGGCGTGCACGGAAAGACCTTCACGAAATCGGCCCCCGCCTTCCATGCGTTGATGATCTCGGTAGGCGTCAAAGCCCCCGGCAGCACCAGCGTATCTTCCTCGGAGGCCAGTCCGACCACGCTGGCATCCAGGCCGGTGCTGGTGATGAACCGGACGCCCGCATCCACGCAACGGCGCGCCATCTCCGCGTCCAGTACGGTTCCCGCGCCGATCACCATGTCGGGAAACTTTTTCAGCAGCTCCGCAATGACGTCCAGCGCATCGGGAACTGTCATGGTGATCTCAGCGATCGGCAGGCCGGCGCGATAGACTGCCTCCGCCGCAAAACGGGCATCCTCAGCCGAGGTGAGGCGGACCGCGGGAATGATGCCGATTTCCTCGATGCGCGCGCGAACCTCAGCTTTAGTCAGCATGGCCCAAGAATATTATTGTTCCACCGTGGCCTGCAACACGAGAGCGTTCGAGACCACTTTCTGGCCGGGCCGGATACCCGACAGGATTTCCTGCGTGTTGCCTGGGAGCATTTTGCCTCCGGTTACTTCCAGCCGCCGGAACTGCTTTCCCTCCACGGGGACGTAGACCCAGTCGCGGTCGTGCAGATGTAGAACGGCGGACGCGGGAACGGTGGCGCGCGCTTCTTTCCTGGGCCCGTGGAACGTCGCGGTGACGAACATGCCCAATCGCATCATTCCCGGGTTCGGCATCTCCAGCCGCACCTTGGCGGTGCGGGTATTCGGGTCGAGTATGGGGCTGATGTTGCCGACACGGCCCCGGAACACCCGGTTCGGATAGGCGTTCAACCTGACCTCCGCATAGTCGCCCAGGTGCGCCTGCGGCAGATCGTTCTCGTATACGTCGCAAAGAATCCAGACCGAAGACAGGTCGGATATTGTGAAAGGGTTTGGCGACGACAGACCCTGCACACCCGCGGCAGCCGTGACCTGCTGGTCGGTGATCACGCCGGAAACCGGCGCCAGGACTTCAACGATGGGCGAGGGGTGCTCCGGATCCGAGCCGAGAACCCGCAGGTGCGCCTGCGCTGTCTTCACCGACACCTCGGCCTTAGTCTCGGCATCCTGGGCGATTTCCAGCTCCTTCTGCGCGATGGCGCCGCGCTCGTACAGTACCTGCGACCGGTTGAGCTGCGCGCGCGCCAGGATTTCATCGGCCTGCGCCTGTTGATAGTCGGAGTACGCGCCCGAAATATCCGCGCTTTGCACCTTCATGAGAAGCTGGCCCTTGGTCACCACGTCGCCCAACCGCGCATGAATCTCCGCGACGCGGCCGGTCGCCAACGTGACCACCGGAATATTGCGCGAGACGTCGGCGGCCACCACGCCCGTGACATTCAATTCAGGCGCTGCGTCGCGCTCGCCCGCCGTAGCCAAAGGAAACTTGCCGGGATCGTCTACTTTGAACAGTCCCGCGGTCGCCACGTGCTCCACTTCGGCCGGGGGCGGCGCTTCCGCTTTGGGGTCGCCCTTTCCCTGGGCGTTGCATCCCGCCATGACCAGCGCGATCCCCAACGTCATCACCGCGAGCGGATCGCGGCTGTCGCCGCCAGAATACCTCATTGAATAACCTCGCGGCCCACCGCCAGGTTTAATTGACCCGCCGCGCTCAGGTACGATCCCACCAGATTCAGATAACTCACCCGCACCGAACGGTAATCTCTTTGGGCGTCCAGGTAGTCGACCAGGGAAGCCTGGCCGCGCTGATACGAGAAGGCGATGGTATCCCGCACTCTCGCGGCGGTTTCCAGATACTTGGTCTTATAGGGCCGCAGGAGTATGACGGTGTTCAACAGTGTGACGTAAGCGGAATCCACGTCGCTGAACACCAGAGCCTCCGCGGCGTCCCGCAACCTTTCGTTGCGCGAAATGTCCAGCCGGGTACGCTCCTTTTCTCCCTGATTCCTGTCGAAGATGCGCAGCGGAATGTTTACATTGACCCCGACGTATACGGGGATGGGTGGGTTGCGCGCGAAATCCATGCCGAAAGTGGGATCGGTGGACCCATTGGCAACCGCCAGCTTATAATCCGTTTGCGCCTTATCCACGGACTCGATTGCGGCGCGCAAATCCGGGCGCTCGGCAAGGGCCGTGCGCCGCAATTCGTCCTGCGCCGGCGTCTGTTCGCTGAAATCGAACGCGCCGGATACATCAAACTGGTCGATGGGCGTGCGGTCATTCAGCAATTGCAAGAGTTGAATCTTGGCCGTGCGCAGGTTTACATCCGCTGTTTGCAGATCCGATTCATATTGCACGCGCTGCAATTCGAGCCGATCCAGATCCACCCGCGCAATATCTCCGGCCTTGTAGCGGTCGCGGCTGATGCCCAGTTCATGATCGTAGTAAGCCAGGTTTTCCCTGGCCATTTCCAGCACCGCTTTGGCCTGCAGCATTTGCACAAACGAAGTACGCAGATTGAAGATCAGATTCCGCTTCTGATCCTCCAATTGCGATAGCGCCACCGCCGTGGCCTTCTTGGCGCTTTCCAGGCGCAACTCGCGCTTATGCCGCCGTTCGTGCAGATAACTCACCGCGGCTGACGGAAAAGCGAACGCAAAAGGGCTGTATCTATCGACAGGATTCTTGGAGAAAGGGTTGATCTGGTCCAGGCTCGCCGTGAAGTCCGGATTGGGACGCAGATAAGCGGTCACCTCTTCGGCCCGCGACTCATCGATGCCGATTTGGGCGGCCCGCATTGTCGGATTCGACTTCTCGAATTCGTCGCGGGCTTGCTGCCACGTCAGAGTCTTCTGCGCGAGTGCTTCGCTCAGGCAACCGACGAACAGAAAACCCATCGACAGCCGCCACATCAGGCGCTGCATGTAACCTCCCTGAAGCATGAATTGGGTGTCTTTGTCTAGGAGGAAAGCCAGCATCTGGCGACGGCAAAGACCGGGATCCTCTAAGGCGAACAGGCACCCTACAGGTCTTTCCATCATATCACCAAGATTAGCGAAACGCCCGCTGGATCCAAATACATCCTTTGGCTGGAACCTCCTATCTTTCGGCGCTTCGCGTCATGGTTTCGTAACACCGTATGCGCCGATTACCGCCCGCCGCGCAGCCTGCTAAAATCGTGCGAAATGCGAATCCGATACTTTCTTCCTTTGGCCCTCACCGCTTTGGCGGCAACCGTCCCCGTAATCAAGTGGAAAACAGGGGATCGCAACCGCCCGCAACCCGCCATGGTCACTCCGGGCGAGCCGAGCACGCAGGAGCACGCCGGCACAGCTCCCTCCGACGCCGTGCCCCTCTTCAATGGAAAAGACCTGTCAGCCTGGCGGCAGTCCAACGGCAAGCCCATAGCCTGGAACCTGCGCGATGGCTACTTCGAGGTGGCCCCCGGCACAGGCGACGTCGTGACCAAGCAGCCCTTCGGCGATTGCCAGTTGCATGTCGAATGGGCTACGCCGAGTGCGCCTCACGGCACCGATCAGGAGCCCGGCAATAGTGGCGTGTACTTGCACTCCTTGTACGAGATTCAGGTGTTGGAGTCGAATCGCAACAAGACTTATCCCGACGGCCAGGCCGGAGCCATCTACTGCCAGTACCCGCCGCTGGTGAACCCGGCACGCCCGCCCGGCGAATGGCAAACCTACGACATCGTCTTTCACGGTCCGCGCTTCTCGGCCGATTCGAAACTGCTCGAGCCGGCTACCGTGACGCTGCTATTTAACGGGGTGCTCGCGCAGGACCACGTTATACCGACCGGACCCACGGACTACATGAAGCGTCCGCCCTACAAGGTTACGCCTGCCAAGCTGCCGCTCCTGCTCCAGGACCACGGACAACCGGTGCGCTATCGAAACATCTGGATTCGAGAGTTAAAGGCGGCGGAATAGATCCGGCAGAGGCAAAGATATTCGAGAAGGAGAATCATCTTATGCTCCGGATCGCGAAGGCAACCGTTCTGCACGCTGCGCACGTGCTCGAAATAAGCAATGCCATCGGCCAACTGGTCGCGGCTGCACGCGGCGCGCCCGGCGGATTCCAGAACGCATGCGCCCAGAAATTGCGCAATATACTGCAACTCGTCCCTGGATAGACCCTGCAGGAATCTGCGGGCCTTGGTCCGTAGACGCTTTTCGGCACATTCAGCAATGGCGGAAATCAAGGCGGTTCTCAAACCTGGACTCCCCTCTCTCAGGCGGGTATTATCATGGTGATGTAATTATGTCGAACGCCAGAGTTGGGCGCAAGGGGTTCCGGCCGCCGCGCAAGGTACTACAAGGACCATAGACCGCGGCGTGAGTGGGCGCTACGGCGCCGGCTCTACGTGCACCAGCACATCCGCTACCCAGGGCAGAGTTTCTTTGATGACAATCCGCACCTGGGTGGCGATCTCGTGAGAATGCCGCACCGTAATCTCCGGGTCCACTTCCAGGTGTAAGTCCACATGAAACTGCAGGCCGGTCTTGCGCGCGTAGCATTTCTCCACGCCGCGCACCCCCGGGACACTCAGGGCCGCCGCGCGGATATTCGTGATTGCCTGGCGGTCCGGCATGGTATCCATGAGTTGCAGTGAGGTATCGCGCGCCACCCGCATCCCGGTGAAGATCAGAATCAGCCCGACAGTGAAAGCTCCCCAATGGTCCGCGGACAGGAACCGGTGCGGCGCCAGAATGGTGAAGGACACCGCCACCAGCGCCGCCAACGCCGAAACGATATCCACACCGTCATGCCAGGCGTCGGCCACCAGCGCGGCGCTGCGGATCCTTCTGCCGTAATGCAGCTTCACCCCCGACAGCAAGCCCTTAGCCAGGGCGGAGACAATCAGGGGCCAGATCACGTACGGGGCGGTTGGGGGATGCCGGTCGCCGATGTGCAGCAGCGCGTTCGCCGAGATCACTACGCCCGTGCCCCCCAGCATGAAGCCGACGAACAGTCCTGTCAACGTCTCCAGGCGTCCATGCCCGTACGGGTGATTCCAATCGGCGGGTCTGGCGGCCAACGTTAGCCCCAGC
>Ga0209579_10003770_pt1 | contig 10847 bp, 5 predicted proteins | sample Coa_R1_2_FD_187152 | JGI IMG/M metagenome (GOLD analysis project Ga0209579, IMG submission 187152) | Surface soil microbial communities from Centralia Pennsylvania, which are recovering from an underground coalmine fire - Coalmine... | ecosystem: Environmental > Terrestrial > Soil > Unclassified... | reverse complement strand
CAATGCGAGCGAGCGGTCGTCGATCACCGGCGCGTCTAATTCCACGCCCATCAGAGACCAGGTTCCCGAGCTGATGTAGCACCAGTCGCCGCCCTCGGCTGGAACCGCCGCGACGGCAGAGGCGGTGTCATGACATCCCGTCGCGTAAACGGGCGTTTCGTCGAGCCCAGAAGCTTCGCGCAACGATGCCAACAGCGGCCCTAGCCTGGTTCCCGGCGGCACGATCTCGGGAAGAATGCCCACGGGCAGCCCGAGCTTTTCGAATAAATCCGTAGCCCAAGCCCGGCGGCGGGGATCGATCATCTGCGACGTGCTCGCAATGGTCAGCTCCGAGCGCGCGACGCCCGTAAGCCAATAATTGAACAGGTCCGGCGTCATGAGCAGCGTGCGCGCGCTCGCCAAAGCCGGCGCCTCCGCCAGGCGCATCGCGTAAAGCTGATACAGCGTATTGATCTGCATGAACTGCACGCCGGTGCGCGCAAAAATTTCTGCTCGCGGGATGACGGCGAACGCCGCTTCCGGCATGCCGTGGTTCCGCGCATCACGATAGTGGCGGGGATTATCCACCAGCGAGCCATCAGCGCCCAGCAGCGCAAAATCCACGCCCCATGTGTCGACGCCGATACCCTGCAGCGTCAAGCGGCGTTCACGTCCGGCGATGGCCAGACCGCGCTGAATTTCGTGCCAGAGCCGCAGTGTGTCCCAATACAGCGCCGAAAGCGCGCGCACCGGCGTGTTGGCAAAACGATGCAGCTCTTCCAGCACTAGACGGCCGCCGGCGAGCGTGCCCAGAATCGCCCGGCCGCTTTCCGCTCCCAGATCGAACGCCAGATACTGTGACATCGGATTTGGGCCAGTATATCGTGGCAAACGCTGGTAGAATTTAGCTTCGATGCTTCGCGCGCGCCTTTTCCTCTTCCTACTGCCCGCTTTGTTGCCAGGAATCGACCGGCAAATCCGCCTGGAAAAGCCGTGGTCGGAGAGCTTTACGCTGGCCGCCGGCGAGACGATCGAGGTTTCGGCGGGTGTGACCGCGCCTTCGCAGCTACCTATAAACGGCCGTGTGGCCGTCGCCTGGACGGCGCCCGCCGCCAACGCCAGCCTGCGCAAAGTAATCCATGCGCTCGATCCTGACGTGTACTTCGTCTATCGCGCGCCTGTGGCCGGCAAGTATGTTCTGGCGATTCAGCCGGTGACGGATGAAAAGCCGCTTTTCAATTTGCCGCGCTGGCGCGAGAGCGGCATTGTACCGGCAGTTGATGAATTTCCCACGCTGACGCCTTGGCCCGCCGGCAAAAGCGTTGCCATGCGCGTCGCCGTCAGGCCGGTGGAGTTCGGAACTTCGGCGCGCCACATGATCGTCGAAGTGGAGCCGAATAATTCGCTCGAACAGGCGCAGAATATTCCGCTCGAAGCCGGCAACCAGGACCAGACCCTGCACATCACCGGCGGCGCCGACGATATCGAATATTTCGATAACGGCGCAGTGGGCGATTCCGGCGACGATTGGTTTCGCCTAGAGTACAAAGGCACCGAGCCGCGGCTTTTCACGGCGAATCTCACGTTTGCCGATCCGCTGGTGGCCGCCCGCCTGCGTTTCTACACCGCCGATCATGCCGAATACAAGGAAGGCATGAACGCCAACGAGCGCGTTCACCAGCAAATCGAAGAGCACCGCACCGAGATCAATCGCATCCTCAAGCCGGGCGGCGTTTACTTTCTGCGGGCGGAAGCCAACGCCCCGGGCTACGAAATCGAACTGCGCATCCGCCGGCCCGCGCCTTACACCGATCCGCACGACGCCATTCGCCAGGGGCTTTATGATCATCTGGCGCAAGTGGACGCGTGGCTAATGAACCGCCCGCGCGGCGCGAGCGTCGAGCGGCGCATCCGCGATACCGGCAATCTGCTCGGCACGGGCTGCATGAGTTGCCACACCCAATCCGGCGTGTGGGGATCGGCGTATCCAATGAAGCTCGGCTACCGCCCGGAAAACGTGCAGAACTTTCGCCACCTGATCAATGTGATGTACGAATCGCTGCGCCCCACTAATTTTCTGAAGGACGCGGCCAACAACACCAGCCTCGCGCCCTACGATTTGGGCGATGGACCGGCAGGCACGCGCGTTGCGGGACACAACGTGGTTACGCTCGAACAACTGATGGCCCCGCGCCAGTTGCAATCCAAACAGCAGATTCGCACGGCGAATTTCGTGCTGCAGTCGAGCGACCCAGGCGGCATCAACGCCGCCGGGCCGGGCTCGAACGTCGGCCAGGCTGTGGTTTACAACTATGCCGGCGAGATTCTGCGCGTGGCCTGGGACAAGACTCACGACGCGAAATATTTCGAGGCGCTGGAGGAAAAGGCGGAGAAGATGTTGGGCGTGCTGCCGAAATTCACCGATGACATGGCGCACCGCATCGAATTTTTCCGCAACGTTTTTCCGCTCGATTATGTGACGCTGAAAGGCAATACGGACGAAGCGCGCTCCTTCATGGCGCGAGTGGAAGCGCAACTGGAAACCGACGAAGCGCGCTTGCGGGCGTCACAGCGCGAAGACGGCACCTGGGGCTTCACACCGGGCGTGGTGGACCCCAAGGAAGATCCTGCTCCCACGGCGCTTGCCGTATGGGCGCTGGCGGCACTGGGACACAAAGAAGACGACCCCGTAGTCGCCAAAGGCGTGCAGGCACTGCTGCGTATGCAAGATCCCTGCGGCCGCTGGAACAAGAACGCGCTTACCGGATTCGTCACCACCTCATACGCGCTGCACGCGCTGGCGCGCTTGTATCCCGAAACACCGGCGCCCATCCAACGCGCAGATTTCGAGCCTCGCCCCCAAGAATCGCTGAACGACACCATCGCCCGATTCCGCGCGCTGGCGCAGCAGTCCGATCCGCAGTTCGTCGATTTGATCCTGCCGGGCGCGACCGACGCCAGTCCGCAGGTGCGCTACTGGGCCATCATCGCGCTCGGCGCAGTGCACGCCGATGCCAGCGTGGCGCCGCTGGTACTCGGGCTTTCCGATCCCGTGAAAATGGTGCGCGAAGCCGCCCGCTGGGGCCTGCGGCAAACACTGCTGGACGATCGCGGGTGGAACGAAGTCTACGCCGCCTACACGCATGGCGACGACCTCACGCGCGAGCAGATCGCAGCGACGCTCATCATGCGCGCCGACGCTGTCATGACTGGCGCGCACGTCAATTTTCCGCGCCTTACCGCCATGCTCGACCGCATGATGAATCGCGACGCCAGTCCGGCGGTGCGTGCGTGGTCGGTGCGCGCGGCATGGAATTGGTGGATCTGGAATCCGCCGGTGCGCACGGCGCTGAACGCGTCGTTTCTGGCGATGCTGGAGCGGCCCGAGCCCAACGTGCTAGTGGAAAACGCGCAGCGCTATCAGACGCAAGCGCTCTTCATCGCCAATGGACACAGGGCCAACGGCACCAACGAACATCAGTATCTGGAGCTGGTGCAACTCTTCGATGCGATTTCCAAAAAACTGGATCATCCCAATCCCACCCTGGTGAAACACATCGTGGCCGTCGCCGGAACGTATTACAACATGGCCGGCGGCGATGGCGGTCCCGGGCAATTGGGCTACACCACGGAGCACAGCAAGGACATGGTAGGCAAGGCGGTGGTCGCCTACTGGAATCGCGCGGAGAATCGTCAGAACGAGAACGGCGTGCGCCTCGCACTTGAAGCCGCGGCCGGCGCCAGCTACGAGCCGCTGCAGAAAAAGCTGCTGACCTTCGCGAAATCCGGGCCGGAGAATTTGCGCCCCGTCGCGGCAACGTCAATGTCCGATCCGCGCTTTATCTCTTTGCCCGGCACGCAGGAATTTGTCGAACCGTTGATCGAACAGGTGAAGCGCGGCGCGGCGGATGTCGACCGGCGCGATCAGCTCTCGAAGCCCGTGATGCGCCTGTTCAATCGCGGCCACTGGAATATTCCAGGCACCGAAGAACAGCAGCGCATGCTGTTCGCCGCTCTGATCCCTAAGCTCGACGACGGCAAAAGCGAATCGCAGCAATATTTGGCGGAACAGCTTGGCCTGCTGCTCTCCGATAACCCGGATTTGCACGTCCCCGTCGTGTTGGATTTGTTTCCAAAAACATTTCGCAATCGCCTGGAAGAATATTTCTGGCTGCTGAACGTGAAGTGGATTCTCACTTACAATTCTGCGATTCCGGAAGTGCGCGGCACCGCGCCCACGGCTCCGGATTCTTTGGCTGACGTTCGCCGGCGCGCCTTGGAATTGTTCACGAAGCAGCTTTCGCCCGGCGTTGAAGACCTGCTACGCCTCACCGCGGTTTTTTACGTGCCGGAAACCGCCATACGCAGCAATCCGGAAGTAATGGCCGCGCTGGAAAAGATGGAAGCCGATCCTTATAAGGATTTCGACAAGGAGCTGCACGCCGCCATCGACGCCGATTCCGCTCCCGGCAAGCCGCCTATGAATGCCACGTGGATGCGGAACCTGGCGTACTTCCGCGATTACGTCGTGCCCGAGATGAATCGCCCCAACCGCTACGACGAACAGGCCTGCTTCGGCTGCCACGGCGTTGCGGGACGCGTGCCGTCAATGGAACTGGCCGCGCCTGCGCGCAATGGCCTCATCGGCGCGAAAGATTTGTGGCGCGACTACCGCGCCCTGCTCGAGCGCGTGAATGAGACCGACGTCGAGACCAGCAAACTGTTGCGCAAGCCGCTGAATGTCCAAACCGGAAAAGAGGACGGCCACCAGGGCGGCGTGCGCTACAAACCCGATGACCGCGGTTACCAGATCATCCGCCGCTGGGTGCTAGACACGGCCGCACTGCGCAAGGGCGGGTCGGGCGAGTTGCTTAGTCGACGACCTTAGCCGTCAGAACCAGAATCAGCGCGTTATCGGAATTGTCGATGTTGGCTTTGCCGACTACGACCTTTTGCCCTTCGCGAACATCGATGTCGGTGGTGATACCGGCCTGGCGAATGCGCAACAGCAGGTTGTTAATGTGAAACACGCGATCCTTGCCGTCCCCTGTAATCCGAGCCGAGTTGATGTGAAATGTATACACAACGGACTCGTGAGCATCGATCGATGTCAGGTTCCCCGACAAGTCGGCCGCTTGATCTTCGCGAGTGCGAAGCAAAAGAGTCTCCAGCAATCGATATCCCTTGTAATTGAAGATCGCTTTTAGCTGTTTGATCGCTGGATCTAGCTCAACCGGCAGCGCACTGGCCGCGGCCTGCGAAGAAGCAACCAGCAAATTCGCCGTCAGCTCAATATTCCTGGCCGGGGGCGGAGGCACGTCCAGGAGTTTGATGGATTCCTCAATCGTCGTGAGAATTCTTTCTGGCGCGCGAACCGTCAAGACTTTCAGGTGGGTGTCTGCGCTGATGAACGCCCCGAAGACGTTGAGCACATCGCGAAGCTGGTTTACGTTCGCATACTTGACCTGGAACATTTTGACCGGCCAATGTTCGGATGCATCGGGCTGCTTTGCCGGCTTTTCCTGAGCCAGGCCAACCGCCGAAAAAATCAGCAAACCCGCACAAATCAAACGCAGCTTCATGACTAATCTCCCTTATGATCCACTAACCAATAAATGACGACCTCAGGGTCGTCGGTAACTAATTTCACGAGCAGCGGCTCTGGTTTCGGCTTAGGCGGTCGCTTGCGAACCGGTGGATTCACGCGCACCACTGGCAGTGTAGGCGGCATCGGAACCGCCGCCGCAATCTGTAATTTAGGAGGAACTAATTCCGGACGCCGGGACATCATACCGGCCAACATCGCCAGGAAGAGTCCGGCCGTCACCGCCAGCGGCACCCAACGAAGGAACGGCCACGGAATCATCCTCCCTGGCTTCCGCCAGCGAACTTCCGCCAACACCGATGCGGGCGGAGCCTCCCGCCTTATCGACTTCCACCACGCCTGGCTAGCGCGCATCTCTTCCGCAAACTGCCGGCAGTCGGCGCAGTTTTCCAGATGCTGAGCCAGCCGCATCGCTTGCCGCACCGGCAGATCGCCTTCGACATCCAGCGCAATCATGCTTTCGAAACGGCCGCAATTCATGATGACCTCCGCATGTGCTTCCGCATCTTCAGGCGCGCGTGGCTGATCTGCGAACGCACCGTTCCCTCCGACGATCCGAGAATCCGCGCCACCTCCCGCGTGGTCAGGCCTTCGAGATCGCGCAGAACCACTGCCGCGCGCTCCTTTTCCGGCAGTGCGGCCAACGCGGCGTGAATCATCCGGTTCTGCTCGCTGCGTACCAGCGACTGATCCGACTCCGATGCGCCGGCCACCTCACCCGCCTGATCCAGCGGCACCGTAGGACGTGCCGCCCGCGTGCGATGAATGTCCCGGCAGACATTCACCGTGACCCGGTAGAGCCATGCTGCAAACGCACGGTTTTCGTCGAGCCGTCCCAGATGCCGGTGCAGCCTCAGAAATACCTGTTGCGCCGCATCCCTGGCGTCTTCCCGGTTGCCGCCCAACAGGTGCATCGCCGTGCTAAGTACCCGCCTTTCGTGACGAAGAACGATGACCTCGAACGCCATGCTGTCACCGCTCTTGGCCAGCTTCACGAGCCGAGTGAACTCCTGCTCGTCAGGGTCCACGCGGTCAGCGGCCATCATCAACGCCAGTTCTGGCATGCGGTTCTACAGATATATACTCACCGCGCGGGCCAAACGTTGATAGAATTCTTGAGAATCGTTCAAGTTGAGCCCGAGGAGCATTGCGACCATGAATCGTCGAACTTTCCTGCAGTCCGCGGCGGCTTTAGCCGCGAGCCCGGCACTTGCCCAGCGCAGCGTGAGCCCCAGCAACAAGATCACGATGGGCGTAATCGGCTGCGGCAATCAGGGCACCGGCGGGTTGATGAATTTCCTGAAGGACGAGCGCATTCAGGTGGTCGCGGTGTGCGACGTCAATCGCGAAACGCCGGGTTATTGGAATGGCGTGATCGGCGGCCGAGAGCCGGCGCGCGCCATCGTCGAATGGAATTACGCGCTGGCCAAGCGCTCCGGGCTGTACAAGGGATGTACGCCCTACGAGGATTACCGCGAAGTCCTGGCGCGCAAGGATATCGATGCCGTGTTTATCGCGATTCCCGATCACTGGCATTCGATTCCCGTTGTAGAAGGCGCGCGCGCAGGCAAAGATATTTATGGTGAAAAGCCGCTCGCGCTTACAATCTCCGAAGGCCGCGCGATGTGCAACGCCATCAAGGCGAACAATCGCATCTTCCAGTGCGGCAGCCAGCAGCGCTCCGACGCGCGCTTCCGCCGGGCGTGCGAGATAGTGCGCAATGGCCGCATTGGCAAGCTGCATACGGTGCGCTGCGGCCTGCCTGGCGGTGCACCGGATTTCGGACATACCGGCGACCGCTCCGATCCCGAACCGATTCCGGAAGGCTTCAACTATGACGTCTGGCTCGGGCCCGCGCCCGAAGCGCCGTACTCCCCTGCCCGCTGCTTCGTAAATTTCCGCTGGATCTACGATTATTCCGGCGGCCAGGTCACCGATTGGGGCGGCCATCATCCCGACATCGGGCAATGGGGCATGGGTATGGAACTCTCCGGCCCCGTTGCGATTCGCAACATCCACGCGCAGTTTGCCAAGCACAAAATCTGGAACACGGCGACCGATTATTCCTTCGATGCAGTTTACGAAAACGGCGTCAAAATGATCGTGTCCAATCACGAGCGAATGGGCGTGACGTTTGAAGGCTCGGAAGGCTGGGTCTGGGTGACGCGCGGCGAAATGGATTCCGATCCGAAATCGCTCATGACCTATGAGCCCGAGGAAAACGAAATTCATCTCTACAAGAGCGACAATCACTATCGCAACTTCATCGACTGCGTGATCTCGCGCAAAGAGCCGATCGCGCCTATCGAGCAGGCGCATCGCTCGATTACCGTCGCGCATTTGGGAAACATCAGCATGCGCCTGGGGCGCGAAGTACGTTGGGATCCGAAGGCCGAGCGCTTCATCGACGACGACGGCGCCAACGCCATGCTGTCGCGTCCGATGCGCAAACCGTACCACTTGTCGTAGATGCAGCTCGACGACCGATTCCGGCTACCGCGCGGCACCGTTTACCTTACCGGCATACAGGCGCTGGTCCGCCTGCCGCTTGACCAGATGCGCCGCGACCGCCGCGCGGGGCTGAACACGGCCACATTTATTTCCGGATACGAGGGCTCGCCGCTGGGCGGCTATGACATGGCGCTGATGCGCGTCCGCGGCCTGCTCGATGAGCACAACGTGCATTTCGTCCCAGGGATGAACGAGGATCTAGCCGCGACGTCGGTGCTGGGCAGCCAGATTTTTCACACTGTCGGCGATTCCAAATACGACGGCGTGCTCGGCATCTGGTACGGCAAAGGTCCCGGCGTGGACCGCACCGGCGACGTGTTTCGCCATGCCAATTTTGCCGGAACGGGAAAGCATTGCGCGGCGATCGCGCTGGCGGGCGACGATCATATTTCAAAAAGCTCGACCATCCCGCATCAAAGCGATCTCAGCTTTTACAACTTCAACATGCCGGTGTTTTATCCCGGCAACGTCCAGGAGATTTTGGATTACGGTCTGGCTGCCATCGCGCTGTCGCGCTTCTCGGGCGCGTGGGCTGGTCTCAAGATGGTAACCAACGTCTGCGATTCAGGCGCGATGGTGGAAGTGGATCCTGACCGCCAGCCGGTCAACATCCCCGCCGGCTACGAAAAGCACACTGACGCCCGCCTGGTAACGCCGTACACGCTGGCGCTCGAATACGAAGTGAACACCCGCCGTTTGCAAGCCGCGCGCGAGTTTGCACGCGTCAACCATGTGAACACGATCATCGGTGCACGCGGCGCGGCGCGGCTGGGAATCGCTACCGCCGGCAAGCCCTATTACGACCTGATGCAGGCCCTGCGCGATTTCGGCATCCGCCGCGAAGACCTGGATCACCTGGGCGTTCGCATCGCGAAATTCGGTATGACGTTTCCACTTGAGCCGGAGTTCGTCGCGGAATTCGCCGACGGCGTGGAAACCATTCTGGTGGTCGAAGAGAAGCGCAGTTTCCTGGAATTGCAATTGCGCGAAGAGCTTTACAATGCTCACCGCCGTCCCGTGATCATCGGCAAAAAAGACGAGCGCGGCGAGCCTCTGCTTTCCGGCGTGATGGAACTCGATCCGGAACAGATCGCCACTGCCGTAGCGCGCTTCCTGCCCGGCAGTCTGGCCATCGAGGAGCGGCTAAAGCGAATCGCCGAAATCGCCGCGCGCGAAAGCGAAAGCATAAGCACCCGTCTGCCGAATTTCTGCTCGGGTTGCCCGCACAACCGCTCAACCTTGCTGCTGGAGGGACAAATTGCCGGCGGCGGCATTGGCTGCCACGGCATGGCGGTGAGCCTCGGGCCGGCCAGCCGCGGCTATTCCTTCATCACGCAAATGGGCGGCGAAGGCGTGCCCTGGATCGGCATGTCGCCCTTCGTCGGCACCAAACATATTTTCCAGAATCAGGGCGATGGAACTTACTTTCATTCCGGGCAACTGGCCATCGACGCCTGCATCGCCGCGGGCGTGAACATCACGTACAAAATTTTGTACAACGGCGTGGTGGCCATGACCGGCGGCCAGACTGCCACGGGCGCGCTGCCCGTCCCGGCGCTTACACGCAAGCTCGAAACTGACGGCGTAAAGCGCACCATCGTCGTCACCGATGAGCCGGAAAAATATGAGCAAGTGGCGCTTGCCGCCAATGCCAAGGTCCGTCATCGCGACGATCTACCCGAAGTCTTGCGCCTGCTTGAGGAAACGCCTGGAGTCACGGTGCTGCTTTACGACCAGCAATGCGCGGCCGAAAAACGCCGTCTGCGCTCGCGCGGCAAACTCGCGGAACCGACGCTGCGCCTGGTGATCAACGAAGAAGTGTGCGAAGGTTGCGGCGATTGCGTGCGCCAGTCCAACTGCATGAGCTTGTATCCAGTCGAGACAGAGTACGGGCCGAAAACTCGCATCCATCAATCCTCCTGCAACAAGGATTATTCGTGCCTGCTCGGCGATTGCCCTTCGTTCGTGACCGTGAACCTCAAGCCCGGCACGGGCGCGCGCAAAAAAGACACGCCGGAGTTGCCTGAAGCCGGCGTCGCCGAACCGCGGCACAAAGTTACAGCAGGGGATGGCTACTCGATTCTCGCGCCCGGCATTGGCGGCACCGGCGTCGTCACGATCAACGCCCTCCTTGCCACCGCGGCGTGGCTCGAAGGCATTTCGGCGATCACGCTCGACCAGACCGGCCTCGCGCAAAAAGGCGGCGCAGTGGTGTCGAGTATCGTGCTGAGCCAGCGCCCCATCGAAGTGGCCGCCAAAATCGGCTACGGAAATACCGACTTGTTGCTCGGCTTCGATCTGCTGGGCGCCGCCGGCGCGGAAAACCTGAGCCGCGCGCATCCGTCGCGCACTGTAGCCGTCATCAACACGGCCGAAGTTCCCACCGGCGACGAGGTTCGCGGCAAGATAGCGCTGGCAGGCCCCGCGCACGTCGCTGCCATCATCAACGCCGCAACGCGCAAGGGCCACAATGTATTCGTGGACGCTACTCGCCTGGCCGAAGGTTTGTTCTCGAGCCATCTGGCCTCCAACGTTTTTCTGCTGGGCGTAGCGTACCAGGCCGGGCTGATTCCGCTCACGGCAGAATCCATCGAAGAAGCCATTCGCCTGAATAAAGTGGAAGCCGAGCGCAACGTGCAAGCGTTCCTCTGGGGCCGCAAGTATTACGACGACGCGCCCGCGGTCGAGCGGATCATCCATCCGCCACGCACCACCGAAACATCAGGCAGCTTGATCGAACGGCGCACGGCCG